>Ga0308175_100003217_pt1 | contig 11289 bp, 9 predicted proteins | sample PhyCR1_3_FD_203893 | JGI IMG/M metagenome (GOLD analysis project Ga0308175, IMG submission 203893) | Soil microbial communities from UC Gill Tract Community Farm, Albany, California, United States - DLSLS.C.R1 | ecosystem: Environmental > Terrestrial > Soil > Agricultural land | place: USA... | reverse complement strand
GTCCAGTGCTACCAAGCGAATCGGGCCGGTCGCTTTCTCGCCCACCGTCAGGCGACGCGCGAAGCGCTGAAGCGGATGGACCGCAGATGCTGTGGCGCCCGGCACCCCGGCCCGCCGGTCACGCCGAGCCCCTTGCGCTGACGGCGAGCTCGCCCACGCCGGCGGCCGCGGCGGCGACGTGACAGGCGGCGGAATGCCGGGGGGCCAGCTCGACCAGGTCCGGCGTGACGTGCCCGCACGCGTCCACAGCCAGCGGGCATCGCTGCCGGAAGCGACAGCCCGGTGCCGGGTCGATCACCCGCGGAGGCTCGGCGCGGTCCGTCGCGAGACTTGCCGACAGGGGGGCCCTCGGGTCGGGCACTGCGCCCACGAGCATCTGGGTGTACGGGTGCTTCGGCGCCTGCAGTACCGTGTCCACGGGGCCCGACTCGACCAGGTGACCGGCATACATGACCATGATGCGGTCGGCGATGTAGCGAGCGCTGGCGATGTCATGGGTGATGTAGAGCAGCGACACGCCTTCCTCGTCGCGCAGCTTCGCCATGAGGTTGAGCAGCCCGATCCGCACCGACACGTCGAGCATGGACACCGGCTCGTCAGCGATGATCAGTCGGGGCTGGTATGCGAGTGCCTGGGCGAACCCGACTCGTTGCCGCTGCCCCCCGCTGAGCTCGTAGGGGTACCGGTCCAGCACGTCGCCGACGCCGTCGAGCCCCAGCTGCGCCACAATCCGCTCCGCCTCGGCGCGGCGTGCCGTGCGCGGGACGTCCGGGCGGTGCAGCGCCAGCCCGCGCATGATGCCGTGCGAGACGCGGTAGGCAGGGTTGAGCGAGGCGAATGGGTCCTGGAACACCATCGGGACGTCCGACCGGTAGGCGAGCACGTCCCGGCGTGCGCGTATGCCGCTGAGCGGGCGCCCTTGGTAGTAGATCTCCCCCGAGGTGGGCTTGTAGACACGCGCCAGCAGTCGAGCGATGGTGCTCTTGCCGCTGCCGCTCTCACCGACCAGCGCGACGATCTCCCGACTCCCGATCGTGAAGCTCACGTCGTCGACGGCGTGCAGGCTCTTGCGCGCGATGGCACCGCCGACCTTGAAGTGCCTGGTGAGGTGGCGGGCTTGCAGCAGCGGGGCCGCCTCGTTCATCGGCGTGGTGGTCATCGCAGGACCTCCACGCGCGCCGGCTCGTGCAGGTGGCACGCGGCGAGGGTGCTGCCGGTGTCGAAGAGCGGCGGCGGGGTGTCGCAGGCTTCGAAGCGATGTGGGCAGCGGGGCGCGAAGCGGCATCCGGTCGGCGGGTGGAGGAGGTTCGGGGGACTGCCGGGGATCCCGGTGAGCGGGACGCGCGGGCCCTTGATCGACGGGAAGGCGTCGAGCAGCCCCCGGGTGTAGGGGTGCCCTGGGTCGGCGAAGACGTCTCGGGTGGGCCCGATCTCGACGGCCTTCGCCGCATACATGACGACGAGGCGGTCCGAGAAGTGGCTGACGAGCGACATGTCATGGGTCACGAAGATGACAGCGAATCCGAGCCGCTGCTGCAGCTCCTTGATCTGGATCATCAGGGATCGTTGTGCGACGACGTCGAGCGCCGAGGTGGGCTCGTCCATGATGACCAGGTCGGGGGTGAACAACAGGGCCATGGCGATCATGGCGCGCTGCCGCATGCCACCGCTGAGTTGGTGGGGGTAGCTGGCCAGGTGCTCCTTGTCGATGCCGACGAGCCGCAGCACTTCGACCGACCTGTCTCGGATCACCTTCGCCGACCGTTCACCGTGCGCCCGCATGACGTCCTCGTACTGCGCGGCAAGCTGCTTCACGGGGTTCATCGCGTTCATGGCGCTCTGCATGACAACCGACAGGCTCTGCCAGCGGGTGGCGCTCAGCTCACGTTGGGTCATCGTGACCAGGTCGGCACCGTTGAACTCCACCGTGCCGCCACTGATCCGCGCCGGAGGGGTCAGCAGCTGGGCGATCCCGAAGAGCATGGTCGACTTGCCACATCCCGACTCACCGACGACGCCGACGAACTCACCGCGGCCGACATCGAGGTTGAAGGACTCGACCGCACGGACGGGTCCCGCGGCGGTGTCGTAGTCGATGTCGAGGTTGCGCACCCGGAGGATCGGCTCGGTGGCGGGGGCTGTCTCAGACGGCTGAACGCTGGGCACGGGTCCTCCGAACGGGGCGCAGGGCGGGGTTGCTGATCTCGTCGAACGCATAGTTGAGCAGTGCGAAGGAGGCGCCGAGCAGCGCGACGCACAGGCCTGGCGCGACGACCCAGAGCGGTTGCCCGGTCTGCAGTGCGCCGTTGTTCTGCGCCCAGTGCAGCATCGTTCCCCAGCTCATGGCGCTGTTGTCGCCGAGGCCGATGAACTGCAGGCCGGCAGCCGTGAGCACCGCGTAGAGCGCGCTCCCGAGGAAGTTGGCCAGGATGAGAGAGCTCATCGTCGGGAGCATCTCGAAAACGATGATGTACGAACGGCGCTCGCCGCGTACGCGTGCCGACTGCAGGAAGTCGCGGTTGCGCAGCGACAGAGCCTGCGCCCGCAGTTGTCGGGCCCCGTAGGACCAACCGGTCAGCACCAGGACTCCCATCATCACGAGCAAGTTGCCCTTACCTGCGTACGCGGCAATGACGATGATGAGGGGAAAGGTCGGCACCACCAGGAAGATGTCGGTGACGGCCGACAGCACGTGGTCCGAGATGCCGCCGAGGTAGGCGGCGGAGACGCCGATGAGTACCGACACGACGGTGGCGAGGCCACCGACGACCACGGCGATGACGAGCGACTGCCTGGTGCCATAGATGAGCTGGGCATAGATGTCCTGACCGAACGCCGTGGTCCCGAGCCAGTGGCTGGAGGAGGGCGGGAGGCCGACGTCGTAGGCGTGCGCGTCGGGGTCGTGGTAGGAGGTGAACAGCTGCGGCGCGAGCGCGAGGACGGTGAAGACGAGCAGCAACACCGCGCCGACCATGGCTTTGCGGTTCGAGCTGATCGCGGTGAGAAGGCCTCCCAGGCGCGGTGAGCGCCGGGGAGCCTCGGCACTGCCCGTGGTCCCGGCCAGCACGGTGGCGGTCATGACGCACTCCGCGCCCGTGGGTCCAGCCACGCGGTCAGGAAGTCGCAGATGAGCACGGCCACGAGCACGGCGACCGTGATCAAGAGGAACAGCGCCTGCATCAACGGGTAGTCGAGGTTGTTCACCGCATTCAGCAGCATGTATCCCAGGCCGGGGTAGTTGAAGACGTACTCCACCAGGATCGCTCCCGCCACGACGAAGCCGAGCGACATCGCGAAGCCCGCGAGGTTGGGCAGCATGGCGTTGCGGGCGGCGTACTGGTACATGATCCGGCGGTTGGACAGCCCTTTCGCGCGAGCCATCCGGACGTAGTCCTCGGCCAGGACGGTGACCATGTTGTTCCGCATCGTCAGGATCCAGGCGCCGATCGAGGTGGCCAGGATGGTGAGGGCCGGCAGGAGCGCGTGCTGCAGCACGTCGGCGATGAAGGGGAACGAGAGCCCGGGCACCGCGTCGAGGCTGTAGGCACCGTCGTTCGGCAGCGCACCGTTCGTCCAGACCGAGAAGAAGAGGATCAGCATCATCCCCACCCAGAAGTAGGGCAGCGCCGAGGTGACGACGAAGACCGGGGGCAGGAAGCTGTCGACCACGCCGCCGCGGCGCCAGCCGGACACCGTCCCGATGAGGGTGCCCCCCACGAAGGCGAGCACCGTGACGACCCCGATCAGGCCCAGGGTCCACGGCGCAGCCTGGGCGATCTGGCTGCTCACCGAGAGGGGGAAGTAGGTCAACGACGTCCCGAAGTTGCCGGTGACCGTGTTGTGCAGGTACTCGACGTACTGCGTCCAGAGACTCGTGTGGGTGTCGACGCCGAAGGCGATCGCCATCGCCTGCACCGCTGACGGATTCAGCCGGCCGTGGAACCGAGCCATCATCGCGCCGGCCGGGTCTCCCGGCATCAGCCGCGGGATGAGGAAGTTGACCGTGATCGCGGCCCAGAGCGTCAGCAGGAAGAAGCCGAGTCTCTGCAGTAGGAACCTCATTGGCGCTGCCTCAACATCTTTGTCTCGTGCTCCGTCTTCGGCTTCGTGGGAAGCTCAGGGCTTGGGTGCCAGGTGGAGCAGGACCTGCTCGACGTCAGGGAACTGCCACGGCGCCGGCAGGGCGTAGGGGTCCTGCTCCGTGGGCCAGCCGGTGAAGGACTTGGTGTCGTACTCGTACCACTGCACGCTCTCCGTCGTCGGGATGAGCGGGACGTCGCGCAGCATCGCCTCCTGGACACTGCTCAGCAGCTTCCTCTGGGTGGCCTCGTCGGCGCCGGCGAAGTCGTCCAGAGCCTTGTCGACCGCCGGGTTGCTGTACCGCTCGTAGTTGCTGGCGGCCGCCTCGCCGATCGGTGCGGAGTTCGCCGTGTGCAGGTTCTGGCGGAACTCGTAGTACGGGCCCGCGCCGCCGATGGGGCTCCAGTAGGCCAGGTCGAAGTTGCCCTTCTGGAGCCGGTCGTTGAACGTCTCACCGGCCAGGTCGTCGACCGTCAGCTTGATCCCGAGGGGCTCCAGCTCCTGCTTGATCTCGGCCAGAGAGGCGTCCCAGTCGGTGTAGCCACTGATGGTGATGACGTCGAGCTTGAGCGGGTTCGCGGGCGAGTACCCGGCGCTGGCAAGCGCTTGCGCCGCCTTGGCCTTGTCGAGCGAGTAGTCGTACTTCTTGGTCAGCTCGGTGTCGAGCCACTTGGCGAACGTCGGTGTCACGACGCCGGACTGGTTGGCGGCGGGCTGGTAACCGCTCTCACCGATCTTGGACACCTGGTTGCGGTCGATCCCGTACGCGAAGGCCTGGCGCACCGGCAGCTTGCTCGTGACCGGGTGCTTCAGGTTGAAGTAGAGCGCGACGTTCGTGGTCGGCGGGAACCAGTAGTGGTGGTTCGCCCGGTCGCGGGAGACGTAGGCCTTGTCGATCCCCGGAATGAACTGGGCGCCGTACTGGGCCTTCCCGGAAGCCAGGTCGAGGTTGGCCGGCGAGTTGTCGGTGTAGGCGGGGTAGTTGATCGTCTTGACCTTGGGCAGCCCCGGCTGCCAGTACTGCGGGTTCGCTGCATAGACGATGTTGTTCGCGCTGCACTGCTTGACCTGGAACGGGCCCGAACCGACGGGCGTGGAGTCCTGGAACTTCACCGGGTCCGCGGCGGCGTCACCGGTGGTCCAGACGTGCTTGGGCACGATCGGCGTGTGGTCAGCCACGTAGTAGAAGTACGTGGCAGCCGGCGCCTTGAACGTGACCGTCACCGTGTTGCCGCTTGCCGTGACGCTCTTCAGCGCCGAGGACCACAGGGCGTCGATGTCGAGGGCGGGCTTCGCCTTCAACAGGTTGAACGTGAAGGCCACGTCGTCGCCGGTCAGGGGCTGGCCATCGCTCCATTTGACGCCGTCGCGGATCGTGAAGGTGAGCACCGTCTTGTCGGCGTTCCACTCGTACGACTTCGCCAGCATCGGCGTCTCCGCGTTGTCCTTGAGGGCGTTCACGTAGACCAGCGGTTCGTACGCGAAGCCGAACGACAGCGAGTTCACCGACGGGTTGAACGGGTTGAACGAGCAGGTCCACGTCTGGCCTGCGACGTTGGCGATGGTGAGCGCTCGAGAGCTGCCGCCAGAGCTTGACCCGCCACTCCCTCCCGCAGTGCAGGCGGTGACGAGCAGCGTCGCGGCGGCTGCTCCGGCGAGAGTCTTGATGAGCCTCATCGACAGTTCCCTTCATCTCGTGGACACGTGAGACGAACCACGCCTGCAACAGGACATCGGCACGAACACGTGTCTGGCCGCCCGGAAACGGCGGGCGCCGTTGTGCCGAATGGAGCGTGACGCTAGCGCTCTGGAACGCTCGACGTCTACACTTCTGGAAAGTTCATTTCCAACAGCGGCCTCCGGGTGCGACGCGAGAACGGCAGGAGGACCCGCATGGTCTCGAGGAACACGGCGCCATCGGCGCGCGACTCGTCCCCGACTCGCCGGGCCGGCGATGGCGAGGTCGACGTCCCCGGCGCCACCCCGCGCACCGTGCGCGCGATCAACGACCGCGTCACCTTGGAGCTGCTCCTGCAGCACCGGACGCTCACCCGCACCCAGCTGGCCACCTTGACCGGGCTGTCCAAGCCGACGGCAACCCAGCTCCTGCAGCGACTGGCCGGTAGCGGCCTGATCGTGGAACGGGGAACCACCTCCGGCACCCCCGGCCCCAACGCGCAGCTGTACGCGCTGAACGAGCGCGCCGCCTTCGTTGCCGCCGTGGACGTCGACGAGCACCGACTCACCGTCGCCGTCGCGGATCTCGCGGGCAACATCATGGGCGAGGTGTCCGCCGGTGCAGACTTCACCGTCGCGACCGACCCGGTGCCTGCCGTCCGCACCGCGCTCGGCGATGCGTGCCGCCGTGGGGGTCTGAAGCTGCGCGACCTCGACGCCGTCGTCCTCGGCGTCCCAGCCGCATACGACCCCGGCACCGACCGCCTCACCTTCGCCGACCACATCCCGGGATGGGCAGAGGGACAGACCCTGGCCAGGTTGCGGCAGGCGTTGCGCGTCGAGCTGGTGGTGGAGAACGACGTGAAGCTTGCCGCCGTGTGGGAGCGCGAGCACGGAGCGGCACGAGGCGTCCAGTCCTTCGCACTGGTGTGGGTGGGAACCGGCATCGGCCTGGCCGTCAACATCGGCACCTCGCTCTACACGGGCGCCACCGGGGGCGCCGGCGAGATCGGCTACATGCGGCTGGGTCTGCGGACCGGCCGCGGTGAGCTCCCCCCGACCTTCCATGAGCTCGTTGGACCCGAAGCGGTCGAGTCGCTGGCGCGCGAGCACGGGCTGCCGCCCGTACCGGCCGACGCGGTGGCCACGGCGAGGCAGGACCTGACCCGCGGCATGCCCTTCCTCTCGGAGCTCGCGCGACGGCTGGCCGGCGGACTCGCGCCAGTCGTCGCCGTCCTCGATCCGCCGCTGCTCGTCCTCGCCGGGCCGACCTGCGTCCCCGGCGGCGAGGTGCTCGCCCAGCTCGTGACCGAAGAGCTCCGGGCGATGTCGCCATTCACGACCAGACTGGCCGTCAGCGAGGTCCAGGGCAGCCAAGTGCTCCAGGGTGGTCTGGATGCCGGACTCGCCCTCGTTCGTGGGCGACTGTTCGCTGACGCAGCTCGATCGCGCGCCCTGCCCGGGAGCCGCGGCGTCCGGTGACCTCGCGATCACAGCCCCACTTCGCCCGCCTCTACGTCCACGCCTTCGCCTCCGCCGCATGCGTGCTGCCCATGGCCTCGTACGTTCTGGCCACGTTTCGCTGGAGCCCGGCGGACATCGGCGTCGGTGCGGCTGCCCTCGGGATCTCCGGGACCGCCTCGTCCCCCTTGTGGGGTCGGCTTGACGACCGCACCAGGTGGGCGCCTCGGGCCGCCGTCCTGCTCATGGCCGCCGCGGCGCTCGCGGCAGCCCTCACCCTCGGCCGAGCTCCGCATCTCGCGACCTGGATCGCCCTGGCCCTCTTCGGCGTGGGCGAGGGCCCGATGGACGCCCTGCTCACCACGCGTGTGCTCGCGTCCAGGCCGCACGCCAGCCGACTCGGCGCCCTGAGGGCGTTCGGCTCGGTGGGCTGGGTGCTCGGGCTCGTCCTGGCCGCAGCAGTCCTGACCCTGTGGCCCGGGCACGCCGAGTGGGTGCTCGTCGTGGCAGCCCTCACCGCGCTGACGTCCCCCCGCTCCTGGGGCGAGCGGGCCACGCCGTCGATCCGGGCGACGACGGCAGGTTCGAGCTCGGACGCCGTGGCGCGCCCACCGCTGCCGCTCAAGCCGATAGCCGCCGTGCTCGTCGTCACGCTGCCGACCTCGATCGGCATGTCGGCGCTCGTCCAGTTCAGCGCCGGCTGGGCTCACCAGGAGCTCTCCGCCGGCCCCCTCCTCGCGGTGGCGCCCATCGCCCTGTCTGCGCTCCTGGAACTGCCGGTCCTGCCTTGGGTCGACCGGTTGGCCCGGAACCGGCGCCCCATGCTCGTGGCGGTGCTCGCCGGCCCACCGCTGACCCTGGCCACGGCGATCCTTGCGGTGTTTCCCAGCATTGCGAGCATCCTGGCGGTCCAAGGGCTGATCGCCATCAGCTTCTCCCTGCTGTTCGTCGGCCAGTCCCGCATGCTGGCCGTGGCCGTGCCCGCCGACCGGCAGGCGTCCGCTCAGACCCTCGGCTCGGCGCTGATCACCGGTGTGGGCGGACTGGTCGCAGGCCTCGTCGGCGGCCGGGTGGCAGACGCCTGGGGATACGGCGGGTTGCTGGGCTGCCTGTCGGCGCTCACCGCACTGGGAGGTGCCGTCGGCGCCGTGGCCCTGCTCCGGGCCCACCGGCGCGAGAACGTGGCCATCCCTTGCCGACATGGCAGAGCCAGTTGTACGGTTGCCGACAATCGGTAAGAAGGCTTCCTTATTGATGATGGGCGCGCCAGTTCGTCTGCGCCTGATCCCGCGTAAGCATGACTGAATCTTTGGAGATGCCCTATGAAGGTCACCGTGGTCGGCGGCGCGTCGACATACACGCCGGAACTGGTCGACGGCATCGCCCGACTGCGTGACGTGCTGCCCGTCGACACCCTGGTACTGGCCGACCCAGCCGAGGAGCGGCTGGACGTCGTCGGCGGTATGGCGCGGCGGATGCTGGCCAAGGCCGGGCACCCGGCCACGGTGGAGCTGACGAGCGACATCGATGAGGGTGTCACGGACTCCGACGCCGTGCTGCTGCAGCTGCGCGTGGGCGGCCAGGCCGCCCGGATGCAGGACGAGTCGTGGCCGTTGAGCTGCGGATGCATCGGGCAGGAGACCACTGGCGCCGGGGGGCTCGCGAAGGCCCTGCGGACCGTGCCGATCGTGCTGGACATAGCCGAGAAGGTCCGCAAACGAGCGGCTGAGAACGCGTGGATCGTCGACTTCACCAATCCCGTGGGGATCGTGACGCGGGCCCTGCTGAACGACGGCCACCGCGCGGTCGGCCTGTGCAACGTGGCGATCGGCTTCCAGCGGTGGTTCGCCGAGCTGCTCTCGGTGGCGCCGGAGGAGGTCCAGCTCGGGCACGTCGGACTCAACCACCTCACCTGGGAGCGGTCGGTGACCGTCGACGGCAAGGACGTCCTCCCCGAGCTCGTCGAGAAGCACGCCGCGAGCATCGCCGAGCGGGTGGGTCAGCCGGAGTGGCTGGTGCGCCAGCTCGGTGTGGTCCCCTCCTACTACCTCAACTACTTCTACAACCACGACGCAGAAGTCGCCGCCGCCCGCGGTGCACAGTCGCGGGGCGCGCGCGTCGCGCAGATGGAGGCGGAGCTACTGGAGATGTACGCCGACCCTGCGGTCGACGAGAAGCCGGCCCTGCTGGGCCAGCGTGGGGGCGCCTTCTACTCGGAGGCCGCGATCAACCTGCTCGCCTCGTTGACGGCCGATCGGGGCGACGTCCAGGTGGTCAACCTGCGCAACGACGGTACGCTGCCGTTCCTGCCGGACGACGCGGTCATCGAGGTGCCGGCAACCATCACGGCCGCCGGGGCGACGGCGGTGCCCGTAGCGCCCGTGCCACCCATCTACTCGGGTCTGATCAGTCACACCTTCAGCTACGAGCAGCTCGCGCTCGAAGCGGCGATCCATGGCGGTCGCGGCCGGGTCTTCGAGGCCCTGCTGGCCCATCCGCTCGTCGGCCAGGTCGAGCAGGCGGAGAAGCTGACCGACCTGCTCCTCGCGGCCAACCGGGAACACCTGAGCTGGGCCCAGTGACCCGCCGGACGGACGAGGAGCTCGTCCTCGCGCTCGACGGCGGTAACAGCAAGACCGACGTGGTGCTGGTGACCGGGGCCGGTCAGCTCCTCAGCCACGTGCGCGGGCCCGGCTCCTCCCCGCATTCGCTCGGGGTCGACGGAGCCGTGGAGCTGCTCGACGAGATGGTGTCGAAGGCGGCGGCACAGGCCGGCGTGAACGACACGCGGCCGGTGGCCGCCATGGCCCAGATCAACCTCGCCGGCGTGGACTTCCCCTCGGAGGAGGAGGTCCTGACCGCGTCCGTCGCGGGACTCGGCTGGGGACGGGACTACGTGGTCGGCAACGACACGTTCGCCCTGCTGCGTGGGGGTACCGACGCGCCCGACGCGGTCGCCGTGGTCTGCGGCGCCGGCATCAACTGCGTGGGCGTGACCCGTGGTGGCCGGCACGCACGGTTCGCCTCCCTGGGCCGCATCTCCGGCGACTGGGGCGGCGGCATGGAGCTCGGCGACGAGGCCTTGTGGTGGGCGGCGCGAGCCGCCGACGGCCGGGGACCAGCAACCGCTCTCGAGCGGCTGGTGCCGGCCTTTTTCGGCCTTGCCGACGTGCCGGCGGTCTACGAGGCGATCCACTTCGGGCGCCTGGACCGTCGGCGGCTGATCGAGCTCGCACCGCTCATGCTGCGTGCCTCGCGCGACGGTGACGACGTGGCCCGAGGCGTGGTCACGACGCTGGCTCAAGAGGTCGTCCACATGGCCCGCGCCGCTCTCACCCGGCTGGATCTGCTCCGGGTGCCGACGGTGGTCGTCCTGGGCGGCGGAGTGCTGACGAGCCGTGACGAGATCCTGCTCGCTGCGATCGACGCGGGGCTGAGCGAGGTCGCCCCTCTTGCACGAACGGCCGTCACCGAGGTGAGTCCGGTCGTGGGAGCTGCGTTGTTGGGGATGGACCGGCTCGGCTGCTCCGCGGAGGCGAAGCAGGCGCTGCGTGTCGCCCTACCCCTCAAGGGCCCGACGACATGAGTACTGCCACCGACCCAGCCGCACCGGAGCACGCAGTTCCCGGCCATCGGATGCGCCGCGAGATCGACGAGCAGCCGCAACGCTGGCAGGAGCTCCTCGACCGGGAGGGGACGCAACTGCGCGAGCTGCGGGCCCGCATCCGACGCCGCCTTCCACGGTTGGTGCTGTTCGTCGCACGGGGCACCAGCGACAACGCCGCCCTCTACGGCAACTACCTGGTCCAGACGAGTCTGCACGTTCCTGCGGCGTCGGCATCCCCCAGCGTGGTGTCGCTCTACGGCGCGACGCCGGACCTGCGCGATGTACTCGTGGTCGCGGTCAGCCAGTCGGGCAAGTCACCGGACCTGGTCGGCTTCGTCGAGATGGCGCGCCGGCAGGGCGCATCGACGCTCGCCCTCACCAACGACGTCCAGTCCCCCTTGGCCCGGATCAGCGACGACGTCGTCGACATCCGAGCCGGTCGGGAGAGCGCGGTCGCCGCGACG
>Ga0308175_100003215_pt1 | contig 11291 bp, 11 predicted proteins | sample PhyCR1_3_FD_203893 | JGI IMG/M metagenome (GOLD analysis project Ga0308175, IMG submission 203893) | Soil microbial communities from UC Gill Tract Community Farm, Albany, California, United States - DLSLS.C.R1 | ecosystem: Environmental > Terrestrial > Soil > Agricultural land | place: USA... | reverse complement strand
CCGTTCGCCGTCCAGGAGGCTGCGGACAAGGCCCCGGTGGCGCCGGGCGCGCTGTATTTCGCGCCGTCGGGCTATCACCTGTCGATCGAGCGCGACCGCCGTTTCTCGCTCAGCTGCGAGCCGCCGGTGCTGTTCTCGCGGCCGGCGATCGACCTGCTGATGACCTCCGCCGCCGATGCCTACGGCCCGGCCCTGGTCGGCGTGCTGCTGACCGGGGCCAACGAAGACGGCGCCCAGGGCCTGCTGCGGATCCGCCAGGCCGGCGGTCTGACGGTGGTCCAGGACCCGGCGGAGGCCCTGGTGGCGACCATGCCGCGCGCCGCCATCGCCGCCCACGCGCCCGATTTCGTGCTGCCCCTGCGCGACATCCGCGCCCTGCTCCTGCAACTGGATTGCGCCCATGCCCATTGATGTCGAAAGCAAGCTGCTGATCGTCGACGACCTGCCGGACAACCTGCTGGCCCTGGAGGCGCTGATCCGCGGCCCGGGGCGGCGGGTGTACCGGGCCTCGTCGGCCGAGCAGGCGCTGGCGCTGCTGCTGGAGCACGAGTTCGCGCTCGCGATCCTGGACGTCCAGATGCCCGACATGAACGGCTTCGAACTGGCCGAGATGATGCGCGGCACCGAGCGCACGCGCCAGATCCCGATCATCTTCGTCAGCGCCGCGGGGCGCGAGCTCAACTACGCCTTCAAGGGCTACGAGAGCGGCGCGGTCGACTTCCTGCAGAAGCCGCTCGAGGCCCAGATGGTCAGCAGCAAGGTCAGCGTCTTCGTCGACCTGTACCGGCACCGCAAGGCGCTCAAGCACGAGATCGACGCCCTGGCCGCGGCGCACCAGCAGCAGCAGGCGCTGGTGCAGCAGCTGCAGTGCACCCAGCGCGAGCTGGAGCGCGCGGTGCGCATGCGCGACGACTTCATGTCGATGGTCTCGCACGAGCTGCGCACGCCGCTCAACACCCTCTACCTCGAGACCCAGGTGCGCAAGCTGCACCTGTCGAAGAACAACACCGCGCCCTTCGCGCCCGAGCGCCTGCCGGCGATGATCGAGCGCGACCAGCGGCAGATCCAGAACATGGTGCGGCTGATCGACGACATGCTCGACGTCAGCCGCATTCGCAGCGGCGCCCTGTCGATCCGGCCCGCGCCGGTGGACCTGGCACTGCTGGCGCGCGGCGTGGTCGAGAGCCTGGCGCAGCAGGCCGAGGCGGTGGGCCCGCCGATCCGCTTCGAGGCGCCGGCCGGCGTGCATGGCGTGTGGGACGAGTTCCGCATCGAGCAGGTGCTGACCAACCTGATCACCAACGCCCTGCGCTACGGCGGCGGCCAGCAGGTCGAGGTCAGCGTGCGGCAGCAGGACGGGCGCGCGCGGATGAGCGTCAGCGACCGGGGCCCGGGCATCGCGGCCGCGGACCAGGCGCGGATCTTCGAGCAGTTCGAGCGCACCGCCGACAGCCGCCGGCAGGCCCCGGGCCTGGGGCTGGGGCTCTACATCGCGCGCCAGATCGTGCGCTCGCACGGCGGCGAGATCGAGCTGGAGAGCGGGCCCGGGGAGGGCGCCACCTTCAGCGTGACCCTGCCGCTGCGCGCCGAGACGCCAGCCTGAAGGCGCGCGGTGGCGTCCTACACCGCCGCCGCGGCCGCCAGCCCGATACTCAGGAACTTTGGTTTGCGGAGATTCTCAAGTGAACGTCCTGATCGTCGACGACAACCATGCCGCGGCGGACCTGCTGCAGGAGTTGCTGGTGCTGCAGGATCACACGGCATGCTGCACCTACACCGGCCAGCAGGCGCTCGACGTGGCCGCCCACCAGCGCTTCGATGCCGCGCTGGTCGACCTGACCCTGCCCGATTTCCCCGGCACCGAGGTGGCGCGCCAGTTGCGCGCCGGCGCCCGCGGCGAGCCGCCGCTGCTGGTCGCGATCTCGGGCTACGCGGCCGACGAGGCCGGCGATGCGGCCGGGCTGTTCGACCACCATCTGCAGAAGCCGATCGATTTCGACGCCCTCGATCGCATCCTGGCGCGACCGCTGGCGGGATGAAGCTCCGATGAAGGCATCGCCCGGAGCGCGCAGCTGGATGGCCGCCGGCGTGCGCCATGAGCTGCTGACCCGCGCGTTGCCGGCGCTGCGCCACGAGATGGCGGCTCCGGTGTCGGTGATCCGGATGGGCGTCCTGCTGCTCAAGCGCCAGCTCGCGAACGGGGCCGATGCCAAACCCGATACCGCCGCCCTGGCCGAGCGCGTGGCGCTGATCGAGGACCAGGTGGCGGCACTGGCCGGCGGTGTGCGCTCGTTGCGCGACTGGGAGCTCGCCACCCACGACGACGGCATCACCCGCAGCGCGCTGGTGGCCCAGTGCGCGACGCTGATGCGGGTGGCGTTCGAGCTCAACGGCATCGGGCTGAGGCTGGGCGACGGGCTGGCGCCGGTCGACGGCGAGCCCCGCTTTCCGGCCGCCGCGGCGCTGCGCTACATGGTGCTGGGCGCCCTCGGCCACCTGCACGACAGCGTGCCGAACCTGGGCGAGATCCGGGTCGAGGCCGACGGCGGCGACGCCCTGCGCTTCGTCGCCTGCCACGGCGCCTCGGAGCCGGTCGAGCCCATCGCCGGCGCCCACCGGGCGCCGCGCGCGCTCGCCATCGACGCCATCGCGCTGCAGGCGCTGGCCGACGGGCTGGGCTGTGCCGTGACGGTGGAAGGCGAGAGCGTGCGGTTCGGGCTCGGGACCGCCATGGATACCGCCCCAGCGGAGCCAGACCGATCGTCAGCAACCTCCCGCCCAGCCACGTGACCCGTTCGAGGATGAAGCGGCGTGACGCTCTGCATGCGGCCGCGGCCGATGCCCACGGCCGGCTGCGCGCCGTTTCCAGGCTGCAGGGTCCGCCCATCGGTGTGTTCGACGAAATGATCGCCGGGCATGCGCTGGCGCTCGGCGCGGTGGTGGTCACAAACCACACTCGACATTTCGCCAGGGTGCCGGGGCTCGTGACGGAGAACTGGCTACCGCCTGCGGCGGGTCATTGAGCCCGCGCGGGGGTGCATCAGCGGCGCGCCCGTGGACATCGGTGGCGAGGCGCTGGTCGCGAACGGCTGTGTCCGGTCATTCGCCTCGGACATCATGCGGACGCTGCGCTTGACGCGGGCGGTCATCTTGTCATTGAGGTGGTTCCAGCCACGGTACATCGGCACCACGACCAGCCAGCCGATGCCGATCACGCCGCCCAGCGCGCCCATGTACTGCCAGTGCATCGGTTCCATGTGTCCCACTCATCCTTCCGCGCCAGGCGGACCCGGGGTAAAGACACAAATGGTATCAATGGCGCGCAACAAAGATGCCTGTTCGTTGTGCTGGCTCGCGGGGCGTTCCGCTGCTATGTCACGTCCAACCAACAGTTGACGCGACAAGCAATGCTTTGGAATTCATTGGAACGGCCATGCCGCGGGGCGGCCGTCAGGCCATGACCGTGCTGCGCCGCGTCGACAGCAGGGCCCGCAGCTTGGCCGGCGCCACCGGCTTGGTGAGCAGCATCACGCCGCCCTGGCGCAAGCGCTGCAGCGCCTCGGGCCCGGTGGCGCCCGACACCAGCACCGGCAGCGCGTCCGGCTGCAGCCGGTGCGCCGCCGCCAGCACCTCCATGCCGTCCTCGTCATGCGCCAGCTGCAGGTCGCACAGCACGACGTCGAAGTGCGCGCCGCCGCTGCCGAGCTGCGCCAGGGCCTCGGCGCGGGTGGAGGCGCAATCGACCTGGCAGCCCCATTGCGCCAGCAGGGTGCGGCTGCCGTCGAGGATCGCCGGGTCGTCGTCCACCACCAGGCAATGCAGGCCCGCCAGCGGCGCCGGCGCCGGCAGCCCGGGCGTGGCCGGCACCACGTCGCGCGCGCTCGCCAGCGGCAGCTCGATCGCGAAGGTGCTGCCGGCCTGGAGCGCCGAGCGCACCGAGACGCGGGTGCCGAGCAGGGCCGCGATGCGCGAGCAGATCGCCAGACCGAGGCCGAAGCCCTGGCGGCGGTCGCGTTCGGTGTTCGCGACCTGGTAGAACTCCTCGAAGATGCGACTCTGGTGGATCGGCGCGATGCCGATCCCGCTGTCGCGCACCTCGATGCGCACGGCCTCGCCGCGTCGGCGCGCCATCACCAGCACCGTGCCGTCGGGCGGCGTATGGCGCACCGCGTTGCTGACCAGGTTGCCGACGATCCGCAGCAGCAGCGCGGCATCGCTGCGCACCGCCAGGCCGCGGTCGCGCCACAGCAGCCGCACCCTGGCGGCGGCCGCCGGCGCGGCGTGCCGGGCTTCGAGCTGGTCGAACAGCGTGGCCAGCGCGACCCCGTCGATCGCCGGCGTCAGCACCTGGGCGTCGAGCCGGGAGATCTCCAGCAGGTCGTCGAGCAGCACGCCCATGAACTCGGTCGCCTCCTGCAGCCGCAGCACCGCCGGCCGCTGGAGGGTGGAGGCGGTCGGCAGCAGGCCGTCGATGAACAGGCCCATCGCGTGCAGCGGCTGGCGCAGGTCATGGCTGGCGGCCGCCAGGAACCGGGCCCGGGACAGCGCCGCCTGCTCGGCTTCGGCCATCCGCTGCAGCGCGACCGCGGTCGCTTCGCGCACCCGATCCTCGCTCGCCTGGCGGTTGCGCTGCAGCCGCTCGGCCAGGCGGTTGATGTCGTGCGCCAGGTTGGCGAACTCGTGCCGGGCGCGGCGCGCGCGGGCCCCCGCTTCGCGCTCGCCCTCGTCCTCGGCCACCACGTTGCAGCGGGCGTCGAAGCGGCCGGACTCCAGCGCCGCCACGGTGCGCGAGATCCGCCGCAGCGGCTGGGCGACCGCGCGCGCCGTATGGCGCACCCAGGCCCAGGCGGCCAGCAGCGCGATCACCGCGACGCCGATGCCGGCCATCAGCGAACGGGTGCGCTCGTGGTCGTAGGCGGTGGTGTCGCGGAAGGTCTGGACCAGGCCGATCGGCGTCTCGCCGGAGGCGGTCGAGCCGGCCGGCCCGAAGGCGTTGGCGCGCGAGGCCTCGCGCAGCGTGACCGGCGCCGTGAACATGCGCAGCTGGGCCAGCGACGCGGTCTTCGGTCCGGCCGTGACGTAGATGCCGGCGCTGTTGCTGATCTCGACCCGCGTCACCTGGCCGCCGCGCAGGGCCGCGTTGGCGACGTTCTGCAGTGCCGGCAGGTCGCCGGCATAGAGGCTCAGGTCGGACATCGCGGCCACCTGGCGCGCCACTGCCTGGCCTTCGGCGTCGAAGGCCGCTTCGAGCGTGGCCAGCCGGCCCTGGGTGAACCATCCGGTCAGCGCCAGCGCCACCGCCACGCACGGCACCACGCCGAGCCGGAACAGGTCGCGCTGCAGGCTGGCGCCGACCACCAGCGCCCGGCGCTCCGCCACCGGCGGGTCGCCGGCCCGCGCGATCGCCGCGGGCGCGGCAAGGCGGTGGCTCGGGGCGGTCATCGGAGGGCGCTCACCCGCGCGCTCAGTTCGCCTTCGTCGGGCAGGCGCAGGCCGAGCCCGCGCGCCACGGTGGCATTGACGCGGACCGTGGCCGGCGTCGCGACCTCGACCCGCACGCCGGTGGCCGTGCCGGACGCGGCCAGCTTGCGGCCGAGCGCGTTCGCCTGCCGGGCCAGCTGCCCCGGCGTCGACACCGCGGCGGCCAGGCCGCCGGAACGCACCAGGCCGTCGCTGGTGCCGAACACCGGCAGGCCGGCGCTGGCGCCGGCGCGCAGCACCGCCAGCGTGGCGGCCTGGCTGTCGCCGATCTTGTCGGGCAGCACCAGCAAGGCGTCGCTGTGCGACACCAGCAGGCGCAGCACCGCCGCCAGCGACTTGGCGTCCGGTGCGTATTCGACCTGCAGGTCCCAGCCCTGGCCGGCGCGCAGCAGTTCGCTCACGATCGGCTCCGACTCCGCGGTGGCGACCACCCCCAGGCGGCGCTTGGCCGGCAGCAGCGCATCGATCAGCGCCAGCTGGTCGGCCATCGCGGGTTCGCGCAGCAGCACCCCGATCTGGCGCTCCGGCCGCCGCAGGGCGGCCGTGCCCTTGAGGCTCTCGTAGTCGAGCCGGCTGAGCATCGCGAGCACCAGCGGATCCTGGCCGGGGCGCTCGATCGCCGAGCGTGCCGCGCTCAGGCCGACCGCCATCGTGACGCCGGCCGGCGCGGGGCCGGCCATGTGCTCGTCGGGGCTGTTCTCGCCGGCCACCAGGTGGATCAGGTCGAAGCGGCTGTCGGCGTCCTGGGCATCGCGCAGCTGGCGCACGAAATCGGCATGGGCGGCCGACTCGTCGGCCACGAGCACCGTCAGCCCGGCCGCCCGCGCGCCGCCGCACAGCAAGGCTGCGCAGGCCAGGGCGACGAAGGCGCGCTGCGTTCGACGCAGCGTGAGGAAACGGTCGGCAAGCATCGGGACGGCATCCGCAGGGGGGTGGTGCGTCCAATGTACGGAGCCGGCTGTTTCGGCGCGATAAGGCAGAGGGCTTATGTCCCCCCGCGGCCTGCCGCATTGTGGGAAAGCAGGGCGGAAATCCGCAGCCTGTCGGTCTATGCCGGACGACGTACGGAGGCGGCCGACGGCGGGCTCTTACACGGCGGCGGATGCGGCGGCAGCGGCGGCGCTGCGCACCGCGGCCAGCTGGACGTTGATCGCCTGGCGCAGCAGCCGCGGCGAGACCGGCTTGTAGAGCACCGCGACGCCGGCGCTGGCGACTTCGCGCAAGCGGTCGGGCTTGGTCTCGCCGGTCACCAGCAGCCGCGCCGTCGACGGCCCGATGCCGCGCGGATGGCGTTCCAGCGCCGCCATCACGTCGAGCCCGTTGTCGCCGCCCTGCAGCAGCAGGTCGCTCACGACGATGTCGGGCGGCTGGTCCCAGGCGTCGGCCAGCGCCAGCGCTTCGGCGCGGCTCTGGGCCGCCAGCACCCGTGCCCCCCAGTTCGCCAGCACCACCTGCAGCCCCTCGAGGATGGTGCGCTCGTCGTCGATCACCAGCACCACCATGTCGACCAGGCCGGCATCGTCGTCGGCCGGGTGGCCGAACGGCTGCGCGGGCGGCGCTGGCAGGAGGGGCGCGGGCGCCGTCGCGCGCACCGGCACCCGCACGCAGGTGCCCTTGTGGGGCCGGGAAACCAGCTCGACCCGGGTGTTGAGCAGGGCCGCGAGCCGCTGGACGGTGGCCAGGCCCAGGCCCATGCCGCGCGACTCGCGGCCGCCCTGCCGGCTCTGCGGCTCGACCTGGTAGAACTCCTCGAAGACCCGCGGCTGGTGATGGGCCGCGATGCCGATCCCGGTGTCCCAGACGTCGATGCGGATTGCCTTGCCGCGCCGCCGGGCCCCGACCAGGATGCCGCCCTCGACGGTGTGGCGCAGCGAGTTCGACACCAGGTTGTTGAGGATGCGCGACAGCATCACGTAGTCGCAGCGCACCCAGGCCTCGGTCTTGCGCACCACCAGCCGCAGGTTCTTCTGCTCGGCCACGGCGCGGAAGTTGCGGCTGATCTCGTCGAACAGGGTGTCGAGCGCGAAGTCGGTCCAGTGCGGCTGCAGCACGCCGGCGTCGAGCTGCGAAAGATTGAGCAGTTCCGAGAACAGCCGGTCCAGCGATTCGACGCACTCCCGGATGTGGCCGATGCGCTGCAGCCGCACCGGATCGGTCTCGCCCTTGGCCAGGCCGTCCGAGAACAGGGTCAGCGCATGCAGCGGCTGCCGCAGGTCGTGGCTGGCGGCGGCCAGCAACCGGGTCTTGGCCTGGCTGGCGACCTCCAGCTGGCGGTTCTTGCGGGCCAGCTCGGCGGTGGCGTCGACGATGCGGCTTTCGAGCTGGTCGCGGCTGTCCAGCAGCGCCCGCGCCGCCAGGTTGAAGCCGTGCTGCAGCCGCCGCACCTCGGCCGAGCCCTCGATCTCGACCTGCGCGTCCTCGCCGGCGCCGAGCCGGTCGACCGCCTCGCCGAGCGCCTGGATCGGCGCGCTGATGCGCCGCGCCGCCCACCAGCCGGCCAGCCCGACGCCGGCCAGGCTGGCGCCCAGCACGATCACGACATTGAGCCAGACCGCGTGCTTGGCGCTGGCCACCGCGTCCAGGCTCATTTCCACCATCACCTTGCCGTTGTGCCGGCCGTCCTCGCCGGTGATCGGGGTGACCACCTGCAGGCCCTCCCCGCGCTGCCGGTCCACGGTCTCCGCATTGGCGACGATTTCGCCTTCTTCGGACCAGATCTGCACCTGCTGCACATGCGGCTGGTAGCTGCCGGACAGGGCGGTGCGCTGCAGCGCCCGGCGGTCCATGTGCTGCATCTGGGACTGGGCCACGGTCGCGACCTGCAGCGCCACCGTCTGGGCATTGGCACGCATCAGCGCGGTCAGGTTGTCCAGGTGCTGGCGCGTCAGCACCCCGATGGCGCCCAGGGTCGCCACGGTCGCCGGCAACAGCGCCAGCAGGACCAGCTGCTGCGCCAGCGTCAGACCCGCCAGCAGGCGCAGGGCACGGAAGGACCAGCTCGTCGAGGCGCCGGGACGACTGCGGCTGTCAGGCACGGGTCGGCTCCCGATGGCGCAGGATCATGGAAAATGACACGGTTACTGCTTAAGTTGGTTTCTAATTGTGTTGTAGACAGCACTTGCTTGACCAGCCCGTTCGGCTCGTCGGGCCGATGGCTCCCAGAAAGATGCAGGCTCCCGTCCTTTGCGCCTCCGCTTCATTCGCGGCCTTTTGGCCGGATCGGTTCCGGGCCGGGGCGGCACGTGTGGCGGCCTGGATGCTGCGCGCCGGGTTGGCGCTGGCGCTGGGCTGGCAGCTCGGGGCGGCGGCGCAGCCGGCCGGCGCTGCCGATGCCGGCGCCGCCGTGCGTTTCGGCATCCTGCCGCTGGGCGGGGCCTTCGAGTCGCGCAACGATTGGGAGCCGCTGCTGGCGGACCTGCAGCGCGCCCTCGGGCGGCCGGTGACCATGCTGTCGGTCACCTCGTACGAGGCCCTGGAGCAGGCGATCCAGCGCGACCAGGTCGACATGGCCTTCCTGTCCGGCAAGATGGCGCTCGACGCCGTGACGCTGCGGCGCATGAAGGTGGTGGCGCAGGTCACGCGCCATGACGGCCTGCCGGGCTATCGCGCGCTGCTGCTGGCGCGCAAGACGGGCCCCCGCACCACGCTCAAGGGCCTGCTGGCCGAACCCGAGGACTGGCGCCTGGCGCGCGGCGAGAGCCGGTCGGTGTCGGGCTTCATCGTGCCGCAGCTGCAGCTCTTCCTGCCCAACCATATCGCGATGGAGACCCGCTTCCGCAGCGAAGTGGTGGGCACCCACCAGGTGACCGCGCTGGCGGTGGCGAACGGCGAGGCCGATGTCGCCACCAACAACACGGCCGATTTCGAACGCTTCCGGCTGCAGTTCCCGGCCGAGGCCGACCGGCTGCAGGTGATCTGGGAGTCGGAACTGATTCCGCATGCCCAGATCGTGATCCGGCGCGACTACGGCCCCGAGTTCGAGAAGAAGGTGCAGCTCTTCCTGGTCGAGTACGCCCGCGGCAAGGGGCCGCGCGCCGATGGCGAGCGCGCGGTGCTGAAGTCGCTGCACGACCTGGCCGGCTTCGTCGCCGCCGACAACAGTTCGCTGCTGCCGGCCGCCAAGCTGGCCTACCAGCTGGCGCGCCAGAGCGCCATGACCTCGCAGTGGGTCAACGAGGCGGCGCGCCAGGCGCGGCTGCAGCGCATCGAGGCCACCTATGCCGAGCAGGTGGCGGCGCTGCGCTCGGGCGCGCCGTGAAGCCATGCTGAGACGAGGCGTGCTGGCGATCGCGCGCCTGGCGCTGGCCACCGCGCTCGGCTGGCACGCCGGTGGCTGGGCGCAGGCCGCGCCGGCCGAGTTGCGCTTCGGCGTGCTGCCGGTCGGCGGCGTGGTCGAGTCGCGCGACAGCTGGACCCCGCTGCTGGCCGACCTGAGCCGGGCCCTGGGCCGGCCCGTGACGGTGCATTCGGCCACCACCTACGAGGCGCTCGGCGAGGCCATCCGGCGGCGCCAGGTCGACCTGAGCCTGCTGTCGGCGCAACTGGCGCTCGATGCCGTGACCCAGCGCCGGATGGTCGTGCTGGCCCAGGTCGAGCGGCATGCCGGCACCCCGGACCACCGCGCCGTGCTGCTGGTGCGCAAGGACGGGCCGCCCGACCCGCTCGCCGACCTGCTGGCGCGGCCGGAGCGATGGCGCCTGGCGCGTGGCGACAGCCGGTCGGTGTCGGGCTTCATCCTGCCGCAGGTCCAGCTGTTCCTGCCGAACCGGATCGCGATGGAGACACGCTTCCGCAGCGAGATCGTCGGCACCCACCAGACCACGGCGCTGGCGGTGGCCAATGGCGATGCCGACGTGGCGACCAACAACACCACCGATTTCGAGCGCTTCCGCGCCCAGTTCCCGGCCGAAGCCGAGCGCCTGCAGGTGATCTGGCACTCGGAGCCGACGCCGCCGGCCCAGGTCCTGGTGCGCAGCGACGTGCCGGCGGAACTCCAGAAGAAGCTGCGCGCCTTCCTGGTGGCCTACGGCCGCGGCCGGGGTCCGCGGGCCGAAGCCCAGCGCGAGGTGCTCAAGTCGCTGCGGGCGTCGCTGGGCTATGTCGCCGCCGACAACAAGGCGTTGCTGCCGGCGGCCCGGCTGCAATACCAGCTCGCCCGCCAGAGCGCGTTGAACGCGCAGTGGGTCAGCGAGGCCGCGCGCCAGGCCCGGCTGCAGCGCATCGAGACCGCCTACCAGGAGCAGGTCGCTGCCTTGCGGGAATAGGCTCAGTCCTGCGGGCGATCCAGCAGCCAGTCCGGTGGCGCATAGATGTCGGCGAAGCGGACCCGCGCGATCGCGTAGTGGATCTCGGTGCCCGCCGGCACGCCGATGGCCGGCAGCGCCGCCTGCAGCAGGGCCCGTCCGGCGGCGATGTCCGAGACGTCGATGTCGACCCGGGTGAACGCCACCCGGCGCCGGCCGCGGCGGGTCGGCTCCCCGAGCGAGTCGCCCCAGCCGAGCACCGCGCCGAGCCCGTCGGCGCGCAGCGCCTGGTCGATGCGTTCCTCGCGCTGGTGCCAGCGGTCGTCCACGTCCTCGACGACCGGGATCTTGACGACCATGAATTCGCGGCGCTGGTAGCCCGTGCGTTCGGGGGTGGAGGCGATCGGCAGTCCCATGGCCGACATTGTCCGGCAAGCGGCGCCGGCCGGCCCGGCTTGCATCGGAGCGGCCGATCCCGTACGCTGGGCCGGCGCCCAGGCGCCGAGGAGACAGCCCATGCCAAGCCGAACGAACGGCCAGACGGCCGAAATGGAAGCGGTGCGAACC
>Ga0308175_100003214_pt1 | contig 11298 bp, 8 predicted proteins | sample PhyCR1_3_FD_203893 | JGI IMG/M metagenome (GOLD analysis project Ga0308175, IMG submission 203893) | Soil microbial communities from UC Gill Tract Community Farm, Albany, California, United States - DLSLS.C.R1 | ecosystem: Environmental > Terrestrial > Soil > Agricultural land | place: USA... | reverse complement strand
GACCGGCCAGGACCCGCGCAGCACGGCCAGGAGCACGCCGACCAGCACCACGTACAGCAGTCCGATCAGGAACATGGTGGTCACCATGCGGGTGGTCAGGCCACGGTCGGTGGCGTACCGGCTACGAGTTCGGGCCATGGGTGCCCTCCAGTCCTCGCGGTCCTGTCTTCCATGGTGCGCCTCGCCGGATGGAACAGGCGAAAACGGGAGGGCGCCCCCAGGCGGCCGGGGCCGGCCGGTCACGGCCAGAGAAGCTCGCGCGCCCAGGCCCCCGCCCCCGTCGCCACGTCCGCCGTGCGGCGGTAGCGAAGGCGGACGTGGCGACGGCGGGCGTCGCCCTGGAAGAACTCCGCCTCGCGCGGTTCGACCACGTACCGGGTCCAGCTCTCCACCTCCGCGTCCGGCTCCTCCCTAGCCCGGTCCCAGGCGGCGTCGGAGGCGCGGGCGAGGTCGGCCGGCGAGTCCAGGATCTCGCTCTGCCGCCCCACCAGGGCCGAGGCCAGGGCACCGGTGGAGTGGGCGTGCAGATCGGCGGCGCTCTCGGCGGTGGGGCACGCGGTGACGGCGCCCCGGACGCGGACCTGGCGGCCCTGCGCCGGCCAGTAGAAGCCGAGCGCGGCGTACGGGCGGGCGGCGAGCTGGCCGCCCTTCGCGCTGGTGGAGTGCGTGGCGAAGTGCCAGCCGCGCTCGTCCACGTCGTGCAGCATCAGCGTCCGTACGTCGGGCAGGCCGTCGGCGTCGACGGTGGCCAGGTGCATGGTGTGCGGCTCGGCCTGCCCGGCGGCCGCGGCCTCGGCGAACCAGGCGAAGAAGAGGGCGTGCGGCGTGGGCGGCGCACCCTCGGGGCCGAAGGCGGGGAGATCGGTGTCCCAGACGCGCTGGGCGTGCAGCAGATCGAGGAAGGACTGCCGGGCGGCGGGATCGAGTGCGTCGGTCATACGGCCGACGCTACGCCGGAGCGCGGCACCGGGCTCCGGGAGCCGGCGGTCGCCGCACCCCCGTCCGGATACGCCGACGGCGGACCACAGGCGTGGTCCGCCGTCGGTGAGACAGGACCTGGGGGCGCCGGGGTCACCGCGCGTCGCCCCAGCGGGGATGCGCGCTACTTCGCGGGCTTCTTGCCGGTGATGCCGAGATGCACCAACTGGGCGAGATTCGGCTTGAGTTCGGCCTGCTTGACGCCCCAGGCGGTGAAGCCCTTCTGGTGCGAGGCGACACCGGCGAGCATGACGACCAGGGAGCCCGCGATCGCGGCGGGGCTGATGTCCTTGTCGACCTTGCCCTTGGCCTGGAGCTCCTTCACGGACTCCGTCAGGGAGCCGGTGACCGAGTTGAGGATCTTCATGCGGATCTTGTTGAACCGCTTGTCGCCCTCGGCCGCGCCGAGGTCGATCACGCGCAGAATCGCGTCGTTGTGCCGCCAGAAGTCGAGGAAGCCCTCCACGAGTTGCTCGGAGGTCTGCCATCCCGACTTGCCGACCCAGGAGCGTCCGGCGACCAGTTCGGTCATTCCGGCGCCCTCCTTCGCGACGTCTTCGGCGAGTTCGAGGACGGCGCCCTCGACGTCGGGGAAGTACTGGTAGAAGGTCGCTGGTGAAGTCCCCGCCTTACGCGCGACGTCGATGACTTTGACGTCCCGGTACGGCGAGGAGCTGAGCATCTCGCTGAGGCAGTCGAGCAGCTTCTGCCGCGTCGCCTGACCGCGTCGACCGGCCACGCGGCCGTCGACGGTGCGTACTTGTCCTGTCATGCCGTCAGCTTACCGACGGGTGATCGGAGCGCGATTCGGCCGAAGCAAATGGGGAATGGGGCCCGCCCGGCCCGCGTCCGGGACCCTCGCGGCCTCTCGCTGCCCACAGTGTGATGAGTGTTATTAACAGCCTGTGGATAACTTCGGTGGATAACTTTCGAACCTGCGTTCGCTTCCCGGGGTCCGGGGAGTTCCGGGACGCGCCGCGTGCAGCGCACAGCTACCGTGACTGTGACGGGCGTCACCGCGACGACGGAGGGATTCGGGCCCATGGCCGCATTCGCGCAGTCCGCGCCGTGCTGGGTGGATGTGCAGCTCCCCGACCTGGAGGCGGGCAAGCGCTTCTACGGCGAGCTGTTCGGCTGGACCTTCCACCCGGCCGAGGGCCCCCGCGCCGACGCCTTGGGCGACGGGAAGCTCGTCGCCGCGCTGGCCGCCAAGAAGGACGGCCGGATGCCGACCGCCTGGGGCGTCTACTTCGCCACCGATGACATCGAGGCGTCCGTCGCCCGTATCCGCGCGGCCGGCGGCCAGGTGATCACCGAGCCGGTCGCGGCCGGCCGTCACGGCGTGCTCGCCCAGGCCGCCGACCCGGGCGGCGCGGTCTTCGGCCTCTGGCAGGCCGGTGAGCGCGCGGGCTTCCAGAAGCGACACGAACCCGGCTCCTTCTGCTGGACCGAGGTCCACACCCGCGCCAAGGACCGCGTCGACCCCTTCTACGAAGAGGTCTTCGGCTTCCGCTGCGCGGACATCGACGACTCTCCCGCGAACGTCCCGGACACCGACGAGCACCGCGTCGACTTCCGTACGTGGTCCCCGCCCGGTACCGAACCCGGCCCCGACACGGCGGTCGGCGGGCGCGGCGTCATCACGGACGCGTTCCCGGCCGAGCTGCCCAGCCACTTCCTGAACTACTTCACCGTCGCGGACTGCGACGACACCGCGCGTACCGTGCAACGGCTCGGGGGGAGGGTCACCGAACCCCCGCTGGACACCCCGTACGGGCGGAGGGCGGTCCTCCAGGACGACCAGGGTGCCGAGTTCGCCGTACTTCAGGAGCCTGTGTCCTGATACGGGACGTGTGGCACGGGACACCCCGATCCGCCCCCGGGTTCGCAACCGGGGCCCCGGCCAGGAACAATCGGGGTGCGCACCGCCGGGCGGCGCCCACTGATGAGACGCTGCACACGGCGGGATTTTCGCGGACCTCTGTGCCCTGAGGTCCGTACGGGGAGGTGGCAAGTAGTGGAGCAGCTGACGCAGCACGACCCGAGGCGGATCGGCCCCTTCGAGGTGCTGGGACGACTCGGGGCCGGCGGCATGGGGCTGGTCTATCTGGCCCGGTCCGCGTCGGGCCGCCGGGTGGCGATCAAGACCGTGCGCACGGAACTGGCCGAGGACCAGCTGTTCCGGGTGCGCTTCACACGCGAGGTGGAGGCCGCGCGCGCCGTCAGCGGCTTCTACACGGCCGCCGTCGTCGACGCCGACCCGCGCGCCGCCGTGCCCTGGCTGGCCACCGCGTACGTGCCCGCCCCCTCGCTCGAAGAGATAGTGAACGAGTGCGGGCCGATGCCCACCCAGGCGGTGCGCTGGCTGGCGGCGGGCATCGCGGAGGCCCTGCAGTCCATCCACGGGGCGCAGCTCGTCCACCGCGACATGAAGCCGTCCAACGTGCTCGTCGTGGAGGACGGCCCCCGGGTCATCGACTTCGGCATCGCGTCCGGCGTCTCCAACACCCGGCTCACCATGACCAACGTGGCCGTCGGCACACCGGCGTACATGTCACCGGAGCAGGCCCGGGACTCGCGGAGCGTGACCGGGGCGAGCGACATCTTCTCGCTCGGCTCGACGCTCGCGTTCGCCGCGACCGGCCATGCCCCGTACCGGGGGGCCAACCCGGTCGAGACCGTGTTCATGCTGCTGCGCGAGAGCCCCGACCTGTCCGGCCTGCCGGAGGACCTGCGGCCGCTGATCGAGTCCTGCATGCAGAAGGACCCCTCGATGCGGCCCACCCCCGCCGACCTGCAGGCCCAGCTCGCCCCGCACCTCTTCGCCTCCGGCGGCGGTGACGACGACGGCGGTACGGCCTCCGCCTGGCTGCCGGCCTCCGCGACCGCGATGATCGAGCGGCGCCGGGGCGGCGGACGTACGGCTCCGCCGGCCGCGCCGCCCGTGGCCCCGCCGCGCCCGGCCGACCCTGCCCCGCCGCGCCCCGCCGGGAGCCGCGCCGAGTCCGTGGCGACCGCGCCCCATCAGCCGCCGGGCGCGGACTGGGACGGTCCCTGGCAGAGCGGGGCGCCCGCCAGGCCCCCGGCCCCGCCCGCACCCGTGCCCGACGCCGGGGGGCCCGTCCGGCTGACCGGGGCCCAGGTGCCGATCGGGCCCGGGCCCCGCGCCCACGACGTCCGCGCCTCGGCGGCCGGTGCCGACGCCGGGCCCGCGACGGGCTGGGTCCGCCCGCCCGCCGGCGTCCGGGGCACCGCCCCCGCGCCCGTCCCCGCCCCGGCCCAGGCCCCCGACGACGGGCAGTCCGGGCCCGCGCGGTGGCGGCCCTGGCGGTTCCGCATGTCCAACGACGTCTGGGGCACCCCCGTCGTCGTCGGCGACCTGCTCTACGTCACGTCCTTCGAGGTCCACGCGCTGGACACGGGCAACGGGCGCCGCCAGTTCAAGACCCGCGACGTCGCGTGGGCGATGGCCGTCGAGGGCGGGCGCATCCACGCATCGGACGGCCCCTCCCTCTACGCCCTGGACGCCACCACCGGCGCCGAGCGGTGGCGGACGGGCACCGACGCGTGGGTGTACGCGCTCAAGGCCGACCGGGGCACGGTGGTCACCGCCACCCGGGGCGGCGGTGTCCAGGCATGGGAGGCCGCGACCGGCGAGAAGCTGTGGGACCTCACCGGCGCGCAGACGGACTTCGAGACGCCGGAGGGCGGGCCCGTCATCCACGACGGCACGGTCTACGTCTGGCAGGACGCCCGCCTCAAGGCCCTCGACGCCCGCACCGGCGCCGAGCGCTGGTCGTACCCCGTCGGCGACGCGGCCTCCTGCGGCGGCGTCCCGGTCCGGGTGACCCCGGCGCCGGACGGCCACGTGTACGTCGCCGCCGGGACGCGGGTCCTCGCGGTGGACACCGTCTCCGGGCGCGTCCGCTGGCACTTCGAGTGCCCGGCGGTCTTCCTCTCCCCGCCCGCCTTCGCCCCCGGCCCGGCCGTCACCGGCGGCGGGATCTACCTCGCGGACTACCTCGGTACGGTGTACGCCCTGGACGCCGCGACCGGCAAGGACCGCTGGCGCATCGCCACGGAGGCCCGCCAGTCGGCGGAGCCGGTGCTCGTCGTCGCGGGCAACGTCCACGTGGGCAGCGGCAGCGCGCTCTACACCCTCGACGCGGTCACCGGCACCCCGAAATGGCGGTTCGCCGCCGGCGGCGAGGTGGTCGGCGCCCCCGTCGTCGCGGACGGCCGCGTCCACTTCGGCTCCGCGGACCACGTCCTGTACACCCTCGACGCGGCGGGCGGCCAGCTCCGCTGGAAGCTCGCCACGGGCGGCGAGATCACCGGCACGCCGGTGGCCCAGGGGGGCGTGGTGTACGCGTGCAGCAAGGACCGCTGCGTGTACGCGCTGGACGCGCTGAAGGGCACGGGGACGGGCGCCCGCCCGCGTACCTAGGACCCTGCCCCGGACGGCCCCGGCCCGTCCTCAATCGCCGGACGGGCTGGACGGTCCGCCGGGCGGACGGGTCCCGGGAGGCCCCGGGGAGTCCGGGTGAGGCCCCACATAGGGGTCGTCCCCCTCCGGCTCCGGCCACGGGCTCGTCTGGACCGAAGGCCCCGGCTCCCGCGTGGGCGGCCACGTGTCGGGGTCGGCGGACCCCGGCGCCCCGAACTCCGGCTCGCGCCGCCGTCGGCGCCCCGACATCACACCGGCCCCCGCCAGGATCAGCACGCCCCCGCCCAGGGCCAGCGCCACCCCCAGCCCCAGTCCCGACCCGTCGCCCGCCACGGCCAGACTGTCCGTCACCTGGAAGACCCGGACCATCCACAGCACCGCGAACCCGAGGACCACCACGCCCGCCAGGGCGACCAGCGCACGGGAGCGCAGCAGCACTCCCACCACGGTCACCACCGCCGCGCACAGGAAGGGCAGCCACAGCGAAGCGAAAAGGCCGCCCGGCGCACCGGTCACACCGGTACCGGTGAAGAGGTCCCCCAGCCGGTAGTGCCGCCCGGGGCGGCCGTCGTACCAGTCACGGAAGGGGCTCAGCACGGCGGCCGCCGCTCCGGCGAGAGCGATGACCGCACCGAGGACGTTGCGGATCATGTCCGTACCTCCAGGACGCGCTCTCGTTCCGACGCTACGCCGCACGGGTTGCCCCCGCCACCAGACGGAGACGAGACCGTGACAGGGCCATGACCGGCCCGCCGGTCTTTCCGCGCCATGCTGTGGGTTACGGTTCCGTGGCGCCCGGCCATCCGGTCCGGCGGCGCGCCACAGCACACAATCGGGGGCGGATTCGATGAAGCGGCAGCACGTCAAGCTGACGGTGGTCCTGGTCGCGGTGGTGCTCGCGCTCACCGGCTTCTCCACCGGCAGCCACGGGGGCAAGAGCAGGAGCGGCAAGAGCCGTTCCAGCCACAGCGGCGGCGGCGGCGGTTGCTCCAACAGTAAGAAGAGCAACGGCACGTACCACGACACGGATTCGGACGACGACTACGACGACTACGGCTCGTCGAGCGGCTCCTCGGGCTCCACGTACACCGACCCGACCCCCAGCGCCACCGCGTCGGACGCGCCGCAGGCGTACGTCTTCCGCTGCGCCCAGCCCGCGAAGGGCAAGCGCAAGGCGGTGACCGCGTCCACCGTCCGCCTGACCCCGGTCGCCTCCGGCACGCACACCTACGAGGTCGATGTGACCTTCCTGGACGCGAGGGGCAGCGTGGTCGACACGGGCGAGGCGACTGTGGAGGCCGACTACGGCGACACCAAGACCGTGTCCGTCCGGATGGACAGCCCGCGCAAGGTCTCCCGGGTCAAGAAGTGCACGGTCACGGCGGCGCTTCTCCACTGAGCGACGGGCTGCCGGCCGCACACCGCGTCCGGTGGCCCTGCCGCACCCGGAAACGCGGCGGCCGCGACGGCTCCCCCTCCGCGCCGCCGCGGCCGTTCCCCCTACCCCCGTACCCCCGCCAAATGGCTCAACGCGGATCTGCGCCGGTCATGTGACTGTCCAGCGGCTTGATCTCCGGCTCGGTGGTCATGTGGCTGTCCAGCGGCTTGACCACGGGCTCGGTGGTCATGTGGCTGTCGAGCGGCTTGACCACGGGCTCGGTGGTCATGTGGCTGTCCGTGGGCCCGACTTCGCCCGTGGTGCCGGACTTCGGTGTGGCTGCCTGGATCTTCTTGTCGTCGCTCATGCTGTGAACTCCGTTGCTGGGTGCATGGTTGGTCGGCAAAGCCCGTCCGGCCGTTCCCCCGTGGACTGCCGGACGGGCTGTTCAGAGCCGTTCACCTTAGTGCGCGGTTCCACTGTCGAATCGCCTGCCCCCCGACGCGACGCTTCGACAGGTACGAGACTGTCGGGCGGCGATAAACGAACGATGAACGCGGAGTCAGTGGGCCTGGGACGGGGTGCGGGCGAGCAGGCCGCGCACCATGTCGCTCTCGGGTGCCTTCAACTGATCGAAGATCCCCAGCGCCTCCTGCCAGCAGACCTTGGCACGGTCCGCCTGCCCTATGCCGTCCAGGGCCTGCCCCAGCACAGTCAGCACATTGGCCCGACGCCACTCGCCGCCGATGTGGAGCAGTACCGTCAGCGCCTGCTCGGAGTACTCGGCGGCCCGGGCCGGACGCCCTGCCGCGAGATGCACTTCGGCCAGACGAAAGAGAGTCATCCCCTCCCAGAGCCGTTGGCGGCTCTCCCGGAAGACGGAGAGGGCTTCGGTGAGGCGCCCCTCTGCCTCGCTCTGCCGGCCCGCCCGGGTCAGGGCGAGTCCCAGTGCGTACCGGCCGTTGGCCAGGCGCAGGGTGAGTCCGAGGCGGGCGTAGAGGTCGATTCCCCGACCGGCGAGCTCGACGGCACTGGCCGTCCGCCCGATGGCCAGATGGACGCGGGACAGATTGCACAGGGCGCTGGCCTCGCCCGCCTGGTTGCCGTCGGCTCGGAACGCGGCGATGGTCTGCTGGAGGAGGACTTCCGCCTCGTCGTGCTGATTGCGGTACGCGGCGATGATCCCGAGCTCATTCGGTGCGTTGCAGTGGGTCCAGACGTCATCGACCGACGCTCCGAGAGCCATGGCCTGCCGGGCTTCGTCCTCTGCTCTGTCGAAGCGGCCGGCCGTGCTGTGCACTTGGGCGAGTGTCGTCCGTGCCCGTGCCTCGGAGCGGGCGTCACCGGCCACGGTCGCGGCATCCCGCACGGTGGTGGCGGCCGATTCGAATTGGCGTGAGTTGGCGCCCGATTCCGCGAGATCCTTGGCGGCGAGAAGGAGATCCACCGCGCGCCGGACGGTTCCGGCATTGCCGCTCTGCTGGACGCACGCGAGGAGCGGGCTCGCCTCCGCGTACAGCCAGTCGAGGGCCCGGCCGTGATCGGAGAACGACAGTCCGGGGCGGGCCGTGTGCTCCAAGTGGTCCACGGTGCGGTCACCCGGCCGCTCCAGCGCGTACACCCCCGCCGCCGTGGCCAGGTAGAAGTCCAGCAGCCGCGACAACGCCTCCTCCCGCTCCCCAGGCTCCTGCTCGTCCCGTTCCGCGCAGGAACGCGCGTACAGGCGGACCAGGTCGTGGTAGCGGTAGCGGCCCGGGGCGGCGGACTCGACCAGAGACGTGTCGACCAGGGCCTCCAGGAGGTCCTCCGCGGTGTGCGGGTCCAGGTCGAGGAGGGCGGCCGCGGCGGCGAGGGAGATGTCGGGGCCGTCCGCGAGGCCGAGGAGGCGGAAGGCGCGTGCCTGGGCCGGTTCCAGCTGGCCGTAGCCGAGTTCGAAGGTGGCCTTGACCGCGAGGTCGCCCGCCTGGAGCTCGTCGAGGCGGCGGCGTTCGTCCGCGAGCTTGGCGGCCAGGACCGAGACGGTCCAGGTGCGGCGGGAGGCCAGCCGGGAGGCGGCGATCCGGATCGCGAGGGGGAGGAACCCGCACGCGGCGACCACGTCCAGCGCGGCCTCGCGCTCGGAGGTGATGCGTTCCTCGCCGACGATCCGGGTGAAGAGCTGGAGCGCCTCCTCCGGGGACATCACGTCCAGGTCGACGAGGTGCGCGCCCGCCAGGTCGACCATCCGCACCCGGCTGGTGACGAGCGCGGCGCAGCCCTCCGTGCCGGGGAGCAACGGGCGTATCTGGGCCGCGTCGTGGGCGTTGTCGAGGAGGACCAGGACCCGGCGGCCGTCGAGCGTGGAGCGGTAGAGCGCGGCCCGCTCGTCCAGCGTGTCCGGGATGGCCGAGTCCGCGGTCCCGAGGGCCCGGAGGAACGCGCCGAGGACCGTCTCCGGCTCGGCTGCCCGGGCGCCCGCGCCCTGGAGGTCGACGTAGAGCTGGCCGTCCGGGAAGTGGCGGCGGGCCTGGTGGGCGACGTGGACGGCGAGGGTCGTCTTGCCGACGCCGCCGATGCCGGCCAGCGCGGAGACGGCCATCACGGAGCCCTCCGCCGTGGCGAGCCGGTCGCACAGCTCACGGACGAACGCGTCCCGGCCCGTGAAGTCCGGCACGGTAGCGGGCAGTTGCGCGGGACGGACCGGCGCCACGGCCGTGGCGGGCTCGTCGGCCGGGCGGGCCAGCTCCTCGTCGGCGCGCAGGATGCGCTGCTGGAGCCGCCCCAGCTCGGCGCGCGGATCGACGCCCAGCTCCTCGGCGAGAAGCCGCCGGGTGTCCGCGTAGACGGCGAGCGCCTCCGCCTGCCGGCCGCTGCGGTACAGGGCCACCATCAGCAGCTCGCGCAACCGCTCCCGCAGCGGGTGCGCCGCGGTGAGCGCGGTCAGTTCGGAGACGGCCTCCGCGTGGCAGCCGGCCTCCAGGTCCAGATCGAGGCGGGTCTCGGTGAGCTGGAGCCGCCACTCCTCCAGGCGGGTGCGCTGGTATTCCGCGTACGGACCCGGCACCGAGGCCAGCGCCTCGCCGTCCCACAGCCCGAGCGCCTTGTTCAGCAGCGCCCGCGCCGCGTCCCGGTCGCCCGCGGCCCGGGCCTTCTCCGCCCCGGCGGCCAGTTCCTGAGCCACGGTCAGGTCCAGCGCGCCGGGTGCGGTCCGCATCGCGTAGCCGCCGGAGTCGCTGACCAGGGTGTCGGGCCCGAGGACCTTGCGCAGCCGGGAGGCGTAGGTGCGTACGGCGGCCAGCGCCTGCGAGGGCGGCTCGCCGCCCCAGATGCCGTCGATGAGTTCGGCGGCCGTCGCCGTGTGCCCGCCGCGCAGCAGAAGCGCCGTCAGCAGCGCGCGCTGCTGCGGGGATCCGGACGGCAGCGGCTCGCCGCCGCGCCCGACCCGTACGGGACCGAGTACGGAGAAGTGCAGCACGGCCTCGTCCTCCGGGCCCCGCTGCTGCGGAACGCGTACCCGTGGCCCGTCGTCACGGCCCATTGCTGCCTCCTGTCCTGCCTGCGCACAGCACACGGCACGGTCACTGTGTCCGGATCGGCCACAGGCTGTCCGGATTGCTCCATACCGTTGATATCGCCGTCAACAGTCTGCCTTGTGAAGGGTCGGCCCGTCAGTAACGGATGACTCTCTGCACAAGCCCTCGACAACGATTCAGGCACGGGCAGCGGAGGGGAGGGGAGCGTACGCGGGGCGCCCGCCCGATGACGGACGGGCGCCCCCGGGTCTCAGGCCGTCGCCCGGACCACCGGCTCCTGGAGCTCGGTCACCCACTGGTCCCGGTCCTCCGGGCACTCCAGGCTCACCTCGTGGGCGTACCCCGCCGACCGGTAGCCGTTGGCGTCGATCCAGCGGGCCAGGGTCTGGGCGGTGGGCAGCACGGCGTCCATACTGCCCCGGTGCACGACGGTCGCCGCCTCGAACGGCGGCACCTCCACCACGGTGATCCCGGTGTCACCGACCGGGCCGACGGGCGCGGAGACCGTGACCCCGGCGTGCACGACGACGCTGCCGCCGCCGTCCGGCACGTCCTCGTACCGGGCGATCCCCGGCCCCGACGGGGTCAGGCCCGCCTCGCCGAGGAGGGGGAAGAGCCGGTCGTACAGCGGACCGATCACCGGGGTGATGTCCTGCGGCTCGTAGCTCCGGGCCACCCCGGTGAGCTCCGCGACCCGCACCGCGGGCACCTTCTTGATCACGACGTCGTCCCTGGACATGTGTCCCTCGCTCTCGATGGACCGGAGCCTCGCCTCGACCTGGGCCAGCCGTGCGGCCGCCGCCGCCATCGCCGCCTCCAGCTCCGTACGGCGCAGCCGCAGCATCCCGCGCAACTCCTCCGGGCCCACCGCCTCGTCCAGGACCGCCCCCACCTGCTGGAGCGTGAAGCCGAGGTCCTTGAGCGCGATGATCCGGTTGAGCCGGGCGAGCTGGGCGGCGCCGTAGTAGCGGTAGCCGGTCGAG
>Ga0308175_100003212_pt1 | contig 11300 bp, 12 predicted proteins | sample PhyCR1_3_FD_203893 | JGI IMG/M metagenome (GOLD analysis project Ga0308175, IMG submission 203893) | Soil microbial communities from UC Gill Tract Community Farm, Albany, California, United States - DLSLS.C.R1 | ecosystem: Environmental > Terrestrial > Soil > Agricultural land | place: USA... | reverse complement strand
TGCTTCAGCGCGGCGTGCAACTCCGCGATCAGGCCTTCCGAAAGGCTGTTGCGCGCCACTGGCCTGTTCAGGGTCAACACGGCGATGGAGTTCACGGTTTCGCGCAGCAAGATCGGCGGTTGCGGCGCTGCGGCGCGGGCGGGCTGGCTTGTCATCAAAATATCCGGTCTTTGGCGGGATGCGTCATATCGACATTGTAGGCCATCGGCCGATGGATGCGAGTCCCTACATGGCAGTCGTCGCCCGGGATTCTCAGCCCCGTTGCTTTGCGGTCAGCGTCAGGATTGCGCCATCGACAAAGCGTTCCATCAGATTGAGGGACGAAGCCCCGAACATGCGAATGCGGCCGGTGTGGGCCAACAACAGCAGCCCTGCCGCGTGTGCGAAAATATCTGCCATCAACGCTCGCGCCTCCTCGCGGCGGACGCCGAGCGCCAGCGCGGCCTCGGCGATTGGCCGCAGCGCGGATTCCAGCGCGGCATTGAGCATGTCGTCGCGCTCTTTGCCGAGGCCGTGCGGTTTCATGCCACCACGAAACAGGTAGAAACCGAGATCAAGGTCTCTCGGATTGTCGGAGTAGTAGCGGAAGAAGGCCATCGCCGCAGCCCGAAGCCGATCGACGGGTGTCTTGGTGCGAGCGACCGAACGATTGACGGCCTGTTCGAGATCGGCGAGCGAGCCTCTCAGAACCTCCGCGTAGATCGCTTCCTTGGACTCGAAATGGAAATAGAGCGCGGCCGGGGTGTAGCCCGCTGCGCCCGCTATCGCCCGCAGCGACGCCCCCTCCAGCCCGTCGGCTTCGAATACCTTGCGGGCGGCATCGAGGATCAGCTCGCGCTTGTGGTCGCTCACGGCCTTCCTGCGGCCTGTCATCCGTTCTTTCGCCATCCGGTTTCAATAGCACACTTGACGGCATATCTAACGGTGTTAGAATTTCGAACGATGTTAGAATTAATGAACGATATACGGGAGGCTCGCGATGACAGTCAGGATCGAAAAGGATGGGTCGGTATGGACAATCGTTCACGACCGGCCCGAGGCCCGCAATGCCATGGATCCGAAGAGCGCGGATGACCTGACCGCAGCTTTTCTTGAATTCGATGCCGACAAGGATGCTGCCGTGGCGGTGTTTCATGGCGCGGGTGGGGCGTTCTGCGCCGGGTGGGACCTGAAGTATGTAAGCACGCTCAACGCCGCTTATCCGCTCGGCGAACTCGACATTCCGACGGCGCGGCCGCGCGGCAATGGCGGCGAGATCCCGCGTGGACCGCTGGGACCCTCCCGTCTCGAATTGGACAAGCCGGTCATTGCCGCGATCGAGGGGCCTGCCGTTGCCGGTGGAATGGAATTGGGACTGTGGTGCGACTTTCGCGTGATGGCCGAAGAGTCCTATTTCGGCGTCTATTGCCGTCGCTGGGGCGTTCCGCTGATCGACGGGGGAACCGTGCGGCTCCCGCGTATTGTCGGCCAGGGCCGGGCACTTGAGATCATTCTCACGGGGCGAAAGGTTCCTGCGGAGGAATGCCTGAACATCGGCTTGTGCGAATATGTTGTCCCCAAAGGGGGCGCGCGGGCGAAGGCGGAGGAACTGGCGCAGGAGATCGCGCGGTTTCCGCAAGTATGTGTCCGCGCCGACCGGCGGTCTGCCATCAAGAGCCATGGCCTTACAGTTCGCGAGGCGCTGATTCAGGAATGGTACAACGGCCGCGAGGCATTGATCGAAGACGGCGTGGCCGGGGCGGCCCGCTTCAGCGGGGGGCTCGGCCGGCACGGTGATTTCGCGAAGATTCGATAACAGTCCGACTTGCCGGTCCCTTGAGCCACGATGATGACAGCAGCGCAAATGACTGTGGCTGAACTCGATGCTTTCCTGCGCACCGAACTTCCGCAAATGTTTGATTACGATGGTCTCGCGATCGAACATGCTGATGGTCGGACCTGTCGGATAAGGCAGCGTTTTCGTGAGAGTATGTTGCGTCCCGGCCGAACTATCTCCGGACCGACGCTGATGGCGCTCGCCGATTTCGCGATGTATGTGGTGCTGCTTTCGGCGATAGGCCCGGTTGGCCTCGCCGTGACGACCAATCTCAACATCAATTTCCTGCGCAAGGGTAAGCCCGGCCAGGATGTGCTGGCGGCGGCGAAGTTGTTGAAACTCGGCAAACGACTGGCGGTCGGCGAGATCAACCTGCTGTCGGGTTCGTCGCCCGATCCAATCGCCCATGTGACGGCGACCTACTCCATTCCAAACACATAGGCTTTTTCACGGTATTATTACACCATATTTATAAGCCATTGTTTTTACGATGGTAATTTGCGCGCATCGGCGTTGACGGATGGCGCTCCGTTCTCTAGAAACCGCTCATTCGGCGCATCTGGCGCCGATTTCCATTTTCACGGATTTCCTCACATGAAAACCTATTCGGCAAAGCCCGCCGAGGTGACGAAGAAGTGGGTCTTGATCGACGCCAAGGGTCTGGTCGTCGGTCGTCTCGCCACCCTGGTTGCCATGCGCCTGCGCGGCAAGCATCTCCCGACCTACACGCCCCATGTCGATTGCGGCGACAACGTCGTCATCATCAACGCGGCGCACGTCGTGCTCACGGGTCGCAAGCGCGACAACAAGGTCTATTACAAGCACACCGGCTTCATCGGCGGCATCAAGGAACGCACCGCGAAGTCGATCCTCGAGGGTCGCTTCCCCGAGCGCGTGGTCGAGAAGGCCATCGAGCGCATGATCCCGCGCGGTCCGCTCGGCCGCGTGCAGATGGGCAATCTGCGCGTTTACCCCGGCGCCGACCATCCGCATGAAGCGCAGCAGCCCGAGAAGGTCGATATAGCTTCGATGAACCGCAAGAACATGAGGGCCGCATAAGATGTCGGATACCATGCAGTCGCTCGACCAGTTGTCGTCGCTGAAGACGGCGGTTTCTCCGGAAGCACCGAAATACGTCAAGAAGGTCGACAAATACGGCCGCGCCTATGCCACCGGCAAGCGCAAGGACGCGGTCGCCCGCGTCTGGATCAAGCCGGGCGCCGGCAAGATCGTCGTCAACACCCGTGAAGTCGAAGTCTACTTCGCCCGCCCTGTGCTGCGCATGCTGATCCAGCAGCCGCTGGTCGCAGCCGCCCGCGCCGGCCAGTACGACGTCATCTGCACGGTCGCCGGCGGCGGTCTGTCGGGCCAGGCGGGTGCCGTGCGTCACGGCATCTCGAAGGCCTTGACGAACTTCGAGCCGGATCTGCGCGGCGTGCTGAAGAAGGGCGGCTTCCTGACCCGCGACTCCCGCACCGTGGAGCGCAAGAAGTACGGCCGCGCCAAGGCGCGCAAGTCGTTCCAGTTCTCGAAGCGCTAATCGTTTCGCTAAAATTTGCAGCGCATTGCTGCATTCACGGTACGAAGAAAGGGCGCCGATCGGCGCCCTTTTGCTTACCAATTGGTGACCTGCCGCTCCGGATTTTCGTGAAAATCTGCTTACCCGCACGAACGAAAATGGAATACGGCGCTCCTAGTGTCCCAGATGCGCTGGCGCGAAATTACATTTTAAGTATGCGCCGAACCGTTGCATCACACGCGCCCGGGTGAGCCCATGTCGTTTGATACTTCCACGTTATATCTGTTTGCCACGATGGTCGCAGGCATGCTCGGGGCCATGCTGCTGCTGTTCGGCAAGCAGGAAAACATTTCGGCCTTGAAGTGGTGGGGGACGGCCTATCTGCTCGGTGCATCGTCGGTAGCGATCTGGACCATCGGTGGTACAGCGCTCGGCGAACCGGTGGTGCTGGCGCTACACGCGCTCGGCTTTGTGGCCTGCGGCATGGTCTGGAACGCCTCGCGCGTGTTCCATGGCCGCAAGCCCAATTGGCCGGGGCTCATGTTCGGCGCCGTGGTCTGGATCGGGATGGCGCTGGCTGCGCCGTCGCCGAATTCCGCGACGCGGCTCATCGCCGGTGCGGTGATCGTCGCCATCTATGCAGGCCTGACGGCGTCTGAATTGTGGAATGAACGGCGGCGGACGATGCACAAGCGCTGGCCGACGATTGTCGTGCCGGTGATGCACGGCAGCGTGCTGGCGCTGCCGATCCTGCTCGGCAGTCTGCTGCGCCCGCATGATGAGACCTTCACCAGCAGCATCTGGGTGACGGCGTTCTCGGTCGAACTGATCCTTTATGCGATCGGCACGGTGTTCGTCATCTTCATGCTGGTGTCGGATCGCGCCGTGACGGTGCACAAGACGGCGGCTTCGATCGATCCCTTGAGCGGCATGCTGAACCGCCGCGGCTTCTCCGAAGCCAGCAACCGCCTGATCGAGCGCGAGGCCGCCGCGGGACGTCCGGTGTCGGTGATGATCTTCGACATCGACCATTTCAAGAGCATCAACGACCGCTTCGGCCATCCCGCGGGCGACGAGATCCTCAAGCTGTTCTCCACCGTCGTGATCAACAGCTTGCGCTGCAACGACCTGTCGGGACGAATCGGCGGTGAGGAGTTCGCGGCTCTGCTGGCGTGTCCGCTGGCGGAGGGCGTGATCGTGGCCGAGCGCGTGCGCGAGGCGTTCGAGGGATCCAACATCGTCTGCGAGGACGGCCCTGTCATCACCACGGTCAGCATCGGCGTCGCCGGCGGGCCGGCGGGCACGGAACTCGACGTGTTGCTGGCGGCGGCCGATACCGCGCTCTATCAGGCCAAGCGCAGCGGCCGCAACCGCGTCGAGGCGGCCGATGAACTGCCGCTGTCGATGGAGAACTGGCGGCGCAAGACCGCCGGCCGCTCCGCTTCGCAACGCCAGGCGCCGGCGACGACCTGACGGCGTCGCTCGATCAAGGCGATCAGGCAATTGATCCGGCACGTCGCGTCGGCAGATATGGTGCGCGGTAACTCCGCGTTTACCATTCCGTCCATATCATCGCGTCATGGATTCACCTCGCAATCGAAATGCACAGGCCGTCCTGATGTCGCTCGAAGCGGCAGAAGTCTCGGCCCGCGGCAATTTCGGCTGCATGTTCTCGACCTCTGAAGAATTCGAGAGGGCGCTCATCACGGAGCGTCGTGCGCAGGGGCGTTACGTTCAGCGCAGAATGCGCTGGCCTGCCATCCTGTTCATTGGGTGTGCGCTGGTGGTTGCCGGCATCACACTTCTGTTCCACTAGGTAACGATCCCTCATCTCTATTTCGCCAGCGGATCCGGGCGTACCTGGATGTGCACTGCGCGAGGCTTTGAGCCTTTGCCGCCCTCCATCAGCCAGGGGGTGCGATCGCCGCTCGAACTCCACAGCCCGCGGCCCTTCCAGCCCGCGTTTGGATCGTCGATGCGTCCGTCGAGGCCCTTGGCGAAGAAGCCGAGCGGGTAGGGAATGCGCAGCATCACCATCTGACCATCCTTGAGCGCCACGAAGCCGTCGTTGAGGTTGGCGGTGGAGATCGGAATGTTCTCGCCGAGGCCGACCGTGTTGTGGTGATCGACCCAGGTGTAGTAGCTCGCCTCGGCGCTCGAATTCTCGAACCCTTCGAAGCCGGGGCCGGGATATTTGAAATATGAGAAGCCCTCCGGGCAGTGGTTGCCGGTCGCGCCCGGTCCGTTCAGCGGGTTCTTGCACAGGCTGCGGTCGAAGCGGATCAGGCTGCCGTTCGAGCCGGAGCCCCAGAGCACGCCGTTCTTGTCGATATCGCCGCCGCGAACGCCGATGCCTTCCTTCGGAATGGCATAGAACTCCGACAGTTTCGTCTTCGGATCGAAGCGCATGAAGCCGGGTTGGCCGACGAACGTATTGACGGTGTACCAGACCGAACCGTCGGTCGGATGCGGCATCACCGCGTAGGGGCCCGAGCCCGCGACCCGCATGTCCTTGCCCGCCTCTGCCGGCTTGCCCGGCTCGGTGTATTCATCGACCTTGCCGTTGCCGTTGGTATCGAGAACGAACGGCGCCCAGCCCTGCGCCTTGACGGCATCGCCGGTCTCGTCCCACAGCTTGGTATTGACCCAGCCGGCGACCGGGCCGGTCCCCGAGACCCACAGCGTATCGTCGGCGTCGTAGCCGAACTGCGGATGATGGGTGCCGAAGCAGGTATCGATGAAGCTGTACTTTTGGGTTTTGGGATCGAACACCGTCACCTGCCGGCCGGAGCGCTCGAGCGGGAAGGCCTTGGCCGACGGATGATCCGACCCCTTCAGGCAATAGGCCGGATTCTCGATGCCGCGCACCGCCGCCGCCAGCCAGACGCGGCCCTTCCTGTCGAACATGCTGTTATGGTTGTTGGCGCGGTTGCTCCAGATCTTCTCTTCGCCCCAATAGGCCGAGGGGCTGACCGGATTGAGCACCGCGGTGCCGTGCAGTGGCGGGCCGAATGATTCCGGCGCATTGGGATCGGCGACCGGCATTTTCGAGAATGTCACTCTGTGCGTCTTCGGATCGAGGATCGGCATGTCGTCGGACGAATATTCGTTGGCGCCATACAGGGGGCCGTAGGCGTTGACCGTCGGATAGCGCCGGTCCGAGGAAATCAGATCGTGGACGAAATGCTTCTCCGTCGCCCATTCCCACGACGAGATGACGACGTTGCGTTCGATGCCTGCGGGCCGCGGCGGCTTGGATTTCGGCAGCTCGCCCTTCGCGACGCGGTCGGTCCAGTCGCCGAAATATTTGAACGGCACGCCGCCGAGCTGGCCGGCGAGGCGATTGATCATCCATTCCCCGGTTTGCCCCGAGGAGACGCGGCGCATCCAGGCTTCTTCGCCCGATTTGAATTCGCCGAACGCGCCCGGAATGGTGCGCGTGGATTCCTGGCCCAGCTGATGGCAGCCGATGCAGTCGACATTGTTCATGCGCTGGCGCCAGATGTCCTGCGTGATCTCCTTGGGAATATCGGTCGAGCCGCCGAAATCCTTCGCCGGCGGAAGCTTCATCAGCGTGTACCAGTAGATCGCCGAATAATAATGCGCGGCTGCGGCCTCGTTCGGGGCCGGCACCGCCGTGAGGTTGACCTGCTGGCCGGGCTTGACGCGCAGCTTCGGCGAATCCACCAGCCCATAGCCGCGCACCCAGATCGCGTAGTTCACATTCGTCGGCAGGTCCGGGATCACGTAGCGGCCTTGGTCGTCGGTGACGACGATCTTGGCGAATTTGGTCGGCAGCTCGGTCGTCTCTGCGATCACCCAGACGCCGGCCTCCGGGCCGCTGGGTCCAAGCACCACGCCGCCGATGTCGTCATTGTCGATCGCGACCGCCGGAGGCTGCTGCGCCTGCAACCGTTCCGTCGTTCCGATGAGCGCGCCCGCCGCAGCCAGGGTGACGGAGAACAGAATCCGATTGAGGTTCATGGCATCCCTCCCGGTGGCTGCGAGCTTGCCGCTCGTTGTTTGACGCGAGCCTACACTAAATCGTGCTTGAGACGAGAGCGGGGCGCTCGCATATTTTTGCGTGTGCGACGCGCGTGCATCGCAGCAACGTGGTCGCGTCCGCCTTTTGCTTTTTGGGCAGCTGGGATAGACACGCTCATTCTCATGAGAAGGCGTAACTCCGATGATCACCGAAATCGCACAAATCGACGTCAAGCCCGGCACCGAGAAGGATTTTGAGGCGGCGGTCGCCAAGGCGCGTCCGCTGTTCCTGCGCGCCAAGGGCGGCAAGGGGTTTGAGCTGCACAAGTCGATCGAGAAGCCGCACCGCTACCGGCTGATGGCGCAATGGGAGACGCTGGAGAACCACACCGTGGATTTTCGCGGCTCGGAAGATTTCACCGCCTGGCGCGCCCTGGTCGGGCAGTATTTCGCGGCGCCGCCCGAGGTCGAACACACCGAGACGGTGCTGACCACGGAGTGACGCCGTTCAGGCGGCCGCGCCAGGCGCATCGTCCGCCTTGAAATGGTCGATCATCACCTTGGCGATCGCCATCAGCGGCAGCGCGAGCGCCAGCCCCCAGATGCCGAACACGACACCGAGCAGGATCTGGAACGCAAACAGCGTGGCGGGTGGAATGTCCAGCGCCTGGCGCTGGATGATCGGCGTCAGCACGTAGCTTTCCAGCGCGTGCACGCCGAGGAACAGGATGAAGGCGGACAGCGCGGCGACCCATCCCGAGGCGAGGCTCGCCAGCACCACGATCAGCCCGCCGAGGATGGCGCCGACGGTCGGGATGAAGGCGAGCAACCCGGCCTGGATGCCCAGGATGAACGAGCTCTGGATGCCGATGATCAACAGCCCGATCCAGGTGACCAGGAACACCGCCACCATGGTGATGATCTGCGCGATCAGCCAACGCTCCAGCGTCTCGCCGACCCGGTCGACGATGGCTGTGGCGCGCGCGCGATGCTTCGCCGGCGCCATGAACAGCAGGCCGTCGCGATAGACGCCGGGCTGGGTGGCGAAGGCTATTCCCAGAAACAGCACGATGAAGAAGTTTCCGACCGCGCTGGCGGTGCCCAGTATCAGCTTCAGGCTCTGGCTGAAGATCGCGCCGCCGCTGGCCGCGATCGTGCCGGCGCTCGGAAGATTGTGGGGCGTCGGCGCCGGAGCCGCCGCATCTTCGGCGGCCGACGACAGGCTGCCGAAATCGAAGAAGCTGGTGTCGATGCCGTTGCGTTCCAGAAAGCCCTTGACGTTGACGAGCTGCGATTTGAGCGTGTTGCTCAGCGCCGTGGTCTGCTTGCCGATCGTGGTGCCGCCGAGGAAGACGATGCCCGACAGCAGCCCCGCGACCACCAGGCAGACCGCGGTCAGCCGCAGCGCGTGCGGAAGCCGCACCACGCGCCCGAGCAGATTGCTCATCGCATTGAGGGCGACGCCGAGCAGGACACCGGCAAAGATCAGGAACAGGGTCGCGGCGAACTGCCAGGTGAACGCGAGCAAGGCAATGAACAGCACCATGCCGATGCCGCCGACGGATATTGCCCATGCGAGATCGTTGCGGGCCTGAAGGCGATTGTCAGCGGGACCTGTCACGTTGATTCCTTCGCGCGAGAGACGTTGCCGGGCCAGTCATTGGCCAAAATGCCACCGGGATCAAGCAGGCGCGAACGCGCCGGTTTGACGCTGCCGCGCCTTGTATGCCAAGCGTGGCATCGACTTGATAGAGAGGAGGTGAGGGCGGATGAGTTTCAAATGGTTCGGACCGCTCGCGCTGCTGGCGGCGCTGGTGATCGGCGACCAGATCAGGATCAACCGGCCCGCCCACAAATATCGCCTGACGGTCGAGGTCGAGACGCCGGAGGGCCGCAAGTCGGCCTCCAGCGTGCTGGCCGTGCATCCCGATCGCAGCTACGCTCGTCGCGGCCAGACCCGGACCCTCGGCGACGCCGTTTTCGTCGATCTCGGTCAGGGCAAGAACCTCGTCGCGCTGCTGGCGCATGTCGACGGCAAACTCACGCTCGATGACATCAACTACCTGGCCTTGCGCGCCTATGGCGAGTCTTCGGGGAAGCGCGTGGCCTTCAGCCAGATGAGCGGGCTGAGCGGCGCGGTGCCGGTGAAGGGGGCATTGATTCCGGTGCTGATCGCCTTCGCCGATCCGGCCGCTCCCGGCACCGCGCGGCTGGTGCCGCCCGATGATGCCGAAGCGGTGCTGGGCCAAGGTTACCGCCTCCATGGCATATCGGCCGAAGTGGTGCCGAACGGCTATTGGCCGCTGGATTTCGGCGGTTTTCTCGGCGAGCCGGTCACGCGCGGAATCCTGGCGAAATTGCCCTGGCTCGCCGGCACCGGCGACTCGGCCGCCACGGCGCTCCGCGCGGCCGGCCTGCCCGGGGTCGACGGAATCGATGCCCGCGAGGCATTCACGCGAAAATAGCAAGGCAGCTCCGCTGCTGCCCTGCGGATATTGATCCGCCGCCCCTGGGGGGGCATTATCTTCTGCAATCATGGCGCAACCCGGAAGATTCTTGCACAGGACGATGACAGCGGAATTTTGGCGATGAGGCGGCCTGTGGTCGGGGTGATCGCGAACGCCCATCGCGTCGAGAACCGCTTCCAGACGCAAATGGTCGGCGAACGCAATTTGCGCGCGGTCACCGACGTGACCGGGGCGCTGCCGCTGATGTTCGCCGGCTCGCCCGAGATTACCGACATCGGCGCGCTGCTCGACGTCGTCGACGGGGTGATCCTGACGGGCGCTCGGGCCAATGTGCACCCGACGCGCTTCAAGACCGAGCCGCATGAGAAGCACGAGCCTTACGACATCCACCGCGACGACGTCGCGCTGGCGCTGACGGAAGCCTGCGTCGCCCGCGGCGTGCCGATCTTCGGCATCTGCCGCGGCCTGCAGGAGATGAACGTCGCCTTCGGCGGTTCGCTGCATCCCGAAATCCGCGAGATCCCCGGCCGCATGAACCACCGCATGCCGCGGCTGGAGAACGGCGAGATCCATCCCGACCCCACCGTCGTGTTCGCCGACCGCCACGATGTCCACCTCACGCCCGGCGGCACGTTTGCCAGCCTGCTGGGTTGCGAGACCATTCGGGTCAATTCGCTGCACGGGCAGGGCATTCTCGAACCCGGCCTGCGCGTCGTGATCGAAGGCATCGCCGAGGACGGCACCATCGAGGCGATCCGCATCGCGGACGCCATGAGTTTTGCGCTCGGCGTCCAGTGGCACGCCGAATACGACCCGCAGCGTAACCCGATCAACCGCAAATTGTTCGAGGCATTTGGCGAGGCGCTGAAGACGCATCAACGGGCGGCGTAGGGTTCTATCGTCATTGCGAGCCAACGGGTCGCGCGAATGCGCGCCCGATGACAGGCTCCGCGAAGCAATCCATCTATCCCCGAGTCGAGACATGGATTGTTTCGCTGCGCTCGCAATGACGGGGATACAGTTTCGTGATCTCGCGGCATAAAGTTACCCGAGGTTTGCATCTTCATTTTCCCGCCCTTGAAACAGAGGGCGCAGGGAAGACCGGGTGCTTGCTGCACCCGCGGTCCCGCGTGCGATTCTGCGCAAACAAAAATGGCACACGAGCATACAGGGCAGCGCGAGCATTCCGGCCTTCCCTGCGCAATGGCTTTACGGCTTACTTCGTGCTCTTCCCGGAGAACGGCTCTTTTGCCTCCGTCGCCTGCGCGGCTTCACGCAGGCTTGGCGCCAGCACCACGGCACCAGAACCACACGACTTCACCGTACGCATCCGGCGCGAGCGTCCATCGCGCCTTCGGCGTCCACCGCATCTCACCGCGCGTTCGTGACGATGGCCAACGCCCCTCATCTTGCGGTGAGACGAGCGGCGTTATGCGACTGATTTGCGTGAAAACGAAAGCGCAATATTTTTGCGGGAAGGACTCGACAGGCTTTTGGTGATTTGCCCGACAAG
>Ga0308175_100003211_pt1 | contig 11302 bp, 10 predicted proteins | sample PhyCR1_3_FD_203893 | JGI IMG/M metagenome (GOLD analysis project Ga0308175, IMG submission 203893) | Soil microbial communities from UC Gill Tract Community Farm, Albany, California, United States - DLSLS.C.R1 | ecosystem: Environmental > Terrestrial > Soil > Agricultural land | place: USA... | reverse complement strand
AAGGGACGGTTCGTGAAAAATCCGAGTCTCTTCTTCAAGAAAGTGGAGTTCGAGCGGGGATTTTCCATTCAGGACGGCTTATCAGTTCCCTCGTACATTACTAGTACGATCGACACGCGGCTCGTAGGCAAAGTCGAGCTGAACATCAACTATTCCAACTTCAACCACACCGATGACGGGCAGACGGGTGATGTCGGAACGAAGGTTTCGAGCCATCAGCGGTCCGATGAACAGTCGCGGGTTCCCTCTGAATGTCAACAACTTCCGTACACCAGGGAGTATCACCCGGTCAACCTTGCAGGCTTGAGCCCGAAGTCCGAACCAAGTAACCTGAATAATTAGTCCCTAGGAGTCCATGAGAACGCTTTTCCTTAACCCTCCTTCGTTTGAGGGCTTCGATGGTGGTGCGGGTTCGCGCTGGCCTGCGTCGCGAGAGATCGAATCGTACTGGTATCCCGTGTGGCTCTGCTACCCGGCCGGCATGATTCCCGACAGCAAAGTTGTCGACGCACCCGCCCACAAGATCTCCATTGACCAGACGGTTGCAATGGCTCCGGATTTCGAGCTTCTGGTCCTGTTTACCTCCACTCCTGGTTTTCATGTAGACGTGAAAATCGCGGAGATGATGAAGGATTCGAATCCCAACCTCAAAATAGTGTTTGTTGGGCCTCACGTCACTGTTCGTCCGGAAGAGAGCCTTCGGGCGTCCTCTGCCATTGACTTTGTAGTCAAGCGCGAGTTCGATTACCAGATTCGCGATTACGCTCTCGGCAAACCCCTCGAGGAACTTCCGGGTGTGGTGTTCCGGAAGAACGGCGGATTCCAGCACAACCCGGAGTCATCGCCCATCGAAGATCTGGATGCGCTCCCCTGGGTGACGAAGGTCTACAAACGGGATCTGGATTTTAAACGCTACAACGTTCCGTTTCTTCTCAATCCTTATCTGTCCTTCTACACGAGCCGCGGATGTCCGGCCCAGTGCACGTTCTGCCTTTGGCCCCAGACGCATTCCGGCCACCGGTGGCGCCTGCGATCGTCCGATGACATCGTCAACGAATGCCGCTACGCGCTCGAGAACTTCCCGGGCCTGAAGGAAATCTTCTTCGACGATGACACCTTCAATTACCAGAAGGCGCGAACGCTCGAACTTTGCGGCAAGCTCAAAGAGCTGAAGTTCACCTGGAGCTGTACGTCACGGGTTACCACCGACTACGAAACCCTGAAGGCGATGAAAGAAGCTGGTTGCCGGCTACTGATCGTCGGCTATGAGTCCGGTGATCAGCAGATCCTGAAGAACATCAAGAAGGGCGCAACCATTGACATGGCTCGCCGCTTCACCGCGAATTGCAAGAAGCTTGGATTAGTGGTCCACGGAGACTTCATCGTGGGCCTGCCGGGCGAGACGCGCGATACGATCCGGAAAAGCATCGACTTCGCCAAAGAGTTGGATGTCGAGACGATTCAGGTCTCCATTGGCCATCCGTTCCCCGGCACCGAGTTTTACGACCACGTCAAGAAAAACGGTCTGATTACAATCGACGAAAAGATGACGGACGATGCGGGTCATCAATTGCCGAATTATCAATATCCGGGTCTGGACAAGGGCGAACTCGTGGATTGGGTGGAGCGCTTCTACGGGGAGTTCTACTTCCGGCCCAAGGTTGCCTTCCGCCTGGTCCGCAAAGCCATGTTCAACAATGACGAGCGGAAGAGACTATACAAAGAAGCTCGCGAGTACCTGGCCCTGCGCTCGAAGCGCAAACAGTTCGTGAAAGAACATCGCGAACAGAAGGAAACACCTGCTGTTCTGAGTACGGGAGATTAGCCTGGAGTTAGAGAGCGTCCCCAGTTCTGCGATGCACGCGGTCTCTTGCGGGTCTGAACGCCCCGTAGCGAGACTCCGCATCTTCGCACTGGTTTTCGGTGTGATCTGTTTCAATGCCCTGGGCAACCTTTTGCTCGCCTGGGGCATGAAACATGCAGGGGAGACCGTCACTCTCAACCCGCTTTCGTTTCTGCGGGTAATGCTGGATCCGGCCGTCGCCGCCGGTATCTTACTGCTCATTCTGTGGTTGCTGAGCCGGATGACGCTGCTTAGTTGGGCCGATTTAAGCTTTGTTCTTCCGCTGACCAGCTTGGGTTACGTTTTGGCAGCAGTCTTCGGCAAGTTTTTTCTGAACGAGACGGTTACGGGCGCCCATTGGATCGGCACTGGCCTGATCTTCCTCGGTACGACCATTGTTGGCACCACGGACAGCAGAACGTCGTGTGAGTCGGTATCGGAACAGCCATGAAGTGGGTCCTGCTTTCGATTATTGTGTTTGCGACGGTCTTCGGGGACCTGCTCCAGAGCTATGAAATGAAACGGAGCGGAGAACAGGCCGTGGACGTGAAGGGATTGGCCCGGCTGCTGAAGATGATCGCAAGCCGGAAGTATCTTCTTCTGTCCATCGTTTGTATGGCGTTTTCGTTCTTCGCCTTCATGGCGCTGGTCCAGATAGCTCCGTTAAGCTTTGCCGTTCCGGCCTCAGCCGCGACCTTCGTGCTGGAGACCCTGCTCGCAAAATTTCTGCTCCGCGAGAGCGTAGGCAAGCGCCGCGCGGCCGGCACGCTGCTTGTACTTGGCGGCGTGCTGCTGCTGGCCCGGTAAGCGACGGGAGTGCGCGTTTTTAAGCTGGCTCTGCTCATCCCTGCGGCGTACCAGATTCTGGCAATCGCCGCTGGAGCCAATCAGATCTGGCGGCGAAAACGCCAAAGCCGGCTCAAGGGGGATGCGACCCCATTCCAGCCTGGCGTCTCAGTGCTGAAGCCGCTACGGGGCCTTGATCCGAATACGGAAGCGGCTCTTCTTTCCCAGGTTCAACAGGATTATCCGGAATTCGAAGTCCTGTTCGGTGTCCGGCACGAAAGCGACCCCGCAGCCGCCCATGTTCGCCGCCTTCAGGCCCAGTTCCCGAATCTGGCTATTAAGCTGGTCACTGGAAGTCCCGATTTCCCGAACGGTAAAGTGGGCACGCTATGCGCTCTTGCGCAGCACGCCCGGTATCCGGTTTGGGTAATCAATGACGGCGATATCCGCGTGGAACAGAACTATCTTTCGTCAGTGGTCGCACCGCTCCAAGACTCGTCCGTTGGCATCGTGACCTGTCCTTACCGGGCTATGGCGCATAACGCACCCGCAACCTGGGAGTCGCTCGGCATTACAACCGATTTCATGCCCAGCACGTTCGTCGCTCAGGCGCTCGGAGTGCGAGAGTTTGGTTTTGGATCAACGCTTGCGTTTCGAGCCGCAGACTTGTCCAAAGCGGGTGGTTTCGCCGCTATCGGCAGTTATATCGCTGACGATTATCAGTTGGCAAAGCGCGTCACCGGTCTGGGTAAGCGAGCCCTTCTCTCGAAGTACGTGGTCGAAACGTCCTTGGGCGAAGATAGCTGGGCTGGGGTTTGGCATCACCAGCTCAGGTGGGCGCGCACCATCCGAGCTTCCAAGGGAGCCGGTTATGCCGGGCTTCCGGTTACTCACGCCGGCCTGTGGGCTGCCATTGCTCTGTGTTGGGGTGACTTTCGCCCGGCCTTTGCCCTGATCGGGTTGCGGATGCTATCCGCGCTCTTTTTCAGCCGCTTCATCCTCCGGCACAGAGTCATTTCTTCCTTGTTTTGGCTTGCACCTGCCTGGGATCTGTATGCCTTTGCTGTTTGGGCTGCTTCTTACTGTGGCGACACGGTGAGATGGCGAGGCCAAACTCTGACGATCGACAGCGCAGGCCGGATCACAACGTGATCGTTACGTTGTACACGCATGTTAGCCTGAGAGCGTCACACTTTCCATGGCAGAACGCCGGATCGAGCGCCGGCAGATCTGCCCCACAAGTTCACAGGAGTTGATTACTGTAATGGTTTTGAATGTCCGGAGCGTTTTGCTCCTTGCTGCTGCCGCGTTTGTCCCCGCTGTCACCGCCAATGCCCAGGCGATTGCGCCTGCAAAGGTGGCCATCATCAACGCGCAGAAAGCCGTTGCCGACACTCAGGAAATCAAGAAGGCTCAAACCACTCTCGAGACCAAATACAAACCGCGCCAGGACGCGATACAGAGGCTTCAAACCCAGCTCCAGACGATCCAGCAGCAACTCGGCGTGCAGAACATCGCTCCCGATCGCGAAGCGCAGCTTCGTGCGGACGGCGTTTCGAAACAGAAGGAGTTGCAGCGTCTTTCCGAAGACCTGCAGAGCGACGTCAACAATGAACGCCAGGACATTTTGGGAAAAGCCGGCCGTCAGATGACCGATGTCGTTAAGAAGATCGCGGAGGAGCGCGGTATCGACGTAGTGGTGGATACAACCAACACTATTTACTTCAAGCCGGCACTCGAGATTACAACGGAAGCCACCGCCGCATACGATAAGGCGTATCCTGCAAAGTAGAGGCGCGCTCATCGGCGCCGCCCAAGGTCGAATTACTTATGGGCAGCTATCTACAACAGTACGGAGTCGAAGAAACCCGCCGGAACCGGACACTGAAGGCCATATTGGTCGCTGCGGCTAGCGTCATCGTTCTAGCACTAGTCGCGTATCTGATACTTCACAACTACTTCGAAAAGCGGGTTGCCAAGCAGTTTCTAAGCGAGGTGAACGCTGGGCAATACCAAAAGGCCTACCAAACCTGGGGCTGCACTGCGCAGCACCCGTGCCCCAACTACGACTACCAACGGTTCCTTGAGGACTGGGGTCCGGCGAAAAGGAAGACGGGCTCGTGGGAAATCGCAGAAACCGATAGCTGCCGCTCATTCCTTACCGTGAATGTCCAGGCGCCGGGGACGGAATTACAGTCGCTCGCCGTTCAACGAAGTGACAAGAGCCTTGGCTTTGCACCGGCTCCTGAATGTCAGGAGCGGCAGTGGCGATGGAAGGCATTCTTCCATAGAATCTTCGGCGGCGGCACAGAGCCTCCGAAGTAAAACCAGTTTGCGATCCGGCATCGCGTGCAAAGTCTCTCGGCTAGAGTAGACGAATGATCGAGAGATCTCGCGTCACTACTGCATTTGATCTACACGGGTATCGAGTGGTCCGCACATTGGGCATTGTGCGAGGCATCACCGTGCGCTCACGATCGATCTTCGGTACCATCGGCGGATCGCTGCAAACGATCGTGGGCGGCAACATTACCGCGTTCACAAACTTATGCGAGAAAGCCCGCGCGGAGGCTTTCGATCTCATGCTCCTCCATGCTTTCGAGATCGGGGCGAACGGTGTCGTGGGGATGCGATATGACGCCAATGAAGTGATGGACGGTGTCACGGAAGTGCTGGCATACGGCACAGCCGTGCTCGTGGAAGCGCTTTGAGTTGAGAGATTTCGGACCGCCCCAAACCCCTTCAGGGCGGTCCGAAGGATTAGACCCCGTGAGGTTCCGCGAGTTCCGGTTCATAACCCGGTAGAACGTCGTTCGGCCCCGCGATCCAGGTGTAGATGGTCGGGATGGCGTAGATACTGAGCAGCAGCGTCGCGCTCAAGCCGCCAACGATGACGATCGCGAATGGCTTCTGAGAATCCGATCCGATACCGGTCGAGATAGCGGCGGGGAGCAGGCCGAGTGTGGCTACGAGCATCGTCATCATGATGGGACGAAGCCGGAGAACAGCTCCTTCTACTGCTGCCTCGTGAATACTGTAACCGCGCACTCTTAGCTGGTTGATGTATTCGATCATGATGACGCCGGTTTCTACTGCGACGCCAAAGAGCGCGAGGGTACCCACGCCCGAGGATACGCTGAAATGTGTTCCGGTAAAGTAAAGCGCGAGTAAGGCTCCGATCGGCGACAATAGCAAGCTGACCATTGCCAATCCGGCCCACTTGAAGGAGCCGAACATGGAATACAGAAGGAAGAAAATAACGGCGACGGTAACGGGCACAATGACGGCAAGCCGAGCGTTCGCGCGCTTTGCACTTGCGTACTCGCCCGCCCATTCCAGGTAATAACCCGTTGGCAGTTTGACGTCGTGGCCCACGCGCTGAATCGCTTCCTCGACCGTGCTGCCCAGGTCGCGTCCGCGGACGCTGTACTTCATTGCGACATAACGCGAGTTATTTTCGCGGTAAATCTGGGACGCCCCGTCGCGCAAGCTGACAGAGCAAACCTGGTCTAAGGACACACGTTCACCGGAAGACGTCACCAGACGGATGTTGCGGATCGCATCGGGCGTACCGCGATACTCGGGTTGATAACGCACAACCAGGTCGTAGCGTTGCTCACCTTGCAGTATGTTGCCGACGGCTTTGCCTCCGATGGCGGTCTCCACCGCATCCTGAATGTCGGCAACATTCAAACCGTAACGGCTTGCCTTCGCGCGGTCTACCGTGATGTTGAGATTGGGCTGGCCGATCACTCGAAATAGCCCGAGGTCCTGGACACCTTTGATCTTGCTCATCACGCGAATGATCTCTTCGCCTTTCGCTTCAAGCTCGGGCAGATCTGTTCCGAAGATCTTGATCGCCAGTTCGCCCTTGACGCCGCTAACGGCTTCTTCCATGTTGTCGGCGATCGGCTGTGAGAAGTTCCAGAGTGCGCCTGGAATCTTGTCCACCTCGCGTCCCATGGCGCGGATAAGCTCTTCCTTGTTCTGGCCAAACACGGGACGCCACTGCTCCTTCGGCTTCAAGTCGACAAAGTATTCCGTATTGGAGAAGAGCGAGGGATCGGTCCCGTCATCGGGACGGCCAAGCTGGCTCACAACTTTCGTAACTTCGGGGAAACTTGCGAGAGTCAGCCGTGCCTGCTTCATGACGTGAGCGCCCTCAGCCGGACCCGTGCTCGGTGCCAGGGTGCCACGGACCCAGATAGCGCCTTCATCCAGGTGAGGAAGGAACTCCGAGCCGATAGCGCCACTGACGGCCAGGAATACCGAAATTCCCAGGAGTCCCACGGCAGTTCCAATAACGGTAAGACGCCGCGGAAGCGAACTCATCGACCATTCGAGCGAAGCTCTATAGCCCCGGATAATGGCCTGCAGGACGGGGTTGCGCCACTCCTTGGTGTTGCGGCCGAAGAGAATGAGCGCGAGCACCGGCAGAATCGACAGCGAGAACAGCAAGGCTCCCAGGAGAGCAAAGGCAACGGTCAGGGCCATTGGACGGAACAGTCTGCCTTCTACGTGCTGCAACGTGAAGATTGGCAGGTAAGCGGTGATGATGATCGCGCGCGCGAAGAACACCGGCCTCTGGATCTCATGAACGGCCTCCCGTATGATCTCCATGACGGTTCGCTCGTGATCGCGCCGGCTGATATGCCGTAATATGTTTTCGACTACTACCACCGACCCGTCCACGACCATTCCGAAGTCAAGCGCTCCCAAAGAAAGCAGGTTCGCGGGAACGTGGCTCAAATCGAGACAAATGGAAGCAAAGAGAAGCGAAAAAGGAATCGTCAGAACGACGATAATCGCCGACCGGACATTCCCCAGGAACAGGAACAGAACGATCGAGACAAGGAGGATGCCTTCGGTCAAATTGTGCATCACCGTATGCGTAGTGAAGTGCACGAGGTCGCTGCGATCAAGGAAGGGTACGATCTTCACGCCCGGCGGCAGAAGGTGGTCGTTCAACTCGTCGACTTTTGCGTGAAGCGCCTGGAGCATCGCATCTCCGTTCGCGCCTTTTCTGAGGAGAACGATTCCCTCGACTACGTCCTCGTCGTCGACCACTACGCCATCTTTGCGGTGGATGGCTTTGGACACCTGTCCGAGCCGGATCTTGGGACCTTGGGTGACAAACGCCAGATCACGCACCATGATGGGCGTGCCGTTCTGTGACTTCAGGACGGTTCTGCCGATGTCCTTGACATCTTTGAGGAGGCCGACTTCGCGAACGTTCACCTGCTGTTGGCCTTCCTGAATGAAACTGCCGCCGGCATTCACGTTGTTGTTCGTCAGCGCCTGCTCTACCTGGCCAATGCCGAGGTTGTACGCGGTGAGTTTGTTGGGATCAACCTGAACCTGATATTCGCGAGTGATCCCGCCAAAGCTCGAAACGTCCACGACATCCGGAACCGACTTGAGCTGCTTCTCGAGCACCCAGTCCTGGAGCGATTTCAGCTCCATCAAGTCGTATTTCGGGTTGGTGCTCTTGAGGGTGTACCAAAACAACTGACCAACAGGGCTGTAGTTCGGCCCGATCACAGGCTGCAGGTTATTCGGCAGCGTAAGCCCGGAGATTCGCTCCAGAACCTTCTGCCGGTTCCAGTCGTTGGCAGAGGCGTCATCGAAAATCATCGTGACTACCGAAAGTCCGAACTCCGAGAGCGAACGAATGTTCGTGAGATAAGGGATCCCGGCCATCTGAACCTCGATGGGGATCGTTACCTGTTGTTCTACTTCTTCGCCTGCGCGCCCGGGCCATTGGGTAATAATCTGGACATAGTTGTTGGCAACATCCGGATAGGCTTCCACCGGCAGATTCTTGAACGAGAACGCACCCCAGGCAAGCAGCAGGATGCCGACGATCAGCACCAAAAGCTTGTTGCGCAGTGAATAATCAACAAATGCGCGAATCATGACAACGTGTTCCTTCTCACCGGGCCTTCCTACTGAGCACTTTCGGCGTTCAGCTCTAACGCATTCGCAACGACTTTGTCACCAGGTTTGAGGCCGGCGATCACTTCCTGATCGTTGCCGGCGATCTTCCCGCCCGTTATCTCGTGGCGCCGGAACTGACCATCGGTCTCCGGCAGAAAAACCCAGTCGCGGTCATGGAGGTGAATGATTGCGCTGCTCGGAACACTGGCATAGTTCCGGCGCTGTTGCCCATAGAAGGTGGCCGTTACGAACATTCCGGATCGCATCATGCCCGGATTGGCCATCTCGATTCGGACCTTTGCAGTACGCAGGTTGGGGTCGAGCACCTTGCCGATATTGCTGATTCGCCCGTGCAATACAAGGTCCGGATAGGCGTTGAGTTGTATGTCCGCGATGTCGCCGATCTTCACCGAAGGCAGATCATTCTCGTACACATCGCAAAGTACCCAAACGCGCGAAAGATCAGCAATGGTAAAGAGGGGTTGCTGGCTGTCGGTACGAACCGTCGCCGAAAGGACTACGTTTTGTTCCACGATGGTTCCCGTTTGGGGAGCTTCGATGTTCACGACCGCCGCTGCGCTATCCGGATCGCCGCCCAGGGTGCGGAGAAATTGCGCAGCTGCCGAAAGAGCTACCTTGGCCTTCTCTTCTGTGCCTTCGGCGACCTGCAATTCATTCAAAGAGACTGCGCCGTGATCGTACAGCAGCTTGGCGCGGTCTAGTTGCTTGTGCGCGAGAGCCTCGTCGGCTTTGGCCTGCTGATAGGTCTGGGTCGCAGTGGAGATGTCGTTGCTGAGGACCTTCAACAGCAGTTGGCCCTTCTTGACATCGTCTCCTAACTTTCCATGAATCTCGATTACGCGTCCGGAAGCGAGCGAAACCACCGGTACCGAGCGCTCAACATCGGGACTGACCGATCCTGTGGCATGAATTTCCGGACGATCCACATGCTTCTCGGCGGTTGTGAGAGCGAATCTCTCGGGGCGGTCCACCTTCACGACGTTTAGATCAGGCTCGTTAACAATGGGTGTCTTCGGTGGTGCTGCCGCGGCTTCATCAACCGTCTTCGGTGCGGAATGGCAACCGGCCAGCAGCAGATAACCCAACAGCGTAGGCGCCGTCATGGCAAAGGTTGCTTTTCTCATTGAATTACCTCGCGTCCTACTGCAAAATTCACCTGGTTCGCGGCGGCCAGATAGGCGCCGACAAGGTTCAGATAACTAAGCTGCGTGTCCCGGAAAGCACGTTGGGCATCAAGAAACTCGAGCAGCGAAGACGCCCCGTTCCCGTAAGCAAATGAGACGGTATCACGTATCTCCTGCGCCTCCCGCAGATACCTCTGCTTGTAAGGACGCAACTGCTGAAGCGTGCTCTCGAGAGTGGCGTACGCCGAATCGACATCGCGCAAGGCTCCCGATTGGGCGGCGTCTCTGAGCCGCTCGCTGTGTGTGATCTCAATGGACGTTCTTGCTTTTTCGCCCTGGTTCTTATCGAAAATTCGAATCGGCACCGTGACGCTGAATCCCGCGTACGTGTTGTACGGCGGCGGTTGCCATGAAACCGACCCCCCAAACGTTGGATCTGCCGACCCGTTTGCGACCGCGAGCTGGTGGTCCGTGCGTGCTTTGTCCACCGCCTGATCGGCCTGCTTCAAGTCAGGCCTTGTGGCGAGGGCGGCCTGCCGCAACTCGTCCAGGGTGTGCGGCTGATCGACGAAGTCAAAAGGCGCACTGACATCGAATTGGTCTACAGGCGTGGAATCCCGTAGAAACGTGAGTAAGTCGATCTTGGCTGTTCGCACATCCACTTGCGCCGAAAGCAGGTCCGATTCGAACTGTGCGCGTTGCAGTTCGACCCGCTGGAAATCGACTCGCGAGATCGCGCCTGAGCTCAGCCGGTCCCGGTACACGGCGAGTTCCTTGTCGTAGTAGTCAAGATTCTGCCGTGCAACGCCCTCGACTGCCTTGGCCTGCAACAAGCGGACAAATGCGTCACGAAGCCCGAACGTCAGGTTCCGTTCCAGATCAGATTGTCCGGAAACAGCGATAGCGGTGGCGCGCTGAGCACTTGCCAGGCGCAGCTCCCGCTTGTGTTCACGCTCGTGCAGGTAAGTGGTGTTGCCGTAAGCGTAGCCAAGCGCGAGAGGACGCAACTCGCCGTTATTTTTGTACGGCGTGATCTGGTCCAATCCGAATGTACTGACAGGGTTCGGACGCAAATACGCCGTTATCTCCTGGGCACGACTCTCGTCTATCATCGTCTTGCCCGCCAACAACTGCGGGTTATTGGCTTTAAATCGATCTACAGTCTCCTGCCAAGTCAATGCTCGCGGCGACGGTACGTTCTGTGCGAAACATGAAGCGGCCAAGAGGAGACTGCAACACATGCGTCGTGCAGGACGCTGCATTTGCCCTCCTTGGTTGTCTGCTAATGAACTTAAGCGGGGACGAAGGACGGAGGCGATCGGCCTGCGATCAGAGGAGCGATACGGCTTGCGCATGAGCAAGGTATCAGGACGATCAATTCTAAGAAGACCAGCGTTACGCCGACGGTCGAAGAATGAGTAACTAAAGAGTGATCGGCGGTCTCAAATAAACGGAGAAGATCGTTATGGTGCCCGGTCGAGCTTTGCCCATGGTCAGTTTGGGAAGTGTACTGCTGAATTCGCAGCACATCATCCGTGGCCGAGATAAACGGGAAGAGCGCAACAACGATGGAGGCAACACCGATTGCCTA
>Ga0308175_100003210_pt1 | contig 11303 bp, 7 predicted proteins | sample PhyCR1_3_FD_203893 | JGI IMG/M metagenome (GOLD analysis project Ga0308175, IMG submission 203893) | Soil microbial communities from UC Gill Tract Community Farm, Albany, California, United States - DLSLS.C.R1 | ecosystem: Environmental > Terrestrial > Soil > Agricultural land | place: USA... | reverse complement strand
TGCCCGACACCGAGCGGGCCCGGCTGAAGACCATCCTCAAGAAGATCGTCCCCGAGGACGCGGGCGTCATCGTGCGCACCGCCGCCGAGGGCGCGAGCGAGGACGAGCTGCGCCGTGACGTCGAGCGGCTGCAGGGGCAGTGGGAGGAGATCCAGAAGAAGGCCAAGAGCGGCAACGCCCCGACGCTGCTCTACGGCGAGCCGGACATGACCGTCCGGGTCGTCCGCGACATCTTCAACGAGGACTTCTCCAAGGTCGTCGTCAGCGGCGACGAGGCGTGGCAGACCATCCACGGCTACGTCTCGCACGTTGCGCCCGACCTCGCCGAGCGGCTGTCGAAGTGGACCAGCGAGGTCGACGTCTTCGCCACCTACCGGATCGACGAGCAGCTCGCCAAGGCGCTGGACCGCAAGGTCTGGCTGCCGAGCGGCGGTTCGCTGGTGATCGACCGGACCGAGGCGATGATCGTCGTCGACGTCAACACCGGCAAGTTCACCGGTCAGGGCGGCAACCTCGAGGAGACGGTCACCAGGAACAACCTGGAGGCGGCCGAGGAGATCGTGCGCCAGCTTCGGCTGCGCGACCTCGGCGGCATCATCGTGATCGACTTCATCGACATGGTGCTCGAGTCCAACCGGGACCTGGTGCTGCGGCGCCTGCTGGAGTGCCTGGGCCGGGACCGGACCAAGCACCAGGTGGCCGAGGTGACCTCGCTGGGCCTGGTGCAGATGACCCGCAAGCGGGTCGGTCAGGGCCTGCTGGAGTCGTTCTCCGAGACCTGTGTCCACTGCAACGGCCGCGGTGTCATCGTCCACATGGAGCAGCCGGCCGCGGCCGGCGGCGGCGGTGCCGGCAAGCGCAAGAAGCGCGGCCGGGGCGGTGAAGCGCAGGAGCACGTGCACGAGACCGCCGCCGTGGCGGTGGAGACCGGCGAGGCCGTCGAGCCCGAGGTGGAGACCGCCGTCGAGGTGGCCGCCGGGCTCGCCGAGCCCATCGCGCTGCCCGGGCCGGACTTCGCGCCGGACGAGGAGCTGTACAGCAGCGTCGCCGAGGCGGAGGCGGCGGCCGGCCGCGGCCGTTCCCGCCGCCGCGCGAGCCGCCGGGCCTCGGCACCGGCGGGTGCGCCGAAGGCGGAGAAGGCTCCGAGGACGGAGGCGGCCGTGGCCGCCGCCGCGCCGACCGCCCAGGACGTCACCGCCGAGGAGGCGGCGGCGCGCCCGGTGCGGCCCGAGCCTGCCACCGAGGCGCTGGCCGAGCCCGCGGCCGCCGAGGACCAGATGGTCCCGGAGCCGCAGGCCGAGCCCGCCGCCGAGGAGGCCGCGCCCAAGGGCCGTACCCGCCGCAGGGCGACCCGGAAGGTGTCGGCGCCCGCCGGTTCCCCCGCGGGAGCCGAGGCGGCCGTGGTGACGGTGTCCGAGACCGCGCCCGCCGCCCCGGTGGAGCAGCCCGCGGCCGAGGCCCCGGCTCCGGCCGCGGAGGCGGAGAGCGCCGCCCCGGCCCGCCCGCGCCGCCGTGCCGTGCGCAAGGCCACCGCGCCGACCGCGTCCGAGGAGACGGCCGTGACGGTCGTTCCGTCGGCCGCGGCGGAGGAGACCCCGGCCGCCGCCGAGACGGCGACCGAGGCTGCGGTGACCGAGGAGACCGTCGAGGAGACGGCTCCGGCCAAGAAGGCGGTCCGCAAGACCGCCAAGAAGGCCACGGCGAAGAAGGCGGCCACCAAGAAGACCGCGGCCAAGAAGACGGCCGCCAAGAAGACGACGGCCAAGAAGGCGGCCAAGACCGCCAAGACGGCCGCCGCCAAGACGACGGCGAAGAAGACCACCACGGTCCCCGCCGGCGACGAGGGCTGACGCCCTGGGGTGTGGGGCCGGTCCACGTGACCGGCCCCACACCCGCCGGGCCCGGTTTGACCCGTTCGGCTGTGGCCCCGTAACCTGGACCGTCGGCGTGTCGAGTGACACGCCACATTCCCGTAAACCTTTTCCTCCCGGGTGCCTCGGTGGCCGGGAGAGGCTGTCCGTGTTCATGCCCGGGCGGCTGGACTGCGGGGGTGCCGTTCCCGAGCGAGAGAGTGAGATCCGCGTGTACGCCATCGTGCGCAGCGGTGGTCGCCAGCACAAGGTTGCTGTCGGCGACATCGTTGAGGTTGACAAGATTTCCACCGCCAATGTTGGCGACACGGTCGAGCTCTCGACCCTGCTCGTTGTCGACGGCGACGCTGTGACCAGCGACCCGTGGGTGCTGGCCGGCATCAAGGTCCAGGCCGAGGTCGTGGACCACCACAAGGGTGTGAAGATCGACATCCTTCGCTACAAGAACAAGACCGGCTACCGCCGTCGTCAGGGCCACCGCCAGCAGTACACGGCGATCAAGGTCACTGAGATCCCCGCGGCTGCGAAGTAAGGGACTGAGGAGACATGGCACACAAGAAGGGCGCATCGTCCACCCGGAACGGTCGCGACTCCAATGCCCAGCGGCTCGGCGTGAAGCGCTTCGGCGGTCAGGTCGTCAACGCGGGTGAGATCCTGGTCCGCCAGCGTGGCACCCACTTCCACCCGGGCGCCGGCGTGGGCCGTGGCGGCGACGACACGCTGTTCGCGCTGCAGGCCGGTGCGGTGGAGTTCGGTAGCCACCGTGGCCGCAAGGTCGTGAACGTCGTTCCGGTCGCCTGACCCGAGCGTTCCGTTCGAACCTTTCGCGAGGCGGACCTCACTTCCCGATCGGGAAGGCGGGTCCGCCTTTCGCGTGTTACGCAAGAGACATCACCGTAGTTCTGGAGGCATAAACCATGACCACCTTCGTGGACCGCGTCGAGCTGCATGTCGCCGCGGGTAACGGAGGCCACGGCTGTGCCTCCGTTCACCGTGAGAAGTTCAAGCCGCTCGGCGGCCCGGACGGCGGCAACGGCGGCCGTGGCGGCGACGTGATCCTGACTGTCGACCAGTCGGTCACCACACTGCTCGACTACCACCACTCCCCGCACCGCAAGGCGACCAACGGCAAGCCCGGCGAGGGCGGCAACCGCTCCGGCAAGGAGGGCCAGGACCTGGTCCTGCCCGTGCCGGACGGCACCGTCGTCCTGGACAAGGCCGGCAACGTGGTCGCCGACCTGGTCGGCCACGGCACCTCGTACATCGCCGCGCAGGGCGGCCGGGGGGGCCTCGGCAACGCGGCGCTGGCCTCCGCCCGCCGCAAGGCGCCCGGCTTCGCGCTGCTCGGCGAGCCGGGGGACCTCCAGGACATCGTCCTGGAGCTGAAGACGGTCGCGGACGTGGCCCTGGTGGGTTACCCGAGCGCGGGCAAGTCCTCGCTGATCTCGGTGCTCAGCGCGGCCAAGCCGAAGATCGCCGACTACCCGTTCACCACCCTGGTGCCCAACCTGGGTGTCGTCACGGCCGGTTCGACCGTCTACACCATCGCCGACGTGCCGGGCCTGATCCCGGGCGCCAGCCAGGGCAAGGGCCTGGGCCTGGAGTTCCTTCGCCACGTGGAGCGGTGCAGCGTGCTGGTGCACGTGCTGGACACCGCGACCCTCGAGTCCGACCGCGACCCGGTCTCCGACCTCGACATCATCGAGGAGGAGCTGCGGCAGTACGGCGGCCTGGACAACCGGCCCCGGATCGTCGTCCTGAACAAGGTCGACGTGCCGGACGGCAAGGACCTCGCCGAGCTGGTCCGCCCCGACTTGGAGGAGCGCGGCTACCTCGTCTTCGAGGTGTCGGCGGTGGCCCACATCGGGCTGCGGGAGCTGTCCTTCGCGCTCGGCGAGCTGGTCGGGAAGGCGCGCGCAGCCCGGCCGAAGGAGGAGGCGACGCGGATCGTCATCCGGCCGAAGGCCGTGGACGACGCGGGCTTCACGGTCACCCGCGAGGATGTCGGTGGCGAGCCGCTGTTCCGGGTGCGCGGCGAGAAGCCGGAGCGCTGGGTACGGCAGACCGACTTCAACAACGACGAGGCCGTCGGCTACCTCGCCGACCGCCTGAACCGCCTCGGTGTCGAGGAGCAGTTGATGAAGGCGGGCGCCCGCGTCGGCGACGGCGTGGCCATCGGGCCCGAGGAGAACGCGGTCGTCTTCGACTGGGAGCCGACCGCCATGGCGGGCGCCGAGATGCTGGGCCGGCGCGGTGAGGACCACCGCTTCGACGCGGCCCGGCCGGCCGCCCAGCGGCGGCGCGACAAGCAGGCCGAACGGGACGAGTCGCTGCGCGAGTACGACGAGTTCGACCCGTTCGAGTAGAACCGGGCGGGCGCGCGGCGGTGAACGCCGGGTGAGTCGAACCGTGTGACCCGGAAAGGGATTCCGATCCCCTTCCGGGTCGCTTCCTGTCCGGGCGGTGCTGCACGGCACCGCGCACGACCTGAGCACCTCGGGGTCCGCCTGCCGAACTCCCTGACCCAGCACATTCTCTGACACCCCGTGACCCGTCGCGGCACCGTCACGTTCTCCACGTGGACCCGGTGCCGCGACGGGTCTTCTGCTGTCCGCCTACTTGTCATGCGCGCGAATGCTGTCGTTCGGCGGCCGGGCCGTCCGCCCGTGGGAGCTTCCGAGGGTCCGCGAGTGAAGCCCAAGAGGCCCGTGTGGCAGGGGAGTCAGCCGAATGACCGGAGCAGCACCGCAGCCCGACCGACGCCGCTTTCTGACCGCGAGCGCCGCCGTCCTCGGCGCCGCGGCCTCCGCCCAGCTCTGGCTGCCGGGCACCGCCCGCGCCGCCGGCAACCCGCTCCCCGACGGCCTGTTCACCCTCGGCGTCGCCTCCGGCGACCCGCTGCCCGACGGCATCGTGCTGTGGACCCGGCTCGCCCCCGATCCGCTGAACGGCGGCGGGATGCCGGACACGATCGTCCCGGTGGAGTGGGAACTCGCCGAGGACGAGCGGTTCCGCCGGACCGCCCGCCGGGGCACCGCCCAGGCCCGTCCCGAGCACGGGCACAGCGTGCACGTGGACGTACGGGGGCTGCGCCCGGACCGCCGGTACTGGTACCGCTTCCGCGTGGGCGGGCAGCTCTCGCCCACCGGCCGGACCCGCACCGCGCCCCACCCGCACCAGCGGGGCGGCTCCCTGCGCGTCGCGCTCGCCTCCTGCCAGAACTGGCAGCACGGCTACTTCACGCCGTACGCCGACATGCTCGCCCAGGACCCGGACATCGTCCTCTTCGTCGGCGACTACATCTACGAGTCCACGCCGTCCGCGACGGCCGTACGGCGGCACGAGGGCACCGGGGAGCCGTACACGCTCGTCGAGTACCGCAACCGCTACGCCCAGTACCGCACCGACCCCGACCTCGCCGCGATGCACGCGAACGCCCCCTGGGTGGTCACCTTCGACGACCACGAGGTCGACAACGACTACGCCGGCGAGGTCCCGCAGGACCCCGGCAAGCAGTCGCACGACGCGTTCACGGCCCGGCTGACCGCCGCGTACCAGGCCTACTACGAGCACATGCCGGTCCGCGCCACCGCCGTCCCGGACGGCCCGCACATCCGGATGTACCGCCGCCTGGAGTTCGGCCGCCTGGCCAGGCTCAACGTGCTGGACACCCGGCAGTTCCGCGGCGACCAGGCCACGAGCCAGGCCGGTGCCGAGGACCCGGCGCTCACCATGCTCGGCGCCGCGCAGAAGCGGTGGCTGCTGGACGGGCTGCACGGCTCACCGGCCCACTGGAACCTCGTCGCCTCGCAGATCATGATGGCCGAGACCGACCTGCTGCCCGGCGACGGCAAGCTCTGGTACTACGACGCCTGGGACGGCTACCAGGCCGAACGCAACGCCCTGCTGGAGGAGTTCGCCGGCGTCCGCAACCCGGTCGTGCTCAGCGGCGACCGGCACCTGACGATGATCAGCGACCTCAAGAGGGACTTCGCCGACCCCGGGTCCGCCGTCGTCGGCGCCGAGTTCGTCGGCACCTCCATCTCCAGCAACGGCGACCAGGACCAGGCCGCCTTCCACGCCCAGTGGGACCCGCTGAAGGCGGACAACCCGCACTGGAAGGTGATCGACGCCCACCGCGGCTACCACCTCTTCGACATCAGCCGCGACGGTCTCGACGCCCAGGTGCGGATCGTCGACACGGTCCTGACGCCGAAGTCCGGCGCGAGCACGTTGGCGCGGCTGCGGGTGGACGCGGACGAGCCCGGCGTCCGGGCCGTGTGACGCGGCCCACTCGGGGGCGCCGGAAACCTGGGTGAGCGGGAACCGGGTCGCCGGGAGCGGGCGGGGCACCGTCGTCGTGGTGGACGACCGCGACCGCGGCGGGCCGACGCGCGCCTTCGAGGCACTGCTCGGACTGCCGGAGAATCTCCTGCGGCCGGTTCCGGACACCGCGAATCGATCCCTTACCCTGGCCGAGACCGAAATGCTGCGGAATCTTGATGTCGAATTTCGCGGCAATGGGCTGCCCGACGAGCTGTATTCCCGGCTGGTCCGCAACGGCGCCGTCCCGCATATGAAGAACACGTGCAGCCCCGCCCGAGGACGTGAGGATCGCCACCCCCCACTGGGCGGCCGGGGCGGCGGCCGCGATCGGCGCCCGCCCGGCGGAGCGGATCGGCGCGCGCGGCGCCCGGGTCCTCGGCGATCCGGGCCTGCCGGCCGCGGTGCCCGACCAGCCGGTACCGTCCTCGGCGGAGCCCCGGACGGCCCCGGAAGTGGCGGCTCAGGCGCTGTACGGCGCACTCGCGGCGGCCGCCTCCGCGAGCGTGGGCACCGCCCTCGCGCGCGGTGTGCACCAGACGCCGTCGAAGGGGCTCGTCCGGGTCCTCGGTCACCGCTGCCCGAAACGGCTGGAGCGCCGCTGAACACCGGTCCCGCCGGGGCCTGTGACGGACCTGTGGACTTACTCACAGCAATTCCACGGAGGTTCGCGACGGCCGTCGCCCAATCACCAGGGACGCGAGGTGAATGACAGGTGGCGCGCACATATGCATGGGACGTCACTCACCTTGCACAGCGGTAACCCGAAGTGGGACCATTTCGAACGTTCCCTGTCGCCCCAAGGTAGGTCAGCCTGTGTCACAGCACATAGCCAAGCCCCGAACCACCGCAGTCGTCCTGGCCGGTGGCACCGGTCAGCGGGTGGGTCTTTCGATCCCCAAGCAGCTGCTGAAGATCGCCGGCAAGGCAGTCATCGAGCACACACTGACCACTTTCGAGAACGCCGACTCGATCGACGACATCATCGTGCTGATGGCGCCCGGTTATGTGCCGGACATCGAGAAGATCGTCGCCAAGGCCGGCTTCACCAAGGTCAAGAAGGTCATCGAGGGCGGTTCGACCCGGAACGAGACCACCGAGCGCGCCATTTCCGCCCTCGGTGAGGGCCTGGCCGAGGGCGAGGACCTCAACGTCCTCTTCCACGACGCCGTGCGCCCCCTGCTCTCGCAGCGCGTCATCGACGACTGCGTGACCGCGCTGGAGCGCTTCCAGGCCGTGGACGTGGCCATCCCGTCGGCGGACACCATCATCGTCACGCGCACGCACGGCGAGGACGGCGAGTTCATCACCGAGATCCCGGACCGCTCCCGGCTGCGCCGCGGCCAGACCCCGCAGGCCTTCAAGCTGTCCACGATCCGCCGCGCCTACGACGTCGCCTCCGGTGACCCCAACTTCCAGGCCACGGACGACTGCTCCGTCGTGCTCAAGTACCTGCCGGACGTGCCGATCCACGTCGTCGCGGGTGACGAGTACAACATGAAGGTGACCCAGCCGGTCGACGTCTTCATCGCCGACAAGCTGTTCCAGCTCGCCTCGACGGCCGCCCCGGAGCAGAACGGCGAGGAGGACTACCGCGAGCTGCTGACCGGCAAGACGGTCGTCATCTTCGGCGGCTCCTACGGCATCGGCAAGGACATCGCCGAACTCGCCGGGTCCTACGGCGCCTCCGTGTACGCGCTGGGCCGCTCCACCACCGGCACCCACGTGGAGAACCCGGAGGAGGTCGACGACGCGCTGTCCAAGGCGTACGCGGAGACCGGCCGGATCGACTACGTGGTCAACACCGCGGGCGTGCTGCGCATCGGCAAGCTCGCCGAGACCGACAACGCCACCATCGAGGAGGCGCTGAAGGTCAACTACCTGGCCCCGGTGCAGATCGCGCGCTCCTCCTACAAGTACCTGTCGGAGACCAAGGGCCAGCTCCTGCTCTACACCTCCAGCAGCTACACCCGCGGCCGCGCCGAGTACAGCCTCTACTCCTCCACCAAGGCCGCCATGGTGAACCTCACCCAGGCGCTGTCCGACGAGTGGGCGTCCGAGGGCATCCGCGTCAACTGCATCAACCCCGAGCGCACCGCGACCCCGATGCGCACCAAGGCCTTCGGCCAGGAGCCGGCCGGCTCGCTGCTCTCCTCCGAGGCGGTGGCCCGCACCTCCCTGGACGTACTGCTGTCGGAGCTGACCGGTCACGTCATCGACGTCCGCCAGCAGGACCCGACCGCGGGCGCCGCCACGGCCTCCGGTTTCGAGCAGGCTCTGGCCTCGGTGCTGGACCGTCAGGACGGCGTGTAATAATCGCGGTAAATAGCTTTTGGGAATTCAGGCCTCTGCGCTCGCTCATTCATTGGGCGTTCGCAGAGGCCTGAGTCCGTACACCTCTTAAAAATGCGTACGGCCCGCGCTCGCCGCTCGATTCCGGCAATACCGAACAAAACCGGCACTCTCCCCTCCCAGAGCAGGTTTCTCCGTGATATCCACCGCTATTCGCGTCGCCAGGGTGGGCAGCGCGGCCGAGCTGGCCGCGGCGGCCCTCATGATGCTGGGCTACCCCTGCCTCATGCTGGCCGCGCTCCTCCCCAGCGTGTACGCCTTCGTGGTCGCGGCCGCCGTGACGTACCTGGCGGACCACTTTCTGCACCGCAAGGGCAGCTATCTGATCAACCGCCTGAGCAAGGTCCGGGCCGGTCTGTCGATCCGGTTCCTGATCAGGCAGCTGCTGCTCATCCTGCTGCTGGCCCGGATGTCCCTGGCGGACAACCTGGTCTTCTACGCCGCGGTCGCCTGCTTCATCGCCTTCTACGGCCTGCAGGCCCCCCATGGCGCGCTCGTGACGCTGATCCGCAACCGCCGCCGGATGCCGGTCGCCACCCGCAACATCGACCTGAAGTCCCGCATCCGCATCCCGGACGCGCCGCCGCGCCGCCTGCTGCACCGCTCCGCGGAGAAGATGCTGCACCTCGACCTGTTGGCGGTCGCCGGCCTCCTGGTCTCCGCAGCGCTGGACGACGCCTTCGTCGGCTTCATCGGCGCCGGGATCACCGTGGCCCTCGGCTGCCTGTACGTCGCGGTGCTGCTGCCGTACGTGCGCGGCCGGCGGACCCCGCCGAGGGCCGAGGCCGTGCTCGCCGCCGTGGACGACTGGCTGGCCGCCTACAAGCCGGAGACGGTCCTGTACTTCTCCGGCTCCAAGGACTCCGCGTATCAGGTCAACATGTGGCTGGAGACGATGGAGCAGCTGGAGACCCGGCCGCTGATCATCCTTCGCGAGCGCGCCCTCCTGAACAACATCGCCCCCACCACCGTCCCCGTCATCTGCGTGCCCGGAGGGGTGCACCTGATGAACCTGGACCTGTCGACGGTGCGCGTCGCGCTCTACGCGGCCAACGTGGGCAAGAACATCCACCTGCTCCGTGTGCCCACCATGAAGCACGTCTTCATCGGCCACGGCGACAGCGACAAGCTGGCCAGCGTCAACCCGTACAGCAAGGTGTACGACGAGGTGTGGACCGCCGGCCGGGCGGGCCGTGACCGCTACGCCATCGCCGACGTCGGCGTCCGCGACGAGGACATCGTCGAGGTCGGCCGCCCGCAGCTCGCGCCGATCACCACCTGGCAGGGCGTGCCCGAGGGTCGCATCCCGACCGTGCTGTACGCCCCCACCTGGGAGGGCTGGGACGGCAACCCCGGCAACACCTCGATCGTGCTCGCCGGTGAGAACATCGTGAGGAAGCTGGTCGAGGCCGACCCGCCGGTGCGTGTCCTGTACAAGCCGCATCCCTTCACCGGCACCGTCAGCGCCCAGGCCGGCGCCGCGCACCGGCGCGTCACCGCCCTGGTCGAGAAGGCCGCCGCCGAGCGCGCCGCCGACTCCCGCTTCACCGCCGACACCGCCGCCGCGCAGGAGCGGGCCCGGGCCGAGCTGGCCCGGATCGAGGCCCGCCTCGCCGAGCTGGCCGGCGCCGGCGGCGACAAGGGCGACGAGGCCGAGGCCACCCGCGACGGGATCGTCGACGTCGAGCGGCACCAGGAGATCGCCCGGCTGCGCGCCGAGTGGAACGCCGCCTACTGGAATTCCTTCCCGGCGTACGAGCACAAGGTCATCACCGGTGCCGAGCCGCGCCTGTACGACTGCTTCAACGTCTCCGACGCGATGGTCTCCGACATCTCCTCGGTGGTCTCCGACTTCATCGCGAGCGGCAAGCCGTACGCGGTCACGGACTCCGGCGAGCTGGGCGTGGAGGAGTTCAAGCGGCAGAACACGGCCGTGCGCGCCGCGACGATCCTGTCCAACAGCGCGGCCGAGCTGGGTGGCCTGCTGGACGCGGTCCGCGCCCCGTCCGCCGACCCGCTGGCCGGGGACCGCAAGGAGCTCAAGCAGTATCTGCTGGGCCCGGACGAGCCGAAGTCCATCGACCAGTTCAACACCGCGGTCGCCGATCTGGCGCTGAAGGCCGAGACCCGCAACGTCGGCCAGCAGTCGCGGGTGGGCGCGGCCAACGTCGACCCCGCCGAGACGGCCGAGCTGACCAACGCGCTGCCGGGTCAGCGGAGCGCCTCCGCCGGTGAGACGGATGACGTGAACGCGGTCTGACGACTCCGCCACCCAAGGGCCGGCCCCCGGAGAACTCCGGGGGCCGGCCCTTCTCACGTCTCCCTTACCGCCCCCTGTCGCACGGCTGAGCAGCTCTTACCAGCTGTGCGTACCTTCGGTTGCAGTCGCCGCGCTCCGTGTGGCATGCCTCACTCATCACTCGGCGTCAGGCAACCGCCTTCAACGGGTACCCGTCTAACAGGGTGCGAATGATGTGATTCGGGGGAAAAATCCTGTGACCAAGGGGGAACCGTGACCGTCGTGACGCAGCCTGATGTGACCGTAGTCATCGGGGCGTACGAAGCGATGCCGTATCTGGTCGACTGCCTGGCGTCGGTCGAGGCACAGACCATCGGCCCGGCCCGCATGGAGGTCATCGCGGTCGACGACGGCTCGACGGACGGCACGGGGGAGTACCTGGAGGAGTTCGCGGCCCGCGTCGAGATGCCGGTCACCGTCGTCCGCCAGGAGAACTCCGGCACCCCCAGCGGCCCGCG
>Ga0308175_100003209_pt1 | contig 11304 bp, 11 predicted proteins | sample PhyCR1_3_FD_203893 | JGI IMG/M metagenome (GOLD analysis project Ga0308175, IMG submission 203893) | Soil microbial communities from UC Gill Tract Community Farm, Albany, California, United States - DLSLS.C.R1 | ecosystem: Environmental > Terrestrial > Soil > Agricultural land | place: USA... | reverse complement strand
GACGAGAACGGCGTCCATCTCGCCGTCGACGAAGCCAACGACAAGAAGATCAAGATCGGCGGCAAGACCGTCAAGTTCGAGATGATGAGCGAGGACGACCAGGCCGATCCCAAGATGGGGCCGACCATCGCCCAGAAGTTCGTCGACGCGAAGGTCGCGGGCGTGGTCGGTCACCTCAATTCGGGCGTGTCGATTCCGGCCTCCGCGGTCTACAACCAGGCGGGCCTGCCCATGATCTCCGGCTCGGCCACCAATCCGAAGCTCACCGAGCAGGGCTTCAAGACCATCTTCCGCACGGTCGGCCGTGACGACCAGCAGGGCCCGGCCATCGCCACCTACATCGCCAACGAGCTCAAGCTCAAGAAGGTCGCCATCGCCGACGACGCCACCGCCTACGGCGAGGGACTTGCCAACGAGGTGGAGAAGACCCTCAAGGCCGCCGGCGTCCAGATCGTCACGCGCGAGAAGACCAACGACAAGGCCACGGACTTCAAGGCGATCCTGACCAAGATGAAGGGCCGCAACCCCGACGCCATCTTCTATGGCGGCATGGACGCCACGGGCGGTCCCATGCTGAAGCAGGCCCGCGAGCTCGGCATCAAGGCGCAGTTCGCATTCGGCGACGGCGCCTGCACGGCCGAGATGAACAAGCTCGCCGGCGACAAGGCCGCCGAGGGCATGATCTGCTCGCAGGCGGGCATTCCCACCCAGATGGCATCCAAGTCGTTCCAGGATGCCTTCAACAAGAAGTACGGCGAGGTCAAGCAATACGCGCCGTTCTTCTACGACGGGGCCAACATCCTGATCGCGGCCATGCAGAAGGCCGACTCGGCCGATCCCGCCAAGTACCTGCCGGAGCTGCAGAAGATCAGCTACGACGGCGCCACCGGTCACATCGAGTTCGACGCCAAGGGCGACCGCAAGGACGCCGAGATGACGATCTTCCAGATGAAGGCCGGCAAGGTCGATCCGGTGGCCATCATCAAGGCCGGCAAGACGACGAAGATCGACGCCACGACCGCGGGCGCAGCACCGCCCGCGCAAGCGCCGACGACGGCTTCGACGATGGCGCCCAGCGCGTCACCGACGTCCAGCGCGGGCGCCATGGCCCCCGCTGCGCCGGCGGGTGCGATGGCACCGGCTGCACCGAAGGCCGGCGAAGCACCCAAGAAGTAACGCTGCACGTTGCGGCACGCCTGGCGGCGCCTGCGGGCGCCGCTTGGCTTTTGGGCGTCTTGCGCACATGCGGCACCCGCGCGGTGCACACTTGTCGCGCCGGGGCGGGCCTTGCACAATGCCGGCGGCGCCTGCTTGCGAGGCGCCCGCGGTATCCCCTGGGCTTCCCTCCTCCGCCTCCCGCCCCTTGGACATCTTCGTCCAGCAGCTCGTCAACGGCCTGACGCTCGGCAGCGTCTACGCCATCGTCGCGCTGGGCTACACCATGGTGTACGGGATCATCCAGCTCATCAATTTCGCGCACGGCGAAGTGGTCATGATCGGGGCGATGGTCGCGTTCACGGTCATCACCCAGCTGACCGGTGCCCACACGGGGCTGCCGCCGCTGCTGATCCTGCTGATCGGCGTGCTGGTCGCGATCCCCGCCTGCATGGCGGTCGGCTACGCGCTCGAGCGGGTGGCGTACCGGCCGCTGCGCCGCGCCCCGCGGCTGGCGCCGCTCATCACGGCGATCGGGCTGTCGATCGTGCTGCAGCACCTGGCGATGATCGTCTGGAGCCGCAACCCCCTCGCGTTCCCGCAGGTCGTGCAGGTCGTCCCGCACAGCGTGCCGTTCGCCGAAGGCGCCACCATCACGAACGTGCAGATGGCCATCATCGGCATCTCGATCCTCATGATGGCCGGGCTGCTCACGCTCGTGTATCGCACCAAGCTCGGCATCGCGATGCGGGCCACGTCGCAGAATCAGCAGGTCGCAGGGCTCATGGGCATCGACATCGACCGCGTGATCGCGCTCACGTTCGTGATCGGCGCGGGTCTGGCCGCGGTCGCCGGCGTCATGGTCGGCACGTACTACGGCATCGCGCAATACCAGATGGGTTTCCTGCTCGGGCTGAAGGCGTTCTCGGCGGCGGTGCTGGGCGGCATCGGCAACATCGGCGGCGCCATGCTGGGCGGCCTGCTGCTCGGCATCATCGAAGCGCTCGGCGCAGGTTACGTCGGCGACCTGACCAACCTGTGCCAGCTGTCGGGCATCTCCACGGCGATCGCCGAGCGCTGCGTCAATGATCCGAACCTCACGCTCTTCGGCAGCAACTACCAGGACGTGTTCGCCTTCTTCGTGCTGATCGCCGTGCTGATCTTCCGGCCGTCGGGATTGCTCGGCGAACGCGTGAGCGACCGGGCTTAAGAGCATGTCGTCCATTGCAACGCTGCGCCAGCACCCGGCCGCGTCCCGCGTGGGCGTAGTGCTGATCGCCGTGGCGCTCGCCCTGTTGCCGTTCGTGCTCGCGAACATCGGCACCGCCTGGGTGCGCATCACCAACCTCGCGATCCTCTACGTCTTCCTGGCGCTCGGGCTCAACATCGTCGTGGGGTTCGCCGGCCTGCTCGACCTCGGCTACATCGCGTTCTATGCCGTCGGAGCGTACGTCTACGCGCTGCTCGCGAGCCCGCACTTCGACCTGCACCTGCCGTTCTGGGTGATCCTGCCGCTCGGCGCCCTGCTCGCGTGCTTCTTCGGCGTGCTGCTCGGCACGCCGACGCTCAAGCTGCGTGGGGACTACCTCGCGATCGTGACGCTCGGCTTCGGCGAGATCATCCGCATCTTCCTCAACAACCTGTCGCAGCCGGTGAACATCACCAACGGCCCGCAGGGCATCACGCTGATCGACCCCTTCCACATCGGCAGCTTCAGCTTCGCGCAGCCGCAGACGCTCGGCGGCCTCACCTTCAGCGGTCCCATCAAGTACTACTATTTCCTCATCGTCGTGCTCGTGCTCGTGATCGTCCTGAACCTGCGGCTGCAGGACTCGCGCATCGGGCGTGCCTGGGAGGCGATCCGCGAGGACGAGATCGCAGCCCGGGCGATGGGCATCAACACGCGCAACATGAAGCTGCTCGCATTCGCCATGGGGGCATCGTTCGGCGGCATCGCAGGCGGCATGTTCTCGGCGATGCAGGGGTTCATCAGCCCCGAGAGCTTCGTGCTGGTCGAATCGGTGAACGTGCTCGCCATGGTGGTGCTCGGGGGCATGGGCAACATCCCGGGCGTGATCCTCGGCGCGATCCTGCTGTCGTTCGCGCCGGAGGTGCTGCGCTATACGGTCGGCCCGGTTCAGCAGCAGCTGTTCGGCCGCACGCTCATCGATCCGGAAGTCATCCGCATGCTGCTGTTCGGCTTCACGCTGGTGATCATGATGCTGTTCCGTCCGGCGGGCATCCTGCCGTCGGCGACGCGCAAGCGCGAGCTGGAAGGCAAGCGCGCGCCATGAAGGCCGCGGCGCCGCTTGCCACGCGTGCCGCGCACGGCGAGGTGCTGCTCGCGGGGGAAGGCATCACCAAGCGCTTCGGCGGCGTGCAGGCGCTCTCCGAGGTGAGCTTCACCATTCGTCGCGGCGAGATCTACGGTTTGATCGGGCCCAACGGCGCGGGCAAGACGTCGCTGTTCAACGTGCTGACGGGCATCTATGAAGCGGACGGCGGGCGCTTCGTGTTCGACGGCGCGCCGCTTGGCGGACGCAAGCCGAACGAGGTGGCTGCACTCGGCATCGCGCGCACGTTCCAGAACATCCGGCTGTTCGCGAACCTCTCCGCGCTGGAGAACGTCATGATCGGCCGTCACGTGCGCACGCATGCGAGCGTATTCGGCGCGGTGTTCCGCGACGCGCGCACGCGCGCCGAGGAAGCGGCCATCGAGGAGCGGGCGTACGAGCTCCTGACCTATGTCGGCGTGCACCGGCGCGCCAACGACCTCGCGAAGCACCTGGCGTATGGCGACCAGCGGCGTCTCGAGATCGCACGCGCGCTCGCCACCGATCCGAAGCTCCTCGCCCTGGACGAGCCGGCGGCCGGCATGAACGCCACCGAGACGGCGACGCTGCGCGCGCTGCTCGACCACATTCGCGCGGATGGCACGACCATCCTGCTGATCGAGCACGACATGAAGCTCGTCATGAGCGTGTGCGACCGCGTGCTGGTGCTCGACTACGGCCGCAAGATCGCCGAAGGCCCGGCCGCCGAGGTGCAGAAGGACGACAAGGTGATCGCCGCGTATCTCGGCGGCGACGTCGCGCTCAACCTGAAGGGGAACTGAAGTGGTGTCATCGAGCCCGCCGCTGCTCGAGGTACGCAAGCTGGCGGTCGCGTATGGCGGCATCCAGGCGGTGAAGGGCATCGACCTGACCGTCGGCGATGGCGAGCTCGTGTGCCTCATCGGCGCCAACGGCGCTGGCAAGACGACCACGTTGAAGGGCATCTGCGGCCTGCTGCCCGTGCGCTCGGGCAGCGTGCATTACGTCGGCGCCGACGTGACGGGCCGTCCGGCGTTCGAGCTCGTGCGCCGCGGCCTCGCCATGGTGCCCGAGGGCCGGGGCGTATTCGGCGCGCTGACGATCGAGGAGAACCTGGCCATGGGCGCGTATGCGCGGCGCGACCGCGACGGCGTGCGCGCCGATGTCGAGCGGGTGTTCGGCCTGTTCCCGCGCCTGAAGGAGCGGCGCCGCCAGACCGCGGGCACGCTGTCCGGCGGCGAGCAGCAGATGCTCGCGATGGGCCGCGCGCTGATGTCGCGCCCGCGCCTGCTGCTGCTCGACGAGCCGTCGATGGGCCTCGCCCCGCTCATGGTGCAGAAGGTGTTCGAGACGATCGTCGCCGTGAGCCGCGAAGGCGTCACGATCCTGCTGATCGAGCAGAACGCGAAGCTCGCGCTCGAGGTGAGCGGCCGCGGCTACGTGATGGAATCGGGCGAGATCACGCTGAGCGGCCCGGCCGCGACGATGCTGCACGATCCGAAGGTGCGCGCCGCGTACCTCGGCGAGGCCGCCTGATCAACCGCGGGCGGGCGTGAGCGATCCCGGGTCTTCTCCGGCGCACGAGCGCGTCGCCCGCGCAGTTCCGACGGGCCATGTGCTGGCCTGGTACGGCGAGGCGATGAGGCTGTGGCGCGTCGCGCCCGGCACCTTTGCCGCACTCGCCGCCGTGGCCATCGGCGGACAGGTGCTGCTCGAGCTCATCCCCATCGCTGGCGTGCTGATCGAGCAGGTGGTCGTGCCGCTCCTCGAATGCAGCCTGCTCTACGCGAGCCTGGCTGCGGACCGGGGCGACAAGCCGCGCATGCGGCACCTCCTCGCGGTCCTCGGCGCACCGGTGCGCGCGCAAATCACCGTGGTCGCTGCGGGTCTCCTCACCTTCGGCATCGAGGTCTACGCCATCGACGCCGTCACCGGAATCGATCTCTTGTCACCGATGCGCGAGCGCGAATCCGAGCCCGTGTCCACCCTGCTGCTGATCGTGGCGATCAACGTCCTCGCATCGCTGCCGTTCATGTTCGTCGCGCCTGCGGCGCTGCTGGACGACGCGGGCTTCGCCGCGGCGTTTCGCGCAAGCATGAACGCGTACGCGCGCAACGTGCTGCCGCTGCTGCTCTATGGCGTACTGGTGTTCGGCTTCACGCTGTTCGGCCTCATCACGAGCGGCATCGGCTTGCTGCTTGCCGGTCCGTGGGTGGCGGCATCGTCTTACGCCGCGTGGAAAGACGTGTTCGACGTCGAGGCCGGCCGGCGCACCGCCTGACCCGCGCGGTTTGTCCAGCCCTCGGGGCTTGCTCCGGTTGCCCCGCTGCGCTACCGTATATCCGTACGGTACTGCAACCCAATGGACCGCCTCACCAAGCTCTCGATCCTCGCCGACGCGGCCAAGTACGACGCGTCGTGCGCGTCGAGCGGCGCGGCGGGACGCGCGTCGACCGCGCGCGGCGGCCTGGGCTCGACCACGGGCATGGGCATCTGTCACAGCTTCGCCCCGGATGGGCGGTGCATCTCGCTCCTCAAGGTGCTCCTCACCAACTTCTGCCTCTACGATTGCCGGTACTGCGTCAACCGCCGGTCGAGCGACGTGCCGCGCGCGCGCTTCGCCCTCGACGAGGTCGTCGATCTCACGCTCGACTTCTACCGGCGCAACTACATCGAGGGCCTGTTCCTGAGCTCCGGTGTGATCGGCTCCCCGGATTACACGATGGAGCAGCTGGTGGAGGTGGTGCGGCGGCTGCGTGGCGATCATGATTTTCGCGGCTACATCCACCTCAAGACCATACCGGGCGCAGATCCGAAGCTCATCGAACGCGCGGGCCGTCTCGCCGACCGCCTTTCGGTCAACGTCGAGCTGCCCAGCGAAGCCGCGCTTGCCGCACTGGCACCCGAGAAGCACATCGCGCCGATCCGGGTCGCGATGGCCGACATCCGGCGCCATCGCGACGAGGCGCAAGAGGCGCCGCGGGCCGCACGCTTCGCGCCCGCAGGCCAGAGCACGCAGATGATCGTTGGCGCAGAGCCGTCGAGCGACCGGGTGATCCTCGATTCCGCCGACACGCTGTATCGGGCGTATCGGCTGCGGCGCGTGTACTACTCGGCGTACAGCCCGATCCAGGCTGCGTCCGCGCTGCTGCCCGGCGCAGCGCCTCCGCTCATGCGGGAGCATCGGCTCTACCAGGCGGACTGGCTCTTGCGCCATTACGGCTACACCGTCGACGAGATCCTGCCCGCCGGCGGCAACCTGGACCTCGCCGTGGACCCCAAGCTCGGCTATGCGCTCATGCACCAGGCGGAGTTTCCGGTGGACGTCGAACGTGCGCCGCGCGAGCGGCTGCTGCGCATTCCCGGCGTGGGAACGCGCAACGTCGCGCGCCTGCTCGCGCTGCGGCGTCGCCAGCGCGTGCGTTACGGCGACCTTCGCGCGCTCGGCTGCGATATGAAGCGCGCGGCGGCCTTCGTGATCACGGCCGACCACCGGCCCGCCGCGCGCGCCGCAGCCCTGACCGCGGCACGCGTGCGCACGCGCGTCCCGCAGCAGGCGCAGTTGTGGTGACCGGTTCCCGCGACGCAGGCGGGGTTGTCCCAGCCGATCCCTTCGATGCATTCCGCGCCGTCGCGCGCCGACTGCTCGCGGCGAGCATCACCCCGGAAGAGGCCGATTTCGCGGGCGACCAGCAAGCGCTCTTCCCCACGCCGACCGCCGACCGTGGCACTGCGCAGCATGCTGCGGTACCGCGCGCGGTGCACCAGGCGCTCGCGGCGGCGGCCTGCCATGCCGACCCCGCGCGCTATCCGGTCCTGTATCGCGTGCTCTGGCGCGCGGCGCACGGGGAACACGACGTACTGGACGCGGTCACGGATGATGACGTCGCGCGCCTGCGACGCTATGTCAGCGATGTCCGGCGGGAGTGCCACAGGATGCACGCCTTCGTGCGGTTCCAGGAGACGGCCACCGAGCCGCCTCGGTACGTCGCCTACTTCGAGCCGACGCACGACGTGCTGCGGCGCGCGGCGCCCTTTTTCGTCAGCCGCTTCGCGGCGCTGCGGTGGACCATCGCCACGCCGCAGTTGACGGCGCATCACGACGACGGCGCGCTGCTGTTCGCCCCACCGCCCCCCGTCCCGCCGTCCGCGCACGACGATGCCGTCGAAACGCTCTGGCGGACCTACTACGCCAGCATCTTCAATCCCGCGCGGCTGAACGACAAGCTCATGCGCCGGGAAATGCCGGTGCGCTACTGGGCACGAATGCCGGAAGCGCCGCTCATCCCCGCGCTCGTCGCGAATGCGCGGGAGCGCACCGCACGCATGATCGATCGCGTGGTCCAGCCGGATGCCGGCTTGCGCGTGCCGCTTCGCGCCCTGCCGATGCACGAAGCGGGCGGGTTCGGCAAGGAAGACATGCCGCTCAAGGCGCGCCTCGATGCCTGCCGTCGCTGCGACCTCTGGCGCAATGCGACCCAGGGCGTGGCCGGCCGCGGGCCCGCGCGGGCCAAAATCATGCTCGTGGGCGAGCAGCCCGGTGACGAGGAAGACCTCGCGGGCGAGCCGTTCGTGGGACCGGCGGGCCGGCTCCTCGCCAAGGCGCTCGACGAGGCGCGTATCGATCCTGCGCGCGTCTACGTGACCAACGCGGTCAAGCACTTCAAGTGGGAGCCCCGCGGCAAGCGGCGCATCCACAAGACACCCGCGCAGCGCGAGGTGGAAGCCTGTCACGCGTGGCTCGACGAGGAGATCGCCCGGGTGCGTCCCCGCGTCCTCGTGGCCCTCGGCGCCACCGCGCTCGTGGCGGTGCTGGAGCGCAAGATGTCCATTCGCGACGCGCGCTCCGCAGCGCTCGGGCACCCGAGCGGCGCGCGCGTATTCGCCACGTACCACCCGTCCGCGGCGCTGCGCGCGCCGACGCACGAGCTGCGCGAGCAAACCTATCGCATGCTGGTCGAGGACTTGCGGGCGGCGCGCGAGGCGGCAGGCCGTGGACCGACGTCCGAGGGCGACGCCCGCTGAATGCGCCGCCGCTGGCGCTTGTGCGGGATGACGAAGCGCACCAGCGCGAACAGCACCACGCAGCCGATGATGACGAGCACGGACAACGTCCATACGAGGACCGCGTAGAGGGCCATCGCTCAGCGCCTCCCGCCGCGTGGGTCGAGCCGCGTGCGCGTCATGCGATCCCCATCGGCGCGAGCTCGGTCGAATCCGCCTGGTCGCGCGAGCGGCGGTCGGTGATCCGCGCCACCACCGCCCCGGCGAAGAACAGCGCGCTCGACCAGTAGATCCACAGCATCACGACGACTACCGCGCCCGCCGCGCCATACGCGGAAGCGAGCGCGAAGTGCGCGAGATACCAGCCGATCGCGAACTTGCCGACCACGAACGCGATGGCCGCGGTGAACGCGCCCAGGCACACCCCGCGGCGCCCCGGCGGGCATTCCGGCAGCACGCGCAGGATCCCGCCGAACGCAACGGCGAGCACGATGAACGACACCACCTCGTTGGCGGCCGCCGACAGCACCGCGCGCCAGTGGTCCGCGTCGGCAACGCTTGCGAGCATCGCGTGCACGCCGGCCGAGAGCACGAGCGAGACGATCGACAGCACGGCCACGCCGATCACCAGCCCGAACGCGAGCATGCGCGTGCGCACGACCCCGAACGCCCCGTGCACGCGCTCGCCGAAGATGCGGTCGAGGCCGTGCTGCAATTCGGCGAACGTGGCGGTCGCGCCGACGAGCGTCACGCCAATCCCGATCAGCGCCTTGATGCCCTCGCGCGCGGGTGCCGGATGCGTGTTGCCGATCAGGCCGGCGATGAACTGCGCAGTCTGCGCACCGGCGACGTCCGAGATCTCGTTGAGGAGGTACTGCGTCGCCAGCGTGGACCCGAGCATGTAGCCGGCAATGGCCACCACGACGAGCAGGAACGGCGTCAGTGACAGCACGGCATAGAAGGCGAGCGCCGCGGCCAGGTGCGTGGCGTCGACGCGGGACCATTCCGCGACGAATGCGCGCACGGCGGTGACCGGGCGCGCGTGCCGCCATTGACGCGCGGCGAGTGGCAAGTGCGACAGCGCGTGCGGGTGAGACATGCGCGACCTCCGGGACGCGCCTCGATTGTCGTGCCGCGGGCGCCTTCTTGGGAGTCGGCGCGGTGTCGCCAGGCCTGTCGGTCGGCGTCCGTTTATCGGGCGGGAATCGGCCTACACGACGCGTAGCGCGTGCGACCATGCGCAATCGGCGGGCAATCGTCAGAGGGCACCTACACCAAGCAGCGCGCTTTGCCGGTTTTCGTCGCGTCGTTCAACGGGGATGATCGCAACCGTCACGAACGAGCAAGACGGCGCATCGAGTGGCACGTCATCACGCGATGCGCCGCGATGGCAACCCGCCGTGCCGCAGGAGGATCGACCCGCCATGAGCCTCAACACGCAAACCGTCCCGACGCCGACGCCGACGCCCCGCCGTGGCGACGACACACGTGAGCGCCTGCTCGATGCGATCGAGGCGCTCATCGCCGACCTGGGCTTCCAGACCTTGACCCACCGGCTCATCGCGCAGCGTGCGGACGTGCACGTTGCGCTGCTCAACTATCATTTCGGCAGCAAGGAGCAGCTCATCGAGGAAGCGCTCGCACGCCGCGCGCCGCGCCTCATCCAGCTGCAGAAGGAAGCGCTCGCGGCGCTGCGCGAGCACGGCATGTGGACCGTCGAGGACGTGCTGTGGGCCATGTGGCAGCCGTTTGCCGTGCTCGATGCCAGCACCGACAAGGCGTGGCGCGACTACCTGTGCCTGGTCGCGCGACTGGCGAGCTACGAGCGCGGCGACGAGCTGTTCTCGCGCCACTTCGGCGCCATCGAGCGCGAGTGCCTCTACGCGCTGCGCCGCGCGCTGCCCGAAGCGACGGACGAGGAGCTCGAACGCGGGTTGCGGCACTGCCGCCTGCTGTTCGAGCGCGAGCTCATGACGCGCTGCTCGCATTGCGCGCCCAACCCGGAAGACCAGCGGCGAGGCTCCGAACGGCTGGTGGCGTTCCTTGCCGGCGGGTTGCGCGCGCTCCAGGCCGAAGTGGCGCGCACGACCGGCTGAGCGGTCTCAGCCGGTCGCGCGCGTAGCGAAATCGGCAAGCGTCGGGTCCACCGGCGCATCACCGACTTCCACGTCGCTCACCTGCGCGCCCGGCGGCCCGCTTTCGCACCACGCGATCAGCGCCAGAACGGCGGCACCGTCGCCTTGCACGTGCGCCTCCACGCTGCCGTCGCGGCGATTGCGCACCCAGCCGTTCACGCCGGCGTGCTCCGCGGCGCCCACCATCGCGAACCGGTAGCCCACGCCCTGCACCCGTCCACGCACCACCACGCGGCGTGCGACCACGCTCATCGCGGTCCTTGCTGCCAGCGCGCGTAGAGGAGCAACGACGCGACCGTCTTGGCATCGGTGATCTCGCCACGGTCGAGCGCCGCGAGAAGCTCGTCGAGCGTCGGCGTTTCGAGCTCGAGGAATTCGCCATGGTCGAGCCGCGCGCCCACGTGGCGCAGGCGCCGCGCGACGAAGCACTGGATCGCTTCGGTGGAATACGAGATGACGGGATGGAGCACCGCGAGCGGCGCAAGCTCACCGGCCTCGTAACCGGTTTCCTCGATCATCTCGCGCCGCGCGGTCGCCTCGGGCGCTTCGCCGGGATCGATCTTGCCGGCCGGAAATTCCAGGAACACGCGGCCAAGCGGATAGCGGAACTGCCGCTCGACGACCAGCCGTCCGTCGTCGAGCACGGGCACCACGAGCACCGCGCCCGGATGGACGACGAATTCCCGCATCGCTTCGCC
>Ga0308175_100003208_pt1 | contig 11306 bp, 10 predicted proteins | sample PhyCR1_3_FD_203893 | JGI IMG/M metagenome (GOLD analysis project Ga0308175, IMG submission 203893) | Soil microbial communities from UC Gill Tract Community Farm, Albany, California, United States - DLSLS.C.R1 | ecosystem: Environmental > Terrestrial > Soil > Agricultural land | place: USA... | reverse complement strand
GCACGATGGACGGCGGATCCGGCGTGGAATCCCCCGAACGACGGCGAGACCGCGGTCGCGCTCGCGCAGCGCGTGACGCGCGAGCTGGAAGCGATCGAGCACACGCACCACGAGGGTGGAAACGTGCTCATCGTCGCGCACAAGGCGACGATCCGTGTGGCGATCTGTGCCTTGCTCGGCGTGGACGTCGGCCGCTTCCGCTACCGTTTCGATTGTCCCGTCGGCTCGGTGACGATCATCGAGTTCCGCGAGCACGGACCGTTCGCGTTCGCGATCGCGGACCGGTCACACCTGAGTGCGGAGCTGCGCGCGCTGGAGGGGACTTGAGCTGCCACTCCCAGTAGTGAGTAGTGGGTACCTGGTAGCGGGACTGGCATTCTGAGCCCAAGGGAGTCGCCGTCGAGATCGCGAGCTGAACGGGCGAACGGCCGTACTCGGTACCATGTACTCGGTACTCAAGTACGGCCGTCAGCATTTCGAGCGAGAGAGCGCTGCCCCTACTTCTGGTAGCGAGTATGCCAGTCCCGCTCCCAGGTACTCGCTACCCACTACTGGGCGTGGCCGTTCAATCGTGCGACTGAGCGTCGCACTCAATCGTACTCATCCGACCCCTGCACCCAGATGAACCCTTGCAGGTCGATCATGTCCTTCGGCTTCAGATCGCGCGTGTCGCGGCGGACGGTCTCGGCGAAATCGAGGAGGCTGCGGTACGTCGCCCAGTTCGGCTTCGAGCGGTATTGAAAATCGACGCCATAGGCCTCGGCCGCGATCCGCGTCACGTTCGGCTTGAGGAAGATGTGCGTGTCGGGGCGGGCGATGAACCCGAACACGGTGAGGAGCGGCCAGGTCAGCACGCGCGTCTGTCGGCGCGGCAGCGCGGCGACAGCGTCGCACCAGCGCTCGAAGCGCGCCTCGTCGCTGCCGCGTCCCCAGAGGAAATCGTACAGCCCCTCGGCGAAGATCCGCGCGCCGGCGGGAACGCGGATCGCATCGCGCAGCGCCATCTTCTCGAACGAGAAGAGCAGGTTCGTGCGCGATTCGATCCGCACCGCGGTGCCGGCGATCTCCTCGAATCGTTCCGCCGCGAGGAGCTTCCGGTAGGCCGAAGGCTCGAGTGTCTCCTGCCACCGCTCGTGCGCGGCCCACTTGTAGTCGCGCTCCCAGTCGATGTAGGTCTCGTCGTCGAATCCGCCGGGAAAGAACTTCAGGAACTTGCGCCGCGCGCGTGCGGCGCCCGGCGTCATGCTGCGCGGTGCGACGATCGGGATGCGCGGCTTCTGGCGTTTCGTGTGTGTGGTCACGTGTCGACTCGGGCTCGGCTGTTCTGCGACGGATGAGTGCGCGTTACCGGTGTCGTACAGGACAAAGCCCGTGCCAGCGCATGCCAGTTTGTATCGCGAAGCCGGGCCGAGCCGTCTAACGCAGGGCGCGGTGTCGGCTGGGTCGGGTCGTTGCGCCGCTAGACCAGGCACCCCCTATTTCCAGCGGCCTCGCATCGCCGTCTCGTGCCGCACTACCACTCAGAGGATCAATGGCGACGAAACTCGACAAGTCGATCAAGCGTGAGCTCGAGCATCAAGGAAAGCTCTACACGATCACGCTGGCGCCCGATGGAGTGAAGGTCGTGGAGAAGGGCAAGCGGAATGGCAGGGAGCTGTCCTGGGCGTCGATCATCAACGGCGATGCAACGCTGAACGAGAACCTGAAGATCTCGGTCGACGCGACGCGTCCTGGCGGGATGTAGCAGCAGCGCGCGGCGCGCTGCGGCCCAGAGGAGGCGGAAGAAGTGTTGGAGTCGACCGTGTTGGCGGAGAGCAGGGAGGGCGACGTCGACGACGCCGTGGCGGTGCAGGACGAGCCCGTGCTCGTCGGCGTCCGCCGCGTCGTCTTCTTCCTGCTGTCGGTGCTGCTCGCCGTGGCCGTCGGCACGTTCGCGCAGTACTGGTTCACGCTGCCGGATGCGCGCGTCTACCCTCTGCTGTACGGTCTCGCCACGATCGGCGTGTTCTATCTCATCGCCGTGTGGACCATGCCGTGGGTCGCGCTCGCCCGCATGCGGCGGCCGGTGCACATCGCACCGAAGCCCGGCTGGCGCGTGGCGGTGATCACGACGTTCACGCCGCCTCTCGAGTCGATCGAGATGCTCGAGCAGACGCTGACGGCGATGGTCGCGCTCGATTATCCGCACGACAGCTGGGTGCTCGACGAGGGCAACGTGCCGGCGGTGCGCGCGCTGTGCGAGCGGCTCGGCGCACGCCACTTCAGCCGCCGCGATCGTCCCGACTATCAGGCGCCGGTCGGTCCGTACGCGGCACGCACCAAGTTCGGCAACCTGAACGCGTGGCTCGCCGAGCCCGAGTCGGCCGAGTACGACCTGATGGCCGCGTTCGATCCGGATCACGTGCCCGAGCGGAACTACCTCACGCGTACCCTCGGCTACTTCTCGGATCCCGCCGTGGGCTACGTGCAGGCGGCGCAGTTCTACTACAGCCAGGAGGCGAGCCTCGTCGCGCGCGGCGCGGCGGAGGAGTCGTACGACTTCTACTCGTCCGGCCAGATGGCCGCGCACGCGTTCGGCGAGCCCACGATCGTCGGCAGCCACACCGTTCACCGCCTGGCTGCACTGCGTGCGCTCGGCGGCGTGCCGCCGCACGAGGCGGAGGACGTGTATCTCACGCTGCTGTATCGCTGGGGACGCTGGCGCGGGATCTACGTCCCCGAGATCCTGGCGATGGGGATGACGCCCGTGGACTGGCGGGCGTACACGCGGCAGCAGCGCCGCTGGGCGCGCGCCCTGCTCGACCTCAAGCTGCGCGTGCTGCCGAAAGTCGCGCCGCGCATGACCGTCGGCGAGCGAGCGGTGAGCCTGCTGCACGGCACGTACTTCCTCCGTCCGCTCGTGCTGCTGCTCCTGTATCCGATGGTCGTCTACATGCTCGTCGCGAACGTAGAGCCGACGTTCTATCACCGCCACGTCTTCTACGCCGTCGTCGCGCTGTCGATGGCGTTCTTCTGCGCCGACCGCTTCCGGCAGCGCTTCTATCTCGATCGGGAACGCGAGCGGGGGATCCACTGGCGCTCGCTCGTGCTCCAGTACGCGAAGTGGCCGTACTTCGCCCAGGCGCTCTGGCAGGCGGTGCGAGGGTGGCGCGGCTCGTTCACCGTCACGCCGAAGACCGGGAGGCGCTCGCCCGGCGGAGGGCTCGTCCTGCCGCACGTGGCGCTCGCGTCCGTGATGGCGATCGTGCTCGCCGTGCACGTCGCGCGGCATGGGGTTCCGCGTCCCGCGCTGCTCGGCACCTCGCTCGGCTTCATCGGGCTGTCGCTGGTGCTGGCCTCAGCGGACGTGATCGAACCGCCACGCCAGTTCGATCGCGAGCGCTACGTGCGGCGTCGCGCTGTGCTCGACGGTCTGATCGGGCCTCGGTAGCCGCTCAGCGCTCGAAGCGATCGCGCGGGGGCGATGGGTGCGCGGCCTCCCACTCGGCCATGCGCGCCGCTACCTCGGCGTCGTTCTCGGCCAGCTCCCGGAGCTGCCGGAGCACGTCCTGCTGCGTCGGACCCGATGCCTCCGCGATGAGCGGCGCGGTGCCGAAGAGCTGGCGCGACGGGTCGCGTCGCCGCTCGACCTGCAGGATCCCTCGCACTTGCCCGTCGTCGGCGACGGCGAGAGAGACGAGCACGATCATCCCTCCCGGTAGTACGCGGCGGAACGCGAGGAAGTGTGGACGCATGGGCCGAAAGCTGAGGGACGCGCTGCCGAAGCGCAAAGTGCGGACCGATTGCGTCACGGCAGAGGAGCGGTGACTTTTCCTGTCGTGAAAATACTCGTCATCGACATCGGCGGTTCGCACATCAAGCTGCTCGCCACCGGCCGCCGCATCCCGGTCAAGGTGCCGTCGGGGCCTACGCTCACCCCCGCCCGGATGGTGGAAGAGGTGCTCGAGGCGACCGAGGGCTGGTCGTACGACGCCGTCTCCATCGGCTATCCCGGTCCCGTCGCCCGCAACCGCCCCGCGAAGGAACCGGTCAACCTCGGCGACGGGTGGGTGAAGTTCAACTATCAGCGCGCGTTCGGCGTGCCCGTGCGGATCATCAACGACGCCGCCATGCAGGCGCTGGGCAGCTACGCCGGCCGCACGATGCTCTTCCTCGGCCTCGGCACGGGCCTGGGAAACACGCTCGTCATCAATGGCACCGTCGTTCCCATGGAGATGGGCCACCTGCCATTCGCCAACGGAAAGACCTACGAGGACACGATCGGCGAGGCGGGGCTCAAGCGGACGGGCAAGCGGAAGTGGCGCCGCAACGTGAAGACCATCGTCGAGCTGCTCGCGTCGGCCACCAACGCCGATTACGTCGTGCTCGGCGGCGGCAACGTGCGCTTCATGGACGAGCTGCCCCCCAACACCCGGCGCGGCAGCAACGCGAACGCGTTCCGTGGCGGCTTCCGTCTCTGGGACGACGAGAAGACGAAGGCGAAGCGCGCGCAGCGATAGTCGCCGAGCGCAGCGGCGCCCGGCCGTCAGTCGGCTCTGGCCTTCAGCCCGGCCAGCAGCGACGGGATGAACCCGCCGAAGCTGCCGTTGCTCATCACGAGGACGACGTCGCCCGGCTCCGCGCGGCCGACGACGTACTGGACGAGTTCATCGACGTCGCGGGACGCATTGGCGTCGATGCCGCGCGCCCGCAGCGCGTCGACGACCTTGCCGATGTCGAGCTGTTCGTCGAGGGGCACCTTGTCGTGCGGCTCCGGCACGCGGATCGACGCGAGCGATGCGCCCTCGAACGCGGTCTCGTACTCGTGCTGGTGGATGTTGCGCCGGCTCGTGTTCGATCGCGGCTCGAACACCGCCCACAGCCGCCGGTCGGGGTAGCGCTGCCTGATCGCGACGATCGTCTCGCGCACCGCCGTCGGATGGTGGGCGAAGTCGTCGAGCACGAGCACGCCGTTCTCGACGCCGCGGATCTCCTGGCGTCGCTTCACTCCCTCGAACGACGCGAAGCCGGTGCGGATGTCGTCCGCCTTGAGGCCGAGCGCACGCGCCGCGGCGTAGACGCCGAGCGCGTTCTCCACGTTGTGGTGCCCGGACATCGGGAGGAGGAATTGCCCCGCGCGGCCGCGCGGCTCGACGACGACGAAGCGTGCGCCTTCCGGACCGAAGCGGAGGTTCTCGGTCGTGTAGTCGGCGGTGCCCTGGGCTGCGTAGGTCGCGACGTACCCGCGCGACGCGCGCTGCGCGATCGCCACCGCGTTCGGGTAGGACGCCGCGACCGCGAGGAATCCATTCTCGGGGATCGTCGCGGCGAACTTCTCGTACGCCGACTCGTAGTGCGCCATGTCGCGGTAGATGTCCGCGTGGTCGAATTCGACGCTCGTGAGGATCGCCGTCCGCGCGCGGTAGTGCAGGAACTTCGGTCCCTTGTCGAAGTACGCGGTGTCGTACTCGTCGCCCTCGACGACGACGAACTCGCCGTTCCCGATGCGGAAGTTCGAGTTCGCGTTGAGCGTCACGCCGCCGACGAGGAACGAGGGATCGGTGCCCGCGGACACGAGCATGTGCGCGAGGAGCGCGGACGTCGTCGTCTTGCCGTGCGTGCCCGCCACGACGACGCTGTGCTTCCCCGCCAGCACGAGGGAGCCGAACGCCGCGGGGAAGCTCATCTGCGGGATGCCGCGCTCGCGCACCGCCGTCGCCTCGACGTTCACGCGCCGGATCACGTTGCCGATGATGACGAGGTCCGGACGCGCCGCGTCGATGTTGAGCGGTGAGTAGGGGGACATCGCCGTCACCCCCCAGCGCTCCAGCATGTCGCTCATCGGCGGGTAGACGTTCTCGTCGCTGCCGGTGACCTCGTATCCCTTCGCCTTGAGCATGCCGGCGAAGGAGCCCATCCCGGTACCCGCGACGCCGACGAGATGGATGCGGCGGACGGAGTCGGGGGCGATGTCGGCGAGGACGTTTCCGTTGTCGTCGGGCATGATGGCTGGAGCGGGGCGAGTCGTGATGGAACGTTCAGCTCATTTCAATTCTAGCGCCGTGCGAGCGACCGGAACGCCATCGCGGCGAAGCGATCGCCGCTCACCGGTCCGCGTCCCCACCGGGCGTCGAACGCGGCGGTCGGCTTCGCGGCGACCACGTCGTGCTCCGTCGCGCCGCCGGCGGCCAGCTTCGCGACGCGGTCGCGCACCGCGACGAGCATGTCGCGATACTCGCGCAGTGCCGCACCATTCGTCGCCGCGCCGCGCATCGGGACGAACTGCGCTCTCGTCTGGCCGAAGTTCCGCGTGAAGGTGTCGATGGTCTTCACCAGTCCGTCGAACGACGCGCCCGCCGCGAGATCGAGATCGGGATAGCCGTCGCTCGCGTAGTCGGCGCCGAGCATCAGCACGCCTTCGGCCTCGAGGTGCACGATGACGTCGGCGTCGCTGTAGCCCGCCGGCTGATGGACGACGTGCGCTTCGTCGCCGGAGAGCCCGAGCTGCACGACCTCGGAGAATCCCATCGACGGCAGCGCGGTCACGCCCGCGCGCATCATGCGTGCGCGCGCGAGCTCGTGCGCCAGACTGACCGCGCCCGACGCGCCCCAGCCGCCGTCGCCCTCCTGCGTGGCATCTTCCGACGCCATGGCGAGCGCGAAGCGCACGGGTGGTGCATGCTGCGCCGCGAGCAGCGCGCGCGCGGCGGCGACCAGCTCCGGGCGCTGCGCTCCGGCGACGAAGCTCTCCTTCGCGCCGATGCGCACGACGAGGTTGCCGCGCGCCACGGAGAACAGGTGCAGCCCGTGCCCGATGACCGTGTGGCGCGGCGCGCCTCCCGCCTGGGCCGCCGCCCCGCGCCCGCCGGCCAGCAGCGCCATCGCCAGCAGCACCGTCGCGCTCCGCCGCGTCAACGCGCGCCGGTGACATTCGTTCGTTCGCATCGCTCTCCTCGGGAGGGATCGCACAACGCTCGCGGGCGGCCCTCGACGACGCAATGGGAGCGGCGTACCGTCGCGCCGTCTGGCCGATCGATGTCCGCGCGCCTAGAGTTCTAGCCGTACCCCAACCCCGTCAGTCACCGCATGGATTTGCGTGAAGAGCTCGAAGCCGCGCTAGGCGAGCTCTACTCCATCGAGCAGGAGCTCGGGGGCGGCGGCATGAGCCGCGTGTTCCTCGCCCGGGAGACCGCGCTGGAGCGGCGCGTCGTGGTGAAAGTGCTCCCGAAGGAGCTCACCGGCGGCGTCAACGTCGACCGCTTCCGCCGCGAGATCGTGCTCGCCGCGCAGCTCCAGCATCCGCACATCGTCACGCTGCTCTCCACCGGCCAGGTCTGCGGGGTCCCCTACTATACGATGCCGTACGAGGAGGGCCGCTCGCTGCGCTCCCATCTGCGCGAGCACGGCCCGCTCCCGATCGGCGAGACGGTCGGCATCCTGGGCGACGTCGCGAAAGCGCTCGCCTTCGCCCACGAGCGCGGCGTGATCCACCGCGACATCAAACCGGACAACATCCTCCTCTGCGGCGGCGCCGCCGTCGTCTCCGATTTCGGCATCGCCAAGGCGGTCTCCGACTCGAAGGATTCGCCCCCGCCCAGCGTGACCGGCGAGTCGCTGACGCAGATCGGCATGTCCGTCGGGACGCCGACGTACATGGCGCCGGAGCAGGCCGCCGCCGAGCCCGACGTCGACTTCCGCGCCGACATCTACTCTTTCGGCGTGATGGCGTACGAGATGCTCGCCGGCCGGCCACCGTTCTGCGACCTGTCGCCGCGGAAGCTCCTCACCGCGCATCTCACGCAGTCCCCCGAGCCCATTCGCGCGCGACGCCCGGACACGCCGCCGGCGCTCGCCGATCTCGTGATGCGCTGCCTGGCCAAGGAGCCCGAAGATCGCCCCCAGCACGCGAGCGAATTGGTGCGCGTGCTCGAGATCGTGCAGGCGGGCGAAGAACGTGCCCGTGCCGGCACATCGCGCGGTGGCCTGGGACGACTGCTCGCCCTCGGCTTCGTCGCGATCATCGCCGTCGCGATCGTGGCGCGCGCCGCGATCATCGCGATGGGACTTCCCGAATGGGTGCTCCCCCTCATGCTCGTGGCGACGGTGCTGGTGATCGTCGTCCTCGTCGGCCGCGCGCAGGGAATCGTCCGTGCGGTGACGCCGTTCACTCCCGCGCGTCGCGGCGACTGACCCGATCACGACCGTGCACGAGCTGGATCGCCTCCGCCTGGCACTCGCCGACGCGGCCGAGCGGGGCGAGCCTGCCCTGCTCGCCACGGTCGTCGACGTCGACGGCTCGACGTATCGCGGCACCGGCGCGCGGATGGTCGTGCGCGCCGACGGCAGCACGGTCGGTGCGGTGAGCGGCGGCTGTGTCGAAGCGGACATCGTGGCGCGCGCCGCGGAGATGTTCGGCACGGGCACGCCGGAGGTCGCGCACTACGACACGCGCGGCTCGGACGACGAGGTGCTCGGTCTCGGGCTCGGATGCCGCGGCGTGCTGGACGTACGGCTCGAGCCGCTTGCCGGCGAGACACTGCGGCGCGCGATCGCCGAGCTCGCGGCGCTGCGTGAGCGCACCGCCGTCCGCGTGCTCGTGTGCGGCGGCGGGACGGACGCGATCCCCGTTGTGCGGCTCGCCGCCGCGGTGGGGTGGCTCGTCACCGTCGTCGACCATCGCCCGAGCTTCGCGACCGCGGCGCGCTTCCCCGATGCGGAGCGCGTGCTCCAGCTCGACGCGGTGCGCGAGCCGGCGTCCCTCGCCGCGTCGCTCACGCTCGAGCGCTTCGCCGCCGCGATCTCGATGGCGCACGCCGCGGCGCACGACCGCGCGTACCTGCACGCGCTGCTCGACGCGCCGTCGCTGCGCTATGTCGGCGTGCTCGGCCCGCGCCGGCGCACGCTGGAGCTGCTCCAGGGCACGTCGTCGCCGGCGTCGGGCGCGCTGCCGCCTCACGTCTACGCCCCCATCGGTCTCGACCTCGGCGCGGAGACCCCGGACGAGATCGCGCTCGCGATCGTCAGCGAGATCGCCGCCGTGCTGGCGGGCCGACCTGCGGTCTCATTGCGGGAGCGGGGCGGGCCGATCCATGAAAGGCGGTGAGGCGGGGATGAGGTGATGAGGAACGGCCTCGGAGAGAAGCTTCCCGAGGCCGTGCGTATGTCCGCATCGCGCCATCTCCGCATCCCCTCATCTCGCGCTGGAACCGTTAATGCGCCTTCCCGGCGCATGCCGAGCGAATTCAACGTCTCCGATCATCTGCTCCAGCGCCTCCAGGCCTGGAACGTCCGCCGCATCTTCGCCTACCCCGGCGATGGCATCAACGGGATCATGGGCGCGCTGCGCCGAGCGACCGAGGGCAACGGCGGCGAGCGGTTCGATGTCGTGCAGGTCGCGCACGAAGAGCTCGCCGGACTCATGGCCACCGCCCACGCCAAGTTCACTGGCGAGGTCGGCGTCTGTCTCGCCACGAGCGGGCCCGGCGCGATCCACATGCTCAACGGACTCTACGACGCGAAGCTCGACCACCAGCCCGTCGTCGCCATCGTCGGGCAGCAGGCGTTCGCCGGCGTCGGCGGCAGCACGCAGCAGGAGACCAACCTTCGCAGCATCCTGCAGGACGTCGCGAGCAGTTATCTCGAGACGCTGTCGTCGCCCGAGCAACTCCGACACCTCGTGGACAGAGCCTTCCGCGCCGCCATCGGCGGACGGACCGTAGCGGCGATCATCGTCCCGCACGACGTCCAGCAGAAGCCGGCCGTGCTCGAGCCCGAGCAGAAGCACGGCCGCCAGCATTCCGCGGCGGGCTACGTGCCGCCGCGCCTGCTCCCGCGCAGCGGGGAGCTCCGGCGCGCCGCCGACGTGCTCAACGCCGGCCGGCGCATCGCGATCATCGCCGGCGCCGGCGCACTGCACGCCACCTACGAGCTCATCGCCGTCGCCGAGCGGCTCGGTGCCGGCGTCGCCAAGGCGCTGCTCGGCAAGGCCGCCGTTCCCGACGATCTGCCCTTCGTCACCGGCTCCGTTGGCTGGCTCGGCACTCCAGCGAGCAACCGGATGATGCAGGAGTGCGATACGCTCCTGCTCGTCGGGACGAACTTCCCCTACACGGAATTCCTGCCGAAAGTGGGGCAGGCACGCGGCGTCCAGATCGACGTCGAGCCGCGCAATCTCTCGCTGCGCTATCCGATGGAGTGCGCGCTCGCCGGTGACTCGGCGGAGACGCTCGCGGCGCTCCTTCCGATGCTGGACGATCTCCGCGGCGCGAGCTGGCGTGGACAGATCGAACAGTGGAAGCGCGACGACGCCGCACTCGCCGAACGACAGGCGAACGCACCGGCCGACCCGATCAATCCCCTGCGCGTCATCCGCGAGCTCGACCAGCGCCTCCCCGACGCAGCCATCGTCACCGCGGACTCGGGGACGTCCGCCTACTGGCTCGGGCGCGACATCTCCCTGCGACGCGGCATGATGGCGTCGGTCTCCGGCGGGCTCGCGACGATGGGCTGCGGCGTGCCGTACGCACTCGCCGCCAAGCTCGCGCATCCGACGCGACCCGTTATCGCGCTCGTCGGCGACGGCGCGATGCAGATGAGCGGCATTTCGTCGCTCATCGACGTCGCCAAGCAGTGGCGCCGCGCCGCCGCACGCGGGAATCCGTGGAGCGATCCACGCTTCGTCGTGCTCGTGCTCAACAACCACGACCTGAGCTACGTCACCTGGGAGCAGCGCGTTATGGAAGGCGACCCGCGCTATGCGGCGACCCAGACGATCCCGGATCTCCGCTACGCCGACTATGCTCGGCTGCTCGGCCTCGACGGCATCCGCGTCGAGCGGCCCGAGGACGTCGCGGGTGCGTGGGAGCGCGCCCTCGCCAGCGATCGTCCCTTCGTGATCGACGCCGTCGTCGACCGGAACGTGCCGACGCTGCCGCCACAGCTGAAGCCCGAGCAGGAGGACAAGCTGACGCGCGCCCTCACCAACGGCGACGCCGACGCCGAGGCGGTGCTCGATCAGCTCCAGCTCCAGGAAGTCACGCAGCGCTGACGGGCGCGGCCTTCAGCAGCGCTACCCCGCACGACGCCAACAGTCTCGCGCACTGCGTCGTACCTACCTGAGGCGATGCGCTCGCGTCCGGCGCACCGTCGCGCATTCTCATCATACCCGACCGCACTCGTGAACGTCCGCCGTTTCCTGCTGTTCGTCGTCGCCTTCCTCGCCGTCGCCGTCGCGGCCCCACGCATCGCGGCCGCTCAGCAGCTCGATGTCATCCGTGGCCAGGTTACCGGCGACGACGACGATCCAATCGCCAACGCGAATGTCACCG
>Ga0308175_100003207_pt1 | contig 11307 bp, 8 predicted proteins | sample PhyCR1_3_FD_203893 | JGI IMG/M metagenome (GOLD analysis project Ga0308175, IMG submission 203893) | Soil microbial communities from UC Gill Tract Community Farm, Albany, California, United States - DLSLS.C.R1 | ecosystem: Environmental > Terrestrial > Soil > Agricultural land | place: USA... | reverse complement strand
CGGCTGGGCGCTCGTGTCCGACCGCTATTCGTGGGAGGCGGTTACCCGAAAGTTCGAGGCCATCCTGGAGCACGCGCAGCCTCTAAATTGACTGAATGTCTGCATGGCCACAAATCAACTAGACTGAATGAGAGCGATGCCTGAAGCAGTATTGACAAACCCATTTGCAGCCGCCGATGAGCGCGCCACGACCTCGACACGAATCCTCGTAGCTTACGTATTTCTGCTTTTTTCCCGCATTCTCGAGATGTTCGGCATGGTCGGCTATGAGAACTTGCGGTTGATGCTCGTGGTTACCTCGACCGCGCTTCTGGTCGTGTTCATCACTGGCAACATCATCCGAGCAGTAAAGACCGAAACCGGCGCCCTGTTGCTCGCATTAACGATGTGGATGGTGATCGCGATGCCATTCAGCTCGTGGAAATCAGAAACTCTCAATCAGTTTCTGAACAACTGGCTGAAGTCGCTCATGGTTTTCATCATTGTAGCGGGCCTGACTTCGACCATTCAGACGTTTCGCCGATTGCTGAAATCGATGGGATGGGCAGCGGCGGCTTCTTCGATCTTGGTAATTCCGGGCGCATTCGGCGGAGGGGATCGCCTTGTGGGAATTGGTACGCTCAGCAATCCCAATGAAGTTGCATTTCATCTCTGGCTGGGCATGCCGTTTCTGATTTACTTGATCACGCAGTCGCGAGCCGTTAAGAAGATCATTCTCATTGGCATATGCGGATTCGAATTGCTGATGATCATCAAGACCGTTTCCCGAGAGGGTCTTTTGCTAGCCGGGGCGATCGCGTTGTTGACGCTGTTGCGCGTCTCAATGGGCAACAAGATGAAAATTGCGATTACGTTTGCAGCCCTCGTGATAACCGCGGTCATGACGCTCCCGCAGGAATCGATTGCTCGTTACATGACCATGTTTACTTCAGATGCAAACACTGAAGCAGCACAATCGGCGGCACTGTCCGCGAAGACGCGCACACAGAAGCTGCAGGAGAGCATCGAACTGACGCTGAAGAATCCGATTTTTGGTGTGGGAATGGGTGTATTTATGCCCGCTTCCGTGGAGTTGACGAAGGCCAAAGGCGGCACCGTGGACTGGCAGGTAAGCCACAACAGTTATACGCAGGTTTCGAGCGAACTGGGTTTCCCGGGCTTCTTGCTTCTGCTTGCTTTGTACGTGAGTGCCTTCCGCCAAGTGATCAAAACGGATAAGAGAGCGAAGGCAGCCGGCAGGGAAGACATTCGCCAAATTTCGTTTGCGCTATCACTCGCGTTGGTGGTGCTAGCGATCCACTTCTGCTTCGACAGCATGGCGTATATGTTCTATCTCCCGTTGCTGATGGGCCTGACTACGGCATTTACCGCGACTTTCGGGCATGAGGTCACCGAGACATTGAAAGTTGAGTCGCCGACCGCATCTATTGGTACGACTGCTCTTCCTTCGGACGCATTCCAACCGGCAATCGCCGGAACGTGGGGATCTGCGCCGAACGAGCGAGGTCAGACATCGCAACCCGCGCGACAGCGAAACCCCTACCGATTAGGCCGGAAGCGCGGTAATTACTGACTCAGGTCGCCGCGCTTGGAATGACGTCGTCGTGAGGACGCGCAGGCCCGAGCAGCAATGGGTCGTTTGGCATAACGATCCAGCCGATGATGTAAAACACTAACCCCAGAAACGGCGGCCACAGGGCAAAACATGCGACGAGCACTCGCACGAGTGTTACATCCACCCCGAGGTATCGCGCGACTCCGGCGCAAACACCAGCCACCTTGCGTTCATCTCTTGGACGGCTTAGGAAGCGAGCGGGCTTGCCAGTCGTATTTGTGAACCCGGCCAACCCGGTGGCGGCACCGCACTGGGAACAGAACCGGAATGAGTCAGGCAGCTGAATTCCACAGGAACTGCAGTACATGAGAGGTCTCCCTTATGAGAAACGGGGGAGTGATGGAAAAGTTCCCGCTAGATAAGCCAGCGACTCGGGCATGAAACAGAACAGGGCAGGTTTTCACCTGCCCTGTTCATGATTTGTAGCTTGGTGAACGCTTATCGAGCGGCAGCCTTTGCCTTGTTCGTAGCGGGTGCGTGCTTTAAAGCCGACTTCACGGTGGGTTGAGCCTTGTGACTTGCTCCACTACGATTTCCGCTTAGCACCGGCAAACGCTCTTCCTTACGCGGGGCAACGGGTGCTGCGTTTCGGACGGTTCCCGGATCCCCGTCGTGATCGCCATCGGACTGCCCGTTGCGGTTGGGACCGTTCGGGGTTACCTTTCCGAGTACAACGGATCGCCTTGCGCCCGTCGCTTTTGGAATGTTCGACGGACGTTCGTGAGCTGTCTCATACGCCATTACGGCGAACGCGATGGCTTCTTTGGCGTCGATGTCGAGACCGACTTCGTCTGAGTGCATGACCGGAATGGTATCCACAGCTTTCCGGAGCATTGCCATCAGTGTCGGGTTGTGAGCGCCCCCGCCCGACACGTAGATCTCGTCCACGCGCATTTCGGGCATAACGAAGTTGCGAATCCCTAGCGCGATACTCTCGGCGGTAAGGGCCGTGGCGGTTGCAATCAGGTCCTCGGTGCTCAACTCCGTATCGAGCAATTTGCCGACAAACTCAGCGCCGTACTGCTCACGCCCAGCGGTCTTCGGAGGCTTTGCACGGAAATACTTATCCCGAAGCAACTTGTTCAGAAGCTTTGGGTCGACCGCGCCGGCGCCCGCAATGACTCCATCCCGATCGAACGTTTGCCGTCCGAGCGTGATTCGAGAAACTAACTGATCGATAACCATGTTGCCCGGACCGGTATCAAACGCAATGATCCGTTCCGTGTTTGAATTTGGAGGAATCGCGGTCAGATTAGCAATGCCGCCGATATTGACGGCGACACGTCCACGCCCTCGCGAACGAAGCAAGAGATAGTCGAGGTGCGGCACGAGCGGTGCGCCCTTGCCACCCGCGGCCATATCGCGCTCGCGGAAATTGGAGATAACCGAGATTCCGGTTCGCTCGCTGATTACGCTTGATTCGCCAATCTGCAAAGTGCTCGCGACCCGTTTCCCCAAATAAGGAGCAGCCTGTCCCTCGTGGTAGATCGTCTGTCCGTGACAACCGATCAACTTGATGGACGAAAGCGGTATGCTTCCTCTCTCGGCTGTCTCTTCAACTGCCTCGGCGTATAATTCACCGAGCAGGAAGTTAAGCCGCGAGATGTCCGCAGTATGGCTGTTAGTGTTTGAAATACTCAACAGCGCCTCACGGACTTTCCGGGGGTACGGGACCGAATGACTGGTCAAGACGTTTATCTTCGCCTTATAGCCCGAGCCGGTGATGTCAATGATAGCGACATCAATGCCGTCGAGCGAGGTCCCACTCATGATGCCAGCAACTCTCATCGTTTTTGTAACTCTTGCTGCAACTGGTGCAGAATCTGTAACGCCTCTATCGGCCGCAGCTCATTCAAATTCAGAGCCCTTATCTGATCCGCCAGAAGTTGGTTAACAGGCTCAAACAACTTGATCTGAACGGGCGACCCAGCGTCGTCCGGGGATAGCTCCTCGGAAACCGAGTGCTCCCTCCTTTCATGATGCAATAAAATGACCCTCGCGCGCTCGATTACTTGCAGAGGAAGTGCGGCAAGGCGAGCAACTTCAATACCGTAACTTTTGTCCGCTGGGCCCGGTTCGACCTTTCTTATGAACAAGATCTGGTCACCAGACTCCTTCACGGACACGTGTAAATTTCTTATTCCGGAAAGTTGATCTGCTAGTTCTGTCAGCTCGTGATAATGCGTGGCGAACAGAGTCTTCGCCTGAATACGCTCGTGGATATACTCCACCACTGCCCACGCGAGTGCTAGGCCGTCAAAAGTCGACGTTCCCCGGCCGATCTCGTCGAGTACCACGAAGCTATTAGAGGTAGCGGTGCTCAGAATTGCTGCGGTCTCGGTCATTTCGACCATAAAAGTCGAACGTCCTCGCGCCAGATTATCCGCTGCCCCTATCCGGGTGAATACCCGATCCACTACGGGAAGGAGTGCACGGTCGGCTGGAACAAACGAACCCATCTGGGCCATAATCAGCGCGAGCGCCGATTGCCGCAGGTACGTCGACTTGCCACCCATGTTCGGGCCAGTGATGACGCCGACGAACTCACGGTCTGAATCGAGATAAAGATCGTTCGGAACGAACCGGACGGCTTCGGCCTCGGTCATCTTCTCTATTACCGGATGGCGTCCGGCATCAATCCGCATTTCGCCCCCATCTGAAAATCGGGGACGCACATAGCGGTTCTCCACGGCGACCTGGGCGAGAGCAGAAGACACGTCTATATATCCGATGACGGAAGCGGCTGTTTTGATTCGTGTTGCTTGCCCCGCAGTGTAGGCTCTTAGCTCCTGAAACAGTGATCGCTCGAGTTCCAGGATGCGCTCTTCAGCGGAAAGCACTTTCGCCTCCAGCTCTTTGAGTTCCGGAGTGGTGAAACGTTCGGCGTTGGCGAGCGTCTGCTTCCGCTCGTAGCTATCGGGAACCAGATGAAGGTTGACTTTCGAGATTTCTATGTAATACCCGAATACGTTGTTGAACCGCACCTTGAGCGACGATATGTTGGTTGCGGCGCGCTCTCTCGTCTCTATTGCAGCGATGTACTGCCGGCTGTTACGGCTGATATCGCGTAGTTCGTCCAGCGCCGGATCGAAGCCATCGCGAATCGTCCCGCCGTCTGTGATAACGACCGGGGGTTCGTCAGCGATCGCGGTCCGAATCCTCTCGCAAACGTCCCTGAGTTCGTCGAGGTTTTCCCCCAAATGCAAGTGCTCCACTTGCGCCGCCAACTTAGCGATTTCCGGTAGTTTTGCGAGCGATTTTCCCAGCGAATGCAATTCACGCGGTCCGGCGGTACCTAGCGTGATTTTCGCTAAAAGGCGCTCGAGGTCCAGCACCGAACCGAGGGCTTTGCGAAGCTCGGTACGCACGATCACCTTGGAACTGAGATCCTCAACAACATCAAGGCGCTGGTCGATTTCGTTCCGTTCACAGGAGGGTTGAAGCATGCGCTGCCGTAGCAGGCGGCCACCCATTCCCGTACACGTTTTGTCGAGTACGTGGATGAGTGTGGAATCGCGGCGCTCGCCCGCAAACAACGGCTCGGTAAGTTCGAGGTTCCGAATGGTCGCGGCATCGAGCACCATGTAGTCATTGCGTTCGTAATAGGAAGGCCGATTCAAGTGATCGAGAGCGGACCGTTGTGTCTCGCGCAGGTAATGCAGCACCGCTCCCGCCGCCGACGTGGCAAGTGGTTTACCCCCGAGACCGCACCCGTCGAGCGAAAGCAGGTGAAAATGTTCAAGCACCTGTCGCCCCGCGTAGTCCGGGCCGAAAATCCATGGGCTGACGGGAGTCTCGAGGCAGTTTGCCCCCGCTGGACGACCCTCCGGATGAATGATTTCCCGCACGTTCAGAGTTTCCAGCGAGGCAAGCAACTCTCCATTCGCAAGCTCGGTCGCACGAAATTCGCCCGTTGATATATCGACGTACGCCAAACCAGTTCGTTCGCCTTTGGTAAAGACCGCCGCCAAGTAGTTGTTTTCGTGCGATCGGAGCAGACTTGGTTCGGTAGCGGTTCCAGGCGTTATGATGCGTGTGAGTTCGCGGCGAACCAGCTTTTTACCCGGGCCGGGTTCCTCCATCTGTTCACATATCGCGACGCGATAGCCTTTTTGGATTAACCGTGCAATATAGCCATCCGCTGCGTGGAACGGAACGCCGCACATCGGGATTGGCTCGCCCTTCTCCTTGTTTCTCGACGTGAGAGTGATCTCAAGCGCTCGAGCGGCCGTCACAGCATCTTCAAAGAAGAGCTCGTAGAAATCACCCAGCCGGAAAAGGAGGAGTGCGCCATTGACCTGTTGCTTAACGGATTGATACTGCCGCATCAGCGGCGTTGATGGTTCAGAACTCATGCGCTAAGACGGAGGACGAGACGGACACCAGCACAAATCTGGTTTGGCATCCGACGAGTCCGATTGTCTAAGCGTACAGGCCACGTTGTCGGATCGCAAAGGCAACCCGGTCGAGTGCCAGCATATACGCCGCAGTGCGGTTATGTACGCTGTGCTTTGAGGCGTAGGATGTCACGTCGCTGAAGCTGCTGACCATAATCTCCTCTAAGCGCTCGATTACAAGATTCTCGTTCCAGAAGTACCCCTGCCGGTCTTGAACCCATTCGAAGTAGGAGACAGTGACGCCGCCGGCATTCGCGAGGATGTCTGGTATAACGAAGATCTTTCGCTCCGCCAGGATGCCATCGGCCACAGCTGTAGTCGGGCCATTTGCGCCTTCGCACAGAATTTTGGCATTGATGCGATCGGCATTAGCCGAAGTGATGACGTTTTCCTTCGCAGCCGGAATGAGGACGTCGCAGGGCAGCAGCAGCGCTTCATCCTTGTCCATGTCCTCCCCTTCGGGGAAATCGAGGATGGATCCGGTCTCCCGGCGATGGTCCATCAAGGCTTTGATGTCCAGCCCGTGCCGATTCACGACCGCACCGTCGTATTCGATGATGCCGATGATCTTGAAACCAGCTTCGGACATCAGTTGTGCCGCCATGCCCCCGACATTCCCGAAGCCCTGAATGATGACGCGAGTGTTCTCCGGCGTCATGCTGAACTGCTTCAAAGCTTGAAGAGTAACGAACAGACAGCCTCGCCCGGTAGCCTCTTTTCGACCGCGCGAGCCGCCCAATTCGAGAGGCTTGCCCGTGACTACCGCGGTGACCGTGTGCCGGTTGTGCATGGAATAGGTATCCATGATCCAGGCCATCGTCTGCTCGTTGGTTCCCATGTCCGGCGCAGGGACATCCCGCTCAGGACCGATAAAGTCAAAGATTTCCGCTGTATACCGCCGTGTGATGCGTTCGAGTTCGCCTTCGCTTAGTACGGCTGGATCGCAAATGACTCCTCCTTTGCCGCCTCCGAAAGGGATATTTACTACCGCGCACTTCCAGGTCATCCAGCTCGCGAGTGCTCGAACCTCGTCGAGCGACACGTCCGGCGCAAACCGGACTCCGCCCTTTGCCGGCCCACGCGCAATTGAGTGCTGCACGCGATATCCAGTGAATACTTCGATCCGGCCGTCATCCAATGCGACCGGGATATGAACCGTCAGCTCCATTGCAGGAGAGCGCAATACCTTTCGGATGCCATCGTCCAAGCCGAGACGCTGCGCCGCCTCATCGAACCGGGCCTCAGCGCAGAGCCACGGGTTCATTTCATCGGAATACGTTCGCAAGTCGACGGACGCGGTCGTCTCACTGAGCATCCTTAGCGTTCCTCCAGAGTCATTATGACAGCGAAAATGTAGATAGAGCGCCGGTTAGGCCATTGTGACTTCGGACCGGCCGCCGCCCCGGAGCACGTACTAAAACCCCGAGTCAAAAACAATGACGCGCCGAAAAATGATCCGCCGAGTGTTTCTGCATGTTCTACCGATCAGCAGCTTATTTGGCCACGTGTCGGTTTCGGGCAAGCCCGCCGCCTCCGGTGCTGGTACACGGAGGTCTGTCAACGTCGCGCAGGCCTGGGGTACCCTCGAGGGTCTTTTAACGAGCAACAGTGCTCAAACGCGTAAGTACGCGATCGGCGCCTTGGAATTGATAGCAGGCAAGCACTCGAGGGCGCGCAAGCTTATAGAACGGACGCTCGCTACCGACAAGGATGCGGAGGTACGATCCTATGCGGCAAGCTCACTCGGACAAGGAAAAATACGGGCGGCTATGCCCGCCTTGCGGACTGCGCTCCGCGATAACGACGCAGCCGTTGCGTTTGCAGCAGCAAAGGCGCTGGCCGATATGGGCGATCGTAGTGGCTCAGACCTGTTCCAAAAGGTTCTTAGGGGAGAGACAGCCGAAACACCCGGCCTGATTGAAGGCGCGATAAGAGACGCCAAGCGAACCATGCGCGATCCCAAGCAATTGGCTCTGATTGGGGTCAGGGAAGCGGCCGGTGCACTGCTGGGTCCTGCTTCAATGGCCATCACGTTTGCGGAAGAAGGGCTTAAGGACAAAGGGGCGACCGCGCGAGCCTTGTCGGCAAGACTTCTGGCAGCCGACAAATCTGAAGCATCAAGGCAAGCGCTTCTCTACGGGTTGGGAGATTCGAACACTTTGGTTCGCGTCGCGGCTTGTCAGGGTCTGGCCATGCAGGGCAACCGCTCAAGCCTGCCGCAAATCGAAGCTTTGCTCGATGGAAAAAACGAAGCCATTCGCGCGATGGCCGCCTCGTCGGTTATTCGCCTGAGCGCACATTCATCACGCAACGAATAGAAACGAAAGAACTACGGCTTTCTCGTTCCGGTCAATAACACCCACATGGTGAAATTGTGCTGATCTCGGAGCGCCAGACTTTGGCAGCCGGTTCAGGCATAGGCGGCCGGGCGGGAATCTCCGACGCGGATTTCTCCACTGGACGCTTTCCGTGTTCCAGGGTTGCCAGCATGTAATCTGCTAAGCGGTCGCGAGCTTGGCGATACCTATCTTCCAGCAGCTTTAACTCATGGCAGGCTTCTTCAATTGCGCCACGATTCTGGCCGGGATTCGAAATCAGCGATGACCAAATGGTGACTTGTTGCGCGAGCGCCTCCCAAGCCTGGCGATAATGACGCTCCAGCTGCGCCAACTCAGTTGTTTGCCGTGCTGTTGCCGATTCCATACGTTTTCGACGCTACAACGGTCCACAAGGATGGTGTGATTCATCGAGCGATGCCGTTTCCGCATCAAACGGTGCGGAATACGGTGCCGATGGAGATTGAGGCTGACGGTAACTGTACCGTGTTTCGCCCTAACCGCCCTCACCGTTTAGGGTACGCATATTACACAAGTCTTACAAAACGAAGGGCCGAGGCTTGTTAGTTTCGAAATGTAAACTTCCGCCTGGGGATACCGAGTGAGCACAGAAGTCCTTCCAATTTCCGATCGCCATGGGATGAATTGGCCGACCACAGTGGTATTGGCGCTTTTCCACTTGGGTGCCGTCGCCGCCCTATTCATGTTCAGCTGGCGAAATCTTGCTGTCGCCATTTTGCTGTATTACGTGGCTACAGGCTTGGGAATCAGCCTCGGATATCACCGGTTGCATACACACCGTTCGTACAAGGTACCCAGGCTGCTGGAATACTTGTTCGCGGTTTGCGGCGCTCTGACGCTTGAGGGCGGCCCGATCTTCTGGGTGGCCACTCACCGGATTCATCATCAGAAGTCCGATCAGGAAGGCGATCCGCACTCGCCCCGCGATGGGGCGTTCTGGGCACATGTGGGGTGGCTTCTTTTCGGGGAAACCAACCACAACAATACCCGGATGATGTCGAAGTACGCTCCCGATCTCGCGAAGCACCGGTTTTACGTTTGGCTGAACAACTATCACTGGGTGCCTATGGTGGTTCTCGCGGCGATTTTGACGGCGATCGGCGGACTCCCGCTCTTTCTGTGGGGCATTTGCGTCCGTGTGGTTTTCGGCCTGCATGCGACATGGTTGGTGAACTCGGCCACTCACATGTGGGGACGCCGGCGCTTCTCTACCCGCGACGACTCCCGGAATAACTGGTGGGTTGCACTGATCACGTTCGGTGAGGGCTGGCACAACAATCACCATGCTCACCCGAGTTCGGCACGTCATGGGCTCGCGTGGTACGAATTCGATCCTTCCTGGATTCAGCTCAAGGCTCTGAGATTCTTCGGGATCGCGAAATCAGTCCAGGTTGCGAAGCTCGACAGCGCTCTTCCCGATCGAAAAGCGGCCTGAATCAGGCTAGCGACTGACGCCTTTCTCAGCTTGCTAAAGCACTGGCATAAGCTGGAAAGATGGTCGTCGCAGGCCGTCAAAAATCGATTGCATTCTTCATTGCACTCGGCATCGGCCTAATCTCGGTTATTCTTCTTCTGTACATCGGTTGGGTGCTGCTCGATTGGCGCACCGGCATTCTGCTGTTTTTCGGCATTCTGCTGCTCGCCATGATCATCGGCGGGGTGGTGCTGAACACGATTTTCCTGGTTCGGGAAATTCGCAGGAACGAGCAGCACGATGCGTTCATCAATGCCGTCACTCATGAATTGAAAACTCCGGTCGCCTCCATCCGGCTGTACCTCGAAACTTTACAAACGCGCAGGGTGGACGAGGAAAAGCGTAAGGAGTTCTACAACATCATGCTCCAGGACAGCAACCGGCTGCTCGAGACGATAGAGCAGGTCCTGCGCACTGGCCGCATCGGGGCTTCCGGTAAGACCCTGAATGTCTCACCCGTCGATCTCAGCACGATTGTCGAAGAATGCGTCGAGCGAGCCCGCCTACTTCACCATCTGCAGCCCGAAGCGTTGAGCTATGAAAATGGGAGGCGCATCCCGGTTGTGGGCGACCCGGATGAATTGCGGGCAGCGGTATCGAACCTAATAGACAACGCGATCAAATACTCCGGACAGACCGTCAACGTCAGCATCGAAGCGACGGAGGTTGAGGGCAAGTTTGTTACGCTCCGGGTCCGCGACCATGGCTTCGGAATAGAGAAGACCGAGCTGAAGCGGATTTTCAAACGGTTCTACCGTGTTCCCGGTCCCTTCGCCGCGCGAATCAAGGGAACAGGCCTGGGGCTGTACATCGTTCGTTCGGTCGCAAAGAGGCATCGCGGCCGGGCCTGGGCGGAAAGCGAAGGGCCGGGACGTGGAAGCACGTTTGTGCTGCAGCTCCCTCTGTCGAGATGAATCGTGTCCTGGTGGTTGAGGATGAGCAACACCTCGCGAGCGGGTTGCGCTTCAATCTGGAAGCGGAAGGCTACGCGGTGGAGGTGGTGGAAACGGGCGAGGAAGCGCTCGCGAGGCTGACCAGCTTGGAGTCGCCGTTCGATGTCGTGGTGCTCGATGTCATGCTGCCTGGCAAAAATGGATTTGAGGTGATGACCGAGATGCGCCAGGCAGGCCAGTTCATCCCGACGATGATGCTGACCGCACGGGGGCACCCCGCAGACGTATTGAAAGGTTTTGAAGCCGGAGCGGACGATTATCTGACAAAACCGTTCGAACTCTCTATTCTCATTGCGCGTATCCGCGGACTTCTTCGCCGCCGCGAGTGGCTGAAAGCCTCCCCGAGTCCGGTGGCCGCCGCGCCAGAGGCGAACGATACATTTACATTTGGAGACCAGAACGATAAGGCTGTTAAGTTCGACCTGCTGGAGCTTTGCGTCCGCGACAAAGTGTTTCCGCTAACTCAAATGGAAGCGGGTGTGCTGCGATATATGATCGAGCACGAGGGAAA
>Ga0308175_100003206_pt1 | contig 11308 bp, 9 predicted proteins | sample PhyCR1_3_FD_203893 | JGI IMG/M metagenome (GOLD analysis project Ga0308175, IMG submission 203893) | Soil microbial communities from UC Gill Tract Community Farm, Albany, California, United States - DLSLS.C.R1 | ecosystem: Environmental > Terrestrial > Soil > Agricultural land | place: USA... | reverse complement strand
AACTCCAATTTGTCATTCACTCTCCAGCCCAGCCGCGCGTCGAGTTCGACGTAGCCGGGCGTTCCGGGATTCGGCAGCGCGCTGACTCCGCGCAGGTCGGCGTACAGGGTCCAGCGGTTCGACAGGTTCATCATTGAACGCAGGAAACCCTGGCGGCTGGGATCGTTGCCCGCCTGCCACGCGCCCAACAGCGTGTTCGAACCGGCTTTGACATGCAGTTGCTGGCGTTGCGCGGTCAAGCCCGCACCCAGTTGCCACCAGTCACTGACGGCGAAACTTCCCCACGCTTCCACGCCATACGCATGGCCTGCGATCTGATTGCCCCAGAAGGCCGGGAACCGGTTGGGCGGGGGAAATTCAATCGTTCTCAGGTCATCGTAGACGTTGTAGAACACTGACACCGATGCCGTCGCGCGGGTAGCGACCTGGCCGCGCCAGCCCGCCTCATAGGCGGTGAGTTTCTCGCGCTTGAAATCAGGATTGCCGAGCAGGAACGTAAACGAGTGGTTGCTTCCGACGATGTCTTCGTCGAACGGCGTGGGCGTGCGCACCGCGCGCGAGGCGGCGCCCCACAGCAGCACGTTCGGGTCGGGTTTCCACGACAGCCGGGCGTTGGGCATCAGCGACACGCCGGAGTACGGGTCGTCCTCGGCCTTCAGGCCGAGGGTCAGTTGCGCGCGCGGAGTAAAGGCGATCTGGTCCTGCACGAATGCGTTCGCAAGGTTCTGGGTGTTCCTTGCCGGATCCCACAAATACGTGCCGACGCTGCGCGCGGCGATGGCATAACGGTAGATGCGATCGCCCACACCCCACACGACCTGGTGGTGTTCGCCCAACGTGGCGTTGTGTTGCGCTTCGATGTCCCAGGTACTCAGCGCAAAACCGTCGCCGTGGGTGGTATGGCGGAGTACGCGGTCGTAGTAAGTCTGCAGCTGAAAACTCGAGGTATCGCTGATCGCGTGCTGCCAGCGCACCGCCAAGTCGCCCTCAATGTGACGAAGATCGGCTGCCGGCTGCTCGATGCGCCCATCGTGGGCGTCGCCCTGCAGCATGAGGCTGTCGGCGCCGCCAGCGTCCCAGTCGACGCGGAAACCGACTTGCGGGTTGCTCCAGCCGTCGTGTGCCTCCTGTCCCCTGCCGTTGTCGAACGGACGCCGCCGGAAGTCTCGCGCGTACACCCGGTAATGCGCGTGCTGTCCGAGCGCGCCGCCATACTGCACCGACGCGCCACTCTCCAGGTTGCCCGCGCTCACGGCCAACAAGCCACCCTGCGTATCGGCCGCCTTGCGGGTGATGATGTTGATCACGCCATTGACCGCATTGGCGCCCCACAGTGCCCCGCCCGGCCCGCTGATGATTTCGATGCGTTGAATGTCTTCGGGCGGCACGTATTGGTCCTCCCAATACATGCCCGAGAAGATCGGCGAATACACGCTTCGCCCATCGATCAGCACGAGCAGTTTGTTCGAGAAGTTCAGTGCGGCGGGGTTCCCGCTCAAGCCGCGCGCGCTGATGATGTAATTGCTCGGACTGGTCTGGAAAACCTCCAGGTTGGGCGCCAGCCGCAGGATGTCCGGCAGGCTGGTGGCGCCCGAACGCAGGATGTCGTCGTGGCTGATGACGTAGACCGCGGCGGGCGCCTCGCTCAGCGGCTCCGGGTTCTTGGCCACCGAAGAGACCACCACCTGTCCCAGGTCTTCCAGCGAGAGGCTGTCAAGATCCTGCGGCAAGGCGCTCGCGCAGGCCATGTCGATCGACAAGGCCAGTAAGGTCAGCACGGCGACGCCGTGCCGGCACGCGCGCGTTCTTACGCTCACGTCGTCCTGCTTCCGCAAAAATTCCGCAACCGGCGCATGCGAACCATCCTTCCAGGATCGGAACACCCGGGGCAGCATGCAGCGCACGGCGCGTGATGCTTCCAGGCGAAAAATCGGAACCCGACCATGCAAGCCGTTCCGGCTGCGGTCTTTGCTCCAGAGTGCGATCGTCATTTGTAACGTCCTTGTTTGCAAGCCGCTTCCGTCGCGATTTGGGCTTGTCGCACCCCCGCCCCAGCGCGCGTGTCGGGTCTGGCTGACGCGTATCCCTCCATCCGGCCGCACGCATCAGCCTTGGGTCTGTCCAGCCAGCGCCCGCACGAACCAGCGGATCGATGGGGCGCCGATGTAGTGGGCCCACGTATCGATGTCCTGGACGAGCGCGTCCTCGTTACCTTCGAAAGCGCGCAGATAGGCCAGCGCGCTCCCGTACTGCCGGCCGCGCACGGCGAGATCGCGGGCGTTGCGCAACGTGGCGAGGATCTTCTTGCCGTTGCGGATCATGTCCTCGGCCGTCATCAGCTCGGCCAGCATCTCGTCCGGCCACGCGGCAACCGTGCCCAAGGCAAAATTGGCAAAGGCACGGCGGATGCCGGCCCAGCGCGCGCGCACCACCGCAGGACGGAAGCGCGCCTGGAAGACGGCGGCGGTAAGCAGTTCGAAGACCTGGTCGTCGCTCTCCGGCGGCTGGGAGCCCAGCGGATTCCAGCCGTCGACGATCAGAGGTGTCATGGGACTGCCTGTCGGCCACGGGCTCGGGCGGCCCGCGGACGCTCGGTTACGCGGCCAGCGAGGCGTTGTCGATGACGAAGCGGTACTTCACGTCGCTGCGTTGCATGCGGTCGTAAGCCTCGTCGATCTTTTGCGCCGGAATCATCTCGATGTCGGCGACGATGCCGTGTTCGGCACAGAAGTCGAGCATCTCCTGGGTCTCGGCGATACCGCCGATCAGCGAGCCGGCGATCGAACGGCGACCGAAGATCAACTGGCCGACGTTCGGGCTCGGGTGCGCATGCTCCGGCACGCCGACCAGGCACAGCGTGCCGTCACGCTTGAGCAGCGCCGAATACGCATCCAGATCATGGCTGGCCGCAACGGTGTCGAGGATGAAGTCGAAGCTGCCCGCGTGTTTGGCCATTTCGTCGGCATTCTTCGACACCACCACCTCGTCCGCGCCAAGGCTGAGCGCATCCTGGCGCTTGTTTTCGGAGGTGGTGAAGGCGACCGTGCGGGCGCCCATCGCATGGGCGATCTTGATGCCCATGTGACCCAGTCCGCCGATGCCGACGATGCCGACCTTCTTGCCCGGGCCGGCGTTCCAGTGGCGCAGCGGCGAGTAGGTCGTGATGCCCGCGCACAGCAGCGGCGCGACGGCGGCGAGCTGTTCCTCCGGGTGGTGGATCTTCAACACGAAGCGGTCACTGACCACGATCTGCTGCGCGTAACCGCCCAGCGTGTGACCGGGGGCGTCCGCTGTCTTGCCGTTGTAGGTGCCGGTGAAACCGTTTTCGCAGAATTGCTCCAGCCCTTCGCCGCAGGAGGCGCAGTGCTGGCAGCTGTCAACCAGGCAGCCGACGCCGACGGTGTCGCCGACCTTGAACCCCGACACCTGTGCACCGACGGCGCTGACGTGGCCGACGATCTCGTGGCCAGGCACGCATGGATAGCGGGTGCCGGCCCACTCGGAACGGACAGTGTGCAGGTCGGAGTGGCAGACGCCGCAGAAGGCGATGTCGATCTGCACGTCATGTGGACCGGGCGTGCGCCGCTCGATCTCCATCGATTCGAGCGGCTTGTTGCTGGCGTGGGCGCCATAGGCTTTGGATTTCATGGGGACTCCTGCGGAAGGGGCGGCGGTGACGCCGGAAAGGTTGGAGGCATATGGGCAGGCCGCGAACGCTAGCAAAGCGGATCGAGCGCGGCCACTTCAACGGTCGACGTGCGCCATTTGGCTGGCGTTGTAGCGCGGCCCGGCGACCCTTTCGGGCGGTAGCGCCGCATCGAGCGCGCGCATGTCGTCGGGGCTGAGCGACAAGTCAGCTGCGGCGATGTTTTGTTCCAGGTAACGACGGCGCTTGGTGCCCGGAATCGGCACGAGGTCGCCGCCCTTGTGCAGCAGCCAGGCCAGCGCGATTTGCGCGGGGGCGGCGCCCCTGCGTGCAGCCAGCTCGCGCACGGCGGTGGCGGCGCGCATGTTGGCGTCGAAGTTGTCGCCCTGGTAGCGCGGGTCGTGGCGGCGGTAGTCGCTTTCCGGGTACTCCTCAGCCCGCTTCACGGCGCCGGTAAGGAAGCCGCGGCCCAGCGGCGCGAACGGTACCAGGCCGATGCCGAGTTCACGCAACAGCGGAATGATGCGCGGCTCCAGATTGCGCTCCCACAGCGAGTACTCGCTCTGCAAGGCGGCGATCGGATGCACCGCATGCGCGCGTCGGATGCTCTGTTCGCCGGCCTCGGACAGGCCGAGGAAGCGCACCTTGCCCTCGCGCACGAGGTCGGCCATGGCGCCGACGGTGTCCTCGATCGGCACGGCCGGGTCGACCCTGTGCTGGTAAAGCAGGTCGATGCGGTCGGTGCGCAGCCGGCGCAGTGAGCCTTCGACCGCCTGGCGAACGTGGTCCGGGCGGGAGTTCAAACCAGTGACGCCGCCCTGCCCGAAGGTGAAGCCGAACTTCGTGGCGATGACCACCTGGTCACGCTTGCCCTCCAGTGCACGCGCAAGCAGTTCCTCGTTGACCAGCGGGCCGTAGACCTCGGCCGTGTCGAAGAAGGTGACGCCCAGCTCAAGCGCGCGATGGATGGTCGCAATGGACTCGCGCTCGTCGCGCTCCTCCGCGGTGCCATAGGCCTGGCTCATGCCCATGCAGCCGAGGCCCAAGGTGGAGACGGCGAGGCCTTGGCTTCCGAGTGTGCGGGTGGCAAGCATGGGTAATCCCGGTCGGGGCTAAGTGCGCAAGCATGGCATTCCCGACTGTAAGAGGCCGTGCAGGAAACGGCTGCACGGGGTACGGCATGCCGCGCCCAACGACAAAAGGCCCCGCGAGCGGGGCCTTTTGCGTAACCAAAGCCAGGTCGCTCAGGCGAACGGGTCGTCCAGCACAATGGTGTCGTCGCGGTCGGCGCCAGTGGCGACGATGGCCAGGCGGCAGCCGGAGAGTTCCTCGACCGCGCGCAAATAAGCGCGGGCGGCGGCCGGGAGCTTGTTCCAGTCGCGGATACCGGCAGTGGATTCCTCCCAACCCGGGAACTCCAGGTACACCGGCTTGCACTCGGCCCAGCCATCGGCGTCCAGCGGCGCCAGTTCACGGCGCTTGCCGCGGTATTCGTAGGCGACGCAGACCTTGATCGACGGCAGACCATCGAGCACGTCGAGCTTGGTGATGGCCAGGCCGTTGATGCCGTTGATCTGCACGGCGCGCTTCAACGCCACCAGGTCGATCCAGCCGCAACGGCGCGGACGGCCGGTGCTGGCGCCGTACTCGTTGCCGACCTTGCGCAGGCGCTCGCCCATTTCGTCGTTGAGCTCGGTCGGGAACGGCCCGCCGCCAACGCGGGTGGCGTAGGCCTTGCAGATGCCCAGCACGTAGTCGATGTCGCCGGCGCCCACGCCGGTGCCGGCCAGCGCGCCACCCACAGTGGTGTTGGACGAGGTGACGTACGGGTAGGTGCCGTGGTCGATGTCCAGCAGCGCGCCCTGCGCACCTTCATACAGGATGTTGCCGCCCTCGGCGCGCACATCGTGCAGGATGGTGGCGACGTCATCGACCATCGGACGGATGTATTCGCCCCAGGCGAGCGCGTCGTCGAGCACCTTCTGGTAATCGACCGGCTCGGCCTTGAGCCACTGGGTAAGGATGAAGTTGTGGTACTCGACGGCGACCTTGAGCTGCGCGGGCAGCTCGTGCGGGTACATCAGATCGGCGACGCGGATCGAGCGGCGGGCAACCTTGTCCTCGTAGGCCGGGCCGATGCCGCGGCCGGTGGTGCCGATGGCCTTGCCGCCGGCGGCGATCTCGCGCGCCTTATCCACCGCGATGTGGTACGGCATGATCAATGGCGTGGCAGGGCTGATCTTGACCCGTGAGCGGACCTCGACGCCGTTGCCCTCGAGCTCGGCGATCTCTTCCATCAGCGCGGCCGGCGAGAGCACCACGCCATTGCCGATCAGGCACAGCGCGTCGTCGCGCAGGATGCCCGAGGGGATCAGGTGCAGCACGGTCTTCTTGCCCTTGATGACCAGCGTGTGGCCGGCGTTGTGGCCACCCTGGAAGCGCGCCACGGCACTGACCCGTTCGGTCAGCAGATCGACGATCTTGCCCTTGCCTTCGTCGCCCCACTGGGCTCCAAGGATGACGACTGACTTGCCCATAGTGTTCTCGCTCGCTTTGGATGCTCCACGCGGGAGCCGTGAGTTTGGAAAACGAATTTCAGCGCACCAGCTGCAGCACCGCCAGCCCGGCCGCCACCGCCACCGCGCCAAACACGCGCAGCGTGCGCGGCTTGAGCTGCAGCGCCTGGCGCATCATCGACTGCCAGTGCTGCGGGGCGGCGAACAGCATCAGGCCCTCGAGCACCAGCACCAGGCACAACGCCACGGACAACTCGTGCGGCATGGCTTTAGCGCTTGGCGGCGCTGTCGTCGAAGTAACGCAGCAGTTCCGAGTCGGGCTTGAGCACCAGGGTGCCGTGGCCGTCGGCGAAGCCCTGCTTGTACGCCGCCAGGCTTCGATAGAACGCGAAGAACTCCGGGTCCTGGCCGTAGGCACGGGCGTAGATGGCCGCCGCCTCCGCGTCGCCCTGGCCGCGCACCGTAGCCGCGTCGCGGTCGGCATCGGCACGCAGCACCTGGCCCTGGCGGTCGGCATCGGCCTTGATCTTCTCCGCCTGTTCCTGGCCGGTGTAGCGCAGTTCGTTGGCCAGCTGCAGGCGCTCGGCACGCATGCGCTTGTAGACCGATTCGCTCACCTCTTCGGGCAGATCGATGCGCTTGATCCGCACGTCGACCACACTGATGCCCAGGTTCTTGCGCGCGGCGGCGTCGGTCTGCTTCAGCACGCGCTCGGTGATGTCCTTGCGGCCGCCGGCGATCAGATCCTGCAGAGTGCGCGAATTGAATTCGAAGCGCAGCGCGTCCTTGACCACCGGGGTCAGCCGCTGCGCAGCCTGGTTCGCATCGCCACTGGTGGCGCGGTAGTAGGCCGCGTTATCGGCCACCCGCCACTTCACGTAGAAGTCGACGTTGACGCTCTTCTTCTCGGAGGTGAAATAACGCTCCGGCGGCGCGTCCAGCCCCTGGATGCGGGTATCGAAACGCACCACCTGCTGGATCAGCGGGGCCTTGAAGTGCAGGCCGGGCACGTAGTCGGTCTGCACGATGCGGCCGAACTGCAGCAGCAGCGCGCTCTGCCCTTCGCGCACCACGAAAGCGCTGTTGAGGCCGAGCAGCGCCAGCAGCACCGCGATCACGATCCAGACGATCTTCATGGCTGGCTCTCCTTGTCGGTGGCGTCATCGGTGCTGACGGCGGCCGCAGTGGCCGGACTGGCTGACGGGGCTGGTGGCAGGTTGATGATGGTGCGGCCATTGGAGCCGTCGATGACCTTGCGGTTGCCGGCCATTACCTGCTCCATCGTCTCCAGCCACAGGCGCTTGCGGGTCACTTCCGGGGCGGCCTTGTATTCCTTCAGCAGGAGGTCGAAGCGCGCGGCGTCGCCCGTGGCACGGGCGACGCGCTCGGCTTTGTAGCCGGAGGCTTCGGCCGCGATGCGCGAGGCATCGCCGCGCGCCACCGGCACCACCTTGTTGGCGTACGCCAAGGCACCGTTCTCGATGCTCTGCTTGTCCTCGCGCGCCTTGTTGACGTCGTCGAAGGCATCCTTGACCTCGGCCGGCGGCGACACGTTCTGGAAACTCACCGCCGTCACCTGCAGGCCGCAGTGGTAGCTGTCGAGCGTCTTCTGCAACGCCTGGCCGGCCTCGCCGACCAGCGCGGCGCCTTCGCCGGAGAGGATGGTGTCCATGTCGTTGCGGCCGATCACCGAGCGCACGGCCGCTTCGGAGGCAGCGGCGATGGTTTCCTCCACGTCGTCCACCGCAAACAGGTAGGCGCGCGCGTCGGAGGCCTGGTACTGCACGGTGAAGTCGATGGTGATGATGTTTTCGTCGCGGGTCAGCATGCGCACGCTGTCCTGCAGCGAGCGCACGCGGGTGGTCTCGACCTTGGTCACCGTCTCGATCGGCTGCGGCAGCTTGAAGTGGAAGCCCGGCGGCAGCGTGCGCGTGTACTGGCCGAAACGCAGCACTACGCCGGCCTGGCGGGCGTCGACGATGGTGTAGCTGCTGAGCAGCAGCCAGGCCAGCACCAACGCCAGCACGATGGTGATGATGCCGCCGGGGCCGCCGTGCTTGCCGAGGCGCGCGCGCAGGCGTTTGAGGGTCTCGTCGAGACCGTGGTTGCCGCCACTGGGGCGCTTGCTGTTCCACGGATCGCGCGGGCCGTTGCCGGGCTCGTTCCAGGCCATGTCAGTCTCCTTGGGGCGAGAGGCGAACCGGCTGGGACAACCGGGGATTGCATTGCAGGGGATGGGGCATGGAGCAGCGGCGTCCGGGTCGTTGAGCCGCGGCGCTGTCGCGCGCGCGGTATGGCCACGTGCGAGCATAAACGCCGCACAAACGCTGCTTAGTCTAGCAGAGGCGGTTGCCCGGAAGTCTTTCACCAGGAGCGCCGATCCGCCTTTCGGGCACGTTCCGCCGTACAGCGGAGAAAGGACCCGGACCGCGTGCATCCACCTGCCGACCTTGCCCGGTTTGCGGGAAGGTGTTCGAAGGCGAAGACCAGCCTAGGGCATTTCAGACGAACCCAGCACGTCGCGCAGCAGTGCCGCATCCTGCGGATTGCCGCCACCCAGCGGGGCGATCACGCTGCGCGGCGCGTCGATATGCAGGCGCCAGCCGTGCTCGTCGACCGATTCGTCGGCAATGGCGCCGGCCGCGCGCAGGCGTGCATGCAGGCGGCCGGCAGACAGCGGCAACTGCAGCTCGGTCTGCACCCGTTCGCCCCCAAGCAGTTCGCCCAGCGCCTGGCGCAGCAGGTCCAGCCCAGCGCCGGTGGCGGCAGACAGCCAGACCTGGGTGGGCCGACCCTCGGCATTGCGGACGATGTGCGGTTCGGTGGCCACGCCCGCTTCGCCGGCATCAGCCCCCAAGGCATCGATTTTGTTCATCACGTGCAGCTGTGGCACATCGCCGGCGCCGATCTCTTCCAGCACGCCATCGACCACGCGGTGCAGGCGCACGCGCTCCTCATCGGCGGCGTCGCTGACGTGCAGCAGCAGATCGGCATCGCGCGCCTCGGCCAGGGTGGCGCGGAAGGCGGCGACCAGGTCGTGCGGCAGTTCTCTGATGAAGCCTACGGTGTCAGCCAGCACGGCCGGGCCGCAGGAGAGATCCTCGATCTTGCGCACGGTCGGGTCGAGCGTGGCGAACAGCAGATTGGCGGCGAATACGTCGCCTTCGGTCAACGCGTTGAACAGCGTGGACTTGCCGGCATTGGTGTAGCCGACCAGCGCCACCCGCGGCACCGTGTTGCGCAGGCGCGCACGGCGCTGCTGGGTGCGCTGGGTCTGCACTTTCTCCAGGCGCTTGGTGAGCATCTTGACCCGCTCGCCGAGCAGGCGACGGTCGGTTTCCAGCTGGGTTTCGCCGGGGCCGCGCAGGCCGATGGCACCGCCGCGCTGGCGCTCCAGGTGAGTCCAGCCGCGCACCAGCCGCGTGGCCAGGTGCTTCAGCTGGGCCAGCTCCACTTCCAGCTTGCCTTCGTGCGAGCGGGCGCGCTGGGCGAAGATGTCCAGGATCAACCCCGCGCGGTCGACCACGCGCACGGCCAGCAGCTTTTCCAGGTTGCGTTCCTGTACCGGGGTCAGCAGGTGGTCGACCAGCACCACGTCGGCTTCGGTGGCGCGAACCGCCTCGGCTACTTCCTCGGCCTTGCCGGTGCCGATGTAGTAGCGGGGGTTGGGATCTTCCACCCGCGCCGCGACGCTGGCGAGGACTTCGGCGCCGGCAGAGCGCACCAGTTCGGCGAACTCCTCGGCGCGACGGGCCGAGTCGCCACCGCGGGCGTGCGGCAGGACCAGTACGGCGCGTTCGCCCTTCTTCTGTCTATCGAACACTGGGTTGGCTTGGCCTGTGGCAGAGGAGCGCAATACCGGCGCAAGGCCGGCAGCGGGATGTGATTGTATGCCGGTGGCCGCCAGCCTGACGGCAAGGCGCCGGGGCCGGGCGACGCTCCCGCACGCGCGGGACGGACGAAGCACAGGTTGGGGTGGACGCGGCGATTCCCAACGTCACCCGCCGGCGATGTTCCGCCGGCAGGCCAGGCAGCCCGCCGGCAGCTTGCGCGATGCGCGAGGGCGAGGACTCAGTCCTCGCCCTCGGCCGATCCGGTATCCGCTTCGTGGCCATCATGACCCTCATGGCCGTTGCCCATGCGCACGTTGCGGCTGGGCACCACGGTGGAGATGGCGTGCTTGTAGACCATCTGGCTCACCTGGTTGCGCAGCAGCACCACGAACTGATCGAAAGATTCGATCGTGCCCTGCAGCTTGATCCCGTTGACCAGGTAGATGGCGACCGGGACGCGCTCGCGCCGTAGCGCATTGAGAAACGGATCTTGCAATGACTGCCCTTTGGACATGTTGTTGTTCCCCCTCGCGAACCATCGCGGACCGGATAAAAGGCGCACGCGCGGCGACCGGCCCAAGTCGAGGGGATATTAACCGCTTTTAAACGGTGGGCGGAAGCCGGGGAACGGGACGCAGGTCGCCGGTTTGCATGCGGGCTCCGAAGGCGCCTCCCATCCGGCCGTTTGATGCCTTCGGCGCAAGCACCACGCGGGGGCTGGTCGAGGTCCGGACGGACGGGCCAGGTAGAACCAAGGCCGCGTCACAAGAACAACCGCAGCGCCCCGCCCGCCCGCTGCAGCAGATCGCCATGCTCCGGATCGAGCACCCGGGCGTCGAGCTCCGCGCGCAGCCAGGTGATCTGCCGCTTGGCCAGTTGGCGCGTGGCGAAGATGCCTTTGTCGCGGAAGGTTGCCGCGTCGGTGGCTCCATCCAGATGCTCCCACGCCTGGCGGTAGCCGACGGCGCGCAGCGCGGGCAGATCCGGATTCAGGTCGCCGCGACTGCGCAAGGCGCGCACTTCATCAAGGAAGCCGTCGGCCAGCATCCCATCGAAGCGCCGCGCAATCCGCGCATGCAGTTCGCCACGATCGGCTGGCAGCAATGCGAGCTTGAGCACTCGCCAGGGAAAACGCTCAGCGGCGCCGCCGGTCTGCTGTTCGGATAGCGGTCGCCCGGTCAGTTCGATCACCTCCAGTGCGCGCTGCAGACGCTGGGCGTCATTGCGGCCGATCCGCGCGGCGGCGACGGGATCCAGCCCGTATAAGCGGGCATGCAAGGCCGGCCAGCCCTGTCCGGCCGCCTCGCCCGCCA
>Ga0308175_100003205_pt1 | contig 11311 bp, 5 predicted proteins | sample PhyCR1_3_FD_203893 | JGI IMG/M metagenome (GOLD analysis project Ga0308175, IMG submission 203893) | Soil microbial communities from UC Gill Tract Community Farm, Albany, California, United States - DLSLS.C.R1 | ecosystem: Environmental > Terrestrial > Soil > Agricultural land | place: USA... | reverse complement strand
GCAGGTGACGTGGGCGTCGTCGGTGGTGACGATCGCGACGATCTCGAACGCGGCGGGCTCGCAGGGCCTGGCCACGACGCTCAAGGCCGGCACCACGACGATCAGCGCGACCCTGGCCGGCGTGACCGGCTCGACGACGCTGACGGTGACCGCGGCGGTGCTGGTCTCGATCCAGGTGACGCCGACGAACGCGTCGGTCGCGGCCGGGCGGACCCAGCAGTACACGGCGACCGGCACGTTCAGCGACGCGACGACGCAGAACCTGACGACGCAGGTGACGTGGGTGTCGTCGGCGACCGCGATCGCGACGATCTCGAACGCGGCGGGCTCGCAGGGCCTGGCCACGGCGCTCAAGGTCGGGACCACGACGATCAGCGCGACCCTGGCCGGCGTGACCGGCTCGACGACCTTGACGGTGACCGCGGCGGCGCTGGTCTCGATCCAGGTCACGCCGACGAACCCGTCGGTGGCGGCGGGGCGGACCCAGCAGTTCACGGCGACCGGCACGTTCAGCGACGCGACGACGCAGAACCTGACGACGCAGGTGACGTGGGCGTCGTCGGTGGTGACGATCGCGACGATCTCGAACGCGGCGGGCTCGCAGGGCCTGGCCACGACGCTCAAGGCCGGCACCACGACGATCAGCGCGACCTTGGCCGGGGTGACCGGCTCGACGGTGCTGACGGTGAGCGCGGCGGTGCTGGTCTCGATCCAGGTCACGCCGGTCAACCCGTCGGTGGCGGTCGGGCGGACCCAGCAGTTCACGGCGACCGGGACGTTCAGCGACGCGACGACGCAGAACCTGACGACGCAGGTGACGTGGGCGTCGTCGGCGACCGCGATCGCGACGGTCTCGAACGCGGCGGGCTCGCAGGGCCTGGCCACGGCGCTCAAGGTCGGCGCCACGACGATCAGCGCGACCCTGGCCGGCGTGACCGGCTCGACGACGCTGACGGTGACCGCGGCGGCCCTGGTCTCGATCCAGGTGACGCCGGCGAACTCGTCGGTGGCGGCGGGGCGGACCCAGCAGTTCACGGCGACCGGGACGTTCAGCGACGCGACGACGCAGAACCTGACGACGCAGGTGACGTGGGCGTCGTCGGCGGCGACGGTCGCGACGATCTCGAACGCGGCGGGCTCGCAGGGCCTGGCGACCACGCTGATCCCGGGCACCACGACGATCAGCGCGACCTTGGCCGGCGTGACCGGCTCGACGACCTTGACCGTGACCGCGGCCGTGCTGGTCAGCATCCAGGTGACGCCGGCCAACGTGTCCCTGGTGCTCGGCCTCACCCAGCAGTACACGGCGACCGGCGTGTTCAGCGACGCGACGACGCAGAACCTGACGACGCAGGTCACCTGGGCATCGGCCAACGAGGCCATCGTCAAGATCTCGACCGCCGCCGGCTCGCAGGGCGACGCGACCGCGCTCGGGGTCGGCTCGACCACGATCAGCGCGACGCTCGGGGCGATCACCGGCTCGACGGGGGTGACCGTGACGGCGGCCGTGCTCGTGTCGATCGCGGTGACCCCGACGGCCACCACCATCTCCGCGGGGCAAAAACAGCAGTTCACCGCGACCGGTACGTTCACCGATCTGACGACCCAGGATCTCACCCGGCAGGCGACCTGGGCCTCGAGCAACACGACGTTCGCCCAGATCTCGAACGCCGCCCCGACGCAGGGCCTCGCGACCGCGCTCGCGACCGGCACGACCACGATCAGCGCCACGTTCACGGGGGTGACCGGCTCGACCACGCTGACCGTACGGTGAGCGCCCGCGGCACGGACCGCGCGGCATCGGATCTGCCGATGGGCTCGATCACCGCTACCCGGCGGCCGCAAGGTCCACTGGCCGGGAGCGTCCCCGGGTCGCGGCTTGCGATGTTGGTGATATATCCTCACCATGTCGAACCGCCTGGCCGCCGAGAGCTCGCCATATCTGCGGCAACACGCCGACAACCCGGTCGACTGGTGGCCGTGGGGCGCCGAGGCGTTCGCCGAGGCCAAGCGGCTCGACAAGCCGGTGTTCGTCTCGATCGGCTACGCCGCGTGTCACTGGTGCCACGTGATGGCGCACGAGAGCTTCGAGGACGAGGCGACCGCGCGCGTGATGAACGATCGGTTCATCAACATCAAGGTCGATCGCGAGGAGCGGCCGGACGTCGACGCGATCTTCATGAACGCGATCCAGGTGCAAGGCGAGGGCGGCGGCTGGCCGCTCTCGGCGTTCTGCCTGCCCGACGGCCGGCCGTACCTGCTCGGCACGTACTTTCCCGTCGAGCCGCGGTTCGGGCGCCCGGGGTTTCGCGAGATCCTCCAGGCGATGGCCGAGGCCTACCGGACGCAGCGGCCCGACGTCCTGGACAACGCGCTCGCGCTGCTCGACGGCCTGGGGCGGGTCGACGCCCACTACCGGCGCGGGGCGCTCGCCGCCGATCGCGGTGGCCTGTCGGCCTCGCTCGTGATCGCGGCCGGCCGCCAGCTCGCCGAGCGCTGCGATCCGCGGTTCGGCGGCATGGCCGGCGCGCCGAAGTTTCCGTCGAGCACGACCCACGATCTGCTGGGCCGCGCGAGCCGGTTCCCGCACGGCGGGCCGGCGCGCGAGGCGTTCGACCAGTGGGCGCGCGGCATGGCCGAGGGCGGGATCTACGATCACCTCGGCGGTGGCTTCGCGCGCTACTCGGTCGACGCGAAGTGGCTGGTGCCGCACTTCGAGAAGATGCTCTACGATCAGGCCCAGCTGCTCGCGATCTACGGCAGCGTCGTGGCGATGGGCGGCGCGTTCGCGGTGCGCGCCGGAGAGGTCATCGCCGAGACCGTCGCGTTCCTCGCGCGCGAGCTGTCGGATCCGGCGGGCGGCCTGTGGTCGTCGCTCGACGCCGACAGCGAGGGCGAGGAGGGCAAGTTCTACGTGTGGACGCCCGCCGGGCTGCGCGCCGCCCTCGGCCCGACCAACGCGCTGGTGTTCGCCCACGCCTACGGGGTGACCGACGCCGGCAACTTCGAGCACGGCGCCTCCGTGCTGTCGCGGATCACGCCGCGGACCTCGCCGGCTGAAGAGGACCACCTCGCCGAGCTGCGCGGCAAGCTGTTCGACGTGCGTGCCCGGCGCGTCCGCCCCGGCACCGACGACAAGGTGCTCGCCGGCTGGAACGGCCTGGCGATCGCCGGCCTCGTGGCGGCCTGGCGTGCCACCGCGCACGCCCCTGCGCTCGCGCTGGCGCTGCGCACGGCGCAATTCCTGCGCGATCACATGATCGTTGCAGGCGACCAGGCCGGCCAGGACGACCGGCTCGCGCGGGTCTACCACCGGGGCGCGACCAAGCTCGACGGCACCCTCGACGACTACGCCTTCGTCGCCGCGGCGTTCCTCGATCTGGCCGAGGCCACCGGCGATCGCACCTGGTGGGACGCGGGCGCGCGGCTGCTCGGCGCCCTGCGCCGCAAGTTCGTCGCCGAACCCGATGGCGTCGTCGTGTTCTACCTCGCCCCCGAGGGTGATCCGCTGCTCGTCCATCGCCCCGAGTCACACCACGACGGCGCGATCCCGTCGGGCGCCTCGATCGCCACGCAAGCCCTGCTCCGGCTCGGCCTCGTCGCCAACGATCCCGGCGCGCTCGCGCTCGCCGAGACCTACCTCGTGCAGCGCCTCACCGGCGCAACCGAAGGCAACGCCTGGGCGAACTCGGGCCTGCTGTCCGCGCTCGATCTCTACCTCCACGCCCAGATCCTCGTCGTCACCGAAGGCGCCGGCCGCGATCACCTGCTGTCCGCGGCCCGGCGGACCTATGCCCCGACCCTGTGCATCGCAGGTCCGTGGGCTGCCTCGTCGATCCTCGACGGCAAGACGCCGGCGGGCGAGGCCGCGCGCGCGTTCGTGTGCACCGGCCCGACCTGCTCGCCACCCGTCACCGACCCAGGCGCCCTGGCGGCCCTGCTCCGCGACCCCGGCTGACGGACACCTCGCAGCTCGCGCTCGCAGGGACTGCTCGAGGTCTCGCGCCGGCTGCCGCGGCCGTCCTGATGCCGCGGCGCTTCGTCACGTCAGGTCGCGGCCGTGACGGGGGAGCCGGTACTGCGCCAGCTTCCAGCTGAAGGTGCGAATCGGCATGCCGATGAGCTCGGCCGCGCGACGCTTGACGCCGCCGGCGGCGCGCAAGGCTTCGGCCATCCGGCGCTGCTCCAGGTCTCTCAGCTCCTCGGCGAGGGGCCGAAAGCTGACCTGCGTGGGCTCGATGGCCGCGCCGGCACGGGCCCGCGTGACCGCCGGCAGGGCCGCGCCCAGGTTGGCTTGCGCCACCGGAGGCTCTTGCGCCATCGCCGCGGGGAGGTGCCACGGCTCGACACGATCGTGGTCGACCAGCGCGGCAGCGTACTCCATGGCGTTCTTGAGCTCGCGGATGTTGCCGGGCCACGGGTGCGCGACCAGGCGGCGCATCGCCGGGGTGCTGATCCGGATCGGCGCGCCACCGGCGCGCGGCCGCGCGGCGGCGAGGAAGTGACGCGCCAGGATCGGGATCTCACGGCGCCGCGCCCGCAACGGGGGCAGCGCCACGGTGGCGCCGTCCAGCCGGAAGTACAGATCTTGACGAAACCGACCGGCGGCGATCGCGTGCGGGAGATCGCAGCTGGTCGCCGCGACCACGCGAAGATCGATCGCGCGAGCCTGCGTGCCACCGACCCGGGTCACCCGCTGATCCTCGAGCACGCGGAGCAGCTTGGCCTGCGCCGGCGCCGGCAGGGCGTTGACCTCGTCGAGAAACAGCGTGCCGCCATGGGCGCGCTCGAGCACGCCGGGCTTGCCGTGGGTCGCGCCCGCGAAGGCGCCGCGCTCGTAGCCGAACAGCTCGATCTCGATCAGCGGTACTTGCAAGGTCGCGCAATTGAGCCGCACCATCGGCGCGGTGGCGTGCGCCGACCACGCGTGCACCGCTTGCGCCACGTTCTCCTTACCGACCCCGCTCTCCCCGAGGACGAGGATCGGCAGCCGGGTGCACGCCAGTCGCTCGATCAACTCGTAGAGCCGCAACATCTCCGGATCTGCCACCAGCACGGTATGGTCGCCGATGACAAACGCCGACGTGCGCGATTCGGTAACAACCGTGCTGGTCGACGTGCGATCGCGCATCCCTCGCTCGCCGCGGCGCGAGCCACCGCGAGCGGCATCATGATGCACCATCACCGACGATGATCGAGCGAGCGCACCGAGTTGTACGCAGTCGGGCCCGTACTCGCCACTATCGGTCATCCCGTCGTTATTACTCACGCAGGTGACGACCATACAAAAATATGTCCAGCCGTCATACGGATTCTTCCGGCCGCCGGATACTTCTCACCATGAGGGTACTGAGCGCCGGAGCCCGACCCGTCGGGCGATCGTGCGCTAGCGCCCAGCCCGCGTGCGATCGAGCAACGCCCTGCGTCGAGCCGCGAGCCTGTTAGCCTTGGCCAGCGGTTCGAGGAGGTCGCGTGCGGCACGCCACTCCGTGGCAGCGGCCGGCCGGTCGCCGCGGGCGCTCGCCAGCTCGGCCAGGCCGGCGTGGATCTCGGCGAGGAAGCCCGGCCAGCGGATGTTATGCGGGGCATGCTCGGCGCCATCGCGCGCCACGCCGAGCGCTTCGGCGAGCGCGGCCTGGCGGGCCCCGGCGTCGTTCCTCGCGCGGGCGGCATCGGCCGCGGCGATCAGGCCCTGGGCCAGCGTCTCCTGCGACTCGTTGTTGATCGGGTCGCTCGCGACCAGCGCCCGCGAGCGCGCGAGCCCGGCCTCGATCAGCTGCTGGCTCCGTGCGGGGTCGGTGGCCGCGAGGAGCCTGCCGAGCGCGGCCTCGGTCGAGGCCAGCTCGTTGCGGAAGCCACCTTGCCCGGGCGATTCTTCGACGAGCTTTTTGCGCAACGCGAGCGCCTGCTCGAGGGCCTCGATCGCGTGCGGCGCGTCGGCCTTGTCGGCGTACGCGTTGGCGAGCTTGGTGTGCGACCACGCGACCGATCGGCGGAACGGCGCCGACCTGGGATCCTTGCCGACGAGCTGGCGGCGGATCTCGAGCGCGAGCTGGTACTGCGCGATGCCGCGATCGAGGTCGCCGAGATCGACCTGCGCGTCGCCGGCGCGGGTGTACGAGCGCGACAGATCGCCTTGCCAGGTCGTGCTCTCCCGGTCGCGGTCGACGAGATCCTGCTGGGTCGCGATCGCGACCCCGAGCTGGTCTGCGCCGGCCTTGTAGTCGCCGCGGTCGAGCAGCGCGAAGCCGAGGTCGCTCTCGAGGTTGCCGCGCAGCCGCTGCCAGGTCGTGTTCGCCGGATCGCGGTGGGTCAACCCCCTCATCATGGGCAACGCCTTGGCGTAGATCTCGATCGCGCCCTGGGGATCGCCGACCTGGCGCAACAGGTCGCCGACCGTGAGCTGGACCTCGAGCACCTTGTACTGGAGCTCGACGTCGTCGCGCTGACTCGCGAGCGCGCTCTCGCGGAGCCGCAGCGCGGCGCGGTACTCGTCGAGCGACTTCGCGGACTCGCCGCGGACCTGGAACACCGAGCCGAGCTTCAAGTGGCTGGTCGACAGCGCCAGCACCTCCTCGCCGGGCCGGCTGCCCGGGCTGGCCACGGCGCGCTCGCGCTCGGTCTTGGCCTCCAGGTACTCCTCGAGCGCCTGATCGAGCTTGCCGTCGCTGCGCAGGAGATCGCCGAGCCGATCGTGGGTCTCGGCCGCGCCGAGCAGCACGCCGCGGTCCGCGGGTGTCTCGTCGCGCAGCGCGTCGAGCTCGGCCTTGGCCTGCGCGTACCAGCGGAACGCCTGATCGATCTTGCCGCGCTGCTGGTGGATCGTGCCGATCTCGAAGTCGAGCCGGGCGAGCTTGCGGCGCTTGGGCCGCGCGGGTGCGCCGCCGGTGGTGCCGATCGCGCGCGCGAGCTTGCCGCGAACCTCCGTCCAGGTCTCGAGCGCTTGATCGAGCTTGCCGGAGTCGCGCTCGGCGAGCCCGATCAGATCGACCGCGTCCGCCATCCGGTCGAGATCGTCCACCGGGATGCCACCGGGGCTCCTGGCGAGCCTGCCGTAATAGTCGCGGATCTCGCCGCCGAGGCTCGCGAGCAGGTCGAGCCGGCCGATCTGCGACAGCCGGGTCTTCATGTCCGACAGCATCTCGTCGATCAGCTGCTCGGCGGCCTGGCGCCGCGCATCGGCGAGCTGCCGGGCGTGGTCGGCCGCGTCGCGCTCGTCGACGATCCGGCGCACCGCGAACGTGCCGCCCGCGGAGAACCCGATCGCCGCGAGCACCGCGATCGTGACCGCGGCGCGGTGCTTCCGGATGAACCGGCCGACCCGCTGCGCGGCGGTATAGCGATGCGCCGAGACCAGCTGCCCGGTGAGGAACCGCCGCAGCTCGGTCGCGAGCTCGCCCGCGTCGCCGTAGCGATCGATCGGCAGCGGCGCCATCGCGCGCTGGACGATCGCCACCAGATCCGCCGGTGCGCCGCGCTCGCGGTCGGTCAGCGGCACGACCTTGCCGGCCGCGGCGGCCGCGATGACGTCGGTGGCCGTGCGCGCGTCGTACGGCGGCACCCCGGCGAGCAGGTGGTACAGCATCGCCCCGAGCGCGAACACATCGGCGCGCTGATCGAGCGGCTCGCCGCGCGCCTGCTCGGGGGCCATGTACGCCGGCGTGCCCATCACGGCGCCGGCGATCGTCAGCGTCGACGACCCGGAGCCATGCCGCTTGGCCACGTTCGAGGGCAGAGATGGCCGCGTGACGCGCGGGTTGGCCTCCGGCCCGACGTCGTCGAGGTGCTTGGCGAGGCCCCAGTCGATCACGACCGTCTCGCCGAACTCCCCGATCAGGATGTTGGCCGGCTTGAGATCGCGGTGGATGACGCGCTGGCTATGTGCATACGCGATCGCCTCGGTCGCCGCCGCGATCCGCGGCAGGAGCGCGAGCCGCTCGGCGAGCGTCGTCGCGTCGCCGATCACCTCGTCGAGCGGGCGCCCCGACACCAGCTTCATCGCGAAGAACGGCTCGCCCGTGGGCCAGCGACCGGCCTCGTACACCGGCACGATGCCGGGGTGCTGGAGCCGCGCCGTGATCAGCGCCTCGCGCTGGAACCGCCCGAGCAGCTCGGGGGCCGGCTCGAGCAGCTCCTTGAGCGCAACCGGCCGCCCGAGCCGGTGATCCTCGGCGGCGAGGATCCTCCCCATGCCACCGCGCGCGATCTCGCGATCGGGCCGGTAGTGGGTGGCCGGAACCACCGGCAGCGGCGGCAGGTCACCGGTGGTGGGCGCGGCGACCGTCGCGGCCGACGCGAGCGCGGACGGCGCCATGTGCACGGTCGCCCCCGAGGCGAGCGCCGAGATCCCGATGTGCACGGTTTCCGCCGAGGCGAGCGCCGAGATCCCGATGTGCACGGTTTCCGCCGAGGCGAGCGCCGGTGGGGCCATGTCCACCGTCCCGAGCCCCGTCGTACGGGCCGGCAACCCCGAGGGCCGGGCCGGCTCCGGACCGACCATGGCGGCAACCGCGTCGCTGACCTGCTCGGTCGCCGGCGACGTGGACTCCGGGTGGTCGCCATCCTCCGGCGCGTCGCTGGCCATGTATCCTCATCATAGCTGTCATGGCCTCTGCGCTCCAAGTCCATCGCACCGGTGTGGGTCCGCGCATCCTCTTGATCCACGGCAGCGCGGCCGACCGCGGCACCTGGCTCATCCAGCTCGGCTCGCCCTTGCGCGAGCGCTTCACGCTGATCACCTACGATCGCCGCGCCGACGCACCCACGGTCGAGGCCCACGCCGCCGACGCCGCGACGCTCCTGGCCGCCGAGCCGGGCCGCGCGATCGTCGTCGGCTCGAGCTTCGGCGGCGTGATCGCCCTCGAGCTCGCCCGCAGCCACGCGCCGCTCCTCGCGGGCGCGGTCTTGATCGAGCCGCCGATCGCCGCGTCCGACGAACGCCCGGCCGTCTCGCAGGCGTTCCTCGACGCGTTCGATCGCCGGCTCGCCGAGGGCGGTGGCCCCGCGGCGGCGGAGCTGTTCCTGCGCACCGTGCTCGGGGACGCCGCGTTCGAGCGCATGCCGCGCATGTTCCAGGTCCGCGCGATGGCGAAGTTCGCCGAGATCCGCGCCGATTCGGTCGCGCTGCGCGCCTACCGGCCGCGCTACGCCGAGCTTTCACGCATCACCACCCCGGTCCTGCTGCTCGGCGGCGAGCGGTCGTCGCCGACCTTTCGCCCCACCCTGGAGGCGCTGCAGCGCGCGCTCGGCAACGCGCGCACCGAGATCATCGCCAGCGCGGGCCACATGTTGCACGCCGAGGCGCACCGCACGTTTCACGACCACGTGACGGCGTTTGCCCGCCAGGCCTTCGGCGAGCTTGCGCCGCCCTGACAGTTGCGCCAAGGTGCGCTCCCAGCATGTTCGAGCACCTCACGGAGACCGGCCAAAGGCCCACCGCGGTCGTCGTCGCCGTGCAGTTCCCCAGCGTCAGCGAGGCCGAGCTCGCCTCGTCGATCGCCGAGCTCGAGCGCCTGGCCAAGACACTGGGCCTCGATCCCGTCGGCCGGCTGACCCAGCGCCGCGGCAGCCTTGCCACGGGCCTCGTGCTCGGAGAAGGCAAGCTCCTCGAGCTCGCCGAGTGGACCGGCGGCACCGGCGTCGTACCCGCCTACGCAAAGCCCGGTCGTCGCAAGGCCAGCGACGAGGATGCCGACGAGGGCGGCGACGAGGACTCCGACGGCGAGGACGCCGGCGACGAGGACGCTGGCGACGACACGGGCACGGACGGCAGCGAAGCGGACGCCGATGCCGATGCCGGCCCCGCGAGCGCGACGGCCAAGGCCAAGCCGCCCGACGCGCCGAAGCCGACGCCGCGTGCCCAGGTCGTGCTCGTCGATCACGACCTCACGCCCACCCAGCAGCGCAACCTCGAGCGCGCCACCGGCGTCGACGTCCTCGACCGGACTTCGGTCATCCTCGAGATCTTTCATCGCCACGCCCGGACGCGCGAGGCGCGGCTGCAAGTCGAGATCGCGCGGCTCAAGTACCTGGCGCCGCGGCTTCGCGAGGGCGGGGGCGGGGGCGACCGCGTGCGCGGCGGCATCGGCGGCAAGGGGGCAGGCGAGACCTCCCTCGAGCTCGATCGCCGGCGGATCCGCGATCGGATCGCCGAGCTGCGCCACGAGCTCGCGCAGATCGAAGGCGGGTCGCGCACCCGGCGCGAGCGGCGCAGCGATCTGCCCACCGTCGCCCTCGTCGGCTACACCAACGCCGGCAAGTCCTCGCTCATGCGCGCGCTGACCAGCACCGACGTCTACGTCGCCGACAAGCTGTTCGCGACCCTCGACACCACCGTCCGCCGCCTCCAACCGCCCACCGAGCCGCCGATCCTCATCACCGACACCGTCGGCTTCATCAAGAAGCTGCCCCACGACCTCGTCGCGTCGTTTCGCTCCACCCTCGACGAGGCCGGCGACGCTGACCTCTTGCTCCACGTCGTCGACGCCTCCGACGCCGCCCACGCCGATCAGATCGCCGTCACCCGCGAGGTCCTCCGCGAGATCGGCGCCGACGCCGTCCCGACCTGGATCGTGCTCAACAAGATCGATCGCGTCGATCCCGAGACCCGCGAGCTCCTCGCCGACCGCTATCCCACCGCGCTCCAGCTATCCGCCAAGGATCGCCACGACGTCGTCACGCTCCGCGATCGGCTGATCGAGCAGTTCGCCGGCAAGCTCGAAGACGCCGAGCTCGACGTACCCTACACCGCGCAGCGCCTGGTCCACCAGATCCACGAGCGCGCCACCGTCCTCGCCGAGCAGCACCACGACACCGGCACCCGGCTCACCATCCGCGCGCCCAGCCGCGTCCTGTCCGAGCTCCGCGCCGCGCTCAAGCCCGCATCGTGACGCCCCGGAGCGCCAGCTGTCTTATCTTCAGCTCGGGATGCGCACGTACTTGAGCAGCGCGCGCGGTCCTTCGGGGGTCAGCGGCGCGCGGAGGAGATCGTGTGGCACGCCCATGTTCCCGAGGACGTAGTGGAGGCTGTTCGGCAGCGTCCACAGCGACTGGCCCTGGACTCCATTGAAGTAGCGCGGCCCCACAGCGTCTAATTCATCCCACGCGGGGATCACGGCCGCGAGGAACGGCTCGAACCGCTCCTCACCGGAGTAGAACCAGGGCGTGTTTTCGAATGCCAGGAGGCCTAGCGGGACCTCCGCAGCGCGGATGAGCGGAACCGCGTCCTATGAGGAGAGTTCGCCTAGAGCTTGCGTTCTACGCCCGTCGTGAACTACATGATGGAACGTGCACTTCTTCGAACGAGAGATGG
>Ga0308175_100003204_pt1 | contig 11312 bp, 10 predicted proteins | sample PhyCR1_3_FD_203893 | JGI IMG/M metagenome (GOLD analysis project Ga0308175, IMG submission 203893) | Soil microbial communities from UC Gill Tract Community Farm, Albany, California, United States - DLSLS.C.R1 | ecosystem: Environmental > Terrestrial > Soil > Agricultural land | place: USA... | reverse complement strand
AGGGACGGGCAGAAGTCCGCGCTCGCCGAGCAGAGGCTTGAACTGATTCAGGGCAACGATGAAGGCGATAACGCAGATGACGCCGATGCCTCGCTCCAGCAACAGCCGGGTGACCCAATATCCCCTTGGGTCGTCCACACTCAGAACGGCATTCATACGGTTCGCGAATTACGTACGAAGTTAGATCCCTGTGATTTGCCTTTTCGTTTCTCCCCTATTCACCGTGATAAAGCGCGGACTGCCAGCCGATGCCTGGCGCGCTCACCAATACAGCTTCAAAGCGAGTTGAATCTGGCGTGACGTTCGCTGGTAAAGTAGCGGGGCTCCGGCGCTCGTGATCGTTCCGGCTGCCTGATTGCCAATCTGCGCGTTGGGGTTATTGAACTGCGGTGTGTTGAGGATGTTGAATGTCTCCGCGCGGAACTGGAGCCGGCGTGTTCCGCCCTCGTTGAACGGAATGCTCTTGAACAGTGACAGATCGAACTGCTTCGTACCGGGGCCGAACAAGATGTTTCTGCCGGAGTTGCCGAACACGTAGTTGCCCGGCGAAACAAAGTCTGCTGTGTTGAACCACGCATGAATGTTGGGATCTTCGAGCTTGCCCGAGCCAATCCGGTTCGGCCACTGCACCGTGCCTCCGGAGTTGAGGAGACTTGTCACCATAACGGGGGTAAAGGGTGAACCGGTCGAGAATGTGTCGATGCTGTTCAGCTGCCAACCACCAATCACAGCTTGCGTGAGACCGTGGGCTCCGCTCGCGAATCGCTTGCCACGGCCGAAAGGCAATTCATACGACCAACTGAGCACAAGAGCATGCCGGATGTCGAAATCGGAATTGCCCCGGTACCATCCAAGATCGCGCGCGTTCTGTATTCCGACCGCGTTTGTGTTCCCACTCGAGTTGTCGAGGCTGTGAGCGTAGGTGTAGGCGCCCTGAAAATCGAAGCCGGACGCTATGTGACTTTGGTAAGTCACCTGGAGCGAGTTATAGCTTGAATTCGCACAGGTGCAGTTGTACGCTCCATCTCCGAATCTGGGATAAGGCCGCCGCGTTGCGACCGCGCTCGCTCCCGGAACTGCTTGATTGATGTTGGGATTGATCAGGATGTGGACCCCGTTCTGGCCGACATACGCAACGGATAGCAAGTCTCTCGTGGTGATTTGCCGCTGTATGTTGAAGTTCCATTCGTTCGCGGAAGGATTGGGGAAGTTCCGGGAAAAGACCTGAAAGGCTGTACCGTCGATCGGAAACAGATCGGGACGGGCGGCGGGGAATCCGGCTGAGATCGGGAGCGCAGCGTTGTAGCCGGCGAGTCCAGTAGTATTGGTCGTCGTGAGGGAACCATTGAACGGCGCATTCTTCGCCTGCGGATTCGAGTTGTACGTCTCATACGCATAGAAGATGCCGAACCCGGCCCGGATCACGGTCTTGCTGTCCGGGCTGTAAGCCAGACCGAAGCGCGGTCCCAGGTTCGCGTAACGCCCGTCGGTGATCGAGTTGCCCGGGAAAGGTGGTGTGCCGACCGGCACCAGGTTGCCTGCACCCCTCGGGTCGAAACCTGCGAGGCGGTTGTGGCGCTCCGTCCAGGGTGTGACCATTTCATTCCGAAGTCCAATATTCAAGGTCAGCTTGGAATTCACGCGCCAGTTATCCTGCACGTAAAACACAGGGCGGAACCGGATCAGATCGAAATACTTGGTTACGTCTAATTGCGAGCTGATAGGACGGCCATACAAGAAGTCTGCGAGGCCATATCCGGTATAACCGCCATTGAAGTTATAGCTTCCGACCGGCTTCGGAGGTGTATAAAACGCAAACCGGGTGCTCATCCAGTTAAAGCCGAACTTTAGTTCGTGGCTGCCCTTCACCCAACTGAAAGCCTGGTCCACTTCCCACAGATTGTTCACTTTCTCGAGACTGCCGTTGCCGTCTCCCAGACTGGCATTGCCTGAGATCGCGATGCTCGTTAGCCCCAGTCCGCTTACGTTGGCATTGGGAATGCCGAGTTGTTCGGCGATTTTGCCATATGAGGAATCCGCTGTAATGATGTTTTCGACAAGGCGCGAAAACCCGACGCGGATCTCGTAATACTTGTTGGGGCCGAGCGAGCGGCCGTAGCCGATTACACCTTGCAGACCGGGCGCGAGCGTGAGCCCGGGATAACCCGGTCCGCCCCCGATTGCAGGTGCCGGCAAGAATCCAGGATTGGTTGTGGCCGCGTTTTCCTTGCTGAACCGTCCGAAGATCGACGAATTAGTCGTCCGGTAGTCCACCCGAATGTCGCCCTGATCGATGTTATTGATCAGCGCACCGTTATAGAGGTAGTTGTTTACAGTCCCGGCACCCGGGATGTTGGGTCGCGGGAACAATGCCATGAGCTTCGCCGAGGTAGGATCAATCTGCTGAACCCGGTTGCCGGGAAGCGGCGTCGTTGTCCCCGGTACACGGAGCACGGTTCTCGGGAGCAGGGCAGAGAAGTCCCCTGCACGGAAGGCATCCGTGGGCACAGTTGACGTGTACGTCTGTGCCTGGCTGACACGCTTCCCTTCGTAATCGGCAAAAAAGAAGAGTTTGTCGCGTCCGTTGAAGAGCTTGGGAATGGTCACCGGGCCCGCAACGTTGGCCCCAAATTGGTTCAGATGGTACGGCGGAATCGGAGCAGATCCCAGGTCGAAGTAGTTCTTCGCGTCGAACGCCGCATTGCGAACGAATTCATAGAAAGCTCCGTGGAATTCATTTGTGCCTGACCGGAAAGTCACATTGATAACCGAAGGTCCGCCACCATAAGCAGCGGGCGCAGCGCTTGTCTGGACCTTGAATTCCTGAATTGCGTCCACGGGTGGATAAAAGATCAGGACATTCGCATCGGTGTCCACGCTTTGAATGCCGTCGAACAGATAAATGCCTACATCGGACGGATTCCCATTCACGATTGCTCCGCTGGTTCCCCTTCCTGCCGTGTAACCGCCGTTCGACGAGTTGGTAGAGTTGCCTCGGTTATTCACGCCAGGGGCGAGTTGAACAAGTTGGGTGAAGTTGCGGCTGTTTAACGGCAGATCGACTACTTGCTGGCGGGTGCGGAGGTTGTTCAAGTCTGAGGAAGCGGTCTCCACAGCGACGGAATTTGCTGTGACTGTGACACTTTGGGTTGAGGACCCGACTTCCAGCGGTATCTGCAACTCCAGACGTTGTCCCACCACCAGCTCGAATTTCTGAGTTGTTTCCTTGAAACCGGGCTGCTTGACTGAAACTTCATACTTCCCCGGCTGTAGAGCAACGAAATCAAATTCGCCCGACCCCGCCGTTGTCGTTTGGCGGGTCGCATTGGTGGAGAGGTTCCGGATTTCAACGGTTGCGCTGCTTACCGCAAGGCCCGTGGGGTCTTTCACGGTTCCAACGACCGATCCCAGCTCGAACTGCGCAAGCGCAAGGCTGAGCGCGGCAGACAGGAAAAGACTTACAAGTGTAACGACGCGGTTCATAGTGCCAGATCCTTATTGTGGAACGTCGGCGGCGCAGCACACGACCAGACTCGCACCGCAACCCCCAAGTTCGAATTAGCAACATGCTATTCTGCGGCACCCGACGTGTCAAGCGCCGAAGGTTCCTAGTTCTCTAGGCCGACAGTCGCTCGTGTACCGGTCCGGGCAGTGGATGTGAGCTCAACGTCCCTGGACCGGAGAGCCGGTCGAGGATCCAGGCGAATGGAGGCGCGAGGAGGACAAGGCTGCTGCCGACGACTATTCGGCGGAGGAAGGTACCAACGTCAGCAGGCATGCTCTGGAGTGACGCAATGGAGGCTGCGAGGATGAAGTAAGTGACGGGGTTCAGCAGGAAAATCATCTGAAGAGCACGAAATCCGCTGTAGACGGTTTTGCCGGCAAAGAGGTAAAGCGGCGAGCGGCCTCGAGGGGTGGATTCGAGAGGAATCCAATGAAAAGTTCCATCCAGGTCCCATGCCGTGAAGAATCGTCTCGCTACGTGGGACACGCGCCGGCTTGGGTCGTAGAAAACGGGCGCAGGCTGATCAGGCCACTTCACCAGCGCGAGCGAGCAAGCCGTCATGCTGTAGAAGAACAAAGTGAACGTAGTTCCCTCGAACAGGCAGAGGCTCGCCTGGAATACCACGTTGCAGAAGACGACGGCACTGTTCAGTTGCCGGACCATAAGGCAGGGCACGATGGCGAGTTCCGTGACAATCGTCGCCCAACACATAAAACGGGCGAGGACGAGTGGGGGGAGGCGGGAATTCAGCGCGATGTAGAAAGGCTGATGAAGGCGATTCAGCGCCCAGTTTTCGAAGAAAATGCCGCTTTGCCAATCGGGGTCGAGAAGTTTGTTCAGGCCAGCCCCGAAGTACGTGATCGCTAGTTGCCACCGGAAAAAGTTAGGCGCGCCCGGCTTGTAGAGTCCGGCCAGAAGGAACATCAAACCGCAGAACGTTTTGTTGTTTCCGTAATAAGCCTTGGATGAAACGACCGCAACGAGCATGGTCGAACCGATGATGAGCGAGAACAGTCGAATCCGGCGGTTGAAGACAATCGCGAGCGCAGACACGAGAAACAACGTCTGGAGTGTCTTCTGGAACAGAACCGGCGGGAACCGGTCCAGGAACGGTACGAACGGCAGCCACGGATCGGGCAGGATGCGCACGTGGTTCACAATCAGGGCTGCGATCGCAAGCGTCTTCACCATGATGGCGAGATTCTTCGGCAGGTCAGTGCCGGAGCATTTCAGGGGATTCCAGGACGGCTTCGGCTCCGAAGACGCATTTCCGGAGGCCGGCTGTTGTGCGGTGCTCATCGAGCTCACTAGTCCACCTCACGCTGCGGCGAAGTTGACGGCCAGCGCCAGGTCTGCGGTGCCTTTCCGTTGACCCGGTATTCCACTACCACCGACGCTTTCTCCCCAAGCGCAGCACGCTTCTGTTCCACCTGTTGCAGCATGTCGATGACGTGCTGAGGTGATCTGTTGTCGAATCCGTGTCTCGGACGCCGGTAGCGGTGACGGAACTCGGGGGCCGTCAACGCATGCCCATTTACAGTTGCATTCGCCCAGTATTCCGTCTGGGTGTCGTAAGGAGCCCAGCAAAAATAACGAGTGGGAACAAAGCGAGCGTAAACGATCGCGCCCAACTGAAAGGCAAATAGCAGCAGCGGAATGATCACGCGCATTGGAAGAATCCTCTTAAGCTATCACCGGTGAGGTCCAACGGACCTCTGCACCGCGGGCTAAGCTGAGCTCTTCCGTCCGCGCTTTGACGGGGCTAGACGTCTCTCACGCAGCGGAAGCTCATGTTCGTCGTTGTGCTATCGGGCGTGTTGCTACTGCGCGCGGCCACTCGGTATCGGTTGCAGTACGACTTATGGCAGAGATACGATCCGCCTTTGATGACCTTTCCCGTTCCACGCCGTGGGCCAACGGGATTGGTCCGTGTTGCCCAGGTGTGAAATGTGGGGTGGAACCAGTCCGCGCACCATTCCCATGCATTTCCGGTAATCGTGTACAGCCCGAATTCATTGGGCGGAAATGCATCGACGGGGGCTGGGGCGGAAAATCCGTCTTCAGCTTCGTCGACGTCTGGAAACGTCCCCTGCCAGATGTTGCACAGGTGCCGACCTCCGGGCGTTAGTTCGTCGCCCCACGGATAGAGTTTCTGCTCCAGGCCTCCCCGGGCAGCGAACTCCCACTCCGCTTCGGTTGGAAGACGCTTGCCTGCCCAACGTGCAAATGCAACAGCATCCTTCCAGGAGACATGAACCACGGGCTGATGAGGTCTCGTCTCGACGGATGAGTCCGGTCCTTCGGGGTGGCGCCACTCCGCACCGTTCACCTTGCACCACCACGCAGCGCCGAGGACCGTGTCTTCGACCAGACGTGCATATTGTTCAGGAGGGATGTGGCCCTTGAACACGAACGACCAGCCGAACTGCTCCGCCTCCGTTTTGTGCCCGGATTTACTGACAAACTCGGCGAATGCTTCGTTCGTGACGGGATAGCGGTCGACCAGAAACGGATCAACCTGCACCTTGCGCACTGGACCTTCTCCATCAGCGGCGAATCCGTCTGCTGTTTCTGTGCCCATGAGGAATTCGCCGCCTTCGAGCCGGATCATGTCGGCGGCCGATCCCTCGCGGATCTGTTGGCGAACTGCCGAATCCTCGTTCGAGAGTTCGAGAACTTGAGCCCGTTCCTTAGTTGGCACGCAGCAGGGATGAGGCTGCAGGGTCATGTTCTCTTCCCTTCCAACCGCGAGCGATAGAGGTAATTCGAAATCGCGTCATACACTTCGGACAAAGGCTGAATGCCGGGAGGACGCTTCTCTAGCATTCGAACGATGTGAAGGCCAAAGCGGGTCTCGAAGACAGGGCTTTGCTCGCCGGGAGACAGTTCAAACACCACATCCTCAAACTCCTCGACCATTACGCCCCGCGCAAACCAGCCGAGATCCCCGCCGTTCCCCTTGCAATCAGAATCGCGATCCGCAACGGTGCTGAAATCTTCGCCCGCCTTCAAACACGCTTCGATCTGGTGCATGGCAATTGAAGCGGCTTCGCGCTGAGCAGGTCCTTCGGCGTTCTTTACGATCTGCAGTACATGCACCCGTTCCGGCGCCTGGAAACTCGATCGATGCGTCTTGTAGTAGAAGTCAATCTCCTTCCGGGTCGGTTTCCGAACGGGCAATGGATTCGCGGACAAGCATCACCTTTCTCTTTCGATTTTACTGGCAGCACCCCCGCCCTCAATTTGTCCTATATTGTAGAAGTAATGTTTGGTCGCGACTACCTGGGCGAATTCGAGCACATCGTGCTCCTGGCGCTCCTACGGCTCTCGGATCAAGCCTATGGCGTCACTGTTCGCCAGGAGATCGAGATTCGTACCAACCGTGAAGTCTCAATCGGCGCAGTCTATGCCACCCTTGAACGTCTGCAAAAAAAGGGTTACGTGAAATCATTCCGTGGCGAGCCTACGGCAGAGCGTGGCGGCCGGGCCAAGCGTTTTTTCCGCGTCACAGCCAACGGACTCTCCGCTGTGAATCGCACGCAACAGGCATTAAGACGAATGACTGAAGGTCTCGAACTGGTTCGGAGCTAGTAATGACTTCTCAATACGATGTACCCCCTCAGCCTCCGCGAATGGCGGTTTGGCTCCTTCTGCTGTTTACGCCTGCGGAACAAACCGAATCAATACTCGGCGACCTACTAGAAGAATTCTCAACCCTGGTGATGACCTGGGGCATCGGATTTGCTCGACGCTGGTATTGGCGGCAGACTCTAAACACGATTCAGCACGCTTGCGTCGGTGTACTTCGTGCCGCCCCGTTTCTGATGCTCGTGACCGTGGTTGCAGGTTTGTGGTCCATTGGATTTGCGACCACGTTTTCGCAACATGCCACCCGAATATTCCTCGACAGCCATGGAATCTACCAGTCGCACCCGGATGCATACCTGTTCTGGTCGAAGTTCCCGTTGCATTTGGGACGCGTCATTATCTGCGCTCTCGTCGGGTGCGTCGCTGCGCTCGCTGCTAAGAGAAGGGAGATGCAGGTGGTAACTGTCCTATCTGTTTCTCAGATGGCGATGTTCTTCGTTGCTGTCGTCACCGTCATTGCGCGAGGCGAGGCGTGGTTCCAGTGGTTCGTCGTGATGTTCAAGTGGAACAGCCTGTGCGCGATCGGGACGATTGTTGGTGGAGTCATCGTTAAGATCTGCCGGGTGTCGATGAGAAAAGGCCATTCGCCCGCCTGATCATGGGACACCAAAAAATGGCTGAGGCGACCAATCGCCTCAGCCGGGTCGCGAAAGTAGGAGCTACTTAGCGATGAACGGAACCACGGAAGTAGAATCCAGGTCTTCCGTATCCATACGGTCGTCCGTAATAACCCGATCCCCAGAAAACGGAGAACGATGGGCGATAGTAGAACGGCGAATAGTAATACGGATAGCCGTAATAATAGGGCGCCGGATAAGGCGCCGCGTACGGAGCCGCGGCATATTGTGGCGGCCTCGCGGGGTAAGGCGCCTGGCTGTACGTCGGCCGGTCATATTCATTCGGCTGAACATAACGGAATGCCTGGGGGGCGCGGTCCGTGTAGACGGTAAGGGGTGCCTCCAGCCGGAACGTGAGCGCCTGTTCGGGTACGATCACGCTCGGCCCGCCGCGTGTGATTAAGACGCCGAGCACTCCGGCCGCGGCGCCAGCACCCGCTCCGATCGCAGCGCCTCTGCCCCAGCCGGCCGCACCGCCGATGGCTGCGCCGAGTCCGGTAGTTCCTGCCACGGCCGCGACATCCCGGCCCACCGATGTGTCACCTCTGCGATCGATCAACTGTGTCTGAAGTGGTACCTGCTGGCCATCAACTAAGGTCAGCTCGGTGAGTTCGATCCGAAGCCGGGATGTGCCTTCTACCCGGCCCCCCTTCTGGGCTTCCACGACTCGTCCGGCTATGGTTTGCCCGGGTTCGGCAACAACCACTCCGTTCACCACGAGTGGCTGAACCAGACTGGCGGAAAAGGGATCACCCTGCTTGTTCTGGTCGGACGAGAGAAACTGATTTACGCGAACGGTGATGAACGTCCCGGCCGGTATGAATAGCTGGGGAGGAACTGCCGCCTGCGGCGCGGCAGGCCCGTACGGCGCCGGAGCTTGCGGATAATTTGGCTGGTTTTGCGGATAGTTCGGCTGCGGATATGCCCGTTGGGACTGAGCGTACGGTGGCTGCTGTGTTCCGTACGCTGGAGCTTGGCCATAGGGCGCTCCGCTGTATCCGGGCTGCCCATACGGTTGCGGGCTGGCGTTTCCAACCGCTCCCGGTGGCGGTGCCGGATCCTGATCCATTGGCTGATTTTGCGCCGGAACTCCGCCGTTCTCCGCTGGCCCAGCGGGTTCTACGCCGGCCGGCGGGGCTGCGGGCGGTGCCTGGTCGGGCGCATCCCCGACGCGTTTCCACCCGCCTGTTGACGCCACCTGAGGAGTGGAACTCTGCGCGCCCTGCTCTGGGCGAGCGTTGTTTTGACCGGCGGCCAGAGTGCCGGCAGCGAGCAGGCTAACAGCAAGATAAGACGCCGCGACCTGGAATGGACGACTGTAGAAGCTTCGCATAACGACCCTTTAGTTCGACGAGATCGCTAATGCACTCGTTGCGCCACTGCGAGCATCTCTGGTTTCAATAACTTAGAGGTTTGTAGCCGGTTGCAAATCACCGCGAGCGGTGCATTTCGGCCATTTACTCCATGCGATCGCGGTAGTAGTGGACGATCGACTTCGCGACGAGCGCTCCCACAATGAGCAGGGTCAGCGTGCGCGCGGCCCCTTTGAGCGTAAGGAGCGCCACGACGACAAGCACTGCATAGAGGAAAAGTGCCGTCCGCAGGCCAATGACTGACTCGCCTTCAGGTTTCATCGGCTCGCCACGTTATAGGAGAAGGAGAATGCCAACCTGACCTGGAATCCGCGGAAGTCACTGGGCAGTGGAGGTAATTTGTTCGACATGCTGAGCCCGGCTACAGCAGCTTGGTCGAGCGGCGCGGAACCGGACGAATCGGCAATCACGACTTTCACGATCTGACCTTCGCGATCCACGATGAATTGAAGCGTGGTTCGTCCCCGCAAGGTGCCCATACGCGCACTCTCCGGGATCACATGCTGCCAGTTCGCTCTGACAATCGCGAGAATGCGAGTAAGATACGCCTTGAAGTCGGCTCCCTGCGGATCGCTTTCGAGCTCAACCGCGGCGTGTTGCGCCGTTGCCGGGTTGCCTACGGACCCCGGCGCCGGCGGTGATGGTTGGGACGTACTTTCGTCCGTGATCACGAGTTTCCGTCCCGCGCTGTTCGGCGCCAGATCCTTGATCGCACTGTCGATGCCTGCTTTCGGCGGGGCAAGCGTCGGATGAGGATTGACGGGCGCGTCGGAGCCGATGTTTTGAAAAGGCGAATCGTTCCGCTTGGGCTCGCTGGGTGGCGGCGGAGGCACATTCAACCCGGCCAAGGCACCCGGAACCGGCGCGGGCGCAACCTGGTTCAAGGCGACTTTGGGAGCTTCCGGCAGGATCTGGGGCGGTGCCGTTACTTTCTGCGGCGGCGCGTTTTTGGGCAGTTCGAATTGCCGGACACTTGGAGCCGGACGTGCCTTCGAGGCCTGTTGTGACGGAGTGGCCATCAGGTCTGCCAGATCAATGCTCTTCGAAAGCTTGTCCCGATTCGGTGCTTTCTGCGTGATCACGTCACGCGGCAGATAAAGGACGACGTGTGGTCGGATGACGCGAGCTTCGGGTTCGGTTCGAACGGCGAAACTGGGAAGCCTGAGCGCGAGGAGAAAAACGAAAAGGTGAACGAGCAGCGAACTCGAAAGAACCCCGAGCCAATAAGATGAGGGCCGCGCCTCAGGAAGGCCGCGCAAAAGGTCGAGGTCCAACCCGCCTTTCTCAACGACTACTTCGGTCATTTTGCCAACGATAGTTACTGACGTTCCTGAAGAGGTTGAGGTTGCTTGGCCCGGCGAATCGTTTGGGCGACTAACTCAGCGTGTTCCTTGATTTTACCAAGAATCGATTCGGCAACCCGAAGCGCCTGAGTGCCTTCGCTGCCGCCCACACGAGGCCGGGAACGAGTCCGAACCGAGTGGAAAAACGCTTCCAGTTCCAATTTGAGCGGCTCCGATTTCTGGACGGGCAGCGATTCGAAACCGATCTTTGGGGCCGCGCCCTTTGCCAGGCTTGACGGGTCGAGGTCCTGCGGCTGTGCGACGGCCAGGCGGTTTGCGTCCTGCCGGTGATAATCGACGGAAATGTACTCACCTGGTTGGAAAAGGCGAAGCTTGCGTACCTGCTCGGTTGAGACCCTGCTGGCGGTTAAATTAGCGATGCAGCCGGTGGGAAACACCAGCCGGACGTTCGCAATGTCCACCTTAGGTGAAAGAACAGAGATGCCCGCGGCGTGCACCTCGCTTGGGTCTTGCCCCGTAATGCTCAAGACAATGTCCAGATCGTGGATCATCAGGTCGAGCACGACGTCCACATCAAGGCTGCGCGGGCTGAACACGCTGAGCCGGTGGATTTCAAAGAATAGCGGAATCGTGATCTTTCGTTCCAATGCCAGAACTGCCGGATTAAATCTCTCGAGGTGACCAACCTGCAAGATGCGACGCTTCGATTCTGCTAGCCGGGTGAGCCGGTGTCCAGCCGCACTTGAACTCGCAATCGGTTTTTCCGCGAGGACATCGACGCCTGCGTTCAGTAATCGCGACGCGATTTCTTCGTGCGTCGCCGTGGGGGTAGCAACAATCGCTGCGTCGATACGGCCGAGCAATC
>Ga0308175_100003202_pt1 | contig 11317 bp, 11 predicted proteins | sample PhyCR1_3_FD_203893 | JGI IMG/M metagenome (GOLD analysis project Ga0308175, IMG submission 203893) | Soil microbial communities from UC Gill Tract Community Farm, Albany, California, United States - DLSLS.C.R1 | ecosystem: Environmental > Terrestrial > Soil > Agricultural land | place: USA... | reverse complement strand
CGAACCGCGCCCCGCCGCCGGTCGATGACCCGCTCAATGATCCGCCCAAGGCGCCGGCTCCCGGGAAAGATCCGCTATCCAAAGATCCCTTGGCAACCGCCGCGGAATAATCCAAATAGCCCGCTAGTTCCAAAGGCAGGCAAGCCGGCCAGATAACAGCGAGCCCTGATGTCGATTGCGAATTCCATCCGCGCGCAAATCCCGCCCATTCATCCCGAAGGCTATCCCTTCATCGGCGGCTTTGCGTTGGTCAGCCTGATCCTGTTCTGGATCTGGACGCCGCTGGGCTGGATCGGCACGGTGCTGACCGTCTGGTGCGCGCTGTTCTTCCGCGATCCGGTTCGCGTCACGCCGGTGCGTGACGGCATCGTGGTGTCGCCGGCCGATGGCCGCGTCTCCATGATCGCGCAGGTGTTGCCGCCGGCCGAACTCGGTCTCGGCGACCGGCCGTTGCCGCGCATCTCGGTGTTCATGAGCGTGTTCAATTGCCACGTGAACCGCAGCCCGGTGGCGGGCCGCATCGACCGCATCGCCTACCGGCCCGGCGCCTTCATCAACGCCGAGCTCGACAAGGCGAGCGAAGACAATGAGCGCAATTCGCTCGTCATCTCGACCACCAACGGGCGGATCGGCGTGGTCCAGATCGCCGGCCTGGTGGCGCGGCGTATTGTCTCATTCGTGCGCGAAGGCCAGTCGATCGGCGCCGGCGAGCGGTTCGGCCTGATCCGTTTCGGCTCGCGGCTGGACGTCTATCTGCCCGAAGGCACAAGGGCGCTCGTTTCCGAGGGCCAGACGGCGATCGCCGGCGAGACGATTTTGGCCGATTTCGGGTCGAGCGAGCAGGGGCGCACGTTTCGCTCCGATTAACCGCGTCCGAACCGCCTGAATGACCAGGGTTCCACCAATGGTGAACCGGGCCGGCGCTTGCTATATAAAGGCAGGCCATGCTGACATCAGATCCAAAGTACCCTGAACTGCGCCGCCGCCGGTTTCGCCCGATCCCGGTGCGGATGCTGGTGCCCAACGTCATCACCTTGCTCGCGATCTGCGCCGGGTTGACGGCGATCCGCCTGTCGATCGAAGGGCGGATGGAGCTTGCGGTCGCCGCCATCGTGTTCGCGGCCATCCTCGACGGTGTCGACGGCCGTGTCGCGCGTATGATCAAGGGCCAGTCGAAATTCGGCGCCGAACTCGACAGTCTCGCGGACTTCGTCAATTTCGGCGTCGCGCCCGGACTGATGCTGTATTTCTGGCAATTGCACGAGCTGAACAATGGCGGCTGGATCGCGGCCATGGTGTTTGCGATCGCGGGCGGCCTGCGGCTTGCGCGCTTCAACGCCTCGATCGACGACCCGAACAAGCCCGCCTTCGCGGCTAATTATTTCACCGGCGTGCCGGCACCGGCCGGCGCCATCCTGGCGATGCTGCCGTTCTATCTGGCGTTCCTTGGCATCTCGAAGCCGCCGGCGACGCTGACGGCGGCTTACACGCTGCTGATCGCGTTTCTGATGGTGTCGCGGCTGCCGGTATTTTCCGGCAAAACAGTGCGGATGCGGGTGCCGCCGGAAATGGTGCTGCCGGTTTTCGTGTCGGTGGTGTTCTTCGTTGCGCTCCTGATCGGCTATCCCTGGCACATGTTGTCGATCGGCTCGGCGATCTATCTCGCGAGCCTGCCCTGGGGCTGGAAGACCTATCGCGACCACGAGCGCAACGCCGCCGCGGCGCAGGCGCCCGTCGCGGCTGATGCGGCCGCGCCGCAGGCTCCGGCGGCGAGTTTTTCGCCGGCTTCCGATGATACCGCAGACGATCGGCCGGCGCGGCTGAACTGAGCACCTCGCGCCCCCTCCAATATGTCTGCCATGAGACGCCGCCGAGTTGGGTTCTCCGCCAATCTCGGCTATAGGGGCTTGACGACGTACGGCCTCAAAGAGCCGGGCCGAAAAATCAGGAGAGAACGCCGTGAACAAAGCCGTGACCGCCCCGCTGCCTGCTTCCGTCCTCGAAGCGCTGGCGCGTTATGACACCCCGACCATCTGCAACGCGATGGAGATCGTGGCGCCGGAGCGCCGGCTGATCGGCTATACCACCAAGCCGCTAGTCTGCCCGTTCCCCGATCTGCCGCCCATCGTCGGTTATGCCCGCACCGTGACGATCCGTTCGGTGCTCAAATCCACCCTTCCGGCCGACGAGCAGTCGAAGCGCCGCATCGCTTATTACGAATATGTCGGCACCGGTTTTGGTCCGCGCATCACCGTGATCCAGGATATCGACGGCGCCGATGTCGGCTACGGCGCGTTTTGGGGCGAGGTACAGAGCAACGTGCACAAGGCGCTCGGCTGCCTCGGCGTCATCACCGACGGCTCGATCCGCGACATCCCGCAATGGGCGCCGGGCTTCCAGGCGCTGGCCGGCTCGATCGGGCCGTCGCATGCCTGGGTTCACGCCGAGAACTGGGGCGGCGAAGTCCGCGTCGCCGGCATGACGGTGCATTCTGACGATCTGATCCATGCCGACCAGCACGGCGCCATCGTGATCCCGACCGACATCGCGGCGAAGATTCCGGAAGCCGCCGAACTCTGCGGCCGTCGCGAGACGCCGATCCTGGACATTGCGCGCAGTCCGGATTTCACGCTGGAAAAACTGAAAGAGGCGCTGAAGCGTTCGTCCGAGATCCACTGACAAGAAAGTCAGGGCTCAACAAACGGGGGAAAGGTCATGAAGGGGTTCTGGGCGGCGCTGTCATTCCTGATCCTCTTCGGCCCTGCGCCGGTACTGGCGCAAGTCTATCCCTCGCGACCGATCACGCTGATCGTTCCGTTCCCGCCCGGCGGCTCGACCGATGCCGCTGCGCGGATCATGGCCGAGCGGATGCGCGCCACGCTCGGGCAGTCCGTCGTGATCGAAAATGTCGGCGGCGCCGGCGGCAGCATCGGCGTCGGGCGCGTCGCGCGCGCGGCGCCCGATGGCTACACCTTCGACATCGGGCAGTGGGACACCCATGTCGGCAGTATCATCTACAAGCTCGACTACGACCTCGAAAAGGACTTCGAGCCGATCGCGCTGGTCTCGAACAATCCGCAGCTCATGGTCGCCAAGAACGACCTGCCGGCGAATACGCTCGGCGAACTCGTGACGTGGATGAAGGACAATCCCGGCAAGATCAACTTCGTCAACCAGAACGCCGCGGCGAACGTCACCGGCGTGTTGTTCGAGAACCTGACCAGGCAGAAGGTGCAGTTCATTCCCTATCGCGGCGCGGGGCCTGCGATGACCGACCTGATGTCCGGCACGGTGGATCTCCTGGTGGTGCAGGGCGCGGTGGCGCTGCCGCAAATCCGCGCCGGCAAGATCAAGGCGCTCGCCAACCTCTCGCCGAAGCGCTCGGCCTCGATGCCCGACATTCCGACCGCGGACGAAACCGGCGTGCCCGGGCTTTATATGTCCGGCTGGTTCGGCTTCTGGGCGCCCAAGGGTACGCCAAAGGACATCATCGCAAAGCTCAATGCCGCGACGGTGGAAGCGCTGGCCGATCCCGCGATCCAGAAGCGCTTCACCGAACTGGGCCTCGACGTCGCGCCACGCGCGCAGCAGACGCCGGAAGGATTGGCCGCCTTCCAGAAGGTCGAGATCGAAAAATGGTGGCCGATCATCAAGGATGCCGGCATCGGCGCGCAGGCGCAGTAGGCCGCAGTAAATTTCAATCTGCATGTCAGCATCCGTGGCAGACGATACTGACAGCATCTTCAACCGGGCGCGCCGCCGGGAGCGATCTTCCATATGATTTGTGCACGCAGGCCGCAGGCGTCTTTCCTGTTCTGGAGCACCAGCCTTGCGCCGCTGGCGCGCAGGGCGAGCTCGACAATCGACAATCCGAGACCGCTGCCGAGGGGGCTCTTGTAGCGGCCTCGGAAGAAGCGGTTGGTGACCAGCGCCATCTCTTCCTGCGGTATGCCCGGGCCTTCATCGTCGATATAGACGGCCAGCGCCTCGGACTTTTCCTCCATCGACCATCGAATGGCTCCCGGCTGCAGCATGTGACGCGCCGCGTTTTCATGCAGGTTGCGAATTGCCAGCAACAGGGTGTCCCGGTTGGCGGTAACCATGATGTTCTTGAGAGCCGGATCGACGGTAATCGGGATGGCTCGTTCTGACATCGGCAGGGCCTCGATGACCTCTTCGATCACGCCCCCGATGCTGACCTGGTTTGCCGAGATGGCCTCCGGCGCCGCATCGAGCTTGGCGATGGCAAGCAACTGACGGACGAGCCGGGTGGTGCGATCGACGCCGACGAGAATTTGTCGGAGGGCAGCGCTGCGTGTTGCCTCGTCCGGGGCGGCCATCGCGATCTGGGCCTGCGTCCGCAGTCCTGCGAGCGGCGTACGCAACTCGTGCGCCGCAAAGGCAGTGAGATCCCGCTCGTGCCGCAAGGCATCCTTGACCCTCGCGAAAAGGGCGTTGAGCGAGCCGATGACCGGCTGGATTTCCGTTGGCACTCTGCCGGTTGCGATCGGGCGCATGTCGTCGGCGCTTCTGCGGGTCAGTTCCTCCGCGAGCCCCCGCAACGGACGCAGGCCGCGATTCAAGCTCGCCCAGATCAGGAAGCCGAGCAACGGAACCACCAGACCCATCGGCGTCAGAATGCCCTTCAGGATTTCTGCGACGAAATGGTCACGCAGGCCGATCCGGTCTCCGACCAGAACCCGGACGCCCTTGGCGGCGTCTTCGGCCGTGAAGATGCGCCATGTCTCGCCGTTTATGAGACGCTCGGAGAAGCCCGCACGCCGGTCGCTCAGGCTTTCGTTCGGCGCGCCGCTGGAACGTGCGACCAGCCGGCCGTCGAGCGACCATATCTGGCAGGAAAGCTGTCGTTCGTAATTCAGCAACTCGGCGGTCTGCCTGGAATCTCCGCCATCTTGTGAGGCTCCGACGCCGTTGCTCGAAGCGAGCGACAGCACCATGAGTGCCGCTTCCTGCAGTCTTGCGTCCAAAACGCTTTCGACTTCCCGCCTGGCGCCGACGTAGGTCCAGCAGGTCGCGGCCAGCCATATCAGGCCGGTGGCGGCAACGAGGATCAGGAAGAGTTTTCCTCTCAGCGAATTCATGGCGCAACCGGCCTCATCCGGTATCCGATCCCGCGCAGGGTTTCGATCTTCGTTCGCCCGATCTTCGCGCGCAATTTATGGACGTGGACTTCTACGGTGTTGCTCTCGATCTCCTCCTGCCAGCCGTAAAGCTTGGCCTCCAGATCGCTCTTGGACAGTACCGTGCCGGGCCGGTCCATCAGCGCGGCGAGGACGGCGAACTCGCGCCGGGAAAGACCGATACATGCTTCGCCGACATCGACGGTCAGTCGGGCCGGATTTAGCGTGACGCCGTTGTAGGACGCTTGAGGCGCGGCGCGGCCTTCATTCCGCCGGCTGATGGCGCGGACGCGCGCCGCAAGCTCTTCGAGGTCGAAGGGCTTGCCGAGATAATCGTCTGCGCCGGCATCCAATCCCCTGATGCGGTCCGCGACTTCATCGAGCGCCGTCAACAGCAGCACCGGCGTGCGGTCGCCCCGGGAACGCAGCGCCGTCAACAAATCGAGGCCGGATCCGTCCGGTAGCATCAGATCGAGAACCAGCGCGTCGAATTCATCGGCGGCGAGCGCCGCGTCGCCGTCAGCGCAATTGGCGACGATATCGAGCGTCGCGCCGTAGAGGCCGAGCCCGACCTTCAATCCGTCCGAGAGCACCGGATCGTCTTCGACCACTAAAATCCGCACGTAAGCCGCTCCTCGTTGAGACTTCCGCGTCGGCTCCCAGGCTTAAGGCTGACTTAAGGTCGCAACGCCACATGGCGCGCTGGAACGCTCACAGAAGGTATCCCATGCCCTACGTTCGCATTGCCGGTTTTGTTACGCTGTTGTTGCGCCTCGTGATGGCCGCGGTCGGGCCCGCGTGGTCGGTGACGCCGATGCCTGCGGACCAGGCTTTTCAGCTCCGCGCGCAACTGGATGAGGAAGAGGGGATCGAACTCACCTGGTCGATCGCTCCCGGCCACTACCTCTATCGCGAACGGATAGTCGTCACCCTCGACGGCAAGCGCATCCGGATCGCGGCGGAAAAAGGCGAACCCAAGGACGATCCGAATTTCGGGCTGACCGAGATCTATCGCGGAACGGGGATCGCGACGGTCCCGGCGGAACTGCTGCCTGAGAAGGGCCACATCGTCGTCACCTATCAGGGCTGTGCCGAAAACTCGATTTGCTATCCGCCGGTCTCCAAGAGCATCGACCTCGCGACGTTGCTGATCGAGGACGCCGGGGCCGGAGAGGGGAAGGGGCCCGCCCCGGCCCTTGGCGGCGGCAAAGAGACGCGCGACGTTTCGGCCTGGACGCCTTCACCCTCGAACGGCCTCGAACCGGAAGCCGGTGGGCTCGGCGGCGGCCTGGCTTCGACCATGCTGGCCTTCCTGGGCTTCGGCCTGCTGCTGTCGCTGACCCCTTGCGTATTTCCAATGATTCCGATTCTGTCCGGAATGCTCGCCGGCGGCGGCCGCCTTTCCACGCCGCGCAGCCTGGCGCTGTCGGTTTCCTACGTGCTGGCGATGGCAGCGGCCTACGGCACGCTCGGAATTTTCGTCGCGTGGTCGGGCGAAAACCTGCAGGCGTCGCTGCAGACGCCGGTGGCCGTGCTGGCCATGAGCGCTGTATTCGTCGCTCTCGCCCTGTCGATGTTCGGGCTCTACGAATTGCAGCTGCCGCAATCCTGGGCGGCGAAACTGGCGGTGGTTGCGGGAAACCGGGGATCGATTGGCAGTGCCGCGCTGCTCGGCTTCGGATCGGCGTTGATCGTCGGTCCCTGCGTGACGCCCCCGCTCGCGGCGGCGCTGGTCTATGTGGCGCAAACCGGCCAGGTGCTGCGCGGCTCATTGGCGCTGTTCTCGCTCGGGTTGGGCATGGGGCTTCCATTGATTGCATTCGGCGTAATCGGCTCGAGAATACTGCCGAGTGCGGGCGTCTGGCTGTTGCGTGTGAAGCATGTGTTCGGCGTCATCTTCGTCGCATTGGCGATCTGGATGGCCTCGCGCGTTGTGCCGGTCGCGCTGACGGCGACCGCCTGGGGCGGGTTGTGCATTGCCGTCGGCTTATACCTCGACGTCCCCTCGCTGTTCCAAGCGCCACGGTGGCGGCCAGCCAAGCTCGCGCAAGCCGGCGCCGGCGTGCTGGCGCTGTTCTACGGCTGCGTTCTCGTCATCGGAGCCGCGCTTTCCGACTACGGTCCGCTTCAACCGCTGATGTCGGTCGGTGTGGTGGCCTCGGTTCCGGACGCAAGCATTGGCGGCTTCCAGGTCGTGTCCAGCGAAGCCGAACTCGATCGCGCGATCGACCTCGGCCGCAAGCAGGGCAAGGGCATCATGGTCGACTTCTCGGCCGCCTGGTGCACCGAATGCCGACTGATGGAGCGAAACGTCTTCGCCCGCGAAGAGGTGAAACGGCGGCTAGCCGGCATGCTGCTGATTCGCGCCGACCTCACGCGTTTCGACCTGTCCAGCAAAACCCTCATGCAGCGCTTCGCTGTGGTCGGACCGCCGACGGTGGTCTTTCTCGATCCTGACGGAACCGAGATCACCGACACGCGCGTCGTGGGCGACATCGGCGTCGATGATTTCCTCAACAAGATTGCCAAAGCCACTGGCGTCTAGCCTTTCAAGGAGAAATGAACATGAACGATCCGATCTCACGCTCGCAATTCCTGCGCCTGGCTGCGATGTCCGCGCTGCTCGTCATTCCGGAACAGGCGCGATCCGGCGACAATGAAATCACGCGCGACATGATCCTGAACGATCCCGACGCGCCGGTTGCCGGCAATCCGGATGGCGATCTCACCATCGTCGATTTCTTCGATTACAATTGCCCATATTGCAAGATGGCGGCAAAAAGCCTGGAAAAGATCGTCAAGGCCGACGGCAATATCCGCCTCGTCTACAAGGATTGGCCGATCCTCGCCGAAACCTCGATCGTCGGCGCACGCCTGGCGCTGGCTGCAAAATACCAGGACCGCTATCTGCCGGTCCATCATGCGCTGATGGACATTCCGGGTTATGGCATCTCCCAGGAGCAGATGCTGGAGGCGATCGGCAGGACCGGGGTCGATCAGCGGCGGCTCGACGCCGACATCGCGGCGCATGCCGAAGACATCCTGCGCCTGATCAAGCGCAACCTGACTATTGCCGAGGCAATCGGCCTGCAGGGCACTCCGGGATTCCTGGTCGGCGCCTACAGGGTGAACCAGGCTCTCAACTACGACGGCTTCGTCAAAGTGGTGGCCGATGCGCGCGCGCGGGCGAAGACCGGCAAATAGGTCAGGTTTCCCCAAACTTATCCGGACACCAAAATCATGATGAACCCGTTCTTTGGACAGACGCGAGGGTGGCTCGCCGCGTCGGTGTTGTCGTTCGCCCTTGCCGGATGTTCTGTCACGGGCGAGGGACTGCGAAACGCCGAACTGTCGGGCGTCCCGTCGCCGGCCTTGACGCAGTACGCCGCATCGACGGTTGAGAAGTTTGCGGTGGACGCTGTCGACGCATCTCATCTCGATCCGCAATACGTCAGGCAGGTCGTCGCGTATCGCTCGCCGCACCCGTCCGGCACGGTGGTGGTCGACGCCCACAAGCGCTTTCTCTATCTGGTCCAAAGCAGCGGCAAAGCGATCCGTTACGGGGTCGGCGTCGGCCGCGAGGGGCTCGCCTTCGCCGGCACCGGAACGGTGCAGGAGAAGAAGGAATGGCCGCGCTGGACACCGACGCTGGCCATGATCGCGCGCGAGCCGAAGCGCTATGCCAAATGGGGCGGCGGCATGGAAGGTGGAGCGGGCAATCCGCTCGGCGCCAGGGCGCTTTATTTGTTCAGGAACGGGCAGGATACGCGCTACCGGATCCACGGGACGACCGAGCCGGACAGCATCGGCAAGGCGGTTTCATCCGGATGCATCCGCATGATGAACCAGGACGTCATCGACCTCTATGCCCGCGTGCCGCTCGGCGCAAAGGTCGTGGTCCTCTGAACGTGATCCGCGCGCGACCGGAGCTTTAAGGCTGGCTTAAGGCGATGGGTCCCGGCTGCAAGCACCGTTACTCCCAACGATCGGAACACCTGATGAAAACTATCAATCCTGCTTCCAGCAAGGGCTCGACGTCATCGGTGCCCTCGCTTGCCGCCTGGGCGCCGTTATCGCTCCGCCTTGCGGTCGGCTATGGTTTCATGGCGCATGGCTACGCCAAACTCTCCCGCGGTCCCGAGACCTTTGCCGTCGTTCTGCATACGCTCGGCGTGCCCGTACCGGAACTGGCGGCATGGGTGGCCACGCTGACAGAACTGATCGGGGGCGGCGCGGTGATGCTTGGCGTGCTCATTCCCTGGGTCAGTGTCCCGATGGCGGTGGTTTTGCTCACGGCACTCGTAACCGTCCACCTGCCATATGGATTCTTCACGGTGAAGCTTGTGTCCGTGACCGAAGCCGGCATCAAATTCGGGTCGGTCGGCTACGAAATTCTGCTGCTTTATCTTGCGGGGCTGATGGCGCTGGCGCTCGGTGGGCCCGGCAAGCTGTCGCTGGAAGAATGGATGGCGCGGCGACGTGACGACCGGATGCGGATGAGCCCGGAGGCGTTCGCTCCCAGGCCGCAAAGCCTCGCCGAGTAATCCTGTGGAAGCGCAGTAACGTTCGGGCGGTTGGGGCGAAGCAATGGGTGACGCGAGCGGGCGGCGACCCGCTGGCGCGAAAGGTCCGCGCGCTAACTCTGCAGGATACTCCTGCCATGACCACGGAAGATCTCATTCGGGCTCTGGTCGCGGATCGATTGGTCGGACGAAGACTGCCGCTCGCACTGTTGTGGGCGCTCGCCGCAGCGGTCGCCGTCGTTTCCGCGCTGTTCTTCTCGTGGATCGGCTTTCGCGAGGACATCGGGGCCGCGTTGCGGACGGCGCGCTTCCTGTTCAAATTCGTGGTCATGGCCCCGCTGGCTGTATTGTCATTGGCCGGGCTCTTGCGCAGCGCAGGCCCGGTGTCGGTGCCGGGCTGGTGGAAAACGCTGCTGCCGCTTCCGCTCGTGGTGCTCGTCATTGGCGTCGCTGCCGAGATGCTGATGATCCCGCCATCGGCGTGGCTCGTCCGCCTGATCGGCAGCAATGCCGCCAACTGCATGATGCTGATTCCGCTGCTCGCTTGCGTCCCACTGGCGCTTTTCATCATGATGTTGAAAGGCGGCGCTCCGGCCAATGCCGGCATGGCCGGTGCAGCGGCCGGCCTTGCCGCGGGCAGCATTGCGGCCGTCTTTTATGCCGCGAACTGCTTTGACGACAGCCCGCTATTCGTCATCACGTGGTATCCACTCGCCATCGGGTCCGTGGTGTTGGCCGGCCATTTTGCTGGCCGGCGTGTCCTGAAATGGTAGCGCCGCGGGCGGCTGCCTCAATGGTTAGCAAATCCTTGAGCCGGCGCGGGCCGCCAGCCCGCAGTTTTACGGCCTCTGTTCAAGTTTATCCTTTACGGCTCTTTAATCGCGGTGGCCGTAGGGTGCCTCCTGCGCTGCTCCGAATGAGCGGCGCGACCGTCCAGGACGGCCGGTCGTTCGCGTATGCGTCGGAGTTCAGAATGGATATCACTACGCTCCTCGGCCTGGTTGCCGGCGCCATCGTCCTGTCGACGCTGATCCTGATGGGCGGTGATTTCCGGATGTTCTACGACATCCACGCCGTCATCATCATCTTCGGCGGTTCGTTCGCCGCGACCCTGATCCGCTTTCCGCTCAGCGCGATCCTGCACGGCATGCCGCTGGGCGCCAAATTCGCCTTCACCATGAGCCGGCTTTCGGCGCGCGATCTGGTCGACGAACTGGCCCGCATCGCGGAAATCGCCCGCAAGCAGGGTCCGGTCGGCCTGGAGAAGGTCGAGACCGACGAGCCGTTCCTTGCCAAGGGAATCCGCTACGTCGCCGACGGCTACGACCTCGAATTCATTCGCGACAACATGGAGCGCGACCGCGACAACTTCCTGATGCACCTGAACGAGGGCTCGAAGATCTACCGCGCCATCGGCGACTGCGCGCCGGCGTTCGGCATGATCGGCACGCTGCTCGGCATGGTGCAGATGTTTTCCAACATGTCGGACCCATCGAAGCTCGGCCCCTTCATGGCGGTGGCGCTGTTGGCCACGCTTTACGGTGCGCTTGTCGCCAACCTGATCTGTCTGCCGATCGCCGACAAGCTGCACGGGAAGCTGCTCGACGAGGAGACCAACCGCACGCTGATCATCGACGGCATCCTGATGATCCG
>Ga0308175_100003201_pt1 | contig 11318 bp, 7 predicted proteins | sample PhyCR1_3_FD_203893 | JGI IMG/M metagenome (GOLD analysis project Ga0308175, IMG submission 203893) | Soil microbial communities from UC Gill Tract Community Farm, Albany, California, United States - DLSLS.C.R1 | ecosystem: Environmental > Terrestrial > Soil > Agricultural land | place: USA... | reverse complement strand
CAGGGGCTCCATTCTCGGTTACGATCCCTTTACGTATGTAGAGGTCAGCTTCTTCGGGGAGGAAGATACACGCTCGAATCTCATTAGGCTAGTCTCCGAAAAATTCACAAAGGTCATCAACGTCCCGACCATGAAGGAGCATCGCGCGGCTGGTGTCACGGGGTGCCTGAAAAATCTCGCATACGGCGATTTTTCAAACGTTGCGCGCTCCCATCAACGCGAAATATCGAATACGTACTCATTCATCGGCACGCTCGCTTCCGTCGAGCCGCTTCGGTCAAGGACCGTACTCAACGTGATGGACGGATTGCGCAGTTTATGGCAAGGCGGGCCATTTCTCCAGAGCCCCCGGTTCCTGTTTTTTCCGAAACAGATTGTCCTTGGTACGGACCCTGTCGCACTGGACCATGTACTGATCGATATGATCGAACAAAAGCGCCGGGAGGAAGGCGCGCCTTCGATTTTCAATCGTTCTCGGGAACACGTAAAGTTTCAGCCGGAACTGGATCCGAATTTCAACAGCTTCATCCGCGAGCCGGGACACGTCCAATACGCATCGCATCTCGGCCTTGGGATCTATGACAACGTGCAAGAGAAGGTGATCAAAGTTTGAGTTTGCTTTTCGCTGCGTTGCTGCTGCCCACACTGTTTTGGGATCAGGGGCCCAAGACGGCTGACGTGCTACACCAGGCGGGGATTCGCGCTATCGCCGTGCCGCCATCAATCGAGAGCGCCTGGAAATCCGTATCGGGCTTCTCTGTGCAAGGTGTCGATCCTGCCGGGATGACGAAACTCCCCAAGCCCGGCGTCAGATTCCGCGTGCACCAAGCATCCGCAACGGGCGCTCCGTGGGTCGATTCGAATGCATGGCGGATATTGCGGCAGCCTTCGGCATCGTTCTTGTACGAAGCACCCGGCGAATCTGCGGCGATTGCAGCCGCAGAGGCGTTCACCTACGCCGCAAAGGCGGACATCCATACCGATGCAGCCGGATTGAAACCGCTCGCCACGATATTGACGTTCCTTGCCGGTATCGAGGGCCCGAACATGCCCCCTCTCACGAATGTCGATTTCCTGGATGATGGATCTTCGGAATCGGGAGAATTCATGAACCTCCTGATTCGGAGGAATCTCCTGTTTCGTATAGTGAAAAGCCCCACAACATCAAGTGCCGTCACGGTCAAGTTGGGCTCGCCCCGATATCCCAGATCTGAAGCCGCAAACCCAAGCCTGCTGGCAGAAAAAGTCCGCGCCGAGGTCACCGATGAGAAGCGTCTGCTGCGCATCTACGGAAGCGAGATCGTTGTCGCGAGGCTCGAGGGCGACAACACTTCCGCCCGAGTGTATCTGATCAACTACGCCGGCACGCAACTCGCCGTGGATGGGATTCGAGTGAGAGTTCTCGGCAAGTACACGCATTTCAAGGTGTCGAATTTGGGAGTGCCGGACGGGAGCGTGTCCGACCCGATCTCCACAGCCGAAGCTACCGAGTTCACCTTGAAACATCTGAAAACGTTTGCCGTCATAGATTTGGCGCGATGAGAAAAGGAGCCCTGAACAAACCGATGTCTTTGCATGTGCGAAAAACTCTGAAAGCGTCCACGCCGCTGCTTTCATTGTTCTTCTGTGGCTTTGCCGTCCAGGCGCAAACACAATACGATCTGCTGATACAAAATGGGCACGTCATTGACGCTAAAGACAAGATCAGCGCGGTTCGTGACGTGGCAATCAAGGACGGCAAGATTGCAGCGGTGGAGTCGCATATCGACCCAAAGAGCGCTCTCAAAACGGTGGATGCGAAGGGCCTCTATATCACGCCGGGGTTGATCGATATCCACGTCCACGTTTACGCAAGCACAGGCGAGCGCGGATCGTACGCCGGTGACCAAAGCGTCTTTCCCGATGGGTTCACGCTCAGGTCAGGCGTAACCACCGTAGCGGATGCGGGCAGCTCTGGTTACAAGAATTTCGATGATTTCAAAGAGCACATCATTGATCGTTCCAAAACGCGCGTGCTGGCGTTCCTCAATATCGTAGGCGCTGGAATGCGCGGTCCTAAGTTCGAAAACAATCTGGCGGACATGGAGCCCGCACCGGCAGCGCAGATGGCGCTCCGTCACAAGGGACTGATCATCGGGATCAAAACGGCTCACTACGCAGGACCGGAATGGACGCCCGTAGAGCATGCTGTCAAGGCGGGAACCGAGGCCAACATTCCCGTGATGGTCGATTTCGGAACAAATCATCCCGAGCGTCCCATCAGCATATTGCTTACTCAGAAGCTACGGCCCGGGGACATCTATACGCACGTGTATTCGGGGCTGAGGGACGAGTTAGACCCTTCCGGGCATGTGAGTTCAGCTCTTTGGAACGGCCGGAAACATGGCGTGATCTTCGATGTTGGCCATGGGGGCGGCAGTTTCGCGTGGCGTGTCGCCGTACCCGCGATCAAAGAAGGCTTTTTACCGGATTCCATTTCGACCGACTTGCATATCACGAGCATGAATGCCGGCATGAAAGACATGCTCAACCTGATGAGCAAATTCCTTGCTCTCGGAATGTCTGTGGACGACGTAATCGCCCGGTCAACCTGGAACCCCGCGAAGGAAATTCACCACGAGGAACTCGGGAATCTCGCGATAGGTGCTCCGGCGGATGTTGCTGTACTGCGAGTGGAGCACGGCACGTTTGGGTTCACTGATATGTACGGAGCCCGTATGAACGGGACGCAGAAGTTCGAGTGCGAGATGACCGTGAAGGGCGGCAAAGTCGTGTACGACCTCAATGGCTTGTCCCGGCCTGACTGGAGGACACTGCCAAAGAACTACAAAGCGATTGGGGATCCACGATGGGATGGGCTCAATCCGCGAGTGAGCAACCACTGATCGCTAAAGCGCGCACGCTGCTGCTACGCAGGATCGGCAGATTAGCCGACGACCGCCTTCGAAAGCACCTCATGCAACCGTTTTGCCACGATTTCCTCTTCGCCCGGCTGCAGCATCCAAACTCCGACAACGATTGTGTTTTCGTCGGACCCAAGCCCGCGTGAGTTCTTGCTGCCCGTTTCCGGATTGAGTTCAATACTCGGATTCCCTTTTCGTAATTGGTCGGCAACTTCCAGCGGCGAAATCTTCACACGCTGTTGGTCGTACCGAAGTAACAGGTGTGGAACCTGGTTCGCGACCGGCATCTTCGCCGTTTTCGCCTCGAGTGTGGGCACGCTGCGAAGCCGAGCGGAAATGGCATCCGCCCGCCTCTGAAACTCCGCCTGCATTTGCTCATCCGATTGGCTGAGGAACCAGTCTACGGCGGCCACCATTCCCACAATCTGTTCTTTAGCGACCTTCATTCCACGGCCGACCGTCTCAGATTTCGGATTATCGTTCGCCAGAGCAGCCTGGATCAGATCTTTTCGACCGAGCAAAAGTCCAGCATTCTGTGGACCGCGCATGCCCTTGCCGCCGGAGAACGTAACCAGATCAAAGCCCATTTTGGTGTAATTCCAGAGATTCGAAATGGGTGGCACATCCGCCGCCGCATCGTTGAAACAGGGCACGTTATGTTCATGCGCAACTCGGATCCATTCCTCGCGCCCGATTTCCCCGCCCTCGGCCGCGTTGAAAAAATGGGTCATTACCGTCTTGTCAGAAAAGGCCGCCTTGTACTCGTCCAGTGTCTGGACTTCGACGAATTTGATCCCGCAGTTATAGAGAGCGTGATCGTAGTCGTAACGGTGCGCCTTCTGAACGATGACCTCATTTTTAAGCCCCGCCATGTCCACGGGAATGCGCACCGGAGCGGATGGATCGGCCACCGTCAAACATGCAGCGGTGCCGAGGGTGAGAGCTGATGAAGCGCCGGCGGTCACCAATGCGCCTCCGCACTGCAGCCGCTTTGCGAGATACTCGCCCGAGGCCCTCTGCAACTCTGCGAACCGAACTGGGTGCTTCGCCGCTTGAGCAACCGCTGCCTGCACCTGGGGCGGCATGATCGACGCCGTCAAAAATGTATACGTGCCAGCGGCGTTGATGATCTTCGTGACGCCCAGTTTGTCGTAATAATCTTCGCCGGCTACAGTGTCCCGCGCGGTGGCTGCCCGAACGGTTAGCGATTGCGCTGCACCGGCAGCGAACAAATTTCTAGTCCAGCCGAAGAAGCCACGCCTCGTTTCAAATCCATTCATCACAGAGCCTCGCTTTCGTTCACAAAGCCAAATTCGGCCCAGTACGATGAAGGCGGCGTCATCATCTGATCACCGCCTCGAAGCGCGTAGGGCCAATGACCTAGATATAAGCAATCACGTCGATTTCGACCAGGGATTTCCCAGGCACGCCCGCCACGGAAATCGTTGTACGAACCGGCGGCTCGGACCCGAAACGGCCCATGAAGACTTCGTTCATGGCTGCATAGTCCTTCAGGTCAGCTAAAAACACAGTGCATTTGAGAACCTTGTCCATGGACGAGCCGCACGACTCCAGCTTCTGTTGAATCTCGTCCAGAACGTGTTTGGTATGCGCCTTGATGTCGCCTTCGAAGTGCGCACCGATACCGGACAGGAACAGGAGGTCGCCGTAGGCAACGGCGGGACTGAAAAGAGCAGGCTTTTCCGGCTTCTTTCCCTCTGACCAGAACACCTTCTTCGTTGGCTTCGTTTGTGCGGCGGCCGGAGGAGCACCTGCAAGTCCAACTGCACCAGCGGCCCCGGCGGCTGCTGCGCCTTTGCCCAGAAACTTTCGTCTATTCGTTTCGCCCATTCGAACTCCTTCTATGAATTCACAACGTAAGCCGCAGGCCAGGACTAAGCCCGCTTCACTGGCCGGATGACACCTACTGGCGCGTGGTATGGGTGCCGCTGGGCAGTCCAGCGGGCGTCGCCATATTCGCCCATGTTAACCGTGCCGCCCATCCGGTCGCCCTCAACCGTGCCTGAGAAATCATAAAACAATCGCGTCCCCTGTATCCTCTGTGAACTGCGGAATCGGACGAGATTCACTGCGACGCCGCCGATCAGATCGCCTGAGACGTACTCTCCGTGGTGAGTACCGACCAACTTCTCACCATGCTGCTCCAGTACGACCGTGTGAACAGCGGATCCACGGTTGAAGTCGAGTGTGACATTCCACTGCCCGGCGACGGAAACGGGCTCGCCCTGCGGCAGAGTCTCGGTTTCAAACTTAGGAGGCTTTGAAAGGATACCGTAGATGCGCTGTCCCACAACTTTGGAGTCGCCCGGCATCATCATGTAAGGCGTGATCGAGATGGTGCTGGCCATCTCGTCGGGGCGACTGCCGTTCGCGCTACCTAAGACAATGCGCGGCTCAGTCTCGAGCAATACCTTAGCAACCTCGGTTCCGGTGATCCCGAGCGCCGCCCCATCCCACTTGATCAGCAGCCTGGGGGAGCGGTTTGAAAGGCCCTCGGGAGCACCTTCCGTCTTGGTCGTGACACCGTTCACGCGCTGGACGCTTGTCGCGATCTCCTCAAGCCACCCTTGCCACTGCTTCCACTCGGCTTCGTGATCGCGTTTCTTCCACATCTCTACGCCGGTCAGCATGCCCATAATTTCTTCTTTACCGACCTTAAGCGAGCGGCCGAAGGCATGGTGAGGAGCACTGTTGGCCCACGCTGCCTGTAGGAGGTTCTTGTCACCCAACAGCAGTCCTGCGGCCTGCGGGCCGCGGATACACTTGCCACCGCTGTAAGCAACTGCGGTCGCGCCACGTTGGAGGTGAACGTTGGGAAATGTCAGCACCTCTGCCGCGGCATCCACGATGACGGGAACATTATGACGTTTAGCTACTTGAGAAACCGCCTGCGTACCGAGAGGGCCCTCATCCCCTGGACCGCCCAGGATATAAACCATCGCGGTGCGATCGTTAAACGCACCCTCGAGTTCAGCTGGATCTTTGACTTCGATGATCTTCACGCCGAGCATGCGGATCGCATGGTCATACACGTTCCGCGAGTACTCGGGAATGATGACCTCGTCCTTCAATCCAGTGAGGTCGGGCAGCCGCTGCATGCGTTCGGGGTTCGATCCCACAATCGAGGCCGCCGTACAGTGTGTGAGCGCCGCGCAACAACCCGCTGTCACAATCCCCCACTCGGCTCCGGTCAACTCGGCCAGGCGCTTTCCCACGCCGTTCATCAATTCATCCATCTGGACATAGCTGCGGGACGCTTCATCCATCGCCTTTTTCACTTCGGGCAGCGTCTGCGAACCGCTGATGATGGTGAACGTACCCTTGCTATTGATTACAGGCTGCACTCCGATGGACCGGTACAGTTCACCAGCGGCGTGAGGCGAACTCGGAGGCGTGCTTTCCGCATATACAGGCAGGCTTCCCGCTAGAGTCAACAGCCCACCTTGGCGGAAGAGATCGCGGCGGCTGAATGCATTCGCAGCCTTTCGGCGGTTTCGAGTGAAGATTTTCGACAACATGAATATGAGTTGCTCCGGTCGTGCCCTAAGTCTTTCGAACGAACGGCGGATTTTGGAGGAAGTTGATTACTATAAGCCAGTTTATTAAATTGCCGGTCGTGGAAGCGAACTGCATTTGAAGCGGAGAATGAGGGTGACGGGGCACGGACCCTCCCTCTCAGCTTATGTGACCTTCAACCAAGGAAGCTCCGAACGTCGCCAGTTCCACATCTTGCTCAGAAGGTAATCCGCTGACCGCAACGGCGCCAACAACTTCGCCATTCCTCCAAACGGGGACTCCCCCTGGCCAGCCTACAAATTGAGGATCGCCGAAATAGGCGATTTCAAAACCCTTTTCTGGATGACGTGCCCGCTCACCGATCTCCTTGGTCGGCTTACGCTCCCTCGCTGCACTCCAGGCCTTGTTCACGGCAATGCGAATGGATGAAATCGGGGCTCCGTCCATTCGGGAAAACGCGATTAGTTCGCCATGGCAATCAGCCACTGCAACGACTGCGGGTTTGTGCAATCCATTCGCCTTCTCGACTATGGCATCGATGATGCGTTTCGCTTCCTTGTAGTCAATCGTCTGGATGGCTTTCACGAATCGCACCCTCTCTAACAAAACGAGCTACTCCAAATTGCATACCAATGGCAAGACGCTTAGCGCCGTTCGACTTCGTTCTCCTCTGCCTCCCGGGCGTGAGAAGCGCCCTTACGTCGCGACCCGACGTTACAGGATCTAGCCGTTCAGGTGGGAACTCCGAATCGCGGCAATACCCAGCGCATCAATACCAAATAGCCGAGCACGAATAATACTGCGATCAACCATTCCGGCATACCTAACTCCTAGCACACGATACGCGATCCATCCGGCTTTGCTGCATAAGCTATATCACGGAATGGCAGGATCAAGCCTGTGAGCCGTTTCGAATTGCGCCTTTGCGGTAGCTTCGTCGCCCAGCTTCGCGAGTGCCAGTCCAAGGTTATAATACGCCGCCGCATAACCAGGCTTTTGGTGGATGGCTCGTTCAAATTCGGATTTCGCTAGCGAGAGTTTACCTGCGTTCAGCCACAGCAAGCCAAGGTTATTGTGAGCCTCTGCAAAGCCGGGTGCGCGCTCAATAATGTCTTCGTAGACTTCGGCCGCTCGATTTACTTGGTTGTCGCGCGCAAGAAGATTTGCAAGCAGCATCCGGCTATCCAGATGCCCAGGGTTAAGCGAAATCGCAGTTGAAAGTTCCTGGACAGCCTCAGCCGTCTTGTCTGCCATGGAGAGCATCACGGCTAAGTTGTAATGTGCTTCGGCAAGATCAGGATCGCTGAGCACTGCGTCCCGGAGTTCGTTCAGGGCTGCTTCGCGCTCGTTCCGCTTCCCATAGACAACGCCCAGCTTCATATGCGCTTCGGCGTAGTCGGGCTTTAGCTGCAGAGCTTTCACATAGTCCTGCTCCGCCATTTCATTGTTGCCAAGCTTCTCCTCCGCCAACCCCGCGTAATAGTAACTGGCGGGCAGGTTAGGGCTAACCTTCTTCGATTGCTGGAATCGATCCAAAGCCTCCTCCGCTTGCTGCCGCTTCAACAGATCGAGTCCATCAAGGATGAGCTTTTTACTTTCGGCGAGTTGCAGCCGCGACTGATGCAATTCGCGGATCTGGCGCATCTCGGCCGCGGCCTCGCTCGACTGTCCTTGCATGCGCAAGGCGACACCTAACGCATACTTGGCTTTCTCAAAGTCTGGTTGGAGATCGACTGCCCGGCGCAAAGCCGAGATAGCGCCATCTATGTCCCCGTTCTGTTTCAGTCCCATCCCCAAGTCACAAAGAGCAACGGGGTTGCTAGGCATGAGACGAACGGCCTCGCGAAATTCCACAACCGATCCTTTGTCGTCGCCTTTGCGCCGCAACGCAACACCGAGGCTGTCATGCGCAGGCCCAAAGTTCGGGTTCAGAGCGACGGATCGGTGGAATTCGCTGAGCGCCTGATCAAGTTCCCCGTTTTGCCCGAGCGCAACGCCGAGATGATAATGACTCTCGAAATCTTTGGGACGCAGCATCAGATAACGGCGAAATGCCCCGACTGCCTTCGCCGGAGCTCCATTTTCCAGGTAGGCCAGACCGAGCAATTTGTCCGTTTCCACTTCGCTCGGTTTTAGCTTATGTGCATTTTCAAGCTGTTCGACCGCTTGGGACGCGTTGCCATCCTTAAGCAGCAGACCTGCAAGATACCGCCGCGCGGCGGTGTTGCTGCCGTCCAATTCCACTGCGCGCCTGAGTTCGAGTTTGCAGGTGGCTGCATCGCCACGCTCGCAATAGGCGAATCCTAGTCCGGAGTGAGCCGCAGACCAGCCGGGCTTTAGGCGGACGGCTTCTGCGAACTCGGAGAACGCCGCCGCCCGGTCGCCTTTGTATTTGAGTGTCAGGGCCAGGTTGTAGTGCGTATCTGCATCGGATGGTTCCAAAGCAATTGCTTTTCGATACAGACCGATAGCTTGGTCCCATTGGCGCCTCTGGCTCAGTTCCAGAGCCTGCTTGCGATAATCGCTCGCCGTGTCGGCACACACCGCTACGCATCCGCAGGCCAGAACAGCTACACCAAACGGCCACAGTGATCGGAACATTGAGAATCGAGTTGCGGAATGCGATGAAGCATTCCGCAATTTCTGTTTTACCAGAGGAACTTCAGGCTGAACTGACCGATGCGCGGAGGTCGTGCACTGGTGACCACGCCGAAGTTGCTGCTGCTGAAATTTCCGCTCGGATTGTTGAACTGCGTGTGATTGAAGATATTGAAGAACTCAGCACGGAATTCGAGCGCCGTCGTTTCGGTGATGTGCGTACTTTTGAACAGCGCCAAGTCGGTATTCAGGATGCCCGGACCGGAGAAGAAGCGCCGGTTGGCAGTGCCGAAGTGGCCAAGCTGTTCTGAAGCAAACGCGTCCGGAAGGAAGTATGTATTCGGGCCATTGGGTCCCGGCTTATGCGGGTCCTGCGTAACGACCTTGCCCACCAGATCCGGTGTATCTGTTGAACTCTCTCCGACCAACGATAAATCTCCGGAGCCCTGACGAAGGGTGATCGGGAACCCAGATGCGAACCGGCTTATGCCAACAATGCTCCAGCCGGCAGTGAGCCTTCGGGGCGCTCCGGAAAACGCGCGGTCAAACGGAATCGCCCAGTTGTAACTGACCACAAAGTTGTGCCGGACGTCGTAAGAGGAAAGCGACCGGCTCAGGCGGTAATTGGTGAAATTCACCCACTCTCCGAATCCGGATGAATTATCGATGGCCTTGCCATACGTATACGCGGCCAGGAAGGTGAGGTCGGCTGCTTTGCGCTCCACCGACACCTGGAGGGAATTGTAGTTTGAATTGGCGATGTTGGCCGTGTACGTGTTTCCTGAACCGAAAGCCGGCCCAAGCGCAGTTCTTGTGCCAAAGATCTGCTTTCCATTCGGAAGCGTGTAGGTGGTCTGCTCGCCATTCGGACCGCAAGTGGGAGTAGCGCCCAACGCATTCAACTGAAGACAAAGCGCAGGATTGCCCGGGTTGGCCGCGTACTGTGCAATCAGCTTATGGCCTTGAGTGCCGACGTAGGCCAGCGTCAACACCATTGAGCTCGAAAGCTGGCGCTGAATTGTGAAGTTGTAATCCTCAGCGTACGGCATTCGGTTGTGGATCGAATATCCTGGCGATGCCGAGAGCGGCAGGTACACAGAATAGTCCAGCGTTTTGTTGGCCGGGTTGCCCGGGATGGGGAAGCTGAAGGGGAACCGTTGGCCCTGTGATGCGCCCGTGGCACGGGTCTGGAATGGCTGATCGAACATTGTTGGCTCGGGGCTCACCCAGTACAGCCCGAATGGGGCATCGCCCACCTCGTAGAAAAGATTAAGATCTTCGATGGAGGTGTAATAGATTCCATAAGCGGCACGGATGCTGGTCTTGCCGGGGCCTCCAGTGAGCTTTCCGAGGAGGCCGTCTGAAAAGTCTGGCGAGTACGCAATCCCCGCGCGCGGCGCAAAGTTGTTATACCGAGTCGGTGCAAGCGTGCTCGGGATACCAGGATCTCCGGGCACGACCCAACCTTTAGGTGCGGTGGGGAAAACTACGGATTGTTCTCCGGGCACGATGGTCTCGATTTTTCCTTGCGTGTCGTACCACGGCATGCTGACCTCCCATCGAAGGCCCAGATTCACTGTCAGATTGGGTTTCACTTTGTACGCATCCTGGATAAACAACCCCCCGTATCGAGTCCTCGAATCGAGGAACTGCTGGCTGCACTGGTTGTAGCTCACGGGAGCGCCAATCAGGAAGTCCGCGAAATCCGCCCCGGTTTCGCTTCCATCAAATGTGAAATCTCCGTTGGGAGCGCAGGTGTTGCGTTCGTTGATCTGCAGATAGCGGAATTCACCGCCGAATTTCAGCGAGTGCTGACCGGCCACTTTGGAAAAGCTATCGGAAACATGCCACGTGTTGTTCGGCTGGAAAGTCGTCAACGTCGGAACGCCAATCGAGAAGTCGTTGAAGTAGATAGGGGGCACGGTTTGAGGGAAGTTGGCCGGACCGGAAGGAATAATGCCCAGTGTGCCGGGTCCTGTAACAAAGCCCAAATCCGCCAGCTTTGCAAAGCCCCCGTTCGGCTGAGTCGTGATTGTGGCAGTCCGGAAGAAGCTCAATCTGAACTCATTCACTTTTGTAGCGCCGAACGTCTTCGTGTTGCTCATCACCGCCATTTGCGCGCGTGACGGCGTCGTCGCCGTGAACCCAGGCACGCTGGCAGCAGCAAGAGGATCAACCACCGTGGCGTCGTCGAAGTGGTAATAGAAATACCAATTGCCGGTCATTTCGTTGATGAAGTCCACGCGCTGCCCGATCTTGTCATCAACGGCGGTCTTTTTC
>Ga0308175_100003200_pt1 | contig 11319 bp, 6 predicted proteins | sample PhyCR1_3_FD_203893 | JGI IMG/M metagenome (GOLD analysis project Ga0308175, IMG submission 203893) | Soil microbial communities from UC Gill Tract Community Farm, Albany, California, United States - DLSLS.C.R1 | ecosystem: Environmental > Terrestrial > Soil > Agricultural land | place: USA... | reverse complement strand
AAAAAGCTTGTCGACGACGTTTCGTTCGAGGTCCGCAAGGGCGAGGTCCTCGGCATCGCCGGCCTGATGGGTTCGGGCCGGACAGAGATGCTGATGACCATCTTTGGCGCCTGGCGAGGACGTTCGTCGCGCAGTATCAAGGTCGAGGGCCGGGACGTGGTCATTACTTCGCCGCGTGACGCCATCCGCCGCGGCATCGGTTTTGTCACCGAGGACAGAAAGCGTTTTGGCCTTATCCTCGACCAGACCATTCTCGAGAATATGACGCTCGCGGGACTGCGTTCGATTTCGGGTCGCTTTATCACCGACTCAACGCGTGAGGCGGTCGCGGTACGAGCGCCGATGGAGTCGCTGAGGGTCAAAGCGCCGTCGCCGTTGACCGTGACGAACACGCTGTCGGGCGGCAACCAGCAAAAGGTGGTGCTCGGCAAATGGCTTTTGACCAATCCAAAGATCCTCTTTCTCGACGAGCCAACTCGCGGCATCGACGTCGGCGCAAAGCAAGAGATATACGCCGAGATAAACAAGCTCGCCCGAGCCGGCCTTGCGATCGTGCTCGTCTCGAGCGAGCTGCCCGAGGTGCTGGGTCTGAGCGATAGGGTCATAGTCCTGCACGAGGGAAAACTAACAGGCGAATTTATCCGCAGCGAGGCATCGCCCGAAAAGGTAATGGCCGCTGCGACCGGTAATCTTTCATCGATATGAGCGAAACCACCGAACTCAAGCCGACCAAGATAGCTCTCAGAGCTTATGTAATGATCGGCGTTTTGGCCGCGATCTGGATCTATTTTCATTGGGCCACCGGCTCCATTTTTCTCACGCCGCGTAACCTGTCCAACCTGATGACCCAGATGTCGGTCACGGCGATACTGGCGGTCGGCATGCTGATGGTCATCGTCTCGGGCAACATCGACCTGTCGGTCGGCTCGGTGCTCGGGTTTGCGGGCGGCACGGCCGTGTACTGCATGACCATTTTGGATTACCCGATGCCGGTTTCGATCGTCATTGCGATAATCATCGCTCTTGCTATCGGCGTCTTTCACGGCGCTCTGACCGCGTACCTGAACATACCGGCGTTCATCGTCACGCTCGGTGGTCTGCTCGCCTGGCGAGGTGCGGTCAAAGGCTTGCTCGGCGGCAACACGGTCCCGATCGCCAGCGACGTCTATAAAGCGATAGGTCAGCGGAGCCTGCCGCGCGAATACGGCTGGATACTGGCCGCCGTCGCGATTGCTTTCATCCTCTTGATGGCATTTCGCCGAGCACGCTCGATCAGGGAATACGGATTCGGCGAGGCAAACTATATGGCCGAGTTTGCCAAGGCCGTCATACCGGTCGTCGGCGTCGTCGCGTTTATCTGGGTGATGAACTCGGCCGAGGGCGTGCCGATCCCTGTGCTGATCTTGCTCGCGGTCGCTCTCATCGGCGCGTTTTTGACGAACTCGACCGTGTTTGGCCGATACCTTTACGCCATCGGCGGCAACGCCGAAGCGGCCCGTCTGTCCGGCATTAACAACAAGCGGAACGTGCTAAAGGTCTTTGGCCTGTTGGGCGCCCTGACGGGCGTTGCCGCGGTCGTTTACACGGCCCGGCAAGGTTCGGCCTCGCCCGACGCCGGCACACTCAAAGAGCTCGACGCCATCGCCGCCTGCGTCATCGGCGGAGCCTCGCTCGTTGGCGGACGCGGGACCATATTCGGCGCGTGTCTCGGCGCGCTTATCATGGCAACGCTCGACAACGGAATGTCCCTGCTCAACGTCCGCGACTTTATGCAGGACATCGTCAAAGGCTCGATCCTAGTCGCCGCGGTAGGCCTAGACATGATGGGCCGCAAACAAAGCTGAATTAAATTATCAGAGATCGAGATCTTTCCGCGCCCGTCGCGGTAAGATCTTTTTCTTTTGCCACAGAGGGCACAGAGATAAGATATCTGGCCGCGAATAACGCAAATTACAAAGAATTAATGGATAGCTATTTGATCAGCCGCCGATGAAGCTCATGGTTCTGGAGGCTGGGAGGAAGTCGGGTTCGTTTATTCGGTGTGAGGGTTCTTTTTTTAGGGTGACGGCCTGGATGAATTCGACTAGTTCGGATCGCGATGCGCCGCTTCGCAGATAGTCGCGGAGGTCGTGTTCAACGGTCGAGAACAGGCATGTGCGGATCTGGCCGTCGGCGGTGAGGCGAATTCTGGAACACTGGCCGCAGAACATTTCGGTGACGGGTGCGATGATGCCGATGCCGCCGGGCGAGCCGTCGGCGAACGAGTATTTCCAGGCGGTCTCGCTGCCGCGGTTTTGGCCTCGGAGTTTGAGCGGGTAAGCGGCGTCGATCGCGGCGAAGATCTCGCGGCCCGAGACGACCTTTTCGCGGCTCCAGTCGTGGCCAGAGTCTAGCGGCATGTACTCGATGAACCGCATCTCGATCTCATTCGCACGGGCAAAACGTGCAAAATCGACAAGCTCATCGTCGTTGACGCCGCGGACGATGACGGCGTTGATCTTGACGGGTTCAAAGCCGCCTGTTTTGGCTGCCTCGATCGCTTCGAAAACCTGTTCCAGCGAATCGCTGCCGGTGATCTCGCGAAATCGTCGTGTGTCGAGCGTATCGAGGCTGATCGTCATCCGGTCGAGACCGGCGGCCTTTAGCGCCTCGGCCTTTTTCGGAATGTCGAAACCGTTCGTGGTGATTGCGAGGTCCTTTAGATCGGGCTTGAGCTTTGCGAGCTTGGCGACGAGCGCCTCGATGTTGCGGCGCAGCATCGGCTCGCCGCCGGTGAGGCGAATTTTCTCGATGCCGAGCGAGACAAAAATTTCCGAGAGGTAAACGATCTCTTCAAAGGTGAGGATCGTCGCTTTGCGGGCAAGCGGCGGCTCGCCGTTTGGCAGGCAGTAAAAGCACCGAAAGTTACAGCGGTCCGTCAGCGATATCCTGAGATCGCGGATCGGCCGGCCATATGCGTCTTTTAGTGCCATAGGTAGATGATAAACCGGCCCGTGGCCGAATGAAAATGGAGGCGTCTGCGAGATAATTATTAATTACTAATTAGTAATTAATAATTAACTTTCAGAAGACCTGCGCAGGTGCGCAGCGTTTCGCTTAAGGCCGGAAAGCTTCGTGCGTTTCATTGCCGAGCGGCGAAAGCGGGCGGCAAACGTTTCGGGCGTCAGCTCGGAAATGGCTTCGAGGTCGAGCGAAGTCTCATTGTTGCGAGGTTCAAAACGCTCATCCGTCGTGGGCTTTTCAAATCGGTTCCACGGGCAGACATCCTGACAGATGTCGCAGCCGTAGATCCAGCCTTCGAGCTTGTCGTCAAACTCCGGCGGCAGCGTCTCGTCGCGAAGCTCGATCGTTGCGTATGAGATGCATTTTCGCGAGTCGACGACGTACGGTTCCGTGATCGCTCCGGTCGGACACGCGTCGATGCATGCCGTGCACGTGCCGCAATGATCGGCCACCGTCTCGTCGCTATAGGCGAGCTCGATGTCGAGAATTATCTCACCGAGAAAAACCCATGAGCCGTGGTCGGTCGTGATGAGGTTCGAACTCTTACCGATCCAACCGAGACCGGCGCGCACGGCCCAGGCCTTATCCATCATCGGCGCCGTATCGACACAAACCTTGCCGTTCGCGTTGGGCGTTTCGAGCTTTATGCGGTCGAGCAGTTGGTAGAGCTTTTCTTTTACGATGTCGTGATAATCGTCTCCCCACGCGTATCGCGATATCTTTCCAACTTCACGGTCGTGGCTGTGCGGCGTGAAATAATTTAGAGCGACGGCGACGACCGACCGCGCGTTTGGCAACAGCTCAGCCGGGTCAACGCGTTTATCACGCCAGCGTACCATCCAGGCCATTTTGCCGTGAAGTCCGGCATCGAGCCATTTGAACAGGCGCTCGCCTTCTGTATCTAGACGCTCCGCGCGTGCAATCCCGACCTTGTCAAAGCCGACATCGAGCGCATGTGACCTGATCTTTTCGGATAGCGACTGCACATCAGTATTATCCGTCACGCGGCCGAGACAAAAAAGGGCCGGACACGCGAGACGCTGTCCGGCCAAATGGCGAAGAATGGATGCGGGCCTAAAAGTTCAGTTTAAACCCAAATTGAAATTGCCGCGGGTCGTATGATGCCGTCGGGAAGCTGTGATACTTGCCACCGGCCGTGTGACTGCCGAACGCGTTCACATTCGTGTAAAACGGATTGGCCGCTGCCTCGTTAAAATGATTAAAGAGGTTAAAGCCCTCGGCGATCAGGTCGAGGCTGACGCGTTCAGTAAACTGGATCCTGCGCATCAGACGAGCGTCAAACGAGGCATACGTGGACGTGATTCCCATGTTGCGGCCAAGATTGCCGTTGGCCGGGAAAATGCCCGTCTGACAGTTCGCGTCGACGCCTGTCTGGCAGAGAGTTCCGTCAGGTCGGACAGTCGGCCGCTCGTTCGTGCTCTGGAAATCGCCATTCGCATCGCCGACAGCCAGGATATTGAACGGGCGGCCAGAGCTGATCTCGACGATCGGCGCGAACGTGAAATTGGAAAATACCTTTTGCCACGTGTCACCTCGCCGCCAGTCGGACGGTGACGTAAACACGCCGCTGAAAACAAAACGATGTCGCTGATCGAACAGCGAATCCGAACGCTCGGCGCGAAAGTTGGTATTATCCTGCGGCTTGAGCAGCGTCTGAAGGTCAGAGGAATCGTCGATCGAGTGCGACCACGTGTACGACGCGAGAAACTGCATATTGGCCGAGAACCGTTTTTTCCATTCCAGGTTCATCGCGTTGTACGACGAGCGGCCGTCGGACAACTGCGCATCGACGTCAGAGTACGGGTTGATCGGACCGGGAGCTCGAAGCGATCCTGCGATCAGCGAATCAAACGTTGCTTTGTTCAAACCGGTAAGTGCCTGGACAAAAAAGTAATTCGGTCCGAGCTTTCGGAAATAATCGGCTGCGACCGGACTGACGACCTTTTGGCCGAGACCGTTGATACCGATAAATCCGGGAACGACGATCGTCCAACCCGGCGGGCACGGATGTGTTGCGTCGCATACCTGCGGCAGCGAGAAAAAGGCTGCTTCGGCGAGGCTGGTCGGCAAACGTCCGGCAAAACGTCGGAAATTTTCGTCCAATGCGTTTGTATCGACAGTATTCACATCCTGTGGATGGCCGAGGTGACGGCCGTTGTTCGTGATGAATGTCGCCGAAACGGACATGTCCTTGCCGATCATCCGCTCGATGGCGAGATTTCCCTGGATGGAATACGGGTATTCGAAATCCTTTGAAACGTTCAGAGTAAACGGAAGCACCGGACCAAACCCTGTGAATGCCGACGGGTCAAAGTGCATCAGTCCGTACTGATAATGCGCGGACGAGGCGACGCCGGGGGTAACAGCCGAGCCGCAGATCGCGGGATTAGACCCTTGCACGCCGCAGACCGTTCCGTGAAAGACCTGGAATGCGTTAAACAGCGCCGTCGGCGATGGCCCGCCAACGGGCAGAAGTGTCGCCTGCTGCTGCTGAGAGCCATCGGCGATGTTCGAGTTAAACGACACGGCAAGCAGCGGATGGTCATAATAGATGCCGCCTGCGCCGCGGATGATCGTCTTGCCATCGCCCATCACGTCCCACGCGACGCCCAGACGCGGCGCCCAGTTGTTGGTGTCACGCGGGAAGCCCTGAGTTACGTTGAGTGCATCCTGCGCCGCCTGGACGTCGCTCGCCGATAGCGTTATCCCGGTCAGCGGATCGCGAAACGGCGTCGGAGCAAACTGGTCTGTAAACTCGACGTCGTAACGAAGACCGTAGCTGATCGTCAGGTTCTTTCTGATCTTCCAGGTGTCCTGACCAAAAAACGCGACAGGCGTATTTTTAAGTGTGCTGTTCGGATCGCCAAAGCCCTGGATCCAGACGCCCGGGAAACCAAGTCCGTATGTCTGGATCGGCGTGAGCGCCGGACAACGTTGAGCCTGAGGCAGCGCGACCGAGTCGCATCCCGGCAAAAAAGCCGATGCCGACTGTGAGCTAAAGTTGAAAAGCCCGGGGAAGTTGAGATCAAAGCGGGCGGCGCCCTTGATCCAGCTCACGTCGCCGCCAAACTTAATGATATGCGTGCCCGTTGCCCAGGTAATGTTGTCACGAATTTGATAGCGGTTCTCGGTGCGGTTGACGGGCGAGAACGGATTTGAACCGATAAAGCCGGTGCCGGCGATCTGAAGCGCAACGCTCGGGACCTGTGAGTCAAAACTTGCTTTGCGTCGGCCGAAATTAAAGTAGCCTTCGTTGACGAGGTCGTGCGACAGGATCGACGAGACCGAGACCGCAACAGACGTGTCCTTTAGGTCCTGGATGCCGGTTCGCGAAAAATCGTTTTGGCCGAGTGTTTGATTCTGCGACTCGTCCTGAATGCCGCTGATCCGGCTCGGGTTGTAGCCAAACCTGAACGACAGTTGATTGTTGTCGTTGATCTTGTGATCGAGACGGAACGATGAGAACCAAGTATTGTCAGAGATCGGAAAGATACGCCTAAGCTGAGCCAGCGGACGAAATGCCAAAAGCTCTCCGTTTGCATTTCGCGTCAGCGGAACCGGAACTCCGGACAATAGAAATCGCTGACCGATCACCTGGCCCGCCGGGATTGCGCCGCCGGCGCTGATCAGAGTACTGGCGCCGTTCAGAGCAGTCTGGGTTCCCGCTGAGGTCAGGTATAAATAATTTACCGCCGCGTTAATGTTTTGCGGTACGCCGGTCGATATGAGGCCCTGTGCGTATGCGGCTTGGGCAGGCGTCAAACCGTTGAACGTCTGGGTGAACGGCAGGAACGGAGCTCCAAGAGTGACGCTTGATGTCGCCCCGCCGACGATATCACCTGTAAAAAATCCCGACTCTTGCCTGAGATGCTGTTCGAACGAGCCAAAGAAAAATGTCTTGTCCTTAATGATCGGGCCGCCGACGGTAAAGCCGTATTGCGTCCGTGTAAACGGCGGTTTTTTGTTCGGGTCGTTATCGATGACCGGCGCAAACGGGTTGCGTGCCTGTATCGAGCGATGACGGATGAAACCGAATACGTTGCCGTGAATGTCGTTCGTGCCGCGTTTTGTGACGACATTGACGATGCCGCCTGTTGCTCGGCCAAACTCAGGCAGGTACGAGTTGGTCGTTACCTGATATTCCTGGACGGCTTCCTGCGAGACGGTCGAGCGTGCGGCATTGATCGAGTTGTCGGTAAAGTCGGCTCCGTCTACCTGGACCAGTGTCGAGCGTCCACGCGTACCGCCGATGTTCAAACCCGACGTCGGTGCGGGGCCGATCGGCCGGCCGTTGTCGCGGCTCACGGTCGAGATGGTCAGTGCAAAACCGGTCGCGCTTCTTTCGTTGATCGGGAGGTTCGCAATTCGCTCTTGCTCGATGGTGTTTGAGACGGTTGTGCGCGACGGTTCGATGAGCTGAACGTCTTCACCCGAGACGTTAACGATCGCGGTCGACGCGCCGATCTCGAGCCTGATCTTTAATTCCGCACTCTGGCCGACCGTTAGTTTGACGGGCGAGATGATGACTCGTTTGAAATTGGCGGCCTCCGCACTTATTTCATATTCACCGGGCGCGAGGTTGATGAACCTGTATGTCCCGTCGTCGCCGGTTGTAGCAGTTCGGGTGATGCCGGCCGCAACATTTCTCGCCGTTACGGTCGCACCGTTCACGATGGCGTCGTTCGGGTCGACGACTGTTCCAGTAAGGTCGGCGCCCGTCGCCTGTGCCTGGGCAAATGAGGTGGCGGCCAAAACGGCGGCTGCCAGGCACACGAATAAAAACTTAGCTGCACCGGTAAGCAGTGCGGGATTAGATCGTTTCATTTCGAATCTCCTATTTGTTCAATGCTGACCTGTCGGTCCGGACAATTTAATGAACCGAGAATAGGGACGGTTCTGCCTGGAGACCTAACGACGTCTCGAGATCGGTATACCTTCAGTTAAATTGGCTAATTACGGTGACCCACAGATCGAAAGATTTGCTTTAAGGTTTTTATCTCAATTTGCCGTTTTAGGCAAGCGGAAATGTAATAAATCTGTAATTTACAGGCTCTCGGTCGACCTTGTGGAACGCGTGCTGCGTGCGAGCGACTCGCGCAGCCGCCTGCTCGCCGAGAGTGTCAAAACCGCCGCGGTCGACAGCAGCGGTTCGTACGCGACGTAGCGGATCAATCCGGAAATTTTGAGTCGAGACGAAAATCTCGTCTCGTAGATGTGTGTGTAACGCGATCTAACGACATCAGGATCAGTGCCCGCGGCTGAGATACATTCGGCCAGAGCCATCGCGCTTTCGATCGCGAGCAGCATTCCACTGCCGGTGAAAGGGTCGACAAACGCAGCCGAGTCGCCAACGGCAAACAGTCCGTCGACCGCCGGAAACTGATTCAGCCCAAACGCCGGGACCGACACGGCGAGCCAGTCATGAGCCTTTTCAGCCGAGGCCAGTGTTCGTCGGGCTCGCACATTTTGTTTTGTTAACTTTTTGAGGATGTCGTCGGTGTCGCTGGTGCCGTCGAGCAGCGACGACCTCGCGATGAAGCAAAGATTTGCCTCGCCACCTTCGACAAAGCTGAGTCCAGCGTAGCCGCCGCGAAAGGCGTACATTTCGCACACGCCGGCCGACATCTCGACGCCGGTGAAATGCGCTTTAAACCCGACGAATCGCGGTTTGGGCTCTTTATGCGCGGTCAGTTTGTCCGCCAGCCGCGAAAGCACGCGTGCTCGCCCCGTCGCATCCACGGTCATCGCTGCGCCGATCTCGCGAGTTTTGCCGCCGGAGTCACGGACCTTTACGCCTCGAATCGACCCGTTTTCTTTTAGCAGGCCGGTCACCTTTGTTTCCTCGAGAACTGTTACTCCTGCGTGCCTTGCCGCATTTAGCAGTATCTCGTCCATACGCGCTCGGCTCAGACTGAGCGCAAAACCGCCGTCGTCAAACCACCGGCTCGGGACAGAAATTTTGCGTCCGCCGGTCTCGTAAAAAATCGTCTCGTGGATGCGGTCGCCGCCCGCTGAGAGCATTTTGCCGAGCACGCCGAGATCATCAAAATGTCTGAGGCACTCGGGCGAGATAAATTCGCCGCAAAGCTTTTGACGCGGGAATTTGTAGCGTTCGATCAGCGTCACGTCGAGGCCGAGTTTTCGCAGACGTATCGCCAGCGTTGAGCCGGCCGGCCCGGCACCGGCGATGACAACAGGATCGTCTCGTTTCGGCATTGGTTATCAAGTATGATAGCTTTTTTTGGGTTGGATCCGGCGAATTTGACCGACTAACCGACCTGCAAATTGGATTTAAAGCATAGCCACGCCGTTCACGGCGTGGCCACGTTTTCACCAAAGGTACAGAGGGCGTTTTAACGTCCTTTTGCAATTAATGGCTCAAGCCGGCGGTAAGGTAAGCTCGTTGAAACGGGCTGTCATTCAGGTCGACGTTCTGCCCACGCCGTGAACGACGTGGCTATGCTAAAACCGCTCATACGGTTTCGACAGATCAAAACAACGCTCGCTCACAGCCCGAGTTCTTGATTTTGTTTTTATGAAGATCGTCCCGCTCGCGATACCAACGCCTTTTTACGTCGGTGATGTGAATGTTTATCTCGTCAACGAAGATCCGCTGACGCTGATAGATGTAGGTCCAAAAACCGACGATGCTTATCGCACGCTGGTTGAGAAATTGGGACGCATCGGTGTCAGGCTCTCAGACATTCGGCGCATTGTATTGACGCATGCGCACGAGGACCATTGCGGTCTCGCAAAGCGCGTTCGCGACGAGGCAAAGGACGCCGAGATCTTTGTTCATCAATGGGAAACCGGCCACCTCTTTGGCCGGCTGTCTCGCGAGCAGCATCGCGATCTGCTCCTGCGCTCGGGCGTGCCGCTCGCGGTGTTCGAGGACATGCGGTCGCTCTATCAGGAGATAAGTTTGCTGACCGACTCGCTCGAGGACGGCGATTATAACCTGCTCGAGGATGAATCGGAGCTTGAGTTCAGCGGCGGAACCCTGCGCGTCCTGCACACGCCAGGACACACGCCGGGTTCATGCTCGTTTGTACGCGAAGCGGACCGCACGCTGATCTGCGGCGACTGTGTTTTGAAACGAATTACGCCGAACCCGATCGTCTCGCCCGACCCGATCGACCCGTCGCGAAGATTTCCTTCGCTGGGCGAATACCTCGTGAGTCTCGCCCGGCTGCGCGAGTTTCGCCCGACGCTTTCGTACGGCGGACACGGCGAGCCGGTCACCGATTTTGAAGAGATCTTTCATCGCTACGTCCGCTCGATCGACGAACGTCAACGCCGCGTGATGTCGCTCGTCCCATCCAACGGCGTCACCGCGTTCGAGATCGCGTCCAAACTTTTCCCGACCTCGTTTGACCATGACGTGCACCGTTTCCTAGCCATCTCAGAGGCGATCGCACATCTCGATTATGCCGAAAAGGAGGGCAAGCTGGTAGTCGAGTCTAAAGAGGGCGTCGAGGTTTATAGGCGTCGATGATGTTGCGCTCGACCACATTTACGTAATAACTTCATCTCAAGCTCATTCGTGTATATGTTGAAAAGATCCATTTTCATATTCGTAATAACTGCAATGTTTGCTGCCGCGTCGACCGCTCAAAATTCACTTACCGTCGCCGGTGAAAAGCATCTTTCCAACATCAAGCAGCTCACCTTTGGCGGTGAGAATGCTGAGGCTTATTTTTCGTTTGATGGAAAGCAACTGATCTTTCAGTCAAAGCGTGACGGCCGCGGGTGCGACCAGATCTATCGAATGAACGTCGACGGCTCGGACGTAAAGATGGTCTCGAATGGCGAGGGCCGCACGACGTGCTCTTACTTTTTCAAGGGCGGAAAGCGCGTGCTCTATGCATCGACGTTCGGCGGCGGGCGCGACTGTCCGCCTAACCCCGACTTTTCGCAAGGATACGTCTGGGCGATCTACCCTGACTACGACATTTACACCTCGACGCCGGACGGTAAGGACATCAAAAAGCTGGTCGATTCGCCCGGCTACGACGCTGAGGCGACCGTCTCGCCGAACGGTAAAAAGATCGTCTTTACATCCGAACGCGACGGCGATCTCGAGCTTTACTCGATGAACATCGACGGCACGAACGTCAAGCGGCTCACGTTCGAGCCCGGTTACGACGGCGGCGCATATTATTCGCCGGACAACAAGATGATCGTCTATCGCGGCTCGCACCCGACGGACCCGAAGCTGATCCAGCGTGACAAAGATCTCATGAAAAAACATCTCATCGTGCCGCTCGTCTTCGAAGTCTGGGTGATGAACGCCGA
>Ga0308175_100003199_pt1 | contig 11319 bp, 10 predicted proteins | sample PhyCR1_3_FD_203893 | JGI IMG/M metagenome (GOLD analysis project Ga0308175, IMG submission 203893) | Soil microbial communities from UC Gill Tract Community Farm, Albany, California, United States - DLSLS.C.R1 | ecosystem: Environmental > Terrestrial > Soil > Agricultural land | place: USA... | reverse complement strand
CAACTTGAGACGGAGACGGTGGCCGTGACGATCAAGGAGAGCCAACGCCATCTGGCCTCCATTGCGCAGGATTACGGCTCTTATTTCCTGGAACTGAAAATGTTGAACCCCGAGATCAGCAAAGAATACCTCCCGAAAGGCATCCACTCCATTCGCGTGCCGAAGCAAGCCTGTCCGTTCCGCTGCCTCAAGCAAGGCACGACTCCCTAATTCATGCACATCGGCGTCAAGCAGCCGCGGGTGCAGGCGCTCTTTGAGCGCATACTGACCGCTGCGCTCGCGGCGGTCGATCCGTTTGAGGCGGTGCGAGCCGCGGTGAGGCGCAAGGGCATGACGCTTCAGGTTGGTGAGCATCGGTACGACCTTAATCGGTACACGCGGATTTTCGCCATCGGAGCAGGTAAAGCGTCGGCTCGCATGGCCGTTGCCTTGGAACAGCGCCTGGGCACGACGTTGACCGGCGGAGCGGTAATTGTGAAATATGGACACAGCGCGACGACTGCGTTCATCGATATACAGGAAGCCGGGCATCCGGTTCCCGATCTGGCAGGCCAACGAGCAGCGGGACAGATCTTGACCTTGCTCAACCAACTCACCGCCGACGATCTTGTTTTTGTGCTGTTGTCCGGTGGCGCGTCGAGCCTGTTGCCCGCTCCGGCGCCTGGTATCACCCTTGCCAATAAACAGAGGGCTACGGCTCTGTTGTTACGCAGCGGCGCGACGATCCATGAGATCAATGCCGTCCGGAAACATCTCTCAACGATGAAAGGCGGTCGCCTGGCGGCCGCCACGCGGGCGCGCATGGTTACCTTGATCCTGTCCGATGTGCTCGGAGACGACCTTGGCACGATCGGATCGGGACCCACTGCTCCGGATGGGACCACGTATGTCGATGCGATTCAGACCTTGCGCCGCTACGGCCTTTGGAAGAAAGTCTCCGCAAGCACACGCGCGCATCTTCTCAACGGCCGACGAGGCGCGTATCCTGAATCGCCGAAGCCGGGGGCGCGCATCTTTCGAAGAGTTCAGAACCAGATCATCGGAAATAATCAGGCTGCGGTAGAAGCCGTTTCCCAGGTGGCGCAACAAAGCGGACTGCATCCGCTTATTCTCACGACCTCATTGCAAGGGGAAGCCCGGGAAGCCGCCAAATGGTTTGGCGCGATCGGACGGGAGATCATCACCACCGGCCGACCGATTCGGCGGCCAGCGTGCCTGATTGCAGGAGGGGAACTCACCGTGACCGTGCGCGGCGACGGACGAGGAGGACGCGCACAGGAGTTTGCGCTTGCCGCCGCCCGCGAACTCGCCGGCCTGCCGAACGTGTGGATTGCCGGTTTCGGGACGGATGGGACCGATGGCCCGACCGATGCGGCAGGCGCAATTGTAGACGGACACACGCTCGCGCGCGCGGCTCAACTCGATGTCGATCCGATGGACTACCTCGATCGCAACGATGCGTACCATTTTTTCAAGACCGCCGGGGGGCTTATCCATACAGGTCCTACCGGCACCAACGTCAATGACCTCTATCTGCTGATCGTCCCGTAGCGTGCTCCATGTACCTACCCTACCTCGTCTCCTTGGAATCCAGCGACGACCGAGCCCTCTGTGGCGGAAAGGCATCCGGCTTGGCCGCATTACTCCACCACGGGTTTCGCGTTCCACCCGGTGTATGCGTCACCACGCGGGCTTATGCGGATACATTAGCCTCCGCAAAGCTGAATCCTGATGAACAATGGGCACAGGCCAAACATGTTTCGGAGACAGACCGAGAGAAGATTCTTAAAGAATACCGTACGCGCATCGCGTCACTGACCATTCCTCATGAGGTTCTTCGGTCCTTAGAATCCGCGCTGGACACGATCAGTCAGGCATTCACACCCCATCCTGCTGCACTCTGGGCCGTTCGATCATCCGCGACGAATGAAGATGATGCCATGCGCAGCTTCGCGGGACTGTATCGAACACTTCTCGGCGTTCCCCGTGCCTCCATACCGGCCGCGATCACAGCATGCTGGGCCTCTCTTTGGACAACTGACGCATGGTCGTATTCTGCGAGAGGAGAGCCTCTCTCAGATGCTCCCGCCATGGCTGTGATTGTCCAACCCTTGCTCGTTCCCCGCGCAGCAGGCGTCGCCTACTCGCATCATCCCGTGACGCGAGAGCGCAATGACGTCGTGATCAACGCTGTGCTGGGATTAGCCGAACCGCTCGTGAAGGGCACCGTCACACCGGATTATTACATCGTTCGCAGTGACCCCGATACAGATTCGTTTCACCTGCTGGAACGACACCTCGCCCCAAAACGCCGGCAACCGACCGGTACGGAGGCCGACCGCCCGGCGCCCGCTGGCGGCCCAGACCAACCGTCGCTCGCGGATGAGGAGGCATTCGCAGTGGCCCGCCTGACAACACAAGTCGAACACGCGATGAACCACGCCGTCGATGTCGAATGGGCGATCGATGAGCAGGGCATCTGGCTGCTTCAAGCGAGATCCATTCCGGAGACTGCGACAAAGCCGGCGCTTGGTGCACTGACCGATGCGACGTGCGCCTGGTCCCGCGCGAATTTCAAAGAGACGCTCCCCGATCAGCCGAGTCCGTTGGGGCTGTCTTTTCTTCGGCAGTTTATGGAGACAAACATCCTGCAACACTATCTGCGGCTCGGCTGCTCTATTCCTTCCGGCCTCTCATCGGTCCGCACCATCGTTGGACGTCCTTATATTAATGTGACGCTGTTCCAATCTTTTATGGCTCAGCTTGGCGGAGATCCTGCCCTCGTCGCGGAACAAATGGGGGGTAACGCGCCGGCGCCACCTGCGGTGAAACGGCTGCCATGGTGGACGCTGCTTAGGGCGGGTCTCATGATGGAATGGAAAATCAGACAAGCGGCAAGGCGAGCGCCTCGCTGGTTTGCTGAGATGAAACACATGGCGGAAACGCACAACGATAACTCGACCGATTCCGTGTCGCCGGCTGAGTTGCTGATCCGGCTAGACCAACTCGGCGAACGGCTCTCATCCCATGATCTTACCTTCGCCATTGTCGCGGGAGTGTCCCAAGGCTTCTATGCTTTGCAACGCCTGCTGGAGCGAAGGGCGGGGAAGAACTGGAGGCCGCTGCTCAATGCCGCGCTGCAAGGCTCGGGGACTGTCGTCAGCGCGCGGCAGATTGTATGGCTTGCCGAATGTGCCGACATCGCCAGAGAAGAACCGACCGCCGTCGAGTTTTTTTATGCGGATCTGTGGAAGCCGGAACAGTTTCGAGGCACACTCGTCGGCACACGGTTCCTTGACGCATTCAACGCCTACCTGACTGAGTACGGCCATCGCGCTGTGGGAGAGTCGGACGTGATGTCTCCAAGATTCTCTGAAGTGCCACATTATGTCCTCGGTGTGATCAGACGACACGTGATCGCTCCGCCGCCCTTGTCGATGCGGGAGGTTCGCAGGCGGCAAGCGACCGCACGAGCGCAATCCCTTCAGCGCATTCGCCTGGTATTTGGATGGCGCTATCATAAATGGGTGTACCTGACCTGGTGGCACAGGCGTTTGAGCCGATTGCTAGCCTTGCGTGAAGCGAATCGACATCATCTGATGTATTTCACCGCTGCCATGCGGTACCTTCTTCTCATGCTGGGCCGACAATTCACCTCATGTGGGGTCCTAAATCGGCAGGACGATATTTTTTTCCTCACCAACGAGGAAGTCAGAGCGTTGGTCTCCGGCAAGACCGAACATGCAATATCTCTGGTGGCCTCTCGTCGCGCAGAGCGCGCGCGAAACGCGGTGCAAGCGGCTCCTGATTTCGTCATGGATGATTATGGATCGACCCTGGATCCGACAGGCTCCATGAAACGATCTTCTGGGCGTGTGCTACCGGCGCTCTCCATCAGTTCAGGGGTGGTCTCCGGGACCGTACGTCTCGTTCGTTCCCAAGAGGATTTCCGAGACGTCCGGCAGGGAGATATTATCGTCACCTCTGTCATCGATCCAGGCATGGCGCCACTATTCGGGCTTGCGGGAGGACTCATTGCGGAAATGGGGGGAACTCTTTCCCATGGGGCCATCATTGCGCGGGAGTATGGCATTCCAGCCGTGGCCAATGTTCATGGAATTACTTGCCTCGTGCAGGATGGGCAGCAGATTACCCTCAATGCCGATACAGGACAGGTGATCATCTCCAGCGAAGATCAATAGATCTCCAATAGTCATGTTTCAACTAGCTCTTTGATTCCATAAATACTGACAGGGCTTCTCACGAGGACGCACTAGGACGGCTTTCCGGTATGGGCAACAATGGCGAGGTTTTGTGTATTGAAATGTGCAAAGCGTAGCTTTTCTGCAATTGTGACAGCGCGTAGTAGGTGTCGGACTATTGGCAAGATAATCTCTCCAAGCGTAAATCGAAGCTTTTGTATATTGTTTCGATGACGGATAGGGTACAAGTTTTGCTGAGCTATCAGAGCTTCTAGGTCAATAACCATTTGAGGAGGAACGATGCAGAAGCGAAATCTTTATTTTTGGATGGCGTTGGCGGTGTGTTGTGCATGGGGATACTTCAGTCCGATTTCCGCGCATGCTCAGTGGGTGGCGGAAGGTCAAGCGCCTGAAGGCAGATGGACGGCCGGGTTCCGAGCCGGCTTCAGCCCCCTGACGCAGGAAATGTTCGGCGGTTCGGATACGAGTGTCGGGCCAGTATTAAACTTCATGGGCATGTATGGTATCAATAAGTGGATGAACGTCGGCCTCATGCTCGAGTATAACCGTCATGGAGTCAGTACTGAAGGCACTCAAGATATCGGAACGGTGAACACCGTATCATTGTTGCCGACCGTGGAATTTCGTCCCGGCCGCTACGGCCGCTTGATTCCCTATGGGTCGGTCGGCATTGGCGTCAATGTCAACTCGCTCAGTCAAGACAACGCATCGAAGCGCAATGTCGGAACGCTTAGCACCCCGAATACGTTTGCGTTTCGCTTGGCCGGCGGCGTGGATTATCCGCTGAGCGATAAATTGGCGCTGAACACGGAAGTGGCTTGGAAGCGCAATCGCGGAGGTCTTGAATCGAACGGTGTTGATGCCGGCCCCTTTGATGCCTCGTCTATCAATATTCTGTTCGGCGTGAAATATACGTTTCGGTAGGACCACTGTCTTCCGTCCTCGGTACCATCCAGTACCGAGGACGGCGGCCAGTCCGTACGATCACTCCTTGACGGCCCTTTCCGATTCCCGTACTCTTGCCGACCAGCGATCTTCTTCTCCACCCCAATTCACTAGAGATAGATGGATACAATGTCTCTCGCTATCGGCCTCGCCGTGGGCCTTGCTCTAGGCGGTCTGTTGACCGGCCTGTTCGTCTCTGCACGGCTGCGCCGGCAAGTCCAATCTCGACTCATCGATGCGGCTGAGCGCGCGCAGCGCGCGGAGGTGGAGGCTGCCGAATTACGGAAACAAGCCGATCTGGAGCGAGCGGAACTCCTGCAAGTTCGCAACACGCTGGCTGCCGCGTCCCATGCTCAAGCCGTGGCAGAAACAAGAGTCGAAGAGACGACCAAGCATTTGGACGAGCAAAAAGCCTTGCTTGCGCAAGCGCGCCACGAGTTGACCGAGACGTTTAAAGCCCTCTCGGGGGAAGCACTCAAAACGAACAATGAAGCGTTTTTGAATTTGGCCAAATCCTCATTTGAAACGCTGCGAGCCGAGGCGAAGGGGGAACTGTCTCAACGACAACAAGCCATCGACGATCTCGTCAAGCCGCTGCATGGCGCCTTGCAACGTTATGAAGATCAAGTACACCAGATGGAACGCTCACGCCAGTCAGCCTATGGCGGACTCGATCAGCATCTCAAGCAGCTTGCCGATTCCCATCAGCGGTTGCAGCAGGAAACGAGCAATCTGGTCAAGGCGCTCCGGGCGCCGAACGTTCGAGGCCGCTGGGGCGAGATTACATTGAAGCGCGTGGCGGAACTCGCCGGCATGATTGCCCATTGCGATTTTTTTGAACAGGAGACCGTGACCACCGACGATGGGCGGTTGCGGCCGGATATGATCATTCGGTTGCCGGGCGGCCGGCAGATCGTCGTCGATGCCAAAGCCGTGCTATCCGCCTATCTGGAAGCGCATGAGACACCGGACGATGTATTGCGTTTGGAGCACTTCCGTAAGCATGCGACCCAAGTTCGCACACGTATGGATCAACTGAGTGCAAAAGCCTATTGGAATCAATTTGCGCAGACGCCCGAAATTGTCGTCCTCTTTCTCCCAGGGGAACATTTTCTGGCGGCCGCGCAAGAGCATGATCCGACCTTGACCGAAGACGGCTTTTCCCGACGGGTCATCGTAGCCACGCCGACGACGCTCATCGCGCTGCTGCATGCCGCCGCCTACGGCTGGCGACAGGAGCAGTTGAGCCAAAGCGCGCAACAGGCCGGTCAGCTCGGGAAAGATTTGTACGAACGGATGTCCGTGTTGGCCGAATATTTGGAGAGCGTAGGGCAAGCGTTGACCAAAAGCGTGCAGGTGTACAATAAGGCCGTCGGATCTCTTGAAACGCGTGTGTTGCCGGCCGCTCGAAGGTTTAAAGAACTGGGGATCGCCTCGGATAAAGATATCCCGCTTCTGGAAGCCATAGAAGCCGCGCCGCGCGCGCCCGCTATAGATGAATAAACGCGACAGGGAAAGGATTGGCAATGACCGATGAACAACACATGGTCTCTGAATTTCACCGGACGTTTGGGATCCTGGCAGCCACGGCGCCTACCGTACCGGATGAGAATACACGGACGTTGCGCGTTCGATTGATTGAGGAAGAATTCGATGAACTCAAAGAAGCGATGGACCATGGGGACCTGCCAGCCATGGCGAAAGAGCTGGCAGATCTGTTGTACGTCGTGTATGGCACGGCCGTCTCATATGGCATCGATATGGAGCCGGTGTTTCGTGAGGTGCATCGCTCAAACATGAGCAAAGTGGGAGGACATAAGAGGGAGGACGGAAAATGGGTAAAGCCCGCGCATTACTCGCCGGCATCGATTGAACCGATCTTGACGGCGCAAGGCGCTCCATGATATTGGTGCGCCCGCTTACAGAGCACCAAGTCTGAACGTATGTCTAGGCAGCGCTGCCATCAGCTTGAGGTCTGATGAAGCCAGAGTGCCCGCAGTGCCACACTGAACTCGTTCGCCGGATCTTCCGATCAGGCGCGGTCGAGCGTTTTCTCAATTTCTTCTCGATCCATTCCTTTCGATGCCAATTGTGCGCCCATCGCTATCGAAGTCTTACCGTCGGCGCCGACCACAGAGCGATCTCTCCGGATCAACGGCAATTTGAACGTCTTCCCACCCATGTCCGGGCGATTGTCATTGGAGCCCAAGGGCGGTCGGAAGACGTCATCACCGATCTATCGATGGGCGGCTGTACGTTGCACACAACGACCGCTTTTTCCAAGGGCGCTTTTCTTCACCTCAATCTGAACCCACCGGACCACGACTCGACAATCCTGGTCGAAACCGCCATGGTTCGCTCGGTCCGCTCCGAATGTGTGGGGTTGCAGTTCCTCGAATTTGAAGGGGAACACAAAGAGCGGCTTGCGCGATTTGTGCGCAGCTTGCTCGTGACGCGCCAGGCATCCCCCGCGATGGGCTAACGGCTCTTCGCGCGCCGCCCCTTTATCTTCGCCTTCACCAGCAGATTATCGATGAGACGAACCGGCCCGAGACGGATCGCACCAAGCAGTACGACCTTTCCGATTATTCGCGTGAGCGGTTCCAATGAATCCGGATCGCACACGGACACGTAGTCGATCTGGACCAACGGTTCGTCGGCGAGCTTCATCAGCACGGTATGTCGTACGCGAGCGGCATCGCGGCTTCCTTTGAGGATCGCCGTCTCTCCCGCCCGCAGGGCTCGATACAGGATGGGAGCCGCGCGACGTTGCGCTGCCGTCAAATAGACATTGCGAGAACTCATCGCGAGTCCATCAGGATCGCGAACAGTCGGGCATGACACGATGAGTGTCCCGACATTCAGATCCGCAACGAGTCGCCGGACCACGACGACTTGCTGATAATCCTTTTGCCCGAAGAATGCGATGTGCGGACGGACGATGTTGAGAAGCTTGGTGACGACGGTCGCTACGCCGCCGAAATGCGTGGGCCGATGCGCGCCTTCCCAACGTTGGGACACCGCCTGCGCCGTGACCCCGGTTTGAAAGCTTGACGGATACATCGCTTCCTGAGACGGCACAAAGACGACATCGACACCTTCGTCGCGGCACATTGCGGTATCCTGTTTCAATTGTCGAGGGTAGCGTGAGAAATCTTCGTGCGGACCGAATTGTGTAGGATTGACAAAGACGCTGACGACAACCGCGTCGCATGCTAATCGTGCGGTTCGGATCAACGTACGGTGTCCTTGATGCAACGCGCCCATGGTCGGGACGAGCCCGATGCGCACGCCTTCACGAAGAAGAGCGAGGCGATAGGCATTCATGACGGAGATTGAACGGATGAGTCGCATTAGGCTGAAGGCGTACGCTCACTGCACGCGGGGCGCGACCCATAGCGAGAGTTCGGCTGGGGCATGAGGCGCAGAACGGTAGGAGTCGGCGGAAGGTCATCCAGCAGGTCCTTCATGGTCACCCTCAGTTCTGGGTGTCTCCATTCAGGGTTCAACTCGACCATCGGCGCCAAGACAAAACGCCTGAGATGAAGCCGAGGATGCGGAATAATCAGATGGCCTTCGTGGAGGATCCGCGACCCGTAAAACAAAATGTCCAGATCCAGCGTCCGGGGTCCGTGGCGCTGATCGTGATCGCGCCCTAATGCCTGCTCAACCTCGCGGCAAATCTCCAACAGGCTACGCGGCGCGATCTCGGTCTCTAGGCAGACTACTCCATTGAGAAATAGTTCCGTCCCCGGATTCGTCCGGTCATCGACCATGGGCTCTGTCTCGTACAAGGAGGACACGGCGATGAGTTGGGAATGTGGCAAAAGACCTAACAGTGTCACCGCTCGATCGCAATAATCCAGTCGATCCCCTTGGTTCGACCCAAACCCAATATACGCGGTCTCACGCGCCACTGCTCTTTCCCTTGCTCTGGAGGACGGACTTGTCGCCTTGCGTCATCGAGCAAGCACTGCGTCCCGTCCGTCCTTTCCTTCCTCCGAGCCTAAAATCCAACCTTCCCGATTCGTTCCACCGCCTCCGCCAACCGTTCCTTGGACGTCGTCACCGTCATCCGAATATAGCCTTCGCCCGGTTGACCGAAGCCATTGCCCGGGGTGGTGACGACACCGGTCTGATCCAAAATATGCGCGGTGCACGAGGCCGAGGTATAGCCCTTGGGAGTCGTGACCCACACGTAAAATGCCGCGCGCGGCATCTCCACCTCAAGCCCGAGCTTTCTCAATCCGGGCACCAGCACATCCCGTCGCTCCTGATAAATCTTGCGCAATCCGTCCGTGACCTGATCGTCTAGGTGCAAGGCGGCCATCCCGGCTTCTTGGATAGCCTGAAAGACACCGGAATCGAGATTGCTCTTCACTTTTCCCAATCCAGAGAGAACAGTCTTATGGCCCACTGCGAAGCCAATACGCCAGCCCGTCATGTTGTACGTTTTGGATAGGGAATGAAATTCAATGCCCACATCTTTGGCGCCATCGACTTCGAGAAAGCTGGCCGGGCGCTGACCGTCAAAGTAGATTTCCGAATAGGCGGCATCGTGACACACGATGATGCGGTGTTCGTGTGCGAAGTTCACGACACGCTGAAAGAATTCCTTGCTCGCGACGACCGATGTGGGATTATTGGGAGAATTAATAAACATCAGCTTGGCCCGTTTGGCGATATCTTTCGGAATTGCCTGGAGGTCGGGCAGAAACCCATTCTGCTTCAAGAGCGGCATGAAATACGATTCTCCGCCGGCGAAGGCGGTCGCGACAGGATAAACCGGATAGCCGGGACTCGGGACCAAGACGACATCGCCTGGGTCGATGAACGCCAATGGAATATGGCCGATGCCTTCTTTCGACCCGATGAGCGTCAAAACTTCCGATGCCGGATCCAGCGAGACGGCAAACCTGCGTTTGTACCAGTCGGCCACTGCCGAGCGAAAAGACAGCATCCCCTCATACGAGGGATATTGATGATGTTTCGGGTTTCCGGCGGCTTCTCTGAGGCGCTCGATAATAGGAGTGGGGGTCGGAAGATCGGGATCGCCGATTCCCAAATTGATGATATCGACGCCACGCGCGATCGCTTTTTGTTTCATTTCATCGATGGCGGCAAAGAGATAGGGCGGAAGGGTTTTAATTCTGCGGGCATATTCAATCGGAAAGCCTGCCATGCGATGGCGCTCCTTTCTATTCTTCCCAGGAGTTGTCCTATACCGCGTCCAGCGACACAAGGACCTTGCCGGGACCTTGTTCCACGGAATACACCGTTCAAACTTGGTCGCTAGGGTACTTCAGCGGGTGGGGATGAATCAACGGCGAACGATGGCCGGAGCATTACGGAGACGGTTGTCATCCGTTGTTAGTCGAAGCAGAAAAGATAGCAAGAGGAGCCATTGGGTAGCGCTTTCTCACGCTCTCAGCTAAAATAATTCATATGATTCGGCTTCTACGAACCGCTGAAGATCTAGTGTGGTTGCTGGACCATACACAAGCATTTCCTGGCGGTCAGATCACGAATCTTGCCATCCAGAAGCAACGTGTTTTTGATGAAACGTCGGGTCGTGAAATCACAGCGGGCACCGTCATCTCCACGATCATCCGCTACGAGATCGCCATTCGAGGCGTGGAAGGACTCTATTCGGTTAGTCGGGTCGCCAAGCTGCTGATGAAGGGCGTCTCGGATTTTTCAATTTTCGAACAAGAGGGCGCCGATTTTTCAGAGATCAATTTACTTCATGCCGAGATAGCGGGGGGCCGGCTTCGATTTTGGTTCGATCCTCACGGCGAGCTCTACGTCATTTGCGAAGAAGCTGAGCTGGAAGAGGTGTCGCGGCCTGGATCGATACGGCCCATCCGAACGGGGATGACGGAGTGGACCTTTCAAGCTGAAACGGGAGAATTGCCTGACATCGATTGGGTCTTGAAGCATTTGGATGGAGTGGGAGTGCCATGCGCTTGGCGTATGACAAAACCGAGGGGACCTGCGCACCCGGCGTTTCGCTGGGCCGGCCTGCTCCTTCCCGCTTCTGTCCATGGATTGCCTCGAACCGCGGGCGTGTACATTCAAACCTATGGTCCCTTAGACGGCTATCGTTTCGGCATCACGCTTCGAGCGTCCGATCCCCACGAGGAGGAGATCA
>Ga0308175_100003198_pt1 | contig 11320 bp, 9 predicted proteins | sample PhyCR1_3_FD_203893 | JGI IMG/M metagenome (GOLD analysis project Ga0308175, IMG submission 203893) | Soil microbial communities from UC Gill Tract Community Farm, Albany, California, United States - DLSLS.C.R1 | ecosystem: Environmental > Terrestrial > Soil > Agricultural land | place: USA... | reverse complement strand
GGTCGCCTCGTCCACGACGACCTGGGCCTTCTCGCTCACCCAGACGACGCGGCCGTCGCGCGCGATCATGCGGTACTCGGCGAAGAGCGGCGTCAGGGTCGCGCGCGCCTGCTCGTCCTGGGCGGCCTGCCGTTCCGCGTCCTCCGGATGCAAGACCGTGAGCCAGAGCTCGTCCTCGTTCAGCCACGCCTCGCGCGGGTAGCCCATCAGTGCCTCGATCTGGGGGCTGATGTACAGCGGCGTCGAGTGCCCGGGGTCGTCCGGGAAGACGCGGTCGAGGTAGGCGACGATGCCGGGAATCCGTTCGACCAGGCTCTGGAACCGGCTCACCGGCGCGTGGTCCACGGAGTGGGGTTCGCTGGGTCGTTCCATGGAGGCCGCAGCCGCAGGAGCCGCCCCGTCGTCATCGGCACAAACCCGGGCCGACCTTAGAGATTGGCCAACCCAGAGGGGGGTTTTGCGCGGAAGGCGATGATTGTCCGATGGCGCTCCTCGACCGTGACGATTCGGTGCTCGTGGTCGTCGACGCGCAGCCGCGCTTCCTCGGGCCCGGCGCGGAGCAGGCGCTCGAGCGGATTGCCTGGCTTGTCGCCGTGGCGGCGCGGCTCGGCGTGCCGGTCGTCGTGACCGAGGAGGAGCCGGAGCGAAACGGCGCGACCGAGCCGCGCATCGCCGAGCGCCTGCCGACCGCGACGCCCGTGTTTACGAAGCCGACGTTCGGCCTTGCGGGGACGCCGGAGATCCTCGCGGCCGTCCGCGCCACAGGGCGCGGCACGGTCGTGCTCGTCGGAGCGGAGACAGACGTCTGCGTCGCCCAGTCCGCACTCGGATTGCGGGAAGCCGGCCTCGCCTGCGTCGTCGTCGACGACGCGACGTTCTCGCCAGGCGAGATGCACGAGCGCGGCCTCGCGCGACTCGCAGCGGAGGGCGTCGCGCGCAACCACGCGAAAGGCGTGACCTACGAGTGGCTGCGCACGGTCGCGGGCGCGCACGCCGCGTTCGCCGATTTGCCGGAGCCGCCGTTCCGGCTCTAGCCGCGCCGGCTCACGAACACGGTGTCGAGCGCGGAGTGCAGCCCGATCGCGACGGCGCCGATCAGGACGGCATTCTCGCCCAGGCTCGAGATCTCGACGCGCGGGGGATACGGGAGCCACTCCTCGATGAGCGGACGCACGTCACCCAGCAACTCCGAGTTCGTGCCGATCCCTCCGCCGAGCACGACGAGCTCCACGTCCGCGACCGCCGCGATCGGCGCAATGTGCAACGCGATGCGGCGGGCCTCCTCGCGCACGACTTCCCGCGCCGACCGGTCGCCGGCGCGTGCCGCCGCGAACACCGACCGCGCGTCGTATGGGGGCTCCGGCATCGTCGCCTCCGCGAGCGCCGAGAGCGCAGCCGCGCACGGGTCGATGTCCTCACCGAGCCCGATCGCCACAAAGTCGAGCTCCCCGGCCGCGCCGTGCCGCCCTCGTTGGAGCTCGCCCCGCAAGACGAGCCCGGCGCCCAGGCCGGTTCCCACGGAGAGGAACATGAAGTCGTCGACCCCGCGCGCGATGCCCTGCCGCCCTTCGCCGAGCGCAGCGAGGTTGACGTCGTTCTCGAGCGTCACGCGCACACCGAGCCGTTGCTCGAGCTCCGTGCGGTAGGGGCGGCCGTCGAGGCGCGGGATGTTCGTCGCGAGCCGAACGAGCCCGGTCTGCGGCTCGACGACGCCTGGGATGCCGACGACGACCTCGTCGATCAGCTCGGCCGAGAGGCCGGCCGCACGCACGAGAGCGTCGCGCAGGTCGGCGATCGCGTCGAGTGCCGTGTCCGCGTCGGCACCCGCAAGCTCGACGTCCTGACGCGCGCGCACCGTGCCGGCGAGATCGCTCAACGCGCCCCGGAGGAACCGCGCCCCGAGGTCGACCCCGAGCACGAGCGAGGCCTCGGCAACCGGCTCGAAGTAGATCGCGCCGTACGTCGGCCCCGACGGTCGTCCCGGCGCCTCTCGCACGAGCCCGGCCTCGAGCAGCGCGCGGAGGGCGAGCGAGACGGTCGGCTTCGAGATCCCCGCGCGCCGCGCGATCTCGGCGCGCGAGATCGGGGCGCCGGCGCGGATCGTGTCGAGCACGGTCTCCTCGTTCAGGCGCTTCAGGAGCGGCGGCGTTGCCATAGCGGACATTGTGGTCAATATCCCTTACTGAAACAAGAGAATCTGCCAGCATTGACACGGGTTTCCGGCAAGCGTAGGGTCATCTGGTAAAGGTGTCTAACGAACACCGCACTCGAGGGAGGTTGGGATGAAACGCGTGGTCCTCGCCGCCGTGCTCACGGCCGTGGTCGGCCTCGCCGCCGCGTCCGCCGCGGTCGGCTCCCGCCACGCCGGCCCCACGAAGCTCACCGTCTGGGTCGGCTGGAGCGCGGGGAAGGAGCTCATCACGTTCAAGAAGGTCGCGGCCGAATACGACAAGGCGCACGCGGACGTGACGCTCGACGTCGTCGGCGGCATCACCGACCAGAAGATCACGGCGGCGATTCGCGCCGGCAACCCGCCGGACGTCGTCAGCTCCTTCAACTCGTACGACGTCGGGATCTACTGCGGAACGGGGGCGTGGCTCGACCTCAAGCCGTTCCTGGCGAAGTCCCACATCAGCACGTCGATCTTCCCGAAGGCGACGATGTACTACACCCAGTACAACGGCACGCGCTGCGCGCTGCCGCTGCTCGCCGACACGTACGGGCTCTACTACAACAAGGCGCTGTTCGCGAAGGCGCACATCACGCACCCCCCGCGGACGATCTCGGAGCTGACTGCTGACGCGAAGAAGCTGACGCAGCGGAACTCCGACGGCTCACTCAAGGTCGTCGGCCTCGATCCGTTCATCGGCTTCTACGAGAACGTGCCCGAGCGGTGGGCCCAGGCGTACGGCGCGAAGTACATCGACTCGAAGGGGCACGCGATCCTCGGCAACCAGCCTGCGTGGCAGAAGATGATGAAGTGGCAGAAGTCGCTCATCGACTGGTACGGCTACAAGAACCTCGTCAAGTTCCAGGCCGGCCTCGGTGACGAGTTCTCGGCCTCGAACGGCTTCGAGACCGGGAAGCTCGCGATGAACCTCGACGGCGAGTGGCGCGTCGCGTTCATCGCGAACGAGGCCAAGAGCCTGAGCTACGGCACCGCGCCGCTGCCGGTCGACGACGCACAGCCCCGGCTCTACGGCTCGGGCTACATCAACGGCACGATCATCGGTTTGCCGAAGGGCGGTAAGAACGTCGACAAGGCGTGGCAGCTCGTCGACTATCTGACGACGAACGTGCACGCGCTCGCGGTGCTGACCAACGGCCTCAAGAACGTGCCGTCGACGAGCGCGTCCGCGAAGTCGAAGGAGATCGTCCCTGACGCGCACTTCGAGACGTTCATCAAGATCTTCAACAATCCGCACTCGAGCACGTCGCCGATCATGGCCTCCGGCCAGTCGTACACGAACCTCGTGCAGACGTTCTGGCAGAACTACCAGGCGAAGGGCTCGAAGGATCTCGGCGGCGGGTTGAAGAAGCTCGACTCGCAACTCGACGCGCAGGTGAAGCAGGCAGGCGGCGGCAACGGCGGAGGCGGGGTCCCGTAACCGCGGCGGCCCCAGCCGTTCCCTCGTCGGAGCGCCGGCGGGCCAGGCAGCGCGCCCAGTGGAGGAGGAGGCGCCTCGTTCTCCTCCTCCTCGCGCCCTGGCTCGTCGGCTTCTCCGTCTTCTTCGGCTATCCGATCGTGATGGCCGTCTACCTCTCGCTGAACCACTACGACCTGCTCTCGCCGCCCCGCTGGGTCGGGCTCGCGAACTACCGCTATCTCTTCACGATCGACCCGCAGGTCGGGACTGCCGTGAAGAACACGCTCTGGCTCGTCGCCGTCCTCGTGCCTGCGCAGGTGCTCTTCGCACTCGGGATCGCGATGATGCTCGCCCGGGCGCGGCGCGGCGTCGGCATCTTCCGCACGATCTTCTATCTGCCTGCGCTGGCCCCGCCGGTCGCCGCGACGCTCGGCTTCGTCTACATCCTCAACCCGGCGACCGGGCCCGTGAACGCAGCTCTCGGCCGTCTCGGGATCGGCGAGCCGCTCTGGTTCCAGGACCCGTCGTGGGCGAAGCCGTCGCTCGTGATCCTCGGGCTCTGGGGCGTCGGCAACACGATGGTGATCTTCCTCGCGGCGGTGCTCGACGTCCCGCGCCACCTCTACGAGTCGGCCGAGATCGACGGCGCAAACGCCTGGCAGCGGCTGCGTTGGGTCACGCTGCCGACGATCAGCCCGGTGATCCTCTTCGCGGTCGTGCTCGGCGTGATCCAGGCGCTGCAGTACTTCACGCAGGCGTACGTCGCCGCGAACATCGCCTCGGGCCAGGCGTCGCAGGCGGCCGATGTCACGGCCGCGAGCCTCGGGTACCCGCAGGATTCGACGCTCTTCTACCCGGTGCTCCTCTACCAGCACGGATTCTCCGACTATCAGATGGGTTACGCGTCGGCGCTGTCCGTCGTGCTGCTCGTCGTCTCGTTCGTCGTCACGCTCGTCATCGTCGTGAACTCGCGCCGCTGGGTACACCAGGCGGGAGCAATCCGGTGAGCGCCGTGCCGATCAGAGCACCGATCGTCCGGCGGCGCCTACCGGCGAGCGTCCGGCGCAAGCGCTTCCTGCTCGCCGTCGCCAATCACAGCTTCCTCGTCGCCGGTGCGATTGCGTTCATCGCGCCGTTCATCTTCATCACGCTCACCGCGTTGATGACGAACGAGCAGGCGCTCTCGTCCCGCTTTTGGCCGCACCCGTTCGCGTGGCACAACTTTGCCGACGTCTTCCGCACCGCGCCGCTCGGGCGTTGGACGTTCAACACGCTCGAGTACTCGTTGCTCGGGACCCTCGGCCTGCTGCTCTCGAGCATCCCGGTCGCGTACGCGCTCGCCCGCCTGCGTTTCCGCGGACGGAACGTGATGTTCATGATCGTGCTGGTCGCGCTGATGCTGCCGCCGCAGGTCTCGGTCGTGCCGCTCTACGTCATGTGGGCGAAGCTGCACCTCGTCGGGACGCTCTGGCCGGTGATCATCCCGAACTGGTTCGGCGACGCGTTCTCGATCTTCCTGCTCCGGCAGTTCTTCCTGACGATCCCCGAGGAGTATCTCGACGCTGCACGCGTGGACGGCCTCGGCGAGCTGCGGGTGCTGAGCACGGTGGTCGTGCGCCTGGCAAAGCCGGCGATCGCCGCGGTCGCGCTCTTCTCCTTCCTCTACACGTTCAACGATTTCTTCCTGCCGCTCCTCTACACCGGCGAGAACCCGCACAACTGGCCGCTGCAGATCGGGCTCTCGCAATTCCGGTCGCTTCACCAGGTGCAGTGGAACCTGACGATGGCCGCGACGCTGCTCGTGATGGCGCCCGTGATCGTCATCTTCTTTCTCGCGCAGAAGGCGTTCGTCGAGGGCGTCACGCTGACGGGAGTAAAAGGATGAAGCTGGCCGTGATCGGTGCCGGCTCGACGTACACGCCGGAGCTCGTCTCGCACCTGTCGCAGCTCCCGGTGGACGAGGTCGCGCTCAACGACATCGACGCCGAACGGCTCGAAGTCGTCGGCGGGCTCGCGCGGCGGATGCTCGGCCGCGCCGGCTACACCGGCTCGCTCGTGGAGACCGGGGACGTCGACGCGGCGATCGACGGGGCGTCGTTCGTCCTCTTCCAGCTCCGCGTGGGTGGCCAGTCGGCGCGGCTGCAGGACGAGACGGTTCCGTTGCGCTGCGGCTGCATCGGCCAGGAGACGACGGGCGCAGGCGGCTTCGCGAAGGCGATGCGGACGGTCCCCGTCATCCTCGAGCTCGCGGAGCGCGTCGCCGAGCGTGCGCCTGACGCCTGGATCGTGGACTTCACGAATCCGGTCGGGATCGTCACGCGCGCGCTGCTCGATGCCGGGCACCGGGCCGTGGGCCTCTGCAACGTCGCGATCACCTTCCAGCGCCGGTTCGCCCGCCTGCTCGAGGCCGCTCCGGAGCGAGTGCTCGTCGACCAGGTCGGGCTCAACCATCTGACCTGGATCCGCGCCGTGCTGCTCGACGGCGAGGACGTGCTGCCGGCCCTGCTCGCGGAGCACGGCGACGAGCTCGCGGAGGAGCTCGAGCTGCCGCGCCGCGTCCTCGACGACCTCGGCGCGATTCCGTCGTATTACCTGCACTACTTCTATGCACACGATCGCGTGCTCGAGGAGCAGCGGCACGGGGTGCCGCGCGCGCAGACGGTCGCGGAGATCGAGCGCGGCCTGCTCGAGCTGTACCGTGACCCGACCCTCGACACGAAGCCGGCGCTCCTCGAGCAGCGCGGGGGCGCGTTCTACAGCGAGGCTGCGGTCGGCCTCGTCCGCTCTCTCTCCGGCGACGACGGCGCAGTCCACGTCGTCGACACGCGCAACACCGGCACATTGTCGGGGCTCGCCGGGGACGACGTCGTCGAGGTGCCGGCGCGTGTCACCGCCGCCGGGCCGGAGCCGTTGCCGCAACGGCCGCTCGCGCCGGAGCTGCTCGGGCTCGTGCAGCACGTCGCCGCCTACGAGCGGCTGGCGGCCGAAGCCGCGGTCACGCGCGATCCCGTCACGGCGCGCAAGGCGCTGCTCGCCCACCCCCTCATCGGCCAGGTGGAGATGGTCGACTCGCTGCTGGAGCCGCTCCTCGCGGAGGCTCTCAGATGAACGGGCTGCTGCTCGCCGTCGACGGCGGCAACGCGAAGACGGACGTCGCGTTCTTCGACCGCGAGGGCAATGTGCTCGGGCTCGTACGCGGCCCGGGCAGCTCGCCGCACGAGCACGGGGTCGACGGTGCGCTCGACCGCATCGAGGCACTCGTGATCGAGGCGGGCGCCGACGGGCCGGTCGAGCACGCGGAGCTGCTGCTCGCCGGCGTCGACTTCCCGTCCGAGGTGCAGACGGTCCAGGCCCGCGCACAGGCGCGGGGCTGGGCGGAGCGCGTCCAGGTCGCAAACGACACGTTCGCCGTCCTGCGCACCGGTACCGACCGCGGGTGGGGCGTCGCAGTCGTCTGCGGCGCGGGCATCAACTGCCTCGGGGTGGGCCCGGACGGGCGCGAGGCACGGTTCCCCGCGCTCGGCGAGATCACCGGTGACTGGGGCGGCGGCCAGGATCTCGGCTCGGAGGCGGTCTGGTCGGCGGCCCGCTCGGAGGACGGGCGCGGGCCGAAGACGTCGCTCGAGCTGCTCGTCCCCGCGCACTTCGGCCTCGGCACGCCGCTCGAGCTCGCGCAGGCCGTGCATGCCGGCGCGATCGCGCGCCGCCGATTCATCGAGCTCGCGCCGATCGTCCTCGCCGAGGCCGCGCAGGACGGCGTCGCGGCGTCAATCGTCCGGCGGCTCGCCGACGAGGTCGTCGTCCTGGTGCGCGTCGCTCTCGAGCGGATCGGCCCGGTGCCCGAGCTCCCCGACGTCGTGCTCGGCGGCGGCGTGCTGCAGGCGCGGAACGAGTTGCTGCTGGGTGCGATCGACGCAGGCCTCGAGCGCATCGACGTCCCGCATCGGTTGACTGTCGTCGATGGACCACCGGTCGTCGGTGCGGCGCTGCGTGCGCTCGACGCGCTCGGCGCGGCCCCGTCGGCGCACCTGCGTTTGCGAAACGACGGACGATTGGCGGAGGTGGCCCGTGGCTGACGTGCGCTATGACTCGGCAACGAGGATCTATCCCGGCACCGAGCTGCCGGCGGTGAACGGGCTCGACCTGCACATCGCGGACGGCGAGTTCATGGTCCTCGTCGGCCCGTCTGGCTCCGGCAAGACGACGGCGCTGCGGATGCTCGCCGGGCTCGAGGAGGTCGATGCGGGGGCAATCTTCATCGGCGAGCGCGACGTCACCGATCTGGCGCCGAAACAGCGCGACATCTCGATGGTCTTCCAGAACTACGCGCTCTATCCCTATCTCACCGTTGAAGCGAACATCGCGTTTCCGCTGAAGATCGCCCGCGTCAAGAAGTCGGATCGTGCGGCGCGCGTGCGCGAGGTCGCGAAGATGCTCGGTCTCGAGGACTATCTCGAGCGGAAGCCGGGACAGTTGTCGGGCGGGCAGCGGCAGCGTGTCGCGATGGGGCGCGCGATCGTGCGCCTGCCGAAGGTGTTCTTGATGGACGAGCCGCTGTCGAACCTCGATGCGAAGCTGCGGGTGCAGATGCGGGCCGACATCGCCTCGCTCCAGCGCGACTTCGGCGTGACCACGGTCTACGTGACGCACGATCAGTCGGAGGCCATGACGCTCGGTCATCGCGTCGCGGTGCTGCGCGACGGTCTGCTTCAACAATGCGCGGCGCCGCGCGAGCTCTACGAGCGGCCTGCGAACACGTTCGTCGCCGGTTTCATCGGCTCGCCGTCGATGAACCTCATCTCCGTCCCGCTCGGCGCGAACGGCAACGTGTCGATCGGGGGGGCCACGCTCGAGCTGCCGGCGGCGGCCCGGTCGGCCGCGTCGGCCGCCGGCTGGCAGGAGCTGGTCGTCGGCGTGCGGCCCGAATCGCTCGAGCTCGCGGCTGACGGTATTCCGGCGGAGGTTCAGGTCGTCGAGGAGGTAGGCGCCGACGCGTTCGTCTTCTGCAGCGCCGAGCTGGGCGGCGCCGAGACGCAGCTCGTCGCGCGTGCGCCGACGCGGCGTGCCCCGGCGCCGGGCGAGCGAGTGCGATTGCGTCCGGCCGCCGAGGAGACCCACCTCTTCGACCCGATCGAGGGCGCGCGCGTCCTCGACGCAGGCTGACGGCTCAGAGACCGAACGCTGCCCGCATGCTCGCGGCGCTCGCCGCGTTGCCGAGGAAGGTCGTGATGCCGAGCAGCTGCTCGGTCGTGCGCAGGAGCGAGTAGTGCGTGAAGGCGGTCGCGCTCTTCGTGCCGGCCGTCGTGTACGGCGAGACGACGATCGTGGCGACGTGATTGGCGCTCGAGCTGTCGTCCTCGTCCCACGTGATGAAGATCACCGTGTTCCCGGCCTGGTACGACGCGCTCGCCGTGATCTTCGGCACCCAGCTCTGAAGCCAGGCATCACCGGTCTGCACCGAGCAGTCGTGCATGTCGTTGCAGAGGTTCGGGGTGACGAAGCTGAACTTTGGGAGCGTGCCGTTGCCGAGCGCGGTGGCGAACGCGCCGCTCGACGTCGTGCCCATCGGGACGTTGTCGGCACCGCAGGCCGTGCGGATGTTCGTGTAGTAGGCCTCGGGGTTGTGCTTGACGGCGTACGTGCCCGAGCTCGTGAGGTCGCAGTTCGACGGCATGCTCTCCTCGTAGCTCCCGGCCGACCCGGCCTGCTGGAAGATGCTGTTCACGGCGAGCGGATGCGACGACGGAGGATTGTCGTCGGCGATGCTCCACGTGTCGCCCGAGGTGGCCGCGATGTAGTTCGGGAGCGAGGGATGCGTGACCGCCGTGTAGTTGGTCGCGAGCCCGCACCCGGCTGCGAGCGAGTTGAGGTAGGGCGCGGAGGCGCTGCCGATGATCTCGCCGTACGAGTGGTTCTCCATCCAGATCCAGATCACGTGCGCGTACGTGGCGGGAGGGCCGGTCTTCGTGCCGCAGTCCGTCGACGGGGGCGGTGGCGGCGGACAGTTGTGACGGCAGGGCTTGGGCTTGCCGGGTGCGCCGATCGTCGTTGCCACGAGCGTGAGCGCGGCGGCGAGCACGGCGGCCGACGACAGAACGCGAACGTGCTTGATCATCTCGATCTCCCTCCCCGATTGATGGCGCGAGCATACGCGAACCCCTCGCGTCAGCGATTGACGCCCCGGACAGGGGGCCGGACACTTGAAACGAACGTTGCCGCAGGGGTCAAGAGGGGAGTCCAGTCGTGGACACGCGTATCGTGCTCGGTCTCGCGGGCATTGCCGCCGCATTCGTCGCTGCCGCCCCGGTGCACGCCGCAACCCCGGCGTCGGCCCCGACCCTGGCCACGCCGGCCGCGCTGCCGTCGACGCACGGAATCGGCCGCGGCGGCGTCTCGGGCTACATGCCGTTGCACGCTGATGCGTACCGGCTCGCGAAGGAGGCCGCGAACGTCCGCGCCGGAGTGACGGCGAAGCGGCGCGGCGGCGGGGGAAGCGGCACCCCGACGGTCACGAGCTACGCGAACGTCTCTCCGAGCTTCAGCGGCACGTTCATGAGCGGCGGCACGCCGCCGGACACGACCGGCGCGATCGGCCCGGACCGGTACATCGAGACGGTGAACACCCAGTACGCGATCTATTCGCGTAGCGGCACGCTGATCAACTCCGGCTCGCTGAGCGCGCTCACCGGGATCACCACCGGCCTCTTCGGCTACTCGCTCAGCGACCCGCAGATGATGTGGGACGCCAAGACGCAGCGCTTCTACTACTCCGCCGTCTACTTCGACTCGCTGTTCTTCTCCGAGAACGGCATCGCGATCGGCTGGAGCAAGACGGCGACGCCGACGAGCGCGAGCGACTTCTGTCAGTACGCGATCAGCCTCGGGAGTGAGGTGCCGGACTATCCGAAGCTCGGTGACTCGTCGGACTTCCTCCTGGTCGGTTACAACGAGTTCGGCAACTTCGCGACGACCTACGACGGGTCCCAGTTCGCGATGGTGAACAAGCCTCCGGCCGGCTCGACCTGTGCGCCGACGAGCGCGTTCGCCGTGTACGCCTCGGGCGTGCTGCACAACGGCGACTCGAGCCTCGCGGCGACGCCCGTGCCGGCCAACCTCGTCGACGACGGCAACGGCACCGGCTACGTCGTCGCAAACGCCGACTTGACGACCGACCCGTCGGCGAGCTTCGTGTCCGTCTACTCGGTGTCGACGAACGGCGTCGACGCGAACGGCCTTCCCGTCCCGCTCGTCAGCGGTCCGACCTCGGTGGCGGTGCCGGCCTACTCGCTGCCGGCGAATGCGCCCCAGGCGGGGAGCTCGTATCTGCTCGATACGCTCGACGGCCGCTTCGAAGCCTCGGTCGCGGCGGTCGATCCCGCGCGCGGTGGGGTGACGGCGGTCTGGACCGCGCACGCCGTCTTCGGCGGCGGCGGAGCGGAGGAGCGCTGGTACGAAATCGACCCGACGGGGGGATCGCTGCTGCAATCGGGAGTCGTGACGAGCCCGTCGGCGTTCATCTGGAACGGCGCGGTCTCTCCCGACCGTGCCAACAACGGACCGAGCGGGGCGTTCGGCTCCGACATGGCGATGAGCGTCAGCACGTCCTCGGCGAGCTCGTACCCGGCGATCGGCTTCGTCTGGAAGAACGGTGCAGGCGCGCAGTCGGCGCTGAAGACACTCGTCCAGGCGACCGGCGCGAGCGTCGACTTCAGCTGCAGCTCGACCACGGCGTG
>Ga0308175_100003197_pt1 | contig 11321 bp, 14 predicted proteins | sample PhyCR1_3_FD_203893 | JGI IMG/M metagenome (GOLD analysis project Ga0308175, IMG submission 203893) | Soil microbial communities from UC Gill Tract Community Farm, Albany, California, United States - DLSLS.C.R1 | ecosystem: Environmental > Terrestrial > Soil > Agricultural land | place: USA... | reverse complement strand
TTCGGCACGGTGACCGCCGGAGCCTGCTCCAACACCGGTGTCGTGTCGTTCACCAACATGCCCGCCGCCACGGTGACCTCGATCGACATCTGGTCGACGTCCACCGGCACCACCCGGCGACTGTGGTACGGCGCGCTCGCCGCGTCGAAGACCACCGCCTCGGGCGACACCCTGTCGTTCGCCGTTGGCGCGGTCACCGCCTCGCTCGGCTGAGCTTCGAGCGCGTGACGGAAGGCGGGTAGGCGATGGCGGCGACGGCATCGCTCTACCCGACCACCGTTGACACCACGGTCGGCACGACGTGGGCCGCCACGACCAATGCCACCGGAGCGACCGCCGCGACTTTCGCGACGTTCACCAACACCGCCTCCGGCGGGTCGGGCACCATTCGGCTGTCGGGTTACGCCGTCCGAGGCAACACCAACACCGGGGTACAGCCCACCTCGATCGACTCGGTCAGCGTCACCGTCGCGAACTACGTCGACAACGTCAGCCGCACCGCCTCGATCACGGTGCAGCTCTATTCAGGCACCACAGCGATCGGGACGCCGACGACCCTGACCCGGTCGACGACCACTACAAACTCACAGACGGTCACCCTGACCGGAGCGAACTGCCCGACGTGGGCGCAGCTCGCCGACCTACGCGCCCAGGTCGTCTTCACCCGGACCGCGGTCACTCAAGCCAACGTCTTCCGCCTGGACTACGTCGGGATCGTCGTCAACTACACGGCGACATCGGTCCGCAACGACTGCCCCGCACCCCGCGGCGACACCTCCGGGTGGTCGGGCAGCGGCAGCACTGGCGCGGTGACAACCACGAACGTCGCCGCCACCGGCATGCAGTTCACCACCGCCACCCGCACGGTCAACGGCAGCGCAGCCGGCAACCTTCGCATCGTCGCGCCACACCGCATCTACGACACCGACATCGGCGGCCAGGTCCGCACCCACCTCATCCAGGTCAAGTCCAACGTCGCGGTGACCAACGTTGTGGTCGAGGTCGTGTTCCGCAACGCCGCCGGCGCTCAGACCGGGACCGTCGTGAACACCGCCACGGGGGTCTCGATCGCCGCTGGAGGCACGGCGTGGTTGACGTGGTCGGGTACTGCGCCAGCGGGGACTTTCCGCGAGAACGCGGCGATCCTGTGCCGTAACGCGCCCGCGAACGCCACGGTGTACGGCACCGCCGCCCGGTACGAGGCGGGTGACCAGGCCGCCACGATCGTCTACGCCGACGGCGACACCGACGGGTGGCAATGGGAAGGCGCCACGGGGCAGTCGACCTCTACGAACGCCGCGATCCCCGCCACTCACCAGGCTGCGACCGCGATGGCCGGTACCGGGGCACTGACAGTCAGTGCGTCGACCGTCACGCCCAACCCGAAGATCGAGTCTCTGGCCACCGACTTCACGTCGGGCATTCCCGGGTTTTTCGACGGGAACTTCGGTGCGCCGTTCGTCGACGCGGGCGGCGTCGGGCACGTGCCCTGTACGAACGCCTACGGGGCGTTCAATACGGCAGCGCTCTTCGACGGGACCGGCAGCTACACCTACGCGAAGGTCACCCCGCCGAACAGCGGACCGAGCACCCAAGCGTCCATCCAGTGGAACGTCGACAATGACAACCGCGTGGAGTTCCTGCACGATGGCACCGGCGGCGGGTTGGTCGGCCGGGTCGCGGTTGCAGGGGTCGTCACCGACTATTCGATCGGTGCGCTCAACACCACCACACATGCCTGGTGGCGGGTGCGGGAGTCCGGCGGCACGGTTTTTTGGGACACCTCGCCGGACGGCCTGACTTGGACTAACCGCGCCTCGGCCACGCACGGACTCGACCTCACTGCGGTGAATCTGCAGCTGCTCTCGGGCTACTGGGGCACCGAAACGGCCCCGCCTGACGCGCTGTTCGACAACCTCAACACCCCGCCCGTGACGACCGTGACCTTCCAGGGCGCGGTCGACATGGCCGGCGCGGGGACACTGAGCGTCGCCGCGACCCGCATTCAGCCAGCCGCAGTCGCGATGTCCGGGGCGGGTGCGTTCGCTTCGAACGCCACCCGGGCGGTGACGCCGGCCGTCTCGATGGCCGGTTCGGGGTCGTTTAGCTCCACCGCGACTCGTGCCCAGATCGCGACGACGGCGATGGCGGGCGCAGGTGGGCTGGGCGCTGCCGTCACACGAGCTCACCCCGCGACAGTCACCATGGCTGGCGCAGGCGAACTGACTGCAACGTCGACCCGCACTCAGTCCGCGACAGTCACCATGACCGGTGCCGGGTCGCTCAGCGTCACTCCCACTCGTGTTCAGGCCGCCGCCGCACCTCTGGCCGGTGCCGGGTCGCTCAGCGTCACTCCCACTCACGGTCAGCTGAGCACGACTGCCCTGGCGGGTAGCGGGTCGCTGACCGCTGCCACGATCCTCGCCCAAGCCAGCTCCACGAACCTCGCCGGGGCAGGTGCACTGAATGCCGCTGCGCTGCGCGGCGCAGTAGTAGCCGCACCTCTGGCCGGTGTTGGGCTGCTGGGCGTCGGCGCAGTCCGTGGTGTCAACGCGACCGCCGCCCTCGCCGGCGCGAGTGGGCTGGGCGCCGACGCGACACGCCAGCAGTTCGGTGCCGCGTTACTGAGCAGCGCAGGCGCCCTGACCGTCACTGCCGCCCGCACCGCCGAAATCGCTACCACCCTGATCAGTGAGGGCGTCCTTGCTGTCGACGCCGTCCGCGCGCAGCTGCCCACGGCGGCCTTGGCCGGCGCGTCCGCCTTACTCGTCGACGTCGCCGGAACCACCTCCGGCGCATTCGAACTCGCCGGCCAGGGCATGCTGGACGCTGCGACAGCACGCACCGCCACGGCCTCGTCCACCCTCGCAGGTGAGAGCGGGCTGGTAGCGGCGGTCGGCCGCACCGCGCGCGTGGCCGTCGCGCTCGTCGGGGATGGGACGCTGGGCGTCGCTGCCGAGCGGACCATCCATGCCACGGTCACACTCGCCGGGAACGGCGTACTGGCAAGCACCGCAGGTTCCACCGGCGCCACCGGTGCCGACCTCATCGGTTCCGGCGCGCTCTCGACCGCCGCAGCCCGCACCGGCGCCACCACCGCGGTCCTGGTGGGGGCGAGCGCACTCACCACGACAGCCAGTCGTGTCGCGACAGTGGCGGCCGACTTGGTCGGCGCAGGCTCCCTGGTCGTCGCCACAACACGTGCCGCGCTCGGCGCAACAACTCTGAGCGGCGAAAGCACCCTTGGCACGGTGGCCGGGGGTGCCACCGACGGCGGGACCGGCCTCACCGCAGCGGGGACGCTCGACGTCCTCATTGTCCGCTCCGCCATCGTCACGACCACCCTCGCCGGCACTGGCGCACTGGCCACCACCGCCTACCGCGGAATGCCGCTGGCCGCCACCTTCGCGGCTGCGGGTTCCCTAGGCATCGCCGCTGCTCGAGTCCAGCTGGGTAGCGTCGCTCTCTCCGGCGAAGCGGCGCTGGCGGCCAGCGGCGTCCGCGCCGCGTCCGGGGCGCTGGGCTTGACCGGCGACGGCTCACTGGTCACGTCGGGCGACGCGAACGCGATCACCGCCGTCAACCTCGCCGGTGCCGGGGCTCTACTGGTCTCCGTGTCGGTCACTCGGTTCGGGCAGACCACGCTCACCGGGGTCGGCTCGCTGACGCTGGCCGCGTTCGCCGTGCTGCTGGGCAATGCCGCGCATCTGACTGGCGCAGGCACCCTCAACGCTGCCGGGCTACACCACGTCGGCTCGATCGACTGGGTCTACGCCACCGGCCGGGTCCGCACCGGACTCGCCGCTAACCGATCTCCGAGTGACGGTGTGCACGCCGTCGGTCGCAGTCGCCGGGTCGAGCTCGCCGTCGATCGCGCCACCGGCACCGGACTGCACGCACGACGCGTGGTCACCTCCGGCCTCAAGGTCAAAGAGTCTTCCCGCAGCTGACCTTCCTGCCCATCAGCTCACCGCTTGCCCCGGCGGTGCTCGCGTTCGCGTCGACGTTCGAGCGCGTCGAGACGTTGGCACCGCGCGATCCACCAGCACAGGCCGCGATCCACGGCGCGGCAGCACGCCGCCAGCGCGTTCATCACGCGAACCACGGCAGCAGGAACGTGACGATCGGCCCCAGCAGACCCAGCGCCGCCAGCGCGGGCAGCGCGGTCGCCGCGTACAGCAGCGGCACCACGATCATGTGCTCGCCACCGCGGTCGGTGTGGAACAGCCCCGGTTCGCAGCCCGGGTGCTTCTCGTCGACCAGCATGGGACGGGGCAGCCTGATCCAGCGCAGCCACCACGACACCTCGTAGAAGGGAATCCACCAGCCGCACGCGTGACGTCGCCACACTTCGCGGTGGATCACGAGGTTGTACAGCGCCGACAGCGGCACCCCGGACGGGGTCATCCAGTCCAGCAGGACGTGGCTGGCGGTGCCGGCGAACGCGGCCAGACCGAACCAGACCGCCCACGGCGCCAGGACCGTGGTCGCGGTCGCCAGCACCATCGCGGCCAGACCGACCAGCGCGCACCATTCCAGACTGTGGCTCGGCCCGCGGTGCAGGTCGTCGGCCTCGAGCTTGCGACGAGCCAGCTTGTCGTTACGCGCCTGCAGCCGGTACCCGGCGCGGGCGGTCCAGCGGACCACGGCGGCGCCGAAGTGCATGCGCCGCTTGTAGTTGTTGTGGTCCCAGTCGTTGACCGTGGACAAGCCCCAGGCGACCACGCCGAGCCCGAGGCGCACCGGCACCGGCGCGTCGACCCACACGATCAGGCCGAGCGCCACGGGGGCGGCGCCGGCCTGGTGGGTGACCTTCATTGGCATGACTGGTCTCCTGTTCGGGCGCCTGCCTGGGGGCGGTTGGCCAGGAAGTGCTCGATCTCGGCCAGGTCGTACAGGTAGGTCTGGCCGACCTGCTGAACCCACTTGGGGAACTCGGCCTTTTCTCGCGCTCTGTAGTTGGCCAGCTTCGCCTTGGTCAGCCCGGGGAAGCGGTCGGCCAGCTGCTCGGCGGCTTCGGTGAGGTCGACCAGCGTGGCCACCGGCCCCGGCTCGACAACGGTGGGCACCACCGCGAGGTGACGCGAACCGGTGTCATGAACAGCTGAATCCCCAGGTCGAAGCACATGCGACGTCACCGATTCACGCTTCGGCGCCGGGGTGGCGAGCTCTCCCAGGCGGCCGGTCAGCTCGGCCGGCTCGGGCAGCAGCTGCTTGGTGGAGCGGTCGATCATCAGCGGCACCTGACACTCGACAGCGGTGCCGCCACTCACTACCTGTACACGCCCAGGGTGGTTCGAGGAGCGCGGCAGGGAGGCCTTGGTGCCGTCGCCGACGTCGTCGAACAGCATCCGCGCGGTGCGCGGTGAGAACCGGTTGCCCAGCTTGATGCCGTAGGCCTCGCGGGCGTCGCCGCCGGCCGAGGCGCGCGCCGACATGCGCTGGCCCACGGTCAGCATATGGGTGCGGGCCTCGCGGCCGACGAACAGGATGCCCTCGATGGCGTCGATCGCCGACGGGGCTTCCTTGTCATCGGCGCGCAGCTCGGCTTCGTACTTCTTGAGCGCGGCGATGCTGCGGTTGGACTCGTCGAGGATGACGAACAGTTCCTGCTGGTCAGGGTTGTAGCCGTGGTGCCAGTAGGACTCGCAGCGGCGCTGCACCTCGTCGTAGATGTCGAGCAGGGCGTCGTAGGCCAGTTCGACCTGGCGGATCACCTCGATGCCGTCGACGTCCTTGGCCCACTTCGCCGAGGCGCCCTTCTTGACGAAGTCCAGGTAGATGACCCGCGCGCCCCGGCGGCGGCGCTGCAGGGCGACGCCGCAGCAGAACTCGGACTTGCCACCACCCGAACCGATCGAGCACAGGATGTGGGGGCTGTCCCCCCCGAGGGACCGCTTGACGGGAGTGCCGCCTGCGGTCAGGCCGATGACGATCTCGTCGTCGGCGGCCTCTTCCCAGTGGCGGATGACGTCGGCGAACACCACCAGCGGCGGCGGCTGGGGCGCGGCGGCCACGGTGAGGGTGCGGGGCTGGGCGTCCATCTCGAAGCGGGCGTGGAAGTTGTGCACCCCGCCCACGGCGGCGACCAGCGAGGCCAGCTTGAGGCGCCGTGCTTCGGGCCAGTTGAAGTCCGGCGGCAGGGTGACCACGATCGGCTTGTCGGGGTCGTCCTGGTGGCCGACCGGGACGTGGACCCACTCGCGGGGGTTGCGCTTGCGGGGCATGTCGAGCATCGGTCCGGCGGCCAGCGCGATCGACTCGATCCAGCGCTTGAAGTGTTCCCAGCGTCGCGTCTTGTGGACCACCGCGTAGCCCACCATGACGATGCCGGTCCAGACCACCACGCGCTGCGCGTCCTGGGTGGCGGCCGGGCTGATCCACCAGCCGTAGACGCTGGCGGTCAGACCAACCAGTCCGGACCAGATGATGGCGGTCCGGCGCCGGTAGGACTGGTGGGCCCACCAGCCGGCGTGGTCTGGGTCGTAGGGGCCGGTGCCCGGCTTGGACCACGTGGCGTTGGTCTTGGGCAGGTGGTTCACCGGCGGGGCTTTGGCTGGCCTGCCGGTCAGGACGCGCCCGACGGGAACCAGGGCGCCCATTACGCCTCCAGGGGGAGCGGCGCGGGCACGTGCCCGCGCCGGGGCATGTCGATGACCACTGCCGTCTCGAGCTCATCGACGCGCTGCGAAGCGGCGTGCAGGACGTGCCCCTGGCGACGGGCCATGGCCTCGTCGACCTGCCGCGACCACGCCTCGACGACAGCCCGCTCGCGGCGGTTCATGAACAGCTCCCAGGCCAGCGGGCCGAACTTCCAGATGACCAGTCCGGCGATCGAGGCGCTGACGGTGATGTTGAGGATGGTCCACACGATCGGGTAGGCGAGCCCGAGCAGGACGCCGGCGGGGATGAGGCCCAGGCCAACGAGGATTTTCATGACGCTGTCTCCTGGGGCTGCAGGGCAGCCAGCACCTTGCTGGCCTTGCCCGGTCCGGTTCGGTAGTTCTTGCGGATGTACTGGCCCGACGGGGCGTCGATACCGTGTTCACGCAGGTCAGCGACGATGTCCTCGACAGACCAGGTGCCGCCGGTCTGGACCGCCTGCAGCCGCGGACCGGGCTGGACCAGGTCCACCGGGCGGGTGTCGGGCAGGCGGGGCAGCTCGACGGTGTCCGGACCGGACCACTGTGGTTCGTCCTGGACCGGCGCCGGTTCGGACTGGCCTGCAGTGAGGTTGTCTTGGTCGTCTTGGTTGTCTCGCGGGGCGGCGCGCCACTCGCCGGAGGCGACGTGAACCGACCAGACGAGGAACGCCGGACCGACCAGACCGAACAGGCCGTACGCGCCCAGTCCACCCACGGCGGCGACCAGCGACGCACCAACGACCAGTGCGGCGGCTTCGACCCGGCCGCGAGTGGTGGTGGTGCGCAGCCACATCACGGTGCCGACGATCGACGACAGCTCGAGCACGGCGATAGCAGCGACCTGGACGTGCTGCACGCCGGCCTGGGTGGCGAGCTGCAGGGTGGAACTCGCAGACAGGGCGAGGGCGCCGGCGCCGATGAGGGCGAGCAGCGCGATCAGCGTCTTACGGGCGGCGGTCACGACTGGCCTCCGGGTGGCTCGGCCCAGCGCTGCGCGGTGTCCTTGGGGACTCCGGTCAGCGCGGCGATCTGACGCCAGCTCAACCCCCGGTCGCGCAACGCCTCGATCGCACGGCCGCCGTGGATGGTGTTGGACTCGCGGCGCTGCAGCGCACGCTTGACCGCGGCGATGCTGTCGGAGTAGGAGTCGCCCGTGCGTTCCTCGGCGCGTAACAGCGCGGACAACGCCTCTTCGAGTTCCTCCGGGGTGACTGGCACCCGGGCACCGTCTCATGATCGCGACAGGTTGAGCCAGCCTCTAGCAACTTCCGTGACCAAACCGTTATCTTCGGGCTCCAAGAAAAAAGCGCAGCCCTGGCGCTCAGACCTCGTTGCTCTAGCACATAGCTAGGTGAAGGTGCGGGCGTGGCGCTGGGCGGCGGCCACGATCCGATCCTTGACGTTGCCGTAGCCCTCGTGGCGCTCGCAGGTGCACGACCACCACCACAGCGAGTGCTCCGAGCTCCACCACACCTCGGTGACATGGGCTTCTGCGTTGATGGCGAACTCCATCCAGTCCCGTCCCAACAGCAGCATGCGCGCGACCCCCGTGGTCTCGAGGTATGTCGCGCGCATGCTGCCAGTGCCTGGATCAGGCCTTCCGGCGGACCCTCCTGCCCACCTGCTCGTAGTTGCGGACCTGCGGCATCCACGCCGCTTCCAGCTGGGCCTGCTCGGCGGCGGTGATCGCCTGCGGCATGACCACCTCGTCGGGTACCAGCGGAAGCGTCGGTCGAGCTCGACGCGCTTCGAGCGCCCTGCTCGTCAGCCTGACGGCCAATCGGTAAGCGCCCGGCACCAGCCAGCGGCCGTTGGCGTAGCCCGCGGCCAGGGCGAGCACCGTGCCGGCGAGCACCACCAGCACGTACAGCAGGGCGGCGACGATCGTCTGCAGGTTGACCAGCACGACCAGCAGCACCAGGGCGACCAACCACAGCACGGGCTTGCGGTTCTTGCGTGAGACCTTCGGGGGCGCGGGGACCCTGCGCATGCAGGGCTTCTTGACTCCCCGGCCCCCGGGTCTCTGACGCCCCGTGGGCTTGGGCTCTTGCTCATGCGTCGGGGTCTGGGGCGTCACCCCCTTGGCGTCAAGGTCGGCAGCCTCGCGGACGTGATCGGCTTTGAGTCGGCCGGAGTCGTTGGCCGTGACGTAGTCACAGCCCCACTTCTCCTGGCAGTAAACGTTGAGCGCGTCGTGGGCGTCGGTGTTCGAGAAAATCGGGCGGGTGGCGTCGATCCACCCGCCGGCGCAGTGCCCGAACACACCGAACCCGCGGCGACCGTGGGCCTGGCCGCGGTCGAGGCCGCTGGCCACTCGTTCCAGGTGTTCGCGGGTCTCGCGGTCAACCATCGCGACACCCCCCGGGAGCTCGTGCTCGTGTCATGCAGAGCACTCTACTGCATAGAGTCAGCCGTGGCCAGCGGCGCCGTGCAGCCACGGCCACGGCGGATCGTCGTCGTCAACGACCGCCTCGTCGGCGCGCCACACCCCGCCACCGATGCGGTAGTTGTCCAGCTCAACGAAGCCGTTCTCGTCCTCGACGACGTGGTAGTGCTGCTGTGGCGGCGCGGCCAGGTCGGCCTGGCGCACCGCGTCGCGGGTGCCGCGCGCCACCTGCTCGGCCTTGCGCCGCTCCTCCACGTCAGAGTGCCACGGCAGCGGCCAGCCCTCGGTCACGTCCGGGTTCACAGCGCCGCCCAGAACAGGACGATCAGCGCCAGCACCGCCAGGTAGGCCAACGCCTCCTGGGCATGCGCGCGCCACGGCCAGCGGAACCCGCGACACCCACAGCCGCGGCACCGCCACTTCTCGCCCGGGTAGAACCCCGACTGGTAGTGATCGTCGGGCGAGTGCCCGCAACGCTGGCCGTCGACCTGGGTGCGGCACTCGTCGAGACGACGGGCCGGCTTCACCGCGGGCAGCCGCGTGGTGGCGTCCGGGTCGGCGGGTCGGTCGGCGAGCACCGACAGCGCCCACAGGCGCCGGGCGCTCACGCCGAGACCCGCTCGAGCTCGGGGCGCAGCGCAGGAGTGGCATCCCAGTCGGAGTATCGCTCGGTGCGGCGACGCACCAAGTCGAGCACGTACACCGCGGGGACGGTCACGGGGGATGCGCCGTAGCCGATGGCCACGGCGAGGGTTCGGGCGAGGATGTCGGGCATGAGGGGGTCAGCCTCTCTTAGCTGGCTTGGTTCCAGCGCATCAGCAAAGCCTGGGCGGGGGGTTCACGCAGGTAGTCCTTGCCGCGCTGGATCACCTCGGGGTTGTCGCCCATCCGATAGCCGAGGAACTGGTTACAGACGCCGCAGAGAAGTCCTCTTACGCACTTGCCGCACGACGTCTGGCCGGCGCAGCACCGGTGATCGTGGTCGACGGCCAGCTTCTTGGCGTCGCCCGTGGCCTTGTTGCACCACGCGCAACGCCCGCCCTGGGCTTCGTACAGCGCCTGGTAGAAGCCCTCGGGCAGGCCGTACTGGTTGGCTTCGTACCGGCGGCGCTGGCCGTCCTTGGTGCGGGCGTTCGCCGCGCGAATGTGCGTGGAGCAGCGCGGCTTGCGCACTCCGCCAGCGATCGGGCGGGGCCGAGCCGGGCGCTCGTCGTCGGGCAGCGCCTGGCAGTCGACGCACTCCCGGCTAGGCACGCGGCACCTGCCAGCAGATCGTCAGGCCGGCGTCGTCAAGCAGCTCGAGGATGCCGGTCACCTCGATCTCACCGAACGCCGGCGCGAGCGCTTGCGACGCCGCCTCCCGCGGGTCGGGCAGCGGCTCCGAGCTCGAATCCAGCGCCCACTTACCCGAGCCGGACGCGCTCACGACGCCCACCGCGACGTGCCCGTGGTGTGCGCCCGCTGCCGGTTGGGGTGGGCGATGTCGCGCGGCGGCAGCTGGCAACGCTGCCGCGCCTGATGGCCGTGCTCCACCGCCAGCTCGCTAAGCAGCAGCCGGCCGGGCTGCGAGCAGATGTGACACTCGATCGTCTCGGTCATGGCGCCTTCTTCCTCTGTCGGGCACGGCGGTTGAGGTTGCGCGCGTGGACGCGCTCGACCAGCGCCACGTCGCAGCCGAGGATGTCGGCCACCACCGGCGAGATCTTCTGGATGCCCCGGGCGGCCTGATCGCGATACATCCGCTCGACCACCTCGTCCTGCACCGCAGGCGGCGCGTCGGCCAAGGGCAGTCGGCCCAGCTCCACCCGGTCGGCGGCAGTGGCGATGTCCTGCTCGTCGGGCTCGTCGGCCACCTCGAGCAGCCGGAGGTAGCGCAGGTACCGGTGGCGCACGTCGTCACGGCCCAGGTCGAGCTTGCGGGCGGTCTCGGCGTACGACACGCCCCGCTCGACCAGCTCCACGATCTGCGCGTTGACCTCGTCAAGCTCGACCGACGGGCGCTCGTCCCCGGTCGAGGGCACGGCGTCCGGGTCGTCGATGTCGTCCCACGCCATCCACGAGGCGAAGCCCTGCGCACGCGCCCAGTTGATGCTCCTGGTGCGCACCGGACTCCACAGCGGCGGCCGCATCGCCAGCCGGTCCAGGACCGGGACAACCCGCTCGATTCGGGAGGCGTACATCCGGGGGTGCTCGAGTGCGCGCATCTGGGCAACGCGCGAACGGGACACGCCCAGCGCGCCCGCCAGATCACCGCTGGTGTACCCCACTGCGTGGCAGGCCTGGACGCGACG
>Ga0308175_100003196_pt1 | contig 11322 bp, 11 predicted proteins | sample PhyCR1_3_FD_203893 | JGI IMG/M metagenome (GOLD analysis project Ga0308175, IMG submission 203893) | Soil microbial communities from UC Gill Tract Community Farm, Albany, California, United States - DLSLS.C.R1 | ecosystem: Environmental > Terrestrial > Soil > Agricultural land | place: USA... | reverse complement strand
CGTCGCAGGGCGACCACCAGGTGCCGTAGCTGACGATCCCGGGGGTCTCGTCGCCGGCATTCAGTTCCGAGAGGAAGGTCGAGCCGACCCGCATCTCGACGCAAGAGGTCTGGAAGCAGGCGTTGGCGGTTTCGGTGCCGTGGTTCGGCCCGCCGAGCGAGACCCAATCGTCAACCATGGATTCCCCACCGTCGAACTTGATGTACCAGCGGGTGTTGAGGCTCCCCATCGAGTGGCTGATGATGTCCACCTTGGTCGCCCCCGTCGCTTTCAGCAGTTTTTCGACGTGCGACTTGACTTCTTTTTCGGCGTCGGTCCGGTTCGACTGCGAGGTGTTGTAGCTGTAGGCGCTGAGGTAGGACGACGGATACCCGTCTTCTTCGAAGCGGGCGATCATCGTGTTCCACAGGGATGCGCTCTCGGTCCATCCGTGGACGAAGAGGATCGGGTCCTGCGCCATCGAGCTCGCGGGCGCTGCGGCTGCGAACAAGCTGCAGAGAGCGATCGCCGATGCGATCGCCGCGAGACGTCTCTTCACCATCTGGGGCCTCCGTGTCTTCTGCGCGGGCACCTCCCTAGCACCCGCTGTGAAGCCGGGAAGTCTACTCAGAATTCTCTGAGCGCTAAGGAGAAGTCCGCTCAGCGGGTGCCGGCGCCTCGAGCTCGCGCTTGAGGATCTTGCCGGTCGGGCCCTTGGGGAGGTCGTCGAGGAACCACACCACCCGCGGGTACTTGTAGGCGGCGATCCTCTCCTTGACGTAGGCGCTGACCTCCTCGGGGGCCATCTCCTCGCCCTCGTGGAGGACGACGGCGGCGCCGATCTCCTCTCCCCACTCGCGGTCGGGGACCCCGACCACCGCCGCTTCGCGGATCTTCGGGTGCTCGTAGAGGACCTCCTCCACCTCGCGCGGGTAGACGTTGTAGCCGCCGCGGATGATCATGTCCTTCTTGCGGTCGACGATGAAGAAGTAGCCGTCCTCGTCGACGCGGGCCATGTCGCCGCTGTGGAACCAGCCGCCCCGCATCGCCTCCTCGGTCGCCTCCGGCCGCTGCCAGTACCCCTTCATCACGTTGTGGCCGCGGATCACGATCTCGCCGACCTCGCCCTGCGGCACCTCCCGGTCGCTCTCGTCGACGACCTTCATCTCGACCTCTTCCAGCGGGGTCCCGATCGAGCCCGGCTTGCGCGGGCGGCCCGGGTGGTTGCTGCTTGCCACCGGCGAGGTCTCCGAGAGCCCGTAGCCCTCGAGCACTTCGCAGCCGAAGGCCTCCTCGAAGCCGCGCAGCACCTCGACCGGCATCGAGGCTCCGCCGGTGATGCAGGTCCTCAGCGTCGAGGTGTCGTAGCTCTCGCGCTCGGGGTGGTGCAGGAGCGCCCCGTACATGGTCGGCACGCCGTAGAAGTGGGTGACGCGGTCGCGCTGCATGATCGCCAGCGCATCGCTGGGGTCGAATTTGGGCAGCAGCGTCAGGGTGGCGCCGACCCGCAGGGAAGCGTTCATGCTCACCGTCTGGCCGAAGGAGTGGAAGAGGGGCAGGGCGCCGAGGACGACGTCTCCGCGCTGGATCTCGCAAGTGGTGCGGGAGGCGATGTCGGAGTTGCGCGAGAGGTTGAAGTGGGTCAGCTCGGCGCCCTTCGGCTTGCCGGTGGTGCCCGAGGTGTAGAGGATCACCGCCGTGTCCTCCTCGTCGGTCTCGGCGAGCGCATCGAGTGGCTCCCGCTCGGAGAGGAGCTCGGCGAAGGAGCCTGGCTCGACCTCGATCAGCTCGACACCCGCGTCGGCGGCCCCGTCGTGGGCCTCGGCGGCGAAGCCGTGCCAGGCAAGGAGCGTGCGGGCGCCCGAGTCCTGCAGGTAGAAGGCGATCTCCCGCCGCTTCAGCAGCACGTTCATCGGCACCACGACGCCGCCGGCGCGAAGCACGCCGTAATAGGCGATCGGGAACTCGAGCACGTTCGGCAGCATCACCCCGACGCGGTCGCCCTGCTCCATTCCCCGCTCCCGCAGCAGCGCCGCCAGACGGGCGCTGCGCTCGTCGAGCTCCGCGTAGGTGAGATGTCGGTCCCCGAGCCGGATCGCCACGCCCGCGGGAACGCCGGCTGCGCTCTCGGTGATCAATGATGCGAGGTTGAGGCTCATGTCTTCCTCCCCGTCCGTTCTCCCGGCGGGCAGTGTAGAGCGCATCGGCGCTTCCGCTAGGCTCGCCGGGATGGAGGATCTCGGCGCGCCCATCTCCTACCTCGTCCTGCAGAAGGGGGTGCCCGTCTACTCCAGCGACGGGGAACGCCTCGGCCAGGTGGTCAAGGTCCTGGCGGCTCCCGAGGCGAACATGTTCGACGGCATCGTCATCGACACGACCGTCGGACCGGGCGGCCACCGGTTCGTCGACTCGCCGGAGGTGGGCGCCATCCACGAGCGCGGCGTCCTCCTCAGCATCGACGCCGCCGCCGCGGCGAGGCTGCCGAAGCCCGGGGCCAACCCGGCCGCGCTCTCCGTCAACCCGGCGGACCTGGCAGCTGACGAGCGCGGCGCCCTGCGGCGGGCCTGGGACAGCCTCACCGGACGCCGCTGAGCGGCCCGCCGACGCCGTCCAGCGGCCACGGTTACCATTCACGCCGATGCGGGGGGCGCTACTGATCGTTGCGGCATGCGTCGCACTGGCTGTCGCCGGCTGCGGCTCCTCCTCTTCGAGCTCCTCGACGGAAGAAACGGGCGGCTCCGAACAGAGCGCTCCGAAGCCCGCCGCGGCGGAATCGAACCGGAGCAAGCCGAAGGTGACCGTCCCCAACGGGCCGCCGCCGAAGAAGCTCGTCAGCAAGGAACTGATCCAGGGCAGCGGCGCGGAAGCCAAGGCCGGCGACGAGGTCACCGTCCAGTACGTCGGCGTCGGCTACGAGACCAAGGAACAGTTCGACGCTTCCTGGGACCGCGGCGAACCCTTCAGCTTCCGCCTCGGCGCGGGCGAAGTGATCCCCGGATGGGACCAGGGCGTCGAAGGGATGAAGGTCGGCGGCCGGCGCGAGCTGGTCATCCCGCCCGGGCTCGCCTACGGCCCGCAAGGCGCTCCGCCGGCGATCGGCCCCAACGAAACCCTGATCTTCGTCGTCGACCTGCTCGCCGCGAAGTAGCTCCGCAACCCGCTCCGCGGTTGCGGAGGGGGCTTGCCAAGCGGAGGTCTCATCATGGAGGACGTCGATGGCCGGCGCGCCGGCCGTGAAAGGAGTCGAGATGGGACAGCCAGTCGTGCATTTTGAGGTGGTCGGCAGGGACGGCAAGCAGCTGCAGAGGTACTACGCGGACCTCTTCGGCTGGAAGATGGAAGCCAACAACCCGATGAACTACGCGCTGGTCGAGGCGGAGGAGAGCGACGACGGCAAGGGCATCCCGGGCGGCATCGGCCAGGGGCCCGAAGGCTATGAGGGCCACGTCACCTTCTACGTCGAGGTCCCCGACGTGGGGGCGGCGCTGGAGCAGGCCGAGAGCCTCGGCGGCAGCCGGGTGATGGGCCCGGAGACGATCGTGCCCGAGGTGACCCTCGGCCAGTTCCGCGACCCGGAGGGCAACGTCATCGGCCTGATCCAGGGGAGCTAGGCGCCGCCAACCTGTCGAGTGTGCAGTTGAGCACCTCTACGGTGCTCTAATGCACACTCGCGATCGCGGAAAGGCCTAAGCGGCTCCGCGGATCAGGCCCATCAGCTGGTCCTCGAACCGCTGCTGCTCCCGGAAGTGGTCGTTCCCATCCTTGAAGAACGTGTAGTTCCAGTAGATGCCGAAGAGGCCGAAGGTCACGAGAGAGAGCAGGAGATACAGTGGGTAGCTCCGCTCGCCGACGATTTGCTCCACCGTAACCGGATGCTTGCCGATGCCGAGGCGGTTGAGGAGCACCGAGGCTCTTTCGATGAACTCGGCCTCCGCCCGTTGGTGCTCGATCAGATCCTTGTGGAGGAAGTAGTAGACGTAGAAGTACGCGAGCCCGAAGGTCAGAAGGCTCACGATCGTCCACAGGGCGGGGCTGCGCTCCTTGCCAGCCTGTAGTCGCTGGAAGTCCTCCTCCATGCCCCGGAGTTCTTCCAGCTGAGCCTGGACCTCATTGGCCCTCCCGGTCTCCTCGACTTGTTCGCCCACCAGCTTGTAGAGGTCGCCATTGAACCGGACAATCCTGCTGAAGTGATCCTGCTCTCGCTGGATCAGCTTGTAGTGCGCGTAGATCGCGTAGATCCCGAAGGTGATGATCGTCAGGACGACGTAGAGCCCGAAGCTCATCTCCTTGTCGGTGTCGATCCTGCGCCTCGACTCACGGTCGAGGAGTGGAAAGGTCTCCAGCGCCATTCGGCCTCCCTCTGCGTTGACTGGCCGAGCAACCATATCCCCGAGCGGGAGACGTAGGCCGGGGAGAGAGAACGGGCTCAGTCCAGCTTCGGGCTGCTCCACGGCTCCGCCAGGCGCCGCACCAGCTCGTCTCCGAGCCCCTCCACCGGGACCCGCACCTGCTCGAGCGAGTCGCGGTCGCGGAGGGTGACGGTGTCGTCGTCCATCGTCTGGTGGTCGACGGTGATGCCCCAGGGGGTGCCAATCTCGTCCTGGCGGCGGTAGCGCTTGCCGATCGATCCGCCCTCGTCGTACTCGGCCGGCAGGCGCTGGCGCAGCACCTGGAAGATCTCGCGCGCCTTCTCGGGCATCCCCTCCTTGGAGACCAGCGGCAGGACGGCGACCTTGACCGGGGCGAGGCGGGGGTGCAGGCGCAGCACGGTGCGTTGGCGGCCCTCCACCTCCTCCACCTCGTAGGAGTCGACGAGGAAGGCGAGGGTGGCGCGGTCGGCGCCGGCGGCGGGCTCGATCACGTGGGGGACGTAGCGCTCCTTCGTCTGCTGGTCGAAGTACTCGAGCTTCTCCCCGGAGAACTTGGCGTGCTGGGTGAGGTCGAAGTCGCCGCGGTTGGCGATGCCCTCCAGCTCCGACCAGCCGATCGGGAAGAGGTACTCGACGTCGCTCGTCGCCGAGGAGTAGTGGGAGAGCTCCTCGGCACCGTGGGCGCGGACCCGCAGGTGGTCGGGCCGGATCCCGAGGTCGGTGTACCAGCGCTCGCGCTCGCCCATCCAGTGCCGGTGCCACTTCTCGGCCTCGGAGGGCGGGACGAAGAACTCCATCTCCATCTGCTCGAACTCGCGGGTGCGGAAGATGAAGTTGCCGGGAGTGATCTCGTTGCGGAAGGACTTGCCGATCTGGGCGATTCCGAAGGGCGGCTTCTTGCGGGCGAAGCCGAGCACGTTCTTGAAGTTGATGAAGATCCCCTGCGCCGTCTCCGGCCGCAGGTAGACCTCCGAGCCCTCGCCGGCCAGCGGGCCGATGTGGGTCTCGAACATGAGGTTGAACTGGCGCGGCTCGGAGAGCTCGCCGCCGCACTCCGGGCAGCGCAGCTCGCCGTCGGGTTCGCCGCCCTCGGCCTCGAGGGCCTCGCGCAGGTGGTCCTCCCGCCAGCGCCGCTTGCACTTGCCCAGGCACTGGACGAGGGGGTCGGTGAAACCCTCCAGGTGGCCCGAGGCCTCCCAGACCCGCGGGTGCTGGAGGATCGCCGAGTCGATCGCGACGATGTCGTCGCGCTCCTGCAGCATCGCCCGCCACCACTCGGCTTTGACGTTGCCCTTCAGCAGGACGCCGTAGTGGCCGTAGTCGTAGGTCGAGCCGAGGCCGCCGTAGATCTCCGAGGAGGGGAAGACGAAGCCGCGCCGTTTGCAAAGCGCGACGATCTCCTCCATCGAGACCTCGGTCGGACGGGCGCTTTGCTCGGTGGTCGCCATCGGGGTGAACCGTAGCGGCTGCGATAATCACGCACCGCGATGCCGATCTATGAGTACAAATGCGAGAACGGGCACGTCTTCGAGGTGATCCAGCCGATCACCGACGAGCCGCTGACCGAGTGCCAGGAGTGTGGCGCCCCCGCCGCCCGGGTGCTCTACTCGCCCGCGGTCCACTTCAAGGGCTCCGGCTTCTACAACACCGACTACGGCAAGAAGAAGAGCGGCGCCAACGGCGCCTCGGCCGAGGGCTCCTCGGAGTCCAAGGCCGAGTCCGGCTCGAGCTCCTCGGACTCCAAGAGCGAGTCGAGCTCCTCGGACTCCAAGGCGGCGGCCTCGACCGCCGACCAGTAGCCCGGCGGGGCGCGACTGCCGACTTTTCCCGGCTATAGCCAGGAAAAGCCAGCAACTGTCGAGCGGCTACCCGTTCAGCAGGCGGTGGACCGCCTTGCGGCGGACTGACTCTGGGACTTCGAAGGAGCCTTCGGGGCCGTCGGGGCATTCGCCGGACCCGCAGAGGACGTCGGCGGGGGAGCTGCCGCCGAGCGCCGCGGAGAGGACCAGCTGCGGCATCGTCAGGAAGCCCATGTCGCTGACGAACGCCTTCGGCGCGTCCCAGCCGATGATCGGCCCGTGGATGAAGTTGTAGGGGATGCGGAGCGGGTCGGTGAGCCGGTCCTTGATCCCGTTGATGACCGATTGCTGCGCCTTCTCGCGAGCGAGGTCGTCGTAGCCGAAGGTGTACGCGCTCTTGCCAGGGCCCGGGCATTCGCTCGGCTCGCGGATTCGCGAGTAGGCGAGGGCCTTCGCGCCGTCGAGCGTGTTCTCCCCCTTGTGCAGGCGCAGCGTGATCCCGCCCTGCCCGCCACCGGCGCCCCCGGAGATGTCGGCGCAGAGCTTGTGCGGAACGTCCACGGTCACCCCGCCGACGGCGTCGATCAGGTCTTCGAAGCCGGTGAAGTCGACGATCGCGACGTGGTCGATCTTGATTCCGAGGAATTGCTCGACCGTCTTGATCTGCAGCGCCGCGCCGCCGTAGGAGAAGGCGGCGTTGATTTTCGTCGGGACCTCGCCGGGGATGTCGGCGAAGGTGTCGCGGGGGATCGAGAGCTTGCGGAAGGAACCGCCGCCGGCGCGGATCAGCATCAGCGTGTCGGCGCGGTATTCGCCGGCTTCGCAGCCGTCGTGGGGGGCGTCGCCGTGCGACTGCTGTTCGAAGCACTTCTTCTTGTGCGGGGCACCCGGCTCCTTCGTGTCCGGCGGCCGCGCGTCCGTCCCCAGGACGAGGATCGTCTGCGCGCTAGGCAGCAGGAAGGGGTTGCCGTGGAGTGCGCTCTTGGCTTCGCCGGAGAGCTTGAACGATTGGATCTGGGCGGAGACGGCGAAGGCGAGGAAGCTGAGCACGATCCATCCGAGCGCCGCCAGCCCCACCCATTTGAGGACGCGCCGGCCGCTGACCCCGCCGCGCCGCGGCCGGGGCAAGTCCGGCCCCTCGCCCTTGCGGCGCCGCCATGAAGGCAACCTTGCACGGTCGCGCAGCGAGGAGAGATCGGCCGATCGCAGGCGCGAGAACAGCCCCCGGCGGGAGCGGTAGAGGTTGTATTCGGGCGGCTCGGGAGGCCGCTGCTCGCCATCGGGGGTCATGAAAGGCTAGAAATCATGGCGATGCAGCCGGTCGCTCGACTTTCAGGCCCCCGTTCCTCGTGAGCGACCGCGAGACGATCGGCGTCGATCTCGGCGGGACGAAGATGCTCGTGGGGGTGCTCTCCGGCACCGAGCCGCTGCACGAGAGCCGCGAGGCTTCGCGGGGACAGAGCGAGGAGGAGCTGGTCGATCTGCTCGTCCGCGAGATCGAGGAGGCGCGACAGGCGCGCCCCCAGGTCACTGCGGTCGGCCTCGGCATCCCGGCGACTATCGACCATCGCAGCGGGGTCGCGGTGTCGGCGGTCAACCTGCCGATCCGCGACCTGCCGATCCGCGACCTGGTCAGCGAACGCACCGGCCTCCCCGTGTTCGTCGACAACGACGCCAACGTCGCCGCTCTCGCCGAGTACCTGTTCGGTGCCGCGAAGGGGAAGCCCAACACCGTGATGCTGACCGTGGGGACCGGGATCGGCGGCGGGCTGGTGCTCGGTGGCCAGATCTACCGCGGTGCCAGCGGCGCCGGCGCCGAGCTCGGCCACACCGTGATCCAGGCCGACGGGCCGCCGTGCCAGGGCAACTGCCCCAACCACGGCTGCGTAGAGTCGCTCGCCTCGGGAACCGCGCTCGGACGCGAGGGGAGGGCCGCGGCCGAAAGCGCCCCCGACTCCGCACTCGCCCGGCTGCTGGCCGAGGGCAGGGACGTGGACGGCCGGGCGGTGACCGAAGCGGCAGTGGCGGGCGACGCCACCGCGATCGGGGTCTTCGAGCTGATCGGCTCCCGGCTCGGCGTCGCCTGCGCCAGCTTCGCCAACATCTTCCAGCCCGACGCGATCGTCGTCGGCGGCGGCGTCATCGCCGCCGGCGACCTCCTGCTGGATCCGGCGCGGCGCGAGGTCCGCGAACGGGCGCTGGACCCGATGAACAAGACCCCGATCCTGGCCGCGACCCTCGGCAACGACGCCGGGATGATCGGCGCCGCCGCCCTGGCGCGAACCGAGCTCGCAGCGGTGGCCGCCTGATGCCGGGCTGCCTAGTGGTCTGCCCGACGCCGATCGGCAACGTCGACGACGTCAGCACCCGGGTCCGCGAGGCGCTGGTTGGCGCCGACTTCATCGCCTGCGAGGACACGCGCCGCACCGGGACGCTGCTCGACCGCCTGCGAATCCGGCCGGCGCCGCGCCTGGTCTCCTTCCACGAGGGGAACGAAGCCGCGCGGGCGCTGGAGCTGGCGCAGCGGATCGAGCGGGGCGACATGGTCGCCCTCGTCTCCGACGCCGGCATGCCGGCGATCTCCGACCCCGGCTACAAGCTGATCCGCCGCTGCATCGACCGGGCGCTCGAGGTGACCGTGCTGCCGGGCCCCTCGGTGGTCCCGGTCGCCCTGGTGGTCTCGGGCCTTCCCACCGACCGCTGGCGCTTCGAGGGCTTCCTGCCGCGGCGGGCGGGGGAGATGGAGCGGGTCCTGCGCTCGACCGAGACGGTGGTCGCCTTCGAGTCGCCGCGGCGGGTGGGTGAGTCGCTCGCCGCGCTTGCCTCACTCGCCCCCGATCGCGAGGCCGCCGTCTGCCGCGAGCTCTCCAAGGTCCACGAGGAGGTCGCCCGCGGCACCCTCGGCGAGCTCGCCCGGCGCTTCCGCGGCGACGTCAAGGGCGAGATCGTCCTCGTCATCGCCCCCGCCGCCTCCAGCGAGCACGGCGAGGACGTCGGCTTCGCCGTCGACGCCCTCCGCCACCTCGTCCAGTCCGGCGCTCGCCCCCGCGCCGCCGCCAGCGTCGTCGCCGCCCTCACCGGCACCCGCGCCAACGACCTCTACAAGGCCCTCACCGGCCGCGAGGCGCGGCGCTAGCGCTCCTCCCGCGAGCGCAGCCGCAGGCGGTGGCCAGCAGAGGGACATCGGGCGCCCATACGTTCAGCTAGCGTGGCGGCTTGATGGCCGCCAAGAGCTTCTACGTCACCACCCCGATCTACTACGTCAACGCCGAGCCCCACCTCGGGCACGCCTACTCGACGATGGCCGCCGACGTGCTGGCGCGCCACCACCGGCAGCGGGGAGACGACGTCTTCTTCCTCACCGGCACCGACGAGCACGGGGAGCCGATCGAGACGGCGGCCGAGCGCGAGGGCATCTCGCCACAGGAGCTGGCCGACCGCAACGCGGCCAAGTTCGAGGAGCTGATGCCGACGATCGACGTCACCAACGACTTCTTCATCCGCACCTCCGACCCGCGCCACGCCGAGCGGGTGGAGGCGGTCATGCGGCGCGTCTACGACAACGGCTGGGTGACGAAGGGGGTCTACGAAGGCTGGTACTGCCCCCGTTGCGCCGACTTCAAGACCGAGCGCGAGCTCGGGCCCGGCAACACCTGCCCGATCCACGAGATCCCGCTCGACCGCGAACGGGAGGAGAACTGGTTCTTCCGCCTCTCCGCCTTCCAGGCCCAGCTCGAAGAGCTCTACGAGGCGCGGCCGGACTTCGTCGTCCCGGACTTCCGCCGCAACGAGGCGGTCGCCTTCGTCAAGGGCGGCCTCGAGGACGTCTCGCTCTCGCGGCCGAAGCTGAAGTGGGGGATGCGGCTTCCCTGGGACCCCGATCAGCGGATGTACGTCTGGTTCGACGCGCTCCTCAACTACGTCACCGCCCTCGGCTTCGCCCGCGAGGGGGAGGACCTGACCGACCGCTACTGGCCCGCGGACCTGCACGTGATGGCCAAGGACATCCTCAAGTTCCACGCCGTGATCTGGCCGGCGCTGTGCCTCGCCGCCGACCTCGAGCCGCCGCGCCGGATGGTCATCCACGGCTACTTGCTGATGGGCGAGAAAAAGATGTCGAAGAGCCTCGGCAACGTGCTCGACCCCTTCGAGGTGATCGACCGCTTCGGCGCCGACGCGCTGCGCTTCTACTGCTTCCGCGAGGTCAGCTTCGGCCAGGACGGCTCGATCTCGACGGAGGGGTTCGAGTCCCGCTACGAGACCGAGCTCGCTAACGACTACGGCAACCTCGCCAGCCGGGTGCTGGCGATGGTCGACCGCTATCGCAGCGGCACCGTGCCGGCGGCGGCTGTCGACGCGACTCTGGCCGAGGACTTCGAAGGCGCCGTCGCCCGCTTCAGCGACTTGCTCGACCGGGCCGAGCTGACCCAGGCGCTGGACGAGTGCTGGAAGCTCGTCCGCCGCCTCAACCGCTTCGTCGAGGAAACGCGGCCGTGGGAGCTGGCGAAGGACGAGGCCGACCCCGAGCGGCTCGACGAGGTCCTCTACAACCTGGTCGAGGGGCTGCGGGTCACCACCCTGCTGCTCGTCCCCTACCTGCCGCGCACCTCCGAGACGCTGCTGGCGGCGCTCGGCGAAGAAAGGCGAGAGCTGGCGGAGCTGGGATCGAGGGAGGGGGGATACGGCGTCGAGCGGGTGCCGCCCCTCTTCCCGAAGATCGAGGCCCCCGCCTGAAGGCGGCTCGCCAGCTCCCCTACAGCGATCGGTGCATACTCAAAATCGGTACGGATTTGGCTCCAGACGTCCATTTCCGGGTTTCGGAGCTGCTCCCGGGGTAGCTTCGCGGCATGCGGAACCGTCACAGCACGCTCGGCTTGGGGCTGCTGGCGGCCGTGCTGTCGTTGGCCCTGCTCGCGCAGCCGGCGGGGGCGACCCGGATCGTCGCCAAGGACGGCAAGATCCACGCCTGCATGAAGGTGCGCGGCAAGGGCAAGGGGACGCTGCGGGTCGTCCGCAACCGCAAGGTCAAGTGCCCGCGCAGGTGGCACAAGGTCTCCTGGTACGCGGCCGGAGTCCCGGGGCCGGCCGGACCGGCGGGGCAGGCGGGCGCGCCGGGAGCCGCGGGGGAGCAGGGTGCGCGGGGTGAAACCGGCCTTCCCGGGCGCAACGAAAAC
>Ga0308175_100003194_pt1 | contig 11323 bp, 8 predicted proteins | sample PhyCR1_3_FD_203893 | JGI IMG/M metagenome (GOLD analysis project Ga0308175, IMG submission 203893) | Soil microbial communities from UC Gill Tract Community Farm, Albany, California, United States - DLSLS.C.R1 | ecosystem: Environmental > Terrestrial > Soil > Agricultural land | place: USA... | reverse complement strand
CGGCGCGAGCGTGTAATCAGCGCCGAGCGCGAGGTGATCCTCAGCGCGGGTGCGATCGGGTCGCCGCAGCTGCTGCTGCTCTCCGGCATCGGGCCGGCCGACCAGCTGCGGTCGGTCGGGGTCACCGCCCACCACGACCTTCCGGGCGTCGGCGAGAACCTCCACGACCACCCGTACGTCGTCTGCATCTGGGAGTCCTCGGCGCCCGAGTCGCTCTACGGCGCCGACAAGCCCAAGCCGATGCTCGAGTGGATCCTGCGCCGCAGCGGCCCGCTGACCTCGACGGTCGCCGAGGCGTTCGCGTTCGTGCGCTCGCGGCCCGGCCTGCCGGCGCCCGACCTGCAGTTCCACTTCGCGCCGGCCTACTTCGCCGACAACGGCTTCGAGGAGTTCGACGGCCACGCGTTCACATCGGGGCCGGTGCTCGTCAGCACGAAGAGCCGCGGGAACCTGCGCCTGCGCTCGTCCGACCCGCTCGACAAGCCGCGGATCCTCACCAACACGCTGGCCGAGCCGGAGGACATGGCGTCACTGGTCGCCGGCGTCAAGCTCGCGCGCGAGATCGCGTCCACCGGCCCGCTCGCCGAGGCCGCCGCGCGCGAGATCTACCCGGGGCCGGGCGTGGACGATGACGCCGACATCGAGGCGTTCGTGCGCCAGCACGTCGATCTGCTCTACCACCCGGTCGGCACGTGCAAGATGGGCACCGACGACGCGGCCGTCGTCGACCCGCAGCTGCGCGTGCGCGGCATCGACGGACTGCGCGTCGTCGACGCCTCGGTCATGCCGCAGATCCCGGGCGGCAACACCAACGCCCCGACGATCATGATCGCCGAGCGCGCCGCAGACCTGATCAAGCAGGCCTAGCCTCTCTCGGGCATCTTGGGCGACATAGGTGGCGGATATAGCCACTTTGGTCGCCCAAGACCGAATGCGCGGCCTACTCAGTCGCGGGCGCCCGCCGCCGCAGGTCGCCGGGCAGCGGTTCGGTGCTCGTCGGGCCGAGGAGCTCCTCGACGAGCGAGCGGGCGCCGTCGTGGGCGGTGCGGATCGCGCGGGCGGCCTTGTCGGCGTCGCCGGTGTCCAGCGCGTAGTGCGCGACGACCAACGCCTGAAGGACGCCATCGTGGACCTCGAGCGCGCGGCGCTGGTTGGCGATCGCCGCGCCGACGACGGCCGCCACGCCCTTCGCGACGCCGATCTCGTGGTCGCCGAACTCGCGCGGCTCAACCGAATGAGCACCGATCACGCCGTAGGGCACGGTGCCGCCGCTCGGTATGCGTACGGACAGGCTGGACCGCACGCCGGCTTCGAGCAGTTGCGGCGAGACAGCGAAGCGTTCCTCGGACCCCATGTCCGCGACGACCACGGGCTCGGCCGACGCCAGTGTGAACGCGACGTGCCCGCCGGGCATCGCATCGACACTCGTCCCAGGGACGCCATCGCCCCAGCCAACCCCCGCGCGCAGCCGAAGGAGGTCGTCGCCCGGGCCCAGCTCGAGCACGGTGACGTGCTCCACGCCGAGCTCGCCGGCCAGCAGCGCGACGGCGTCGTCCATGACGCTCACCGCATCGGGCCGCTCGAGCGCGCGCCGCGCGAACTCAGCCAGGTCGCCGGGCATTGCTCGACCCTACCCGCCCGGCGGGCTACAAACCGTGCGGCGGCCTGTGCTTGCGGCGCTTCTTCGCGCAGGTATGGAAGGTGCGCCGGCCGGTCAGGTGGCGGCCGTCGGTCGTCACGCCCTTGATGGTCACGTGGAACGTGCCCTTCGGCAGGCCGCGCAGGTCAACGGTGGACCGCAGGCGTGACCCGGACAGCCGCACATCGAGGCGTCGGTTGACGAACACGCGCACCGACCGGAAGTGCAGCTTGGCCGCGCGGCCGAGGCCGATATGGATCAAGATCACGCGCCGGCTCAGGCAACGGCGGTTGCCGGGCAGCTTGACCGTGTTGAAGATCTCGGGCTGGAAGCCCGTGCCGGAGACGTTGACGCTCTGCGGGCTTGCGCCGGCGTTGTCGGTGAACGCGAGCGTCGCGTTGCGCGCCCCGACCGCTGCGGGCGTGAACGCGATCTTCACCGTGCAGGACTCGCCCGCGGCAACGGCGACATTCGTGCAGCCGTCGTCGCTGAGCCGGTAGTCGGCGGGCGCCTGGCCGCCGAACGCCGCCTTCGTCACCCGCAGGGTCGCGTTGCCGGCGTTCGTGATCGTCAGCGTGTGCGTCCGCGCCTCGCCGACCTGCACCCTGCCGAAGTCGAGGTTGCAGCCACAGAACTTCACGACCGGCGCCGGCGGGGTGATCGTCACAGTATGGCTCGTCGCCGCGCTCGGACCGCCCACGCGGCTCGCGGTCTGGCCTGTGAAGACCTCGCCCGATGTCGAGTTGCCGGCGCCGTCGGTCTCGGTGAGCGTGACCGTGTATGTGCCGGCCGCTGCGTAGACATGGGTTGTGGTCGGCGTCGCGGTTGTGGCGCTGCTGCCGTCGCCGAAGTCCCACGCGTACGACGCGATCGTTCCGAACCGGACCGCGGAGCTCGATGCGTCGAAGCTCGTAGCAAGCCCCTGCGGCGCGGGCGTCGCGGTGAACGCCGCGACCGGCGGCTGGTCCGGCGTGATCGCCAGTCCGCGTGGATCGCCGCCGACCCCGATTCCGGTTCCGACCGCGCCCGTCGCGAGCGCGACCGGGATGACCGTGCTCCCGTTGCCGTCGGTCACGTACAGGCTGTTGCCGTCCGGCGTCACGGCGATGCCATACGGGCTTCCGCCGACGGAGATCGGCGAGCCCGTCCCGTTGGTCGCGACGTCGATCGGGGTGACCGTGCCGTCGTTGCCGTTGGCGACGTAGGCCGTGTGGCCACTCGGCGCCATCGCAATCCCTTGCGGATGCGCGCCGACGGGAATCGCGGCGCCCGCGGCGCCGGTCCCGAGATTGATCGGCACCACGACGTTGTCGCCCAGGCTGGTGACATATGCCGTGGCCCCGTCGGGTGTCACCGCGATGGCGAACGTCGAGTGTCCGACGGGGATCGGTGTGGCCGGCGTGTTCGACGCCACCGCGATCGGTGTCACGCTCGTGCCGCCGTTGTCCGTCGCGTAGGCGGTCGCGCCGTCCGGAGCGAATGCGATCCCCTCGGGATGTGCGCCGACCGTGATCGGCGCGCCCTTCGACGGCGGCGACGTCGTCAGGTCCAGCGGGACGACCTTGCCGTTCGTCGGGTCGGTCACGTAGGCCCTGCGGCCGTCCGGCGAAACCGCGATGAAGTTCGGCGGATTCGAGCTGAAACTGATCGCGGGCTGCGCGACGGGCGGGGTTGTCGTGATGGCGACCGGGGTGACCTCGGAATTCGCGAGCCCGACGACGAACGCCGTGCTCGCCGATGGGGTCAGCGCGATGCCCAGCGGCACCGACCCGACCCCGATCGTCGAGAACGGCGTGTTCGAGCCCGTGTCGATCAGCGTGATCGAGTTCGAGCTCGAGAGGTCGTTGACGGCGATTGCGGTCCACCCGGCTGCGTCCGCGCATGCCGCCGCAAGGACCGTGATCAGCATGGCGAGCGCGAGACACGTCGCGAGCCGCACTGCCCGACGCTACACCCGCCGGCGGGTAGGGTCCAGTTCATGAATGAGCAGTTCTGCGACGTCGGCGGCGGCATCCGCCTCTGCTACGAGACCTTTGGCAACCCGAGCGATCCCGCGCTCCTGCTGATCATGGGCCTCGGCACCCAGATGGTCGCCTGGCACGAGGACTTCTGCGCGCGGCTGGTGGACGAAGGCTTCCACGTCATCCGCTACGACAATCGCGACATCGGCCGCTCGACGCACCTCAAGGACGCGCCGACGCCGACGCTCGGCCAGCTCGCCATGCGGCGCCCGCCCGCCGCCTACCTGCTCGAGGACATGGCCAACGACGCCGTCGGCCTACTCGACTGCCTCGGCATCGAGCGTGCGCACGTCGTCGGTGCCTCGATGGGCGGCATGATCGCCCAGACGCTCGCGGCCACGCGGCCCGAGCGGGTGCTCTCGCTCACGTCGATCATGTCGACGACCGGGTCGCGCCGCGTCGGCCAGCCGGCCTACCGCGTGCTGCCGATCTTCCTCCGGCAGGCGCCCAGCGATCGCGAGGCGTTCATCGAGCACACAGTCACGCTGTTCGAGACGATCGGCTCCAGGGGCATCGAGCGCGACGACGACGAGCTGCGCGAGGTCGCCGGGCTGATGTTCGATCGTGGCCTGGACCCGGGCGGGACATCGCGCCAGCTGGCGGCGATCATCGCAAGCGGCAACCGCACCAATGCGCTGCGCAACATCACAGCGCCGACGGTTGTCGTCCATGGCACCGCCGACCGTCTGGTTCGCCCGTCCGGGGGCCGCGCCACGGCCAGGGCGATCCCGGGTGCGAAGCTCGTGAAGGTCGAAGGCATGGGCCACGACCTGCCGCGCGCGGTCTGGGACCAGGTCGTCAGCGCGATCGTGTCGAACGCGCAGCGCGCCGGCTTCAGCCGGCAGCGAGCGGCAGCGTGAGCCGGAAGGCCGTGCCGCCCTCGGGGCGCGGCTCGGCCCAGATGCGCCCGCCGTGGGCCTCGACGACGCGCCGGCAGATCGCCAGCCCGATGCCGCTGCCCTCATAGCGATCCTCGCCGTGCAGCCGGTGAAACGGCCGGAAGATCCGCTCGGCCTGCTCGGGCGCGATGCCGATCCCCGAGTCCTCGACCGACACGCGTACCCGGTGCTCGCCCTCGGGCTCGGCGCGCACGCGCACCGTCGGCGTGCCGCCGTCTGAGAACTTGACCGCATTGGCGATCAGGTTCTGGAAGACCTGCGATAGGAGCGCGCGGTCGCCCACGACCGCGGGCAGCGGATCGGCCCCCACCTCCGCGCGCGCCTCCGCGATTGGCGCGGCGAGGTTGTCGATCGCGCGCTCGACCACGTCGTCGAGCGCCACCCGTTCGTGGCTGGGCTGCGTGTTGCCGGCGCGCGAGTAGGCGAGCAGGTCGCGCACCAGCGAGGTGAGCGAGCGGCTCGAGGTGACGATCCGCTCGGCGAGCATCGTCTCCTGCTCGCGCTCGGTTCCCAGTCGCCGCTGCAGCAGCTCGGCATGCATCCCGATCGTGGCGAGCGGCCCCTGGAGGTCGTGCGACGCGACCGCGGCGTAGTCCTCGAGGTCGCGGTTGGAGCGCTCGAGCTCGGCCGTGCGGCCCTGCAGCTGCTCGGTCATTGCGTTGAACGCGCGGCCCAGGCGGCCGAGCTCGTCCTGCCGCGGGCTGCGCACGCGCACCGTGAGATCGCCGCCGGCGACGGCCTCGGTCGCGCGCGTGACCTCCTCGACGGGCCGCAGGATGAAGCGGCGCAGCGCGAGCGCGACGAGCCCGGTCAGCGCGATCGCGAGGATCGCGCCGCCGATGCCGAGCGCGCGTCCGATCGTCGAGCGGTGCTCGGCGCGCTGCTCGCGGCCGTGCGCGATCGAGCGCTCGCGGGAGTACAGGGCGTTGAACGCGCTGCGGATCTGCGCGATCCGCTCGCGCCCGTTGCGGTTGACGATGATCGCCCGCGCGGCGTTTGGACGGTCGATCGCGATCCCCAGAAGCGGCACCGCCCACAGTGAGAGGTAGTCGTCGATCGCATCCGAGATGCGCTTGACCTGTGCGACCTCGATCGGGTCGCCCTGCACCATGCCGCGCAGTTTTGCGAGCTCCCTCGGATATGCCCGCCGTGCGGCGTTGTAGGGCTCGAGCGACTGCTCCTTGCCGCTTGCGACGAAGCCGCGCAGCCCGGTCTCGAGGCTGTTGACCGATTTCTCGAGCTGCGTGCCCGCGGTGATCGCCTGCTGCGAGCGCAGCGCCAGGCGCCCGGCGTCACGCTGGTCGTTGACGGCGACCACGAGCAGCACGAACGACGCGCTCAAAAGCACGCCGATGAGGGCGCTGACCAGCAGCGTCCTTGCTGTGATGCCGGTGGTGAAGCGGGTGGGCACGGGCGGGCGGACCGCCGGGGACCGGGGTTGGTGCGCAGCCTAACGCCTGAACTAGCGGCTGACCACGAATGTGACACGCGGGAGGCCGCTCGTTCCGACGCGCACGTCGAGGCTCAGCGTGGCGCGGCGGGCGGCCGCGAGCGCGCGGCGGGCACCTCGGCCGGGGCGCAGCTTCAGCACGACGTGTCCTGCAGCCGAGGTCGTGAGCGTGTCGGCCGCGAGCAGGCGGTGGCGGAGGTGCAGCGCACGGGCGGTCGACGGTGAGGCGAGCAGGCGCGCGCGCAGTGGTTCGCCTGCGAGCACGCCCACTAAGGCGGCCGGCCCGCGCCGCGCGACGGTCCGCAGACGGCGCGGGCGGATCGCGACCGCACCGTCAGCCGGGGCCGCGACGAGGTCCGCCACCAACGCGCGGTGGTCCGAGGCAGGGTGGCCGCCGACCGCGACATCGACTGGGCCATGGGCACCCGCGAGCACCAGGCCACGCGTGAAGATCATGTCCGGGCGTGAAACGGGCCGGCCGAACGCGCCGCCGGCGGGGAACGTCTGGCGGCACGCGAGCGCCGCGCGACACGGAAGGCCCGGGATCGTCCCCGTGACCTCGCGAAAGCCGCGCGCGGCCAGGCGGGGCGCCAGGCGCGGGTCCTGCGGCAGCACGTTCATGTCGCCCAGCAGCACCGCGGGCGCAGCCGGGTCGGTCGCCGCGGCGGCGCCGACGACGCGATTGAGCTCCCCGCTCTGGCCGGCGTCGACGCCCACGTGCGTCGTGGCGATGTCAAGGCCGCCGACCAGACCGTTGAGCAGCACGCGGCACTCCGGCAGCGGCGGGCTGTACGCGACCGTAGCGTCGGACTTGCACGAACCCGGATCGAGCAGGTTGACCCTCAGTCGCTGGCCGATGTCGGCGCGCGTGAGCAGCGCGTCGCCGTAGTCGCAGGTCCCGGGCGACCCCGGTCGCGTGTCGGTGAACCGCGCGACCGTCGCCTCCTGCCAGGCCTGCAGGCCCAGGTCGCGGCCCAGCGCGGCGACCTGCCACGAGCATGTCTCCTGCAGCGCGACGACGTCCGGCCGGTTGCGGGCGATCACGGCCTCGATGTCGCCCAGCGCGAACGGCAGGTTCACGCTCGGGCGGGTGTTGTACGGGCTGCCCGCGATGTTCCACGTCATCACGCGCGTGGGCGCGGTCTGGGCCGCGGCGGGCGCGGCCGCGAGCAGCGCCGCCACGAGGGCGAGGGGGAGGTGGCGGCGCATCCGTTTGACGGTATAGCGGCCCGGATAGGCTCGGGCCATGCGATGGCGTCGCAGCGCTGACGACTCGGACGTCATCGACGAGCGCTCGTCCGGAGGCGGTGGCATCGGGGGCCTCCCGGTCGGCCTGCCCGGCGCTGGCGGCGGACTGGGCGTCATCGGCATCCTCGTCTTCCTCGCCATCCAGTTTCTCGGCGGCGGCGGGGGTGGCAGCGCGGCCCTCAGCCCCGGCACCGTGCCGGGCGCGCCACAGGCCGAGAACGGCCTGCGCGACTTCAGCGTCTACGTCTTTCACGACACGCAGAGCTTCTGGGAGGGCAGGGTCCGCGGCTACCAGCACGCCAAGCTCGTGCTCTACCGGGGCGCCGTGAGCACCGGCTGCGGCTCGGCCAGCAGCGCCGTCGGGCCGTTCTACTGCCCGGCCGATCAGCGCGTGTACCTGGACCTGAGCTTCTACAGCGACATGACCGACCAGCTCGGTGCCAAGGGCGGCGACTTTGCCTGGGCCTACGTGATCGCCCACGAGATGGGCCACCACGTCCAGCACGAGCTCGGGCTACCGCAGCCGCATTCAAACGCCGAGTCGGTGAAGGTCGAACTGCAGGCGGACTGCTACGCGGGCGTCTGGGCGCACCACGTGGCGAGCAGCGGAAACCTCGAGCAGGGCGACGTGGCGGAGGCGCTCGACGCAGCCACCAGCGTGGGCGACGACCGGCTCCAGAAGCGCTCGACCGGCACGATCAACCCGGACTCGTTCACCCATGGCACATCCGCCCAGCGCGTCGCCGCGTTCGAGCGCGGCCAGGCCAACGGCGACCCGAACGACTGCAACCTTGCCTGAAACGTTCGGGCCTTCCGCCTGGACGTACCATGGTGATGATGCTCTTCACGCGCAAGTTCCGCATGCCCGAGCCGGGTGACGCGCTCCCCGGCCGCGACGCCGCCATGACCGTCCCCGAGCGCCACGACGTGCTCGGCACGCCACTGAAGCCGCCGTTCCCCGATGGCCTCGAGCAGGCCGTGTTCGGCCTGGGCTGCTTCTGGGGCGCCGAGCGGATCTTCTGGGAGGCCCCCGGCGTCTACACGACGGCGGTCGGCTACGCCGGCGGGCAGACCCCGAATGCCACCTACGAGGAGGTCTGCTCCGGGCGCACCGGCCACGCCGAGGTCGTGCTGGTCGTCTTCGATCCGCAGCAGACCAGCTATGAGCAGCTGCTCAAGCTGTTCTGGGAGGGACACGACCCGACGCAGGGGATGCGTCAGGGCAATGACGTCGGCACCCAGTATCGCTCGGCGATCTACACCTTCTCCGATGCGCAGGCGAAGGCCGCGCAGGACACGCGCGCCATGTTCCAGGAGCGCCTGAGGGAGTCCGGCCACGGTGAGATCTCCACCGAGATCGCGCCCGCCGGCGCGTTCTTCTACGCCGAGCCCTACCACCAGCAGTACCTCTCGAAGAACCCGGGTGGCTACTGCGGGATCGGTGGGACCGGCGTGAGCTGCCCGATCGGGCTCGCCGCGAGTTAACGCAGGCGCAACCGAGCCCCGGCATAGACTGCCGCCGCAGCGACATACACCCTGGGAGGGTGCTCATGACTAAGCGGCATCTCGCCGTTCCGCTACTCGCGGGCCTGGTTGCGCTCGCGGGCTGCGGCGGTGGCAGCAGTTCGAAATCGAAGACCTCGGAGAGCGCCGGCGCTCCCACGAACGCCAAGCGCGGCGGGACGCTGACGGTCCTGTCCTCCGGCGACGTCGACTACATCGACCCGGGCGAGGACTACTACCAGTTCGGCTACATGGTCGAGTACTCGGTCAACCGGACGCTGTACTCGTTCGGCGCCGACGACACGTCGGCCCGCCCGGACCTCGCCACGGCTCAGCCCTCGGTCTCCTCCGACGGCAAGACCGTGACGGTGAAGATCCGCAGTGGCGTGAAGTACGCGCCGCCGGTCAACCGCGAGGTGACCTCGAAGGACATCAAGTACGCGATCGAGCGCGGCTTCTCCAGCCACGTGCCGAGCGCGTACGCGGCGCTCTACTTCGGCTCGATCGTCGGAGCGCCGAAGAAGCCCGACCCCAAGGGCGTGCCGAACATCTCCGGCATCGAGACGCCTGACAACCAGACGCTGGTCTTCAAGCTCAGCGCGCCGCGATCGGGCACGCTCATCGGCGCGCTTGCGCTGCCGCTGACGGTCCCGGTGCCGCAGGAGTACGCGAAGAAGTTCGACGCGCACAGCCCGTCGACGTACGACCAGCACGTCGCGTTCGTCGGGCCGTACATGATCACCCACGACGCGAGCGGCAAGCTCACGGGCCGCCGGCCCGGCAAGTCGATCACGATGGTCCGCAACCCCAACTGGGATCGCGGCACCGATTATCGCCCCGCCTACCTGGACCGCATCGAGATCGCCGAGGGCAACAACGATCCGCTTGTGTCGACTCGCCGGATCCTGAACGGGTCGCACTTCGTGAGCGGCGACTTCACGATCCCGGCGAACCTGCTCAAGCGCGCGGTCACGCAGTACAAGGACCAGGTCAGCATCACCCAGTCCCCGGCGTGGCGCGCGATCAGCCTGAACACGAAGATGAAGCCGTTCGACAACATCAACGTGCGCAAGGCCGTGTTCGCGGTCTTCGATCGCCAGGCGATGATCCTGTCGCGTGGCGGCACGGCGCAGGGGACCCCGGCGTGGAGCTTCATCCCGCCGGACTTCCCGGGCTTCGACGAGTCCGGTGGCGCCACGCCGCCGCAGGAGTTCGACTTCGCCCAGAAGCTCACGGGTGACCTCGCGCTCGCCCAGAGCTACATGAAGAAGGCGGGCTTCCCGTCGGGCAAGTACACCGGCAACGCCAAGCCGCTCGAGATCGGCGTGGCGGGCACCGGCACGGGCCCGAAGGCCGCGGAGATCACGCAGGCGATGCTCGGCAAGCTCGGCATCAAGGTCGAGCTGCGCCTGGTCACGCCGGACGCCTACATCACGAAGTTCTGCGGCGTGCCGAAGAAGGTCGCCGTCTGCCCCTCGAGCGCCTGGGGTGCGGACTTCCGCGATGCCCAGACGGAGCTGCAGCCGACGTTCGACGGCCGCGCGATCGCGCCGGCCAACAACGCCAACTACTCAGAGCTCGACGATCCGGCGGTGAACGCGGCGATCGACAAGGCCCTGGTGCTGCCTCCTGGCAAGGACCGCGATACCGCCTGGGCGGACGTGAACAAGCTGATCGTCGGCACCGCCGCGGCGATCCCGTACCAGTGGGACAAGACAGTGAATGCCACCTCGAAGGACGTGGCCGCTGTGCTGAACGTCAACAACACGTCCTACGACCTGAACTACACGTCGCTCAAGTAGCGCACCGCAACTGAGGGAGGCCCGGCGCGTTGTCTGAAGGGCAATGCGCCGGGCGCTTCTTCTTGCTCTCACCCTCTTGGCTGCGCTGCCCGCCGTGGCGCCGGCCGGCCCGCTCGTCGGGATCGCCGACGACCGGCTGCTGCTGGCGGGCGGCGCTCCAGCGGACCGCGCGGTCGCCGCCTGGGCGGCGAACGGTGTCGACGTGGTGCGGATCTTCGCGCGCTGGGACACGGCCAGCCCTTCACCGAACGCGCGCGTGCGTCCTGCGGGCGTGCCGTACGACTTCTCCACGGTCGACGCCGCGGTAGACCGGGTCCGCGCCGCCGGGATGGAGCCGCTGCTGACGCTCACTGGTCCCGGACCGGTCTGGGGGATGCAGGATCCGTCGCGTGGCAGCCACCGCTACCGGCCGTCTCCGGCTCGCTACGCCGAGTTCGCAGCCGCGGCGGCCGAGCATTTCGCGGGCCGCGTGCACCGCTACATCCTCTGGAACGAGCCGAATCTGTCCTTCTGGCTGTCGCCGAGCTCGGGCGCGCCGGCGCTGTACCGCAACCTCGTCAACGCGGCCGCGCCGGCGATCCGGGCGGTCGACCCCACCGCGCAGCTGCTGGTCGGCGCGCTCGCGCCGCGCACCAAGCCGCTGGCGTTCCTGCGGTCGCTCGCATGCGTCGACAGCCGCTACCGGCGGATCCGGTCGGGCGCCTGCGCGCACTTCCGGCCGATCAGCGCGACGGCGCTGGCCTACCACCCGCATTCGGTCA
>Ga0308175_100003193_pt1 | contig 11326 bp, 7 predicted proteins | sample PhyCR1_3_FD_203893 | JGI IMG/M metagenome (GOLD analysis project Ga0308175, IMG submission 203893) | Soil microbial communities from UC Gill Tract Community Farm, Albany, California, United States - DLSLS.C.R1 | ecosystem: Environmental > Terrestrial > Soil > Agricultural land | place: USA... | reverse complement strand
GCCCGCCGGCGCCCAGGCTGGCCGCGCGCAGCTCCTCGTCGCTCAGCGATGCCAGCAGCGGCTCGGCGACCTCGGCGCCGGTCACCACGGTCACGGGAATCCCCGCGGCGGCGGCGTTGAGCTCCGCCACGCGGCCGGCGAGCTCGCCGATCCGGACGTCGTGGTCGTCGCGGACGTGCGGCGTCGCGCACACCACGGCGATCCCGTCCGCGGCCGCCTGGCGGACCATCGCGAGCGCGTCCTCGAGCGTCGCCGGCCCGTCATCGACGCCTGGCAGCACGTGGCAGTGCAGGTCGGTGAGCACGGCGCTACGGCGCCGGTGCCGCAGCCGCCGAGATGCGCTCGACGATGTCGAACCACTGCTGCAGGTGGCGCGGCTCGAGGAACTCGTCGCGTACGCGTTCGCGCGCAGCGGCGCCGAGCCGCTCCGCGAGCTCCTGGTCCTGCAGCAGGCTCGTGACGGCGCGCCCGAAGGCGTCGCGATCTCGCGGATCGATGAGCAGCCCCGTCACCCCGTCGATCACCTGGTCCTGGATGCCGCCGACCGCCGACGCGACGACCGGACGGCCCTTCCACATGGCTTCGGCCACCGTCAGGCCGAAGCCCTCGGCGAGGGACTTCTGGACGACGACCGATGCGTGCGACTGCAGGGCGTTGACGATCGCCGCGTTCTCCTCCGGGTCCTCCATCGGCAGCGACGCGATGTGCACGCGGCGGCGGACCTCCGGCGGTAGCTCCTCACGGGCGCTCACGACGGCGGCAAGCACCTTCTCCGCCTCGGGGTCGTCGGCCACCCCTTCGGGTGAGGGTCCGGCAAGCACGAGCTGCGCATCGGGGATCGCGGCCGCGTGCTCGGCGAAGCAGGCAAGGACGCCGAGTGGATCCTTCAGGCCGTCCCAGCGCGATACCTGCGTGACCACCCGGTCGCCCTCGGAGATCCGCGCGTCCTGCCAGATGCGGGACTGCCGGTCGACCCGTCCGGGCGTCCCGTCCTCGCGCAGGAACACCGCCTCGTGGCGCTCGCCGTCCTCGAGCAGCCCCGTCGTCGCCAGGATGGCGGCGACGGCGTCGTCGCCCAGGGTCTGGTTCTTCGCGGAGAAGACGTCGATCGATGGCGGGATGATCGAGGCACGGGCGCGGTCGAGGCCGTCCCAGATGAACTCCTCGCGCGAGAACACATAGGCGTCGGCGCAGTGCACGTAGGGACGCAGGAAGTCCCAGGCGCCGCGCACCACCTCCGTCGGGGCGTCCACCCCGACGTGGCAGCGCCAGGCGACGCCGACGCCGGCCGCGCGCAGCGCCGGCGCCATGCCGGCGGTCTGCGGGTCGTGCAGGATCACGACGTCCCGCGGCGCGATCAGCGCCAGCAGCTCCTGCGCCGCGGCGCCCGTGACCTGCTCGTAGAGGGCCCGCTCCGCATCCCCGGGCGGCTGGGCCCCGGGGGCGTCGTGCAGGCAGTTGTGCAGGCGCTTGGTGATGTCGAAGAACGGCGGGGAGCCCTTTACGACGACCCAGCGGCTGTCGACACCCGCGCCGCGCGTGTACGACAGCAGCGACCGCAGCATCTCGGCGACGCCGCCGCCGCGCGCGGTCGAGTTGACGCACCAGACCGCGCGCCCCGCCAGCGTCGTCCTGCCGAGCGCGGCGAGGGCCAGCAGGTCGCGGTAGCCGGCGTCGTCGAGCACGTCGCGGAAGCGCTCGAGTGGCAGCGGCGGGATGTCGACCTTGTCGAGGCTGGTCATCGCTGCTCGTCCGGGCAGAGGGCGTCGACGACCTTGTCCTCCAGGACGCCGAACCCGGTCTCCTGCATCGCGAGCTCGGCGAGGTCGACCGCGTGCTCGAGGCCCGCGACGACCATCGCCCAGACGATCGCGTCGACCTGCTCCTGGTCGAGCCGGCGCAGGGCGGTGGCCGCCGCCCCGCCCTGCTCGTGGCCCGCCGCGACGGCCGTGGTCTCCATGACGGTCATGCCGGGCCTCCGACGACCGTGCGCGGACGCGCGGCGGAGTGGCCGTTGGTGGCGGACGGCGCCGGCGGCGGCGCCTCGGCGCCGTGCGTCGGCCACCAGCACCAGCGACCGAGAATCTGCACCGCGGCCGGCAGGAGCACGGGCCGGACGATCACGGCGTCGAGGAGGATCGCCACCGCGACCGCCACGCCGAGCTGGCGGATGATGATGACGTCGCTCGTCGCGAACGGGATCACGACGGCGATCATCGCGATCGCCGCGCCGGTCGCGGCCGCGGCGGTGCGGCTCAGGCCGGTGCGCAGCGCCTCCGACGGATCCCCGGTTGCGGTGAACGCCTCCCGTGTCCGGGCGAGCAGCATCACCTCGTAGAGGATCGTCATGCCGAAGATCAGCGCGAACGTCGCGATGATCGTCATCGGGTCGACGTAGCCCACGCCGCCGAACGCCGGGTTGTCGCCGCTGAACAGCAGCGACAGCACGCCGAACGTCGCGGCCGCGGTAAGAAGGTCGAACGCGACCGCCACGACCGGCAGCACGACCGTCCGCAGCAGCGCCATCAGCAGCAGCGTGACGATGATGGAGATGCCGATCACGACCGGCCAGATCCGGTCGGCCGCCTCGGCGCGGAAGTCGCCCAGCGCGCCCGCCTGGCCACCGATGGCGCCCTGCAGGTTGTTCGCGTGCGCGAACCCGTCGACGCGATCGGCCAGGTCCTGGCCGAGCGTGCGGCTGCGCGGGTCCTCGGAGGCGTAGCGCGAGATCACCGTGATCATCGCGGCGTCACCGCCGTTCTTCACGTCCACGAGGAAGGACGCCTGGTTGAGCGCCGCGGGCGTCGCGCCCGCGACGGCCGCAAGCACGAAGTAGCCCGAGTTGAACAGCCCGGGCGACTGCGCCTGCAGCTGCTCCAGGTCCTTCGTCGACGGCAGGCTCGAGCGGAACTTCGCGACCTTGGACTCGGCGCCGCCGAGCCCGGACGAGAGCTGGCCCGCCGGGCCGACCCCGCCCGACAGCCCGCCGCCGAGCTGGCCCAGGCCCGTCTCGAGCTGCCCGGCGCCCGCCTCGAGCTTCTGGATACCGGCGGTGAGCTCGGGCGTCTTGGCGGCGAACTCGTCGATGCCCGCGGCGAGCGCGGCGTTGCCGGCGCTCAGCTTGGCGATGCCGGTCGACAGGTCGTTCGACCCGGCGTAGAGCTGCCCGAGGCCGGTCGAGAGCTGCCCGATCTGCGTGGAGACCGCCGAGGCGACGCCGGCCGCCCCCGAAAGGGTGCCGCTGGTCGAGCTCAGGGAGGATTCCAGGCCCCCGCCGGCCGAGGCCGCCGATGCGATCGCGCCGGCCGCTGCGGCCTTCTGCGGGCCGCCGGGCAGCTTCGCCACCTCGGCCGCCGCCGCGGCGAGCTGCGCGTTCAGCGCGGACGTCGCCCCGACGGCGTTCTTGACCGCGTCGCTGCTCGTGGCCACGTTGGCGGCCATCTGGCTGACGATCGGCGCGCCGGCCTGACCGGCCTTCGCCGCCGTGCCGAGGTTGCTCGCGATCTTCTTGGAGCCGGCGAGCGCCTGCGCGGCGCCGTCGCGCAACTGGCGCGCGGCGGAGAGCGCCTTGTTCAGGTTCGTCGTCACCGAAGCCGCGCCGGAACGCGCCTGGCCGAGCCCGGCGTGGATCTTGCTCGCGCCGGACGCTCCGGCGTTCGCGCCCGAGGCGGCGTCGCTCAGCCCGGAGCGCAGCGTCGCGGCGCCCGCGGCGGCGTCGCCGAGGCCGTTCTGCAGGATGCCGAGCTGCTTCTTGCCGCCCTTGAGCAGCTTCGCCGAGTCCTGAAGGCCCGCCGGCAGCGCGTTGAGCTGCCGGCTCGTATCGGCGAGCGCGCCGGGGCCGACCACGGAGACGATGCGCCTGTCACGCACGAGCCCGGCCTGGAAGCGGTCGAACTTGCGCAGCAGCTGCTTGTCGGTGATCGGCCGCGACCGGGAGACGAAGACCATGTTGTACGGCGTCGGCCAGCCCGGGCCCATCACGCTCGCGACGCGCTCGTAGGACTGCCGCGCCGAATTGCCGCTCGGCAGGAACTTCACCGACGGCGGGCCCGTGTCGATCGACGTCAGCGGGATCGCCAGCACGACGAGCAGCCCCGTCGCCAGCGCGCCCATCGGGACGGCGTGGGCGACGACCGACCGGTCCTTGCCCGTCAGCGCCGACCATGGCCGGCCGACGAAGCCCGGGATGCCGAAGCTGAACGCCTGCGCGCGGTCGCCCAGGAGCGACAGCGCCGCCGGCATCACGACGATCGCGATGCCGATCGCCAGGAAGCCGCAGATCGTCGCGGTGAAGCCGAGTGACGTCAGCACCTTCGTCGGGCCGATCAGGTCGGAGACGAGCAGCGACGCCACCAGCGCGGTGCCGCCGATCAGCAGCGCCCGGCCGGAGGTCTCCACCGCGGCCGCCGCCGCGTGCGCGGCGTCGTGGTGCGCGACGTCCTCGCGCAGCTCGCGCCGCCAGCGGCGGTAGAAGAGCAGGCCGTAGCCGACGCCGAGCGCCAGCCCGGTCATCGTGCCGCCGATCACGTCGACGGGGTCGATGTCCTGGACCTTGCCGAACAGCGAGGTCAGCCCCAGGCCCGAGTACGCGGTCGTGCCCGCCATCACCGTGATCAGCAGCGCCGCGACGGGCGCGCGCAGGAGCGCCAGCAGCACGAGGAAGAGGACCGGCAGCGCGATCGCCATACGGACGCGCGTCTGGTCGATCGCGGTGTCGCGGAACGCGCGGTCGATGCTCGGCTGGCCGGTCACCGACGCGCGGACCGAGCCGCTCGTGTCGCGCGCGACCACCCGCTCGATCGCGGCCTGCTCGGACTTGACCATGTCCTTCTCGGTCTTCGCGACCGAGGCCACGATCATCGCGGCGCTCTTGTTCGGCCGCAGCTGGGCGCCCGCCACGCCGGCATCCCATGCCGACAGGACGCGCGTGCCGGGGCGGCGTGCCAGGTCGCGCACCAGCGCGGGGCCCTGGCGATCGAGCTGCTGGGCGGGTCCCTCGAGAAGGATGGGGACGAGCACGCTCGGGCCGAAGTGCTTGTCGGTGTAGTGCTGCGCGCGCGAGGCCTCGCTGCCGGGGACGACGGTGATCGTCGGCGACAGCGAGCTCTTGACGCCCAGCCCGACGAGCGACAGCGCGAGGCCGATGGCGCCGAGAACCAGCAGCGAGACGAGTGGGCGGCGCAGTGAAAGACGGGCGAGGCGGATCACGGTGAGCTCCTCCAAGTGGGAAGCAGATGGCGAAACTCACGCTACGGCGACGGGGATGCACTGCCATCCGCCCTTACTGCGCGCTCGCACTGCGGGTTCCTGCGGATGTCCATGAGCCTCGCGCGGAGGACCATCGAAGGTATGACCGGGTCAGCTCTCTCTACCTCCGCGCCGGCGTCCGCACGCTCGGTGCATGCCGCCACGCTCGGTGCGATGGTCCTCGCCGCCACCGAGCGCCACCACGGCCCCGCGCTGCGCTTCCCGCGCGACGGTGCGATCGCAGAATGGCCCTACGAGGGCCTCGGCGCACGCGTGCGCGATCTCGCGCGCGGGCTCGTCGCGCTCGGCATCGAGCCGGGCGACCGTGTCGCGATCATCGGCGGCACGACGCCCGAGTGGACGCTCGCCGACTGCGCGGTGCTCGCCGCCTCGGCGGTCGTCGTCCCGATCTACCAGACCAACTCGCCCGGGGAGTGCCGTTACGTGCTCACGCACTCCGGGGCGCGCGCGGTCATCGTCGAGAACGCCGAGCAGCTGGCCAAGATCGAGGCGATCCGCGCCGACTGCCCGCAGCTCGAACACGTCGTCGCCATGCAGGACGGGCTGATCGTCCCGTCGGTCGACGACCTGGCTGCGCGCGCGAACGAGGTGGGCGCCGACGTCCTCAAAGCGCGGCTCGACGCAGTCGCCCCGGACGACGTCGCGACGATCGTCTACACGTCCGGGACCACGGGCCCCCCGAAGGGCTGCATCCTCACGCACGCCAACTGCCTGGCGACGCTCGACATGTACGAGCGCAGCCTGGACCTGCGGGGCGAGGTCGTCATCTTCATGTTCCTGCCGCTCGCCCACGTCCTCGCGCGCGTGACGGAGCTCGTCGCCCTGGACGTCGGCGGCACGCTCGCGTTCTGGTCGGGCGACCCGGCGCACCTGCTCGAGGACATCGCGGCCTCCGCGCCCACCCACTTCCCGTCGGTCCCCCGGGTCTTCGAGAAGATCCACATGCGCGCCCTTGCGGGCGTGGAGGAGGCGGGCGGGATCAAGCAGCAGCTCTTCGAGTGGTCGCTGGCCACCGGGCGCAGGGCGAGCGACGCGCGGCGCGCGGGCGGGATGAACCCGCTGCTCCGCGCCCAGCACACGGCCGCCGACAGGCTCGTCCTCTCGAAGGTCCGCGCGCTCTTCGGCGGCCGGCTGGAGCTGGCGCTGACCGGCGCCGCGCCGATCGCACCCGACGTGCTGGAGTTCTTCGACGCGTGCGGCGTGACCGTGCTCGAGGCCTATGGCCTGACCGAGACCTGCGCCGCGGCGACGCTCAACACGCCCGACGCGGTCCGCGCCGGCACGGTGGGCCGCGCCCTCCCGGGCACCGACATCCGCATCGCGCCCGATGGCGAGGTGCTCCTGCGCGGGCCGAGCGTCTTCCCCGGCTACCACCGCGACGAGGAGGCCACGCGCGCCGCGCTGGAGGACGGCTGGTTCCACTCGGGCGACCTGGGCACGCTGGACGCCGACGGGTTCCTGCGCATCACCGGCCGCAAGAAGGACCTCATCATCACCTCGAGCGGCAAGAACATCACGCCGGCGAACATCGAGGCCGCGCTGCGCGAGTCGCGCTGGATCTCCCAGGCCGTCGTCCACGGCGACAACCGCCCCTACCTGGTCGCGCTGCTGACGCTCGACGCAGAGGAGGCGCCGGCGCTGGCGAAGGAGCTCGGCGTCGACCCCGACCCGGCGGCGATGGCGCACGACGACAAGGTCCGCCAGGTCCTGCAGAGCGAGGTGGACGCCGTCAACCAGCGGTTCGCGCGCATCGAGCAGGTCAAGTCGTTCGTCCTGCTGGACCACGACCTGACGCTCGCGGCCGGCGAGCTCACCCCGACGCTGAAGGTCAAGCGGGCGATCGTGGACGATCGCTACCGCGAGCAGCTGGAAGCGCTGTACGGCTGAGCCCCCTGACTGACCCGGACCACGCCACGCACCCAGCCGAACGCGCCGAGCTGAACGCCCACGCTCCTACAGCTAGAGGACGTAGGCGCGCCCGGCGCCCGGTGACCCCAGGATCACGTCGGGCCGGGTGTTGCCGACGACGTCGCCCGGGCCCGCGCCGGAGATGCGCGCGTCGGTCGCGTTGCGCAGCCCGGTGTAGGTGATCTCGCGGCGCGCGGCGAGCGAATACAGCCAGGCGCCCGCCGCGCGGTTGCGGCGGCCGCGTGCCAGGACGAGGACGTCGCGGCGACGATCGCCGGTGACGTCGCCCGCGACCGCGACCCAGACGCCGGCCGGGCCGCCTTCGCGCGGTCCGGCGATGTGGCGGAACCGGGCGTGCCGCGTGGGCAGGATCCAGGCGCCGCCGCGGCCGTGCAGGCCGCGCGACGGCGCTCCGGGCGCGCCCGCGATCAGGCCGCCGCCTCCGAGCGAGTCCACGGAGTAGCCGAAGCCGTGCAGGGCGCGCGGGCCATTCACGGCGTAGCCTCCGAAACGCTCTCGTGGGCGGATCCGCGTGTCGCCCGGCGTCGCCTTGCCGTAGAGCACGAAGACGGCGCCGCGCTCATCCGAGAGGCGCCGGCTCGAGACGCCGGGCGCGCCGATCAGGAGATCGCCGAAGCCGTCGCGGTTGACGTCGCCCGCCGGGGCGACGCTCTGCCCGAGCTGCATGCCGGAGAAGCCGCCGAAGACGGCGAACGACGTGCCCGCTGTCCCGTTCGGGCCGACCATGACGGCGACAGCGTCGCGCCGGCCGAAGACGACATGCAGGCTGCCCGCATCCTCGTCGCCGTCGATGCCGGTGCGGACGGCGACGTCCGCCAGCCCGTCGCCGTTGACGTCGCCGGCGGCGTGGCCGTCGGCGACAGTCACGAAGTCGCCGCCCGAACGGATCACGAAGCCGCCGTCGCCGAGGGACGCGAGGTCGACCGGCGCGGTGTCGCGCTTGCCGAAGACGACGTAGACGACGGTCGGGGCGCCGCCGAACAGCCCGGCCTCGCGCCCGGACACGACGATGTCGGCCAGCCCGTCGCCGTTGACGTCGCCGGCGCCCGCGACGACGGCACCCGCGCCGCTGGTCAGCGCGTTGGAGCCCTTGTGGCGCGTCAGGCCCGGCAGCGGGACGGCGCCACCGATGCGAAAGCCGCAGCTGCCGAGCCCGCCGAGCTCGACGGTTCCGGTGGCGCAGCCGCCGAAGACGACGTAGGCGGCGCCGGCGTCCGTCCTGCCGTCGACGTCGGCAAGCGGGGCGCCGACGATCAGGTCGGCGCGGCCGTCGCCGTTGACGTCCCCGGCGCCGCTGACGGCTGCGCCGGTGAGGCCGTCGCGCTGCTCGCCGACGAGCGTGAGCGCGGCGCGGCCGGGCGCCGACACGGTCCGCGCGGATGCCGCAGGGGCCGTCAGCACCATCGCGGTGAGGACGAGGACGACGTTGAAGAACCGCTTGCTCATGGTGGACCTCCTCTTACAACAACGTATGCCGCAGCTTCGAAGCGACGCGCTCGGCGTCGGCGGCGGACTTGACCGGGGCGTAGCGGACCGTGGCGGTGAGCTTGCGCAGCCGCCGGTGCGCGAGCAGCTCGAGCACGAGCGTCGGGCCGGGATGCGGCGCCGAGCCCTGTCGCTCGGGCCGCAGGATCCGGGCGAGGCCGGTGAGGCGCGGCGACATCGGCACGACGACGTAGCCGCGGTCGGCTCCGGCGATGTGGAACCACGCGACGTCGCGCACCGGGATGCGCGCCTTGCCGACCTCCAGTCGCCTGCCGTCGCGCAGCACCGCGGTGATCGTGGCCCGCTTGCCCCACGTCGGGAACGTCAGGCGGACCGTGTGCGAGGTGCGGCGGTGCGGAACCAGCGACCAGCGCGACTCGACGAACTCCGGCACGAAGCGATGGTGGGACACGATCGAGGCGCTCCTGCCGCGGGTCGCCGCCTCGCAGACCAGGTCGCTGAAGCGCCCGGCGTAGGCGTGGCTCGGGTAGGCGGTCAGCGGCCTGCTCGCGCCGCGGGGCGCCTTGAGCAGGCGCAGCGCGGGCTTTGCGACGCTGCCGCCGGGGCGTGCTCGCTGCGAGCGGATGACCGCGCCCGTGCCGTGGTCGATCACCGTCATCCCGAACGCGGCGTTGCCGGTCCCGCCCACGTTGGCGACCACGTGCTGCTCGCCGTCGAAGAACCGCGCGGGGTCCGCGCCGCCGTACGGGAACGCGCGGTGGTTGTCGAGGATGATCGCCGTGCTGTAGGTGGGGGTCGTGACGGCGAGGCGGCCGATGTCCGGGTCGTAGGCGTACAGCGGCGGCGGCCGGTGGCCGGCGGTCCTGTGGAGCCCGAGCTGGATCGCGCGGCACGCGTTGGCCGCCATGCGCGAGGCGGTCAGCGAGTCGTCTCCGTAGCCGTACTCCGACCCGACGCCGAAGAACACGCTCGGCGGCAGCCCGCCGGCCTCGGCCACCTGGCGCTCGTACCACTCCAGGCCGCGGTCGAAGAACCATTTCGCCCAGGCGCCGTAGGCGGGCGACGGCTGGAACCGCTTGGCCGACGCGATGGCGAGCAGCCCGTCCTGGGAGAGCGGGAACTTCTTGGCCTGGTGCCAGCGCGCGAAGCCCAGCCCGCTGTCCCAGTTGGGGTAGCCCGAGTGCGTCCAGTAGCCGCAGAGCACGCGTTCGACCCACGCCTTGAGCACGCGCATCTGCGCCGGGTTGAGCGGCGTCATCCCGGCGCGCAGCCCCTGCTCGTAGAACACCAGCGCGTGGCAGACGAGGTTCGCGTACTCGCTGCTGTCGACGTTGGCCTGCGCCCCGTCGCTCGTCTGGGGCAGGTAGTGGAAGCGGTAGCCGGGGCCGAGGTAGGGGACCACCATGCCGGGAGGCACGTGCGTGCACGCGTCGGCGAAGCGCCCGAACTGCATGCGCGTGTCGTGGACCAGCAGGTGCGGCTCCTCCAGCACCGTCGCGGCGTGCGCGTAGATCTCGATCGGCCAGTTGATCTGGTTCAGCCGGATCTCTGGCCAGGAGTAGAACGCGCTGTAGGCGCACTGGCGCAGCACGTTGCGGATCGCGTCGCGCGTGGCCGGCGGGAGGTCCAGCTCGGCGCGGGCGTCGTAGGCCGCGGCGAGGCCGCGCGCCACGCCGGTGTCGATCACCGGGTGCTGGGAGCCGTTGGGGTCGGTCATCGTGTTGCGCCAGCCGCCCCTGTAGATCCCGACGTTGCGCGTCAGTGGCGCCGGGTGCCACGGCGGCGTCTCGCAGAGGCGCTTTGCGAGGGCGCGCGCCCGGTCGTCCTGCCGCGCGCGCCCGTCGTGCCCGTTCGACGCGGCGACCGCGTGGACGAGCAGGAGGTTGGCGTTCGTCGAGGTCTCGCCGCCGACCCCCGCGGCGTAGTAGTTGCCCGAGTAGCTCCAGCGGCCGTCGATGAGCGCGACGATGCGGTCCGCGTATTCGAGGTACTCCTTGCGACCCCAGCCGGGCGTGGCGGCGGCCGCGGGCGGTGGGAACGTGAGCCGCTGCGCGCCGTATGCCGTCAGGCCGGCCAGGGCGGCCGCCTGGATCAGCTCCCGCCGCGACAGCTCGGGCCGGGTGAGCAAGTCAGGAGCTCCCGCGGGCGTGTGCGCCGCCGAGATCGAGCGCGATGGCGAGGAGCAGCGTGCCCGTCCAGCCGTTGACCGGATCGAGCGCCAGCCCCTCGTTGGCGCCGGCGTTGTTGGCGATGAACCAGATGACGAACCACAGGAACGTCATGCCGGCACCGCTGTCGACCGCGCGCTCCGGGCGAGCTGCTGCACGTGGCGGCGGAAGCCGTCGGCGAGCTCCTGCGGATCCTCGACGAGCGCGCTGTCGGCCAGGAACCCGACGGTGACCTTCCCGGCGTAGCTGAAGACGCTCACGCTCATACCGACGCTGCCCGAGCACGGGGCCCACACCAGGACGCCGCGCACCGGGGTGCCGGCGAACGTGACCTCCTCGCGCGGGCCCGGGACGTTGGTCAGGACCATCGTGCCCTTGGCGCTGAAGAACCCGACCAGGCGGCGCTCGACGACGAGCGGCGTGCGCCCGATCAGCCCGAGGATGCTGTACGCGATCGGTCCCTCGTGCGAGCGCTTGATCGCGGCCATGTTCTCGCACACGGCCGCCAGGCGATC
>Ga0308175_100003192_pt1 | contig 11328 bp, 10 predicted proteins | sample PhyCR1_3_FD_203893 | JGI IMG/M metagenome (GOLD analysis project Ga0308175, IMG submission 203893) | Soil microbial communities from UC Gill Tract Community Farm, Albany, California, United States - DLSLS.C.R1 | ecosystem: Environmental > Terrestrial > Soil > Agricultural land | place: USA... | reverse complement strand
GGATCTCCGCCAACGGCGCCTCGGACGCCCATGCGGCAACCGTGGCGAACGCGCTCGTCGGCAACGCCCTGTCCGCACCGCTCATCGAGACCACCGGGTCGGGGATCACCTTCACCGTGGAGTCCCGCTGCCTGCTGGCGGTCACCGGGGCGGCCGACCACGTCTGGGTCGACGGGACCCCACAACCTGTCGGTGAGGCGCTCAGCATCGAGGCGGCCAGCCGAGTGCACCTCGACGCCCCGGCCCGTGGGTGGAGGTCCTACGTGGCGTTCAACGGCAGGCTCGCAGCCGCGGAGGTACTCGGCAGCGTGTCCCCGGATCCGTTGCTGGGCGTGGGTCGGTTCCTCCATCCCGGTGATCGACTGCACGTGCGCACGGCGTTCGCCGGGTTCGACCAACCGCACCTGCGCCTCCCGCTGTTCCGCCTGGGCTCCGGCCGGCCCAGGTGGCGGCTTCCGCTCCGGGTCGACGTCACGCCGGGTCCCGACGCGCGCGAGTTCGTCCCCGACGACCTGGACTCGTTGGCGTTCCAGGTCTCACCGCGCTCCGACTACGTCGGCCTCCGACTGAGTGGAGAGACCCCGCGTCGGACGGTGAGCACGGAGATCCTCTCGCGGGGCGTGCCCGTGGGCGCCGTCGAAGTTCCCCCGACCGGCGGGTTGCTGGTGCTCCTCCGCGGTCGGCTCGTCACCGCCGGGTACCCCGTCATGGCGGTGGCGACAGCGACCTCGATCGATCGCCTGGGCCAGGCCCGGCCCGGTGACGGCATCGTCTTCAGGGCGTGCACTGTCGACGAGGCAGTGGCCGAGCTCCGACAGCGCAGGGACGACCTCGCGGCCCTGTGCGCGCGAGTGGGATCGGCGTTCGGTGCGGTCGGACTCGGCGACATCATCGACCCGAAGCACCCGTCGCGCCCGGGCGCCGGTCAGATGTCGCCGACAGCCGGGTAGCCGCTCACCGGGAACGTGTCGACCTGGGGACTGCGCTGGTTGACCAGCACGCCCCCGTCGACGACCACCTTGCTTCCGGTCACGTAGGCAGCGTCGTCGGAGACGAGGAACAACGCCGGTCCAGCGAGGTCCTCCGCCACTCCGCCGCGGCCGAGAGGCACCGTCTCGTCGCGACGCTTCAGGGACCAGTCGGGCTCGTCGGGGTTCGTGGCGATCAGTCCCGGCACCAGGGAGTTGACCCGGATGCCGTACGGGGCCAGCTCGATGGCGGCGGACCGCGTGAATGCCTCGCTACCACCCTTCGACGAGTCGTAGGCGACCATGCCGCGATGGGCCCTGGTGCCGCCACCGCTGGACAGGTTCACGATGGCCCCGCCACCGTTGCGAGCCATGATCCGGGCGGCGCGGTCCGTGCACAGGTACTGGCTCTTCAGGTTGACCCGAAGGTACTCGTCCCACCAGTCCTCGTCGCCGGCGAAGAAGTGGCGCACGTCGCTCGTCTTGGCGGCGTTGTTCACCAGGATCCCGACAGCGCCGAACTCCTCCGTGGTCGTGGCGAACAGCCGGTCGACGTCCTCCGCCCGGCCGACGTCCCCGGTGAAGGCGACCGCCGTGCCACCTTCGTCGACGATGCCGCGCGCGCCCGCCTCTGCGTTCGGCCCGTTGATGTCTGCCAGGACCACGCTCGCTCCCTCCCGTGCGAAGCGCTGAGCGATCGCGAGCCCGATGCCGTGGCCGGCTCCCGTGACGATCGCGATCCTGCCCTCGAGCTTGCGGCTCATCCGTTGTCCCTTTCGTTGCTCACTGAAATCCGGGTGGCTGTCTCGTGGGTCTAGAAGACCAGCGAGGTCGCATTGCGGGGATGGTCGGCGTGGTCGGTGAACCTCTCGATCGCCAACGGCGACGCGTCCACGCTGGTGATCAGCCCGTCGTCGACCTGCTCGGCGACCAGGGCCCCGACCGCCGGTGCCTGCATCAGTCCGTGACCGGAGAAGCCACAGGCATTGATCCAGGTGCTGGCCCCGGGCATCGGCCCGACGATTCCGCAGTGATCGGGAGAGTTCTCATAGGTTCCCGCCCAGGCCGCGGCACGATCGAGGGGCATGTCCGCGAGCCAGGGGAAGCGGGGGATGGCGATCTCCAGGACCGACTCCATCCAGTCCCAGTCCACCGACAGGTTGTAGCCATCGATCTCGTCAGGACGGACCGCCCCGAAGAGCAGACGGTCTCCGTCGCTGCGCAGGTACACCCCGGTCGCCAGGTCGACGGTCATCGGGACCATCCGCTCGAGCGCTCCGGCTGCACTTGCATAGACATTGCGTCGCGAGTGCGTCACCGGCACCCGCAGTCCGGCTTGCGCCGCGACGTCTCCCGCCCATCCTCCGGCGGCGTTGACGAGGTAGCGCGCATGGACCGTGCGTCCGCCGGCCACGACGTCCCAGCCGTCGTCCGCGTCCCTGCTCAACCCTTCCACCCCGGACTTGAACCGCACCTGTGCGCCACCGGCCCTGGCCAGCTCGAGGTAGCCACGCGTCGCGGCGTGGGGATCGACCCGGCCGTCCGCGGTGCCCCAGGTCGCTCCGGCCAGGCCCGCGGTGTCGAAGGGCGTGATCCGCTGGGCTTCCTGCAGGCCCAGCACCTCGACAGGTACGCCGTAGCTGCGCTGGAGCTCGACGGCCCGGACCTGGGCCTCCCACTGCCCCTCAGGAACCAGGAACAGGTATCCGGTGGCGCGGTACCCCACATCGATCCCGTACTGCGGCTCGAAGTCCCGATACGCCTGGATCCCGGTCCAGGCAAGCTGGATGTTCAACGGCTCGGCCCATTGGGCCCGCACCGATGCGAACGAAAGGCCCGTGCTGCCCTCGGCGGGCCCGGAACGCGCTTCGAGCACGAGGACACGCATCCCGCGGCGGCTCAGATGAAACGCGCTGCTCGCTCCGATGACACCAGCTCCGACGACGACCACGTCGTACCGGTCGTCGTCGCTCCTGCCCACCTTCGAAGCGTCCCAGCCCGGTCGAAGACCGGTCAAGGAGAACTGCTTCACCGGCGGCCACCGTTCAGGCCGACGGTGCAGAGCGTTAAGGACTCGTACATGGCCATGGCCGCGAGGCCCTCCGTAGCCTCGGACGTGAAGAGGAGGAAGGCGTGCGGTTCGAGCGAATGATCACGGCTGTCGACGCCCATGCCGCCGGCCTGCCCGGACGGGTGATCACCGGCGGAGTCGGCAACGTCCCGGGAAGGACGATGTTCGAGAAGGCTCGGTATCTCGAACAACACGGCGATGGACTGCGGCGCCTGATGCTGCGGGAACCACGCGGCTATCCCGCGTCGTGCTGCAACGTCGTACTGCCGTCGGAGAATCCGGCGGCTGACTTCGGTTACGTGATCATGGAGCACGTCGAGTACCCGGCGATGTCCGGCACGAACACGATCTGCGTCGCCACCGCACTCCTCGAGACGGGCATGGTGCCGGCGACCGAACCAGTGACCACGTTCGTGCTGGAGGCCCCCGCGGGTCTCATCGAGATCACCGCACAGGTTCGCGACGGCAAGGCCACGTCGATCACCTTCCGCAACGTCCCGGCCTTCGCGGTCCACCTGGCAGTGCCCGTCGAGATCCCGTCGATCGGGACTGTGATGACCGACATCGCGTGGGGAGGAATGTTCTACGCGATCGCCGACGCTGCGCAGTTCGGTCTCGAGCTGACCCCCGACGAGGGGCGGGAGATCGTCCGGATCGGCGAGATGCTCACCCTGGCGACGCGCGAGCAGTACCCCGTGGTCCATCCGGAGAACCCCGAGATGGCCGGTGTCACGGTCTCGCAGCTCTCCGGGCCGCCCCACGGTGCGGACAACCATCGACGCAACGCAGTGACGATGTCGACCGGCAGCTCGAGCTGGGACCGGCCGGAGAGCTTCATCGGCTCGATCGACCGATCGCCCTGCGGGACCGGAACCTCGGCCAAGATGGCGACGATGCACGCAAGGGGTGAGCTCGGCCTGAACGAGCCGTTCCGCCACGAGAGCGTCCTGGGCACCCTCTTCGTGGGGCGGCTGGTCGCGGAGGGCCGGGTCGGAGACCATGTCTCGGTGGTGCCCGAGATCACCGGGACCGCGTGGATCACCGGATTCGCCAGCTACGTGGTCGATCCCACCGATCCGTTCCCGACGGGATTCACCGTCGCGGACATCTGGGGCGGATAGCGAGCCGACCAGCCGCTGGACCTCGTTCAGTGCTCGGACGCCGCGGGGGAGGTGTCGACCGTCTCCGCCGCCTGCGCCAGGAAGCGCAGGAAGTGACCCGCCAGCGGCACGTGGTCGATGCTGTTGGGAACCACGGCATAGATCTCCCGTGACACCGGACCGGCGACCGGGCGCGTGACGGTCCATTGATGACGGCGAACGGCCATCCGGGGCACCAGCGCGACAGCGACCCCGGCCACCGCCAGCGACTGGGCCACGTCGTAGGACTCAGTCTGGAACGGCACATTGGGGATGAACCCTCGCTCGGCAGCCGAGTCGTCGAGCTGCGCGCGGTGCGGCTTCCCGGGGGCACCACAGACCCAGGCGTCCTCACGCAGCTCGGTGAGATCGATCGGCACCTCGGCCAGCTCATGGCTTGCCAAGGGGTGGTCGTCGGGAAGCACGACCATCATGGGATCGGTGAGCAATCGCTGGAGGTGGGCTCCCACCCGAGTCCAGGGTGAGCCGTAGCTGGCCACCACCGCGACATCGATGTCCCCTTCCAGCACCAGGTCGATCCCCTCCCTGGAGGCCACGTCGACCACGAACAGCTCGGCGTCCGGGAACTGGTGGCGGATGGCCGCGAGGCTCTCCGACACCAGCCCCTGGATGGTCGAGTTCAGCGCACCGACCCGAAGCCGGTTGGCATGTATGCCGACGAACTCCGCGGCGGCCTCGTCTGCACGTTGGAGCTCCTGGGCAACCCGCGTTCCGCACTCGGCCAGCGTGTGGCCCAAGGCGGTCAGCTTCGCCCCGCGGGCGCCCCGCTCGACCAGCGTGACACCGACGTCGCGCTCGATCCGGGCCAGTTGCTGGGAGATCGCCGGCGGGGTGACGTCCAGGCTCAGCGCGGCTCGCGCCAAGCTCCCGGTCTTCTCGATCGCCACCAGGAGCGCCAATTGCGCGGAGGTCAGCGGCATGAAGACAATCTTAACCCGAGCATCATCGAACCGCGCTTCCCTAATGGGGAGGCCGGTGCTCACATGGGATCGTCCAACTGGCGGCCCAGGAGGGATTCATGACACGGCTCTGTTTCGCCGGCGTCACCGGCTGGACTGCGCCCCCGATCATCACCGCCCTCGACCAGGCGGAGGACCTGGAGCTCGTCTCCGGAGTCTCTCGCTCGGCGGCAGGCAGGGAGATCAGCGCGGTCACCGCCTCCTCGAACGACTCGATGATCTACTCGAGCGTGTCCGAGGCAGTCGCGGCCGGCGAGGTCGACGTCCTGCTGGACTTCACGAGTGCGCTGGCGGTGATGGGCAACGTCCGGGCCGCCATCGACGCCGGCGTCCACGTGGTGATCGGTTCGAGCGGGCTCACCGCCTCGGACTACGAGCTGCTAGACCGACTGGCCCGAGAACGTTCTGTGGGGATCCTCGCCATCGGGAACTTCTCCATCATGGCGGCGATCCTGCACCGGGCCGCGGAGATGGCCGCGCGCTACGTGGACAGCTGGGAGATCATCGACTACGCCAGCGCGGAGAAGCCTGATGTTCCCAGTGGCACCTCGCGGGAGCTGGCCGAGAGACTGGCGAAGGTTCGCCGCCCCGCGGCACCGGTCGCGATCCACGACCTGCACGGGCCCGTGGAGGCCCGAGGCGCAGAGGTGAGCGGCAGCCGCATTCACTCGATTCGCCTGCCGAGCTTCGTCGTGAGCACCGAGATCGTGTTCGCGAGTCCGGGCGACCGGCTGACGATGCGCCATGACCCCGGCCAGACACCTGACCCGTACGTGCCGGGTGTCCTCGCGGCGGTCCGGGCCGTCGCCGAGGCTCCGGGCCTGCGCAGGGGGATGGACTCGATCCTCCGGTGAGCTTCCCGGCGCAGCCGCCGGAACGTCATGCTCCGAGGTAGGCCTCGACCACTCGGGGATCCTCGGACAGCTCCTCGGTGGAGCCCTCGAGAGTGGTGTGCCCGCTCTCGATCACGTAGGCGCGATCAGCGATGCGCAAGGCAGCTCGGGCGTTCTGCTCGACCAGCAGCACCGAGGTGCCTTCGGCATTGATGCGTGTGATGAGCTCCATGATCTGCTGGACGACCATGGGTGCCAGACCCATCGAGGGTTCATCGAGCATCAACAATTTCGGGCCGGCGACGAGTGCCCTGCCGACGGCAAGCATCTGCTGCTCCCCGCCGGAGAGCGTGCCTCCCTGCTGCGCACGGCGCTCCGCCAGGCGCGGGAGCAGCTGGTAGACCTCTTCGATCCGGTGCTCGACCGTCTTGGCCTCACCGACCATATAGCCGCCCAGCTGCAGGTTCTCGTGCACCGTGAGGAGGGAGAAGATGCGCCGGCCCTCCGGGACGTGCACGATGCCCTGCCCGACGATGTCCCACGGCTTGGCGCTGGTGATGTCCTGACCGAACGCGTTGATGGTTCCGCTCTCGGCCCGGACGAGCCCCGAGATCGCGGAGAGCGTCGAGGTCTTGCCGGCCCCGTTGTTCCCGAGCACGGCGACGATCTCGCCGATCCCCACCCGCAGGCTGAGCTGGTGCAGCGCCTGCACGCGACCGTAGTGCACGTCGATATCTGTCAGCTCCAGCGCTGCGCTGTCCGAGGCGGCATTCATGGGGTGTTTTCCTGGGTCCGCTCGAGTGGTTTCGGACGGGGGCGGGGGGCACGGTCACCCTCCTCGTCCTTCCCGAGGTAGGCCTCCACGACCGCTGGGTCCTTGCGGATCTCGTCGGGGGTTCCCTCGGCGATCTCCTTGCCGAAGTTGAGCACCACGATGCGGTCTGAGACCTGCATGACAAGACCCATGTCATGCTCGATGAGGACCAGCGCAACGCCCAGCTCGCCGATCCGGCGCAGGAGCTCCAGCAGTTCGCGCTTCTCGCTGTGGTTCAGGCCCGCCGCGGGTTCATCCAACAGCAGCAGCTTGGGTCCGCGCGCCAGGGCGCGGGCGATCTCGACGCGGCGCTGCTCGCCATAGGGAAGGTGTCGGGCCTCCGCGGCGCGGTCGCCACGGAGGTTGACGAAGTCGAGCCACTGGTGCGCGTGCGCGGTTGCCTCCGCCTCGCTCCGACGAAACCGGGGGGTGTGCAGCAGGGCGTCGAGGGGGTTCTGCCGAATGGTCAGGTGAGTGCCTGCGCGCACGTTGTCCAGGACGGTCATCTCCCCGAAGAGCCGCAGGTTCTGGAACGTCCGGGAGACGCCCCGCGCAGCGACGGCCGATGGACGCAAGCGGGTGATGTCCTCGCCGTCTAGGACCACCGTGCCCGCCGAGGGGCGGTAGAAGCCGGTGATGCAGTTGAACGCGCTGGTCTTGCCGGCGCCGTTCGGACCGATCATGGAGAAGATGCTGCCTTCGGAGACGGAGAAGCTCAGCCCGTCGACGGCAGTGACACCACCGAATGCCAGTCGAAGGCTTCGCACCTGGAGCAGTTCGGCGTTGGTCATGGCAGGCGGCCCCCGCTGCCGGACTCGACAGGCGGCTCCTCGACCGGTTGGCGGCGTCTGCTTCGTCGAAGTGGGCGTTCCACGGCCCGGTGGGGCCACAGGCCTTCGGGTCGAAAGACCATCAGGACGATGAGCATGATGCCGAACACGAAGTAGCGATAATCGGCGACACCTCGCAGGATCTCTGGCAAGACGCTGATGATCACCGCGCCCACCACCACCCCGGGCGTCGAGCCCATCCCGCCGAGCACGACGGCCATCAGGATCAGTGCCGACCAGAGGAAGGTGAAGCTCGGTGGCGAGATCGCGCTGAGCTGCGCACCGAAGAGCACCCCGGCGATCCCGCCCCAGATCGCACCACAGATGTAGGCCGCGAGCTTGATCCGGTAGGTGTTGATGCCCATCGCCTCTGCGGCATCCTCGTCCTCCCTGATGAACCGCCACGCCCGTCCGATCCGGCTGCGACCCAGCCTTGCCGCGCCGATCGCTGCCAACGCGACCACGACGACACAGAAGTAGTAGAAGCCGACGGGGCCGGACAAGTCCAGCCCGAAGAGGTCGATCCCCGGGATCCCGTAGATCCCCGATGGCCCGCCAGTGATCGCTAGGTTGTTGGCGGTGATCCGAATGATCTCTCCGAAGCCCAGCGTGACGATCGCCAGGTAGTCGCTGCGCAGCCGCAGCGTCGGGCCTCCGATGACCACCCCCGCGAGGACGGCCGCGACGATCACCACGGGAACCGTGGTCAGCAAGGGCCACCCGTATCGGGTCGCGAGCACACCGCTGGTGTACGCGCCGATCGCGAAGAATGCCGCATATCCCAGGTCCAGCAGTCCGCAGTAGCCCACCACGATGTTCAGGCCGATCGCCAGCATCGCGAAGAGCAGGGCCGAGGTCATCACGGACAGGGAGTAGGTCGTCGCGGTGACGAACGGAGCCAGCACGGCGACGAGCAGTCCCACGACTCCCACGTAGCGCGAGTCGAAGAGCGAACGCACCCAGCCCATCAGACGCGCTCCGTCACACGCTCGCCGAGAATGCCGGTTGGACGCACCACGAGGAACGCGATCAGGAATCCGAAGGCGAACACGTCCCGCCACTGCCCGCCCAGGTAGTTGGTCCCGAAGGACTCCAGCAGTCCGAGTACCAGACCACCCAGGACCGCGCCCCGAAGGTTCCCGATGCCGCCGATCACCGCCGCGGTGAACGCCTTGAGCCCGATGAGGAAACCCATCAGGAAGTCGATCTTCCCGTAATAGGCGCCCGCCATCACGCCGGCGGCGCCGGCGAGCGCCGATCCCAGGAAGAACACCCGCGAGATCACGCGATCGACGTTGATGCCCATCAGCAGCGAGGCCTTGGGGTCCAGGGCGATGGCCCGCATGGCCCGGCCCGTGCTGGTACGCATCACGAGCGTGTCCAGGCCCCCCAGAAGCGCGAACGCGATCGCGACGAGGGCCACCTGATCCAGGCTCACCGAGGCCCCCAGCACGTGGACCGACTGTCCGGAGAGCCTCAGCGGATACACCTGGGGGTTCGGCCCCGCAATCAGGCGCATCCCATACTCGAGGGCGAAGGAGGCGCCCACCGCTGTGATGAGCGCCGCGAGCCTCGGAGAGTTGCGCAACGGACGGTAGGCCACTCGCTCGATGATCAGGCCCGCGGCACCGGTGACCAGCATCGCGATCACCAGGACGATGAGCAGCGCAACGAACCCCAAGGACGTCGCCAACCCGCCCATTCCGGTCAACACCGCGAACCCGACGAACGCGCCGACCATGTAGATGTCGCCGTGCGCGAAGTTCAGCAGCTTGATGATCCCGTAGACCATGCTGTACCCCAAGGCCACCAGGGCATAGAAGGAACCCACGAAGATCCCGTTCCAGATCAACTGCATCATGTGGGTGTCCTTCTCCTTCGCTGCTAGGAGCTGGAGTGAAGCCGGGCCGCGGGCGATCTGTCCGGTCGCCCGCGGCCCACATGACCCTCAGCCAAGCAGGCGATCCTTCAACGCGAACTGGCCGTTCTTGACCTCCAAAATCTGGAAGCCCCCCTTGGCTAGCGTGTGGTCTTGCGTGAACTTCAGCGGTCCGGAGAAGATCTGGAACCCATTGATCTGTTCGAGCGCCTTGGAGATCTTCGCACCGTCGGTCGACTTGGCCATTTTGATTCCCTCCGCAGCGACACGCACCGCGTCATAGGACTGGGCGGAGTACGGGCCGGGAGCCGTGTGGAAGGTGTTCTTGAAATCCTGAACCCACTTCTGGGCGTTTGGAAGCGTTTCGACGGTTTCAGTCATCGTTGCGTAGACACCGTTTGCGAAACTTTCACCGGCGATGCTGACGAACTTCGGGTCGACACTCCCATCGGCCACCATGATCGGGCCCTTGTAACCAGCCTGTCGCAACTGGCGGACAATCAATCCACCCTCTTGGTAGTAACCCGTCCAGTACACGAAGTCGGGATCCGACTTGACCACGGCTGTCACGTTGGCGGTGTAGTCGTTCTCCCCCGCAGTCACCGACTCGTGGTGGACGATCGTCGGCCCGGAGGAGTCGGCACCCAGGTCTTCAGCGACCTTCTTCGCAATATCCACTGAGTAGCTGGTGTTGTCGTCCATGGTCGCGACTCGCTTCACGCCCAGCTTGTCCATGAACTTGACGGCCGCAGCAGACTGTTGGCTTCCGGTGCCGTTGATCAGGAACACGTTCGGCAGGTGCTGGTTCACCAGGTCGTCAGAGTTTGCCCCTGGAATCACCATGGTGACGCCTGCCTTGTTGAACACCGGCAGGGTGGGAAGCGTCGCGCTCGAGCAGTAACCGCCCACCGACGCGACGGCGCCCTGGCTGACCAGCTTGTTGGCTGCGGCCACTGCCGTCTTGGCGTCGCAGGCCCCGTCCTGGACGTCGAGCTTCAGCTTGCGTCCGAGGACACCGCCCTTGGCGTTGATCTCGTTGACGGCCAGCTGCGCCCCGTCCTGCATCGGCGGGCCACTCGCCGCGCTCGAGCCGGACAGCGGCACGACCATGCCCAGCACGATCGGTCCACTGCTGGAGCCACCACCATCGCCATTGTTCGAGAGCACACCGCCGCAACCAGCGAGCATCATCGACAAGGTCGCGACCGCTCCGGTCAGGATGGCCATACGGCGGCGCGGACGCCGCGAGATTCCGGTCATGAGGGGCGCTCACTTCCTGTCGGGGCTAGGGCACCACGCCGAGCAATATGACACAGGTCACGTGGCCCTGAAAGGGCGACGCCGAAGGCGCACCATTAAGTTTTGCTGTCTGCTCAGGCTTCCCCGCCCCCACGAGCGAGACCTCGGGTCCGACCCCGGGCCGGGCGCGCGTTCACCGCCGGACGTGCCTCAGAGCAGGGTGCTCACGGCCGTCGTCCGGCCGTCGCTGGCATGCACCTCGGCGCCGGCGTCGAGCCCGTCGGTGGACGCGAGCACGTGCATGGTCTGGGGGCCGAGCATCGGGGCGACGAGGCGGTAGCCGAAGCGACGGCCGAGGAGCGGGACGCCGTTGCGGCGGGCGAGCTCACCCATCATCAGCGCCTGCAACGGCCCGTGCACGACGAGGTCGTCGTACCCTTCCTGCCGGCACCAGCCGCGGTCGTAGTGGATCCGGTGGGCGTTGTAGGTCAGCGCGGAGAAGCGGAACAGCAGCCGCTCGTCGACCTCGAGGGCCAGCGACGGAGTGCGGTCCGGCAGTCCCTCGCCCGGGGTCG
>Ga0308175_100003191_pt1 | contig 11328 bp, 8 predicted proteins | sample PhyCR1_3_FD_203893 | JGI IMG/M metagenome (GOLD analysis project Ga0308175, IMG submission 203893) | Soil microbial communities from UC Gill Tract Community Farm, Albany, California, United States - DLSLS.C.R1 | ecosystem: Environmental > Terrestrial > Soil > Agricultural land | place: USA... | reverse complement strand
TGCCCGTGCACGCCGCGGGCGTCGCGATCACGCTGCGGCTGCCCGGTGCGCTGCGCTCGTACTCGCTGTCGGCGGTGCACGACCCGGCGCGCTACCGCATCAGCGTGAAGCGCCTGGGCGGCGGCGCCGCATCGGCGTACCTGCACGAGCGGGTCGCGGCGGGCGACGTGCTGGAGCTCGGGGCGCCGCGGGGATCGTTCACGCTGGATCCGGCCGGCGACGGCCCCGTCGCGCTGGTGAGCGCGGGCGTCGGGATCACGCCGCTGCTCGCGATGCTCGGCTCGCTCGCGCGCGCGGGCAGCGAGCGGCCGGTGTGGTGGCTGCACGGCGCCCGCGACGGCGCGACGCTGGCGTTCGCCGCGGAGGCGCGGACACTGCTCGGGCGGCTCCCGAACGCGCGCGGCCTCGTGGCGCTGAGCCGGCCGGCAACGGGCGACGAGTTCGACCTCGCCGGCCGCCTTGACCTCGGCGCCGTCCGCTCGCTCGGCGTGCCGCGCGAGGCGGACTTCTACCTCTGCGGCCCGGCCGGGTTCATGCGCGAGCTCGAGGCCGCCCTGCGGGAATGGGGCGCCGAGCGTGTCCACACCGAGTCGTTCGGGCCCGCGCAGGCCGACCCGGACCGGCCGCCGCACGCCCCGCCCGGGGCCGCCGGCGACGGGCCGCTCGTGAGCTTCGCCCGCACGGGCCTCGCGGTGCCGTGGGACGAGCGGTTCAGCTCGCTGCTCGAGCTGGCGGAGGCGTGCGACGTGCCCGCGGACTGGTCATGCCGCACGGGCGTATGCCACCGCTGCGAGACGCGGGTCATCGACGGCGAGGTCGACTACGTGACCGACCCGCTCGACCCGCCGGCCGAGGGCAGCGCCCTGCTGTGCTCCGCGCAGCCCCGCGGGCCAGTCGCGCTGGACCTGTGAGCCGTGGCGGCGGATCTCTGTGACCTTTGGCGTCAGCATCTCGGTGCTCCTTCAGTCCTCGCACCTATGACGGCGTGACGCGGCGAAAATAGTCGCGTCAGATGAAGGACCGCCCGGGCAGAGCGGGCGCGTCGCGGCCGCTCAGCCAGCGCAGGACGCTCGCGCCGACGTCGGCGAGCGGGCCGTCGTGCCGGCGGCCGCCGTGCCCCTCGAAGCGCGCGAGCAGCGGCGCGTACTCGCGCGTGTGGTCGGTGTGCGACGAGGTCGGGTCGACGCCGTGGTCGGCCGTCAGCACGAGCAGGTCCCCGGGGCGCAGCAGCCCGAGCCATTCGCCGACGGCGGCGTCGATCGCCTGCAGCGCCGTGTGGAACCCCTCTACGTCGTGGCGATGGCCGTAGAGCTGGTCGGTCTCGACCAGGTTGGTGAACGCCAGGCCGGCGTCGAGCGAGCGGACGAGCTCCGTCGTGGCGGCGATGCCGGTCTCGTTGGTCGCGGCCGTGTGCTTGACGTCGATGCCGACACCGGCGAAGAGGTCGCGGATCTTGCCGACCGCGTGCACCGCGGCGCCGTCGGCCTGCAGCTCCTCCAGGTACGAGCGCCCGGGCGGTGGCACCGCGTAGTCACGCCGGCCCTCGCGGCGGTGGAAGGCGCCGGGCCCGCCGTCGAACGGCCGCGCGATCACGCGGCCGACGGCGTGCTCGCCGGTCATCACGGCGCGCGCGGCCTCGCACGCCGCGTACAGCGCCGGCTCGTCGAGCACGTCGACGTGCGTCGCGAGCTGCAGCACGCTGTCGGCCGACGTGTAGAGGATCACCTCGCCGGTCTCGAGGTGATGCGGCCCGTAGGCGTCGAGCACCTCGGTGCCGCTGTAGGGCCGGTTGCAGCAGAAGCGCAGGCCGGTCGCCTCCTCCAGCGCGCCCACCACGTCCGGCGGGAAGCCCTCCGGGTAGGTCGGCAGCGGGTGCTGGGGCACGACGCCCATCAGCTCCCAGTGCCCGGTCGTCGACTCCTTGCCGGGGCCGAGCGGCGCGAGGCGCCCGTGCACGACCGGTTCGTCAGCCGGCGCGACACCGAGGATCGGGATGATCGATCCCAGGCCGAGCCGCTGCAGCACGGGCAGGTGCAGCCCGCCGACGGCCTCGGCCAGATGCGCGAGCGTGTTCGAGCCGGCGTCGCCGTAGTCGGCGGCGTCGGGCAGCTCACCGACGCCGCAGGCGTCGAGGACGACGACGAACGCGCGGCGGCCGCTCACGTCTGCGACGCGCGATCGATCCACTTGTCGACGACCGGCGGCTCGAAGGCGTCCAGCGCATCGAGCACCGCCGCGGGCGTGCGCTCGCACAGCAGCATCGCGCGGTGCTCGGGGCGCAGGAAGCGCTCGTCCACGGCGTGGTCGAGGAACGTCGCAAGGCCGTCGTAGTAGCCCTCGACGTTCAGCAACGCGCACGCCTTGCGGTGCAGCCCGAGCTGCGACCACGTGAACACCTCGAAGAGCTCCTCGAGCGTCCCCGACCCGCCCGGTAGCGCGATGAACCCGTCGGACAGCTCCGCCATCAGCGCCTTGCGCTCGTGCATCGACGCTACGACGCGCAGGTGCGTCAGGCCCTGGTGCCCGATCTCCTTGGCCTCGAGCGACTCCGGGATCACGCCGATCACCTCGCCGCCCGCCTCCATCGCGGTGTCGGCGAGCAGGCCCATCAGGCCGACGCTGGCGCCGCCGTAGACGATCCCGATCCCGCGCGCGGCGAGCAGCCGCGCGAGCTCGGCGGTCGCGGCCGCGTAGCCGGGACGCGCCCCGGAGCTGGAGCCGCAGAAGATGCACAGGCGCACCCATGGCAGGCTACCTGTGCGCGTCATACTGGACTGGTGATCCGCCGGCTCCCACACGTCGACCGCGTCGGCATCGAGGAGCGCGCCGCCACGCTCGGCAAGCGCTCGATCAAGACGACCGCCAAGCAGCAGGGCATCCGCCTGGCCGTGTCGATGCTCGACCTCACGACGCTCGAGGGCGCCGACACGCCGGGCAAGGTCCGCCACCTCTGCTCGAAGGCCGTCTGTCCGGCGCCGGACATGCCGGAGATCCCGTCGTGCGCGGCCGTCTGCGTGTACCCGGCGATGGCCGGCGTGGCGGCCTCGGCGCTCGCGGGCACCGGCGTGAAGACCGCCGCGGTGGCGACGGGCTTCCCGTCCGGCCAGGTTTCGCTCGACGTCAAGCTGCGCGAGACCGAGGACGCGGTCCAGATGGGCGCCGACGAGATCGACATGGTCATCTCGCGCGAGGCGTTCCTGGCCGGCGACGACGCGCGCGTGCAGGAGGAGATCGTGCGCGTGCGCGAGGCCTGCGGCGACGCGCACCTGAAGGTCATCCTCGAGACCGCCGAGCTGGGCAGCTACGACCACATCCGCCACGCGTCGATGCTCTCGATGGAGGCCGGCGCCGAGTTCATCAAGACCTCGACCGGCAAGGCATCGTCGGGCGCGACGCCCGGCGTGTGCCTCGTGATGCTCGAGGCGATCCGAGACTACGCGCACCGCACCGGCCGGCAGGTCGGCTTCAAGGCCGCCGGCGGCGTGTCGACCAGCAAGGCCGCGCTGCACCGCCTCGTGCTCGTCAAGGAGACGCTCGGCGACGCGTGGCTGACGCCCGACCTGCTGCGGATCGGCGCCTCGTCCGTGCTGAACGATCTACTGATGCAGTACGCGAAGACCGAGACCGGGCGCTACGGGCGCTCGGAGGACTTCTCGAAGGAGTGAGCTCGATGGACGTCCGCACGAGCATCGTCTGGGACTACGCGCCCGCGCCCGAGTCGACCGACCACGTCCGGCTGCGCGACGACTACGGGCTGTTCATCGGCGGCGAGTTCCGTGCGCCGCAGGACGGCCGCCGCGAGCCGACGATCAACCCGGCCACCGAGGAGCCGATCGCCCAGATCGCCTACGCCGGCGAGGCCGACCTGCGCGCCGCGATCGACGCCGCGCGCGCGGCGCAGCCCGCGTGGGCGGCGCTGCCGGGGCGCGAGCGCGCGAAGTACCTGTTCCGCATCGCGCGGCTGATCCAGGAGCGCGCGCGCGAGCTGGCGGTCGTCGAGACGATGGACGGCGGCAAGCCGCTGCGCGAGTCGCGCGACATCGACATCCCGCTGGCCGCCGCGCACTTCTTCCACTACGCGGGCTGGGCGGACAAGCTCTCCTACGGCGTCGGCGGGCGCGCGGTGGCGCCGATGGGCGTCGTCGGCCAGATCGTCCCGTGGAACTTCCCGCTGCTGATGGCCGCGTGGAAGCTTGCGCCCGCGCTGGCGTGCGGCAACACGGCGATCCTGAAGCCGGCCGAGACCACGCCGCTGACCGCGCTGCTGCTCGCCGAGATCTGCCAGGAGGCCGAGCTGCCGCCTGGCGTTGTGGCGATCCTGCCCGGCGACGGGGTCACCGGCGCGGCCCTCGTTCGGTCGGAGGGGATCGACAAGCTCGCGTTCACGGGCTCGACCGCGGTCGGGCGCGGCATCCAGGCGGCGCTGGCAGGGCGCGAGGTCGGTCTCACGCTGGAGCTCGGCGGCAAGTCGGCGAACATCGTCTTCGAGGACGCCGCGATCGACCAGGCCGTCGAGGGGATCGTCAACGGGATCTTCTTCAACCAGGGCCACGTCTGCTGCGCGGGCTCGCGGCTGTTCATCCAGGAGTCGGTGGCCGACGAGGTCACCTCGAAGCTCTGGGACCGCATGGGCCGGCTGCGCGTCGGCGATCCGCTCGACAAGAACACCGACGTCGGCGCGATCAACTCCGCCGAGCAGCTGCAGCGGATCGAGGCGCTCGTGAGCGCCGGCGAGCAGGAGGGCGCGGTGCGGCGCTCGATCGCCTGCGACGTGCCCGACCGCGGCTACTGGTTCGCGCCGACGCTGTTCACCGACGTCTCGCCGGCGCACCGCGTGGCTGTCGAGGAGATCTTCGGGCCGGTCGTGTCGGTGCTGACGTTCCGCACCCAGGCCGAGGCGATCGAGAAGGCCAACAATTCCCGGTACGGGCTGGCCGCGGGCATCTGGACCGACAAGGGCGCGAAGGCGTTCGAGGTCGCATCGGCCCTGCAGGCCGGCGTGGTCTGGCAGAACACCTACAACCACTTCGACCCGACCGCGGCGTTCGGTGGCTACAAGGAGAGCGGCTTCGGCCGCGAGGGCGGGCCGGCCGGGCTGCGGCCGTACCTGCGGGTGTCCTGATGAGCGAGCGCCTCGCCGTCCGCAAGACGTACAAGCTCTGGATCGGGGGGGCGTTCGTGCGCTCCGAGAGCGGGCGCCACGACCGCGCGGGCGACTTCAACATCCCGCGCGCCTCGCGCAAGGACGTCCGCGACGCCGTTGCCGCCGCGCGGAAGGCCTTCGGCCCGTGGTCCGCGCGCACGGCCTACAACCGCGGCCAGATCCTGTACCGCGCCGCGGAGGCGCTGGAGTCGCGCGCGAGCGACCTCGGCGAGCCCCGCGAGGTCGAGCAGGCGATCGACGTGCTGCTGCACTACGCGGGCTGGACCGACAAGATCGCGCCCGTGCTCGGCGGCGTGAACCCCGTCGCCGCGCCGTTCCTGTCCTTCTCGCTGCCCGAGCCCACCGGCGTCGTCGGCGTCATCGCGCCCGACGCGCCGCCGCTGCTGGGCCTGGTGGCCGAGATCGCGCCCGCGCTGGCCGCGGGCAACACCGTCGTCGCGATCCTCTCGGATACCGCCCCGCTCGGCGGCCTCGACCTCGCCGAGGCGCTCGGCGTCTCCGATGTCCCCGGCGGCGTCGTGAACCTGCTGAGCGGCCGCCGGTCCGAGCTGGCTCCGGCGCTCGGCGCCCACCGCGACCTCAACGCGATCGTGGACGCGTCGGGCGACGCAGATCTGGGGGCCGAGCTCGACAGGCTCGCCTCCGAGACGATCAAGCGAACCCGCCACGGCGCCGCCGCGACCACCTACGACGAGGCCGTCGCCGACGCCCTCTCCCGCCTCGAGTCCGTCACCGAGCTCAAGACGGCCTGGCACCCCATCGGCGCCTAGCCCAGCGCGCCCTCCAGCCGCAGGATCCGGCGCAGGATCGCCAGCGACGAGGCGTACGTGGAGTCCATGCCGTAGTAGCTCAGGCCGCGGGCGCCGAGGGTGCGGGCCTGGGTGTAGGGCGTGTCTGAGGCGTAGTGGATGATCCCGAAGTCGACCGGGAGCTTGGAGAAGTTCACGGCCTCGCCGACCGGGTGGCGGTCGGGGTCCGCGATCTCGTAGACGGCGTTGCAGAAGGGCCCGGCCTCCATCTCCACGACCGTGAACGCCTCGCGGTAGTAGAAGTCGAGATAGGCGCGGTTCTGCAGGAACGTCGACTTCACGGTCACCGCACGCTGGTTGTCGAGCCCGGTGCCGAAGCGCAGGTCGGCGGCGAGGTCGTCGACGCCGAACGCGTTGTCGAGCCAGTAGGTCGAGTTGGAGTGCTCGTCGTGCACGACGCTCGAAAGCATCACGTCGCCGACGTCGGCGTTCAGCGTGGCGGCCTTGCCGAGCACGTACACGCCGCGCAGCGCCGAGCTGTCGACGGCCACCTCGCGCAGGATGTTGTAGGCCGCGACCCCGAGCGGGTAGTCGACGTTCACGATCGTCGCCTCCGACTTCGCCAGCGCGCCCGCGTCGACGGCGCCCAGCCGCGGGTCGAGCTTGTCGCAGTTCCACTTCGCCAGCGGCATGATCTGCGCCGGCACGCGCAGCGCCGTCTTCGAGCGCAGGTGCGTGACGCCGCAGCGCCGCTCGTCCGCGGCGCGCTCCGCGCGCCCCTCCTCCCCGCGCGCGTCCCAGTAGTCGCGCGCGATGAAGTAGAGGAAGTTCTCCCACGACCCCTCGCTCTCGCCCGAGCGGAACGAATCGAGCTCGGCGCGCAGGATGTCGCTCTCCGGCAACCCCTCGACGAACGCCACCAGCTCGTCCTCGCGGTCGCGGGCGACGCCGGTCGCGATGTTGACGATCGAGTGGGTGTTCGAGCTGACGAAGTACAGCGGCTTGTCGGCCAGCTCTTCGGCCGCGAGCTGCTCGCGCACCGGCGCCCACCAGCGGCGCGTCAGCCGCGCGTAGCCGATGTGCGAGCCGCCGAGCATCCGCACGCGCAGCGACAGCCGGTCGCCGGCGAGCAGCGCCATCCGCTCGGCGAAGCGCTCGCCCCACGCCTCCTTCAGCCGCGCCCAGTCGTCGGCCTGCCCGCCGAGCTCCGCCGCGCACGACTCCGGCGTCATCTCCTCGATGGGCCAGCCCGCCGCCCGCTGGCGCTGGCGGATCTTGTTCCACTCGATCTGGAACGCGACGAGCGTCGGCACCAGGTCGTCGACGTCGGAGGCGGACGCCAGCAGCACCGCCAGCGTGCCGTCGCCGTCGTCGTACCAGCGCCGCCGCCGCGCGGGCGCCTCGGCCTCCATCCACGACTCCACGTCGATCGCGCCGGCCTCGAAGACCTCGACGGACTGCCCCATGAGGATGAGCGAGGCGCCGACGATCCCGTCCGGCAGCCGCCGGATCGAGTACAGGAACGCGCCGAGATCCAGCTCGGCGCTGTCGGCGAGCGGGTGCAGGCTCGATCCCATCGCGCGGTGCGAGGGCTCCAGCACGCGCAGCCGCGTCTCCCCGCTGGAGCGCAGCAGGGTCGTGTACGTGCGCTGGTAGAGCTCGACCTCGTCGCTGAGGCGCTCGCCGTCTTCGGCGGGGCTGGCAACCGCAAGTCGTGTCAACGCCATGGGACCGATCTACTCCTTCACGTAGGGGATGCCGATCGAGCCCGGGGCGCGCGAGCGCCCGATGACGCCGGCGACGGCGACGAGCGTGAGCACATACGGCAGCGCCTGGAAGAGCGTCGCGGTCGACTCCGAGAAGGTCGGCAGGCGGTCGGCGAGCGCGCTCGAGAAGCCGAACAGCAGCGTCGCCGCCAAGGCGCCCAGCGGCTTCCACTTGCCGAAGATGACCGCCGCCAGCGCGATGAACCCGCGGCCCTGGGTCATGTTCTCGTTGAACGAGCCGACGAACCCAACCGACAGGTATGCGCCGCCGAGCGCGGCGAGCATCCCCGAGACGGTGACCGCGACGTAGCGCGTGCTGATCACGTTGACGCCGACCGTCTCGGCCGCCCGCGGCGTCTCGCCCACGGCGCGCAGCCGCAGCCCGCGCCGCGTCCGGAACATCAGGAACGTCAGTGACGGCACCAGCAGCAGCGCACTCCACGTCAGCAGGTTCAGGTGGCCGATCGCCGAGTCGAAGAACCCGCCGTGCAGCACGGGCAGGTTGAGGTCCGGAGCGCGCGAGATGTTGTCGGGCGTGCCGTTGTCGCCGTAGTGGTCGACGAAGACGTAGCCGGTGATGCCGAGCGCGAGGAAGTTCACCGCCGTCCCACTCACCACCTGATCGGCGCGCAGGTGGATCGAGAACGCGGCGTGGATCAGCGCGAGCGCGCCGCCGGCGATCACGGCCACCACGATCCCGCCGACCCACGACCCGAGCAGGTCTGATCCGTAGACGCCGAAGAACGCGCCCATCAGCATCATGCCCTCGAGGCCGATGTTGATGACGCCGCTGCGCTCGGACACGATGCCGCCGAGCGCCGCGAAGAGCAGCGGGGTGGCGAACCGCAGCATCGACGCGATCAGCGCCGACCACGTGAACACGTCGCGCAGGTTGCCGCTCGACGACTTCGTCGCCGCGACCGCCCCCAGGCCCGCCAGCAGGCCGAGCACGATCGCGCCCCACCCGAGCCGCCGGTCCCCGGGCACCGCGTAGATGCCCAGCGCGATCGCCAGCACCGCCAGCACGATCGACGGCACCGGGCTGCGCACCAGCGCCGGCGGCACGGCGATGAACGCCGCGATCACGGCCAGGGCGATGCCCGCCCACCCGATGCGCTCGCGCGTGAGGGTCACGTCGCCTCCTCCTCCGCGGGCGCCGGCCTTCGCCGGAACGGGTTCAGGGCCCCGCCGCGGCGCAGGATCCGCAGTGCGATCACGTCCGTGGAGACGATCAGGACGACCAGCCCCTGGATCATCAGCGTCAGGTTGAACGCCAGCGAGGGCTCGAAGATCGACGGATCCAGGTTGCGCTGCGACGTGCCGCTCTTCAGGGCGCCGAACAGCAGGGCGGCGGCGACGGTCCCGCTGGCGGTGTTGCGACCCAGGAGGGCGACCGCGATCCCCAGGAAGCCGATGTCGGAGGTCTGGATGTCGTTCGTGGCGAGCCGGAACTGCCAGCCGAGGATGTCGATCGCCCCGGCGAGCCCGGCGAACAGCCCGCAGATCGCCATGACCTTGACGTAGTTGCGCGCGACGTTCATGCCGCTGTAGCGCGCGGCCTCGGGGTTGAAGCCGACCGCCCGCACCTCGTAGCCGGAGGTCGAGCGGTTCAGCAGCGCCCAGAAGACCACGACCGTCGCCAGCGCGATGAACAGCCCGACGTGCAGGCCCTGCAGGTTCGGGTTGCCCCAGAAGACGGGCAGCTTCGCCGATCCCGTGACGTCGCTGGAGATCGGCACCGACGGCGTCTCCGGGTTCTGCAGCGGCCCGCCGAGGCCGAACAGCCAGACGCCCACCCAGACGGCGATCCAGTTGAGCATGATCGTCGAGATCACCTCGTTGGCCCCGACGGTGGCCTTCAGCACCCCGGCGATTCCCGCCCACGCCGCCCCCGCGGCGCACGCCAGCACGATCACGAGCAGGACGTGCAGCAGGTGCGGCATGCCGCTGAACTTCGAGCCGAACCAGACGGCCACGATCGAGCCGGCCAGGTACTGGCCCTGGCCGCCGATGTTGAACAGGCCCGCGCGGAAGGCGAACGCAACCGCGAGCCCGACGAGGATCAGCGGCGCGGTGGCGATCAGGGTCTGCTGCAGGTTCAGCGCCGCGGTCGTGCGGTCGTCGCCGCTGGTCCACGGAAACAGCCAGTTCAGGCCGGTGCCGTCGAAGAACGCCTTGTAGGTCGTGAGCGGGTTGTGGCCGGTGATCAGGACGATCAGCCCGGCGATGACGAACGCGATCAGCGCGGTCAGCAGCGGGACGACGATCCCCCCACCGCGGATGTACGAGGCAAGGCGCGCCGCCGGGGTGGTGATGGCCCCCGCGTCGACCGGGTCGAGCGGCTGGTCGGTCATGCCGCCGTCCGCGATCCGCCGCCGGTCATCAGGATGCCGAGCTCCTCGTCGCTGGCGTCGGGCGCGAGCTCGCCGGCGATCCGGCCCTCGTAGATCACGAGGATGCGGTCGGCCAGCGCCCGCACCTCCTCGGACTCGAGCGACACGAGCAGGATCGCGCGGCTCTCGTCGCGCTCGGCGATCAGCCGCCGGTGCACGAACTCGATCGCGCCGACGTCGAGCCCGCGCGTGGGCTGGTGGGCGATCAGCAGCTTCGGGTCGGCCTCGATCTCGCGCGCGACGCAGACCTTCTGCTGGTTGCCTCCGGACAACGACGACGCGAGCGAGTCGGCGTCGCCGCCGCGGACGTCGTACTCCTTCAGCAGGCGGCGGGCACGGTCCCTGATCGCGCGCACGTGCAGCCAGCCGCGGGTGCTCAGCTCCGGCGAGCGGTACTCGCGCAGCGCCAGGTTCTCGGCGAGCGTGAACGGCAGGACGAGCCCGCGCCGGTGGCGGTCCTCGGCGATGTGGGCGACGCCGGCGTCGGTGGCCGCGCGCACACCGCGCCCCGCGATCTCGACGCCGCCGACGGCGACGCTCCCCGACTCCGGGTCGCGTAGGCCCGCGATCGCGTCGACGAGCTCCTGCTGGCCGTTGCCGTCGACGCCCGCCAGCGCCACGATCTCGCCCGCGCGGACCTGCAGGTCGAGGCCGCGCACGGCCTCCAGCCCGCGGTCGTCGCGAACATGCAGGTCGCGCACACTCAGCACCGGCTCGGACGGCCTGCCGGCGGGCTTGTCGACGCGCAGCAGCACGTCGCGGCCGACCATCATGCGCGCGAGCGACTCCTCGGTCGCGCCCGCCTTCGGCACGGTGTCGATCCGCTTGCCGCGGCGCAGCACCGTGATGCGATCGGCGATGTCGAGCACCTCGCCGAGCTTGTGGCTGATGAAGACGATCGAGGTCCCGGCCTCCTTCAGCGCCCGCAGCACGCGGAACAGCTCGGCGACCTCCTGCGCGGTGAGCACCGCGGTCGGCTCGTCGAGCACGAGGATCTTCGCGCCGCGGTACAGCGCGCGCAGGATCTCGACGCGCTGCTGCATCCCGACTGTCGTGTCCTCGATCACCGCGTCGGGGTTGACCGCCAGGCCGTAGCGGTCCGACAGCTCGCGCACGCGGTCGGCGGCCTCCTTGAGGTCCAGCACGCCCGCGGCGCGGCTGGGCTCGTTGCCCAGCACGATGTTCTCGGTGACGGTCATCACCGGCACCAACATGAAGTGCTGGTGCACCATCCCGATGCCGAGCGCGATCGCGTC
>Ga0308175_100003190_pt1 | contig 11329 bp, 9 predicted proteins | sample PhyCR1_3_FD_203893 | JGI IMG/M metagenome (GOLD analysis project Ga0308175, IMG submission 203893) | Soil microbial communities from UC Gill Tract Community Farm, Albany, California, United States - DLSLS.C.R1 | ecosystem: Environmental > Terrestrial > Soil > Agricultural land | place: USA... | reverse complement strand
ACCCGGACTTACAAACCTTCAAATCAGAGCTGCAGGGCCCTCGTTTGAGTTTTCGGACATTACGCCACAACCTCCTCGCGCCGGATCACTCAAGATTGAGCACTAACGTTTTGCGCGGGCAATCGTAAATAGGACCGCTTATAAACACGGTTGGCGGGCTTTCGTCAAGGTGGGCGATGATTGCTCTCCGCTTCAGGACCCACGGCTTATGTTGATCAGAGGAATTATCGCCGTGCTTGTCCTAGCCGGGAATGCAAGTATAGGATTTGTTGTTTGAAGCTCGTCAATGACGGGTCAGGTCGCTTGAGAGCGGAGCTGGCGGTTCTCAGCACCTCAGCTCCGCTCTATCCACGAATCTCCCGCATACTGATTATTCGCGCTGTGTATGAACTGCGTCCGCCTATGCCCTCGCGAACAGGCGGCCTCTCAGCGCCCGAAACCAAAGTAAAAGGAAGTACCAGGATAATAACCCCGATAGTACTCGTTGTTCCACCTCTGGCGCTCACGCCGTTCGTGCCGCCGCCATTCCCTCTCGCGTCGTTCTTCGGCACGTCTGTCTTGCCAATGCCGATCTCCCCAATACCCGTTCCCCCATTCGCGGTTATATCGCTCGTCCCATCCTCGGTCGCGCTGATAGTACTGATTCCGACCGCCGTAGTAGCCGTCCTGCGCCAATGCGGGTTTTGGCAACATCGCTGCTCCTGCTCCTGCTAACAACAGGGCAAGCGCCCCAAGTTTCTTGCGCATTGTATCCCCCTTCTGAAAAGGCTTCCAATCGCCTTGCTGACCTTTGGATGTGGCGCGTAGAGTCGCGGTTCCGATCTAGCGTGTCCGTAAGCATTAATCTCGTTTCATGCGCGGTGTTCGTTGCGTCAAAATGCGAAGCATTGATAAACGTTTGTTGTCCGGACGTGTTTAGTGATTGTTGAGCATTGCTTCCCGATGACGGACAATCCGGAAACTACGCTATCCCGCAGCCGCGCTGAATGTTCATTCGGATCTCCCCCCTCTGCAGCCCAGCGTGGCCTTAAACCTCAATCAACTTATACGGTCCCTGCGCCGTACCTTATTTCCGACTTGCCCCGACCCTGGTTCGTTCATCGAATGAAACCACGTTCCAGCGTTGCCCAGCACAACTCCAGCCGAGCGGTGCTTAGCAGAGCTTCGCGTGTGCTTGGCAATCGCTTCGCGAACATCGCGGATCGAAGCTGCAACCGGGCCGGATGCACCCTTCGGTGCCAACTTTCTTGGGGGCGTCATGTTGGCTGATGGTTGAGGTTTAGTCGGTATCCGTCGCACCGTCAACAGGACAGTTGCACAGTTTTGGCAAGTGACGTCGAAATACTCGTTCAACGCAGGATCACCATGCCGCATCAGACTTGCCTGGCCTAAAAAGGTCGCAGTGGTCGCAATAGAACTCCCAACCGTTCGGATCGAGCGCTTCCACGCAGAGAAGATATAACGCGAGAGTCCGTGGTAGTTGGATCTATGAGTGGGTATGCTCTGGAAAGTTGTTCAGAAAGGGGCCGAGTTGTACGCCACAGGATTCGTTTTTGCTCTCCCGCTCGTCATGGGCATCTGCAAAAGTAACTCGCATCTTCGCGATCAGGAAGATTTCGAGCCGTTCGACCGATGGCAAGCGCAAAACGTCCAGGAGAAACCCTAGCTCATGACCGTTCTGTCGCTCCTGTTCCCTGCATTGGTTATTGCCGGTCTGTGCATTTTGGCTGGTTCGCTGGTCTTCGGCGCGCTCTTCTCTCGGGAAGATCCCCCGTTCAACGGCGACCAATCTCAAGCACCGGAGCTAGGAACGCGGCTGGGCTGTGGCCAAGTCGCAGTGGAGCAGGAGTAAACAAAGGTGCGGATCGGGCAGGGTAATCCCAACCTGCCCGATCCGCTAGCGACGCGCCGCTCGGAGGAACTGCGCGCCTTTCACCATCATCCACTTGAGTGCGAGTTCGTTCGATATCCACCAGTCCCAACGAAACACGGGCAGAGTTCCTTTCAGTGACACTCGGCCTTTAACTGGCACAGGATTTTGAGTCGGCGCTTTACCCCGCAGCAGTAGTTGCTGCTCTGCGCTTCGGTTCTGTCTGAACGTATGAAGGGTCGGGTCTTTGCTAGTGACAATGGAGCTTGAGCTTAGCTGGAGCTTCGTTTGGACATGCCGGAGCACGTTAGCGGCTTGCTGATCAAATTCCTAACATTGGTAGTGGGTACCTCGTAGTAACCCGACCGGACAGTGCCTAATACAAGACGGAAGCATGCAGTCACGGAAACAAAGAAGTCGCAGGCTACCATCTGATGGGCATGATTTCGCAGAAAGGCGGACCAGCGCTGATCCTTACCGCCGGTAGGGCGCGGCAATCGTTTGACACACTTGCCGATGGTGCGTGGAGAGAGTCGAATCTGAAGTTTGAGCCAGAGCTCATCGGGCAATTCGCTCCTCGCCCCAGGTTGGATTCTCGGCTGCCATTCGGCAGATCAAACATCGGATCTCGGCCGAGATTGGGGATCTTCCGACTGGTCTCGATTTCCAACGCCAGAACCGGCGGAATGCAGTTCGATGGCAGCCGATCAGAGTGGTTGGTTTCACGATCACCAAAGCGCTGCGCCAGTCGAAGAGGCGAGCGAGTTTCGAAAATACGAGGCGATCGCCAGCTGTCACTGGCGCAGCTTTCTTCTCGCGTTCCTGGAATAAGGCCAGCTGCTTACGTAAGAACAGATTCTCGGCGGCCAAAGGCGGTCCGGCTACGCCAGGCTGCAGCGTAGAAGCGGACGCAGTCAGAAACGACAGTTTGTAACGTGAGACTCAGCTTTGAGAGCCGTCGGAAGATGCTCGATACTTGGCAATCGTCTCACGGCCATTCACCTGATTCGACTACCTGATCACATTTTTGCGGACCACACCAAAGCGTTCCGAGCAATACATGATAAACGATGGCACAGTGAATATACTCTACTCAGGAGATTCAAAGTCATGAGTAGCATGTACCGTCGCAGTTTGCTGTTCTTACTCTTGCCAATTCTGCCTTCCTTCAAAGCGCCCGCCGCCGCCATCTTCTACTCGGACCAAATCTCGTTTGACGCCGCTCTTACCGCAGCGGGTGTTTCCACCAATCTCATTGATTTCGAAACGGTGCCGACCGCCGAGTATTCGACGGCGTCTGGTTTGACGGTAAACGGAATCAACTTTGTCGGGCCGTTTTCTCCCTACTTCCTGCGGGTGTTTCCGGAGTCTGGTTGGGGTGAACACTTCGCCCAAGACACGGGTAATACGCTCGCTGCTGTTGGGGAGATTGACATAAAATTACCGCCGGATACTCGCGCTTTTGGGGCCAACGTAGGCCAGTCGTTTGTTTGGGCTACCGGGGGCATTTCCGCGGTCGGATTCCGACTGTCCACCGGCGAGCAGGCATTTACAGCGACAAATCCATCGCGGCTGTTTCCGTTTTTTGGGTTTGTTTCTGATGCGCCGGTTAGTAGCTTGCAAATTGGCTTTGGTGCCAGCTTCATAACTATCGACAATGTGACGTTTGGTCCCACTGCCGTGCCAGAGCCTAATACATTCTGGCTGCTTCTGCCGGTTGCTGTCCTCTTCTTATCTCTTCGTTCGCGCCCGTCCGACTATTGCCAGCCCCGCACTCGTAAGCAAACCTGATCGCGTCTGGAGTACGAGTACATCGAATCACACACCTGGCGGTCGCTATTTGTACGCTAACGTCTGAGTGTCAGGCAGCTCGTTTTTGCAACAAACGACTGAAGCTTGTTCTTATTCGGAATCGTTTCGGCGCTGAGCTTGCATCGTTTGGGGTCGACCCGGATTCCGGTACTGCCTGTTTGACCGTTACCTGAAAGCCGCTCTGCTCGAGGTGTTTTATCAGCCCGCGTGCGCTGCGAGGGCATGGCGATGATGTCCTTGGAACGACGCAGCAGAGGCGTTCCGAAAAATCCGGCATCAGGTAAGATGTCTGGATCTCGTGCCCGAACTAGGCGTATGTTTAGAGCGGTGGTTTCATGCCGGTGAGGAACATGTCTTTATGCAGGGTGGTGGTTGCGTCTTCGCTCGCGGCGGCTGTCGGGTCGCCGTGCTCGGTTAGCAAGATAGCCTCGAACCTTGATCTAGTTCGTGAAGCCGATTCAGTGATTCGCGCCAAAGCGGTCGAAGTCGTGCGGGACTCGAGGGTGCTTTTTAAGAAGCTGGAGCTTATAAGCGGCACCAACGTATCAGAGGTGCTCCTTCCGGGAGCCTTCGTGAGCGACCATGATTTTCGCCGGTTCATATCGGGCGGGTGCGGAATATCTTCTCTTTCTCAAGAAAAACAATCATGGCGAACTTACCGTTTATTGGGCGCCGCTCGCCCCTGTCAATGAGGAGTTGCATTCGTCCCAAGATCCGTGGTTGATCTGGGTGCGTGAGCAAGCCCAAAAGCTACAGAAACACTTGAAGAAATGAATCGACCTGTGCCTCGCAAATAGCGAAGTAATTGAGATGATGAGGGTTGCACAGCTTTGACAGCGTCGCGGCGCTCTCGGGGCTGCTGAAAACCCGCGCCGCTCTCCAGCTCGAAAACATTGCTCTTCGCCATCAAATCGGTGTCCTGCAACGCTCCGCCAAGAAGCGCCTGCAATTGAAGGCGCCCGAATCTGCCTGAGAGGCAACGCACTATTACGCATTGGTTCAATATGGGCGCGTTCTCCATTCCTGCACCATACACATGGGGCAATGCGGGTAACGGATTTCTAGTGGCTTGTCACTGGTTGCCTCAGCGCACGCCGTGCTCAAATATTCCGCGACCTGTCGTCAAAACAGTAGTTTCAGGCCAATCTGAATGATGCGGGGATCGGCTGCGGAGCTGATCACTCCGAAAGTCGCGGTGCCGAATGTGGTGCCAGGCGATCCGAAGTTTGGATGATTGAAACCGTTGAAGAATTCGCCTCGAAGCTGCGTCGTCACTCGCTCAGTGATATGTGTGATCTTCGTGAACGAGAAGTCCACATTGACAACGCCGGGCGAGCGCACGTCCGGCAAAGTGCGCGACGTATTGCCGAAGTTAAACGACGCCGGTTGTGAAAATACCGAGGTGTCGAAGTAGCGGTTCAACCTCGATTCCACTGACCCGTCAAGCCGTGCGCTCTTCCCCGAATTATCAGGCCGCGAGCCGCCGCCGAAGGAGTTCGTCTGGTTCACCGAAGTAGTCAATCCCAGCGGAAAACCGGACTGGATGGTGGTGATGTTGTTGAACTGCCAGCCACTCACCGCATAATCCAGCCAGCGAGGAGCGCTGCCGAGCAGAGCTTTGCCCTTTCCGAACGGCAACTCCCAGTTGGCGCTCACAACCAGGCGCTTTGATTGGTCGAAACCCACCAGCGAGCGGTCCGCACGTCGATTGTAGTTATCCTGGAATCCCGGGTCCGACACCACCGCGTTCGCGACAGGGCCGCCGATCTGCTTCGCTCCGGTAAATGCGGCCAGGAACGTGACGCCGTGGCTGAACCGGTGCTCTAATTTAATCTGCACCGAATGATAGATGGTCGAAACATCCCGTACATTGCGCTCGAGAATATTGCCGAACTGCGGATAGGGTCGAAGAAGCTGTCCGCGTGCAATGGTCCTCTGACTGAGCGGCCCCACACTGACGAAGGGGGCGAACGGATTTGGCACCTGATCGAGGAGGGCGGTCCTCTGCGTCAAATACTGATCCGGAAGCTGATTGATCTGCTCGTTAACAGGGAGACTGGTACCTTTGTTGCCGGAATAGGCTACGTCCACGAGAAAACTGGCGGGCAACTCGCGCTGCACATCGAAGTTCCACTCCTGCGCATACGCGCTTCGATCATCCCGACGTACGGTCGTAAGATCTTGGCCTAACTGTGTCAGGAGCCCCGCGCTGCTACCGGGTCCGCGAGTCACTCCACGGGGAAACGGATCGCCCAACCGATCAGCAGGAGTGATGCCGCCATCCAAAGAGCTAAGGAATGATGTGGTTGCGACGAAACCCTCAGCCCCGTTTGCGGGACCCGCCCCGTCCCCGGTGTTCGGAAGATAAAACAAACCGTAGCCTCCGCGTATCGCGAGCTTTGCTCCAGCCGCATAGGCAAACCCGAAACGAGGGCCCCAGTTGTTCCAATTTGTCGCCTTCTGACGCCGCGGATTACCTCCCACATCCACGAACTGGAGTCCACCTCGTAAGTTCGGAATCCCCAGTCTGGGTCCCAGCGGATTAGGTACGGTGGGGTCGAACCAGCTCAGGCGATCGTAACGCTCGTTGCGTCCCGTTTCCACCTCATAACGAAGTCCCAGATTGAGAGTCAGCTTTGAAGTTGCTTTGAAATCGTCCTGCAGATACCCGCCGAAATAGCGGTAACTCACCGAGATGGGAGGCACAATGTCGATGTCGCCTGAGGAGGGCATCCCCAGGAGAAAGGAGGCGATGCTGTGTCCCGAGGTCGCGTTGCTCCGCAATGGGTCAGAGCTGGTAAAACGTGTATCGAAAAAGAATTCGCCCTGCTCGATGACCGGCTCGAGTTCGTTGAGCAGGATCTGTCGGAAGTCACCGCCAACCTTCAGCGTGTGCCGAGTTAAAACCTTCGTAACGTTGCCCTGGACCGTGTGCGTGAGGTCGCCGCGCCGGATGTAATCGGTGCCGCGTTGTTGTAAGGCGCGGAAGCCGGACGCCATGAAAGAGGGAAGCGCCGCCACGCCAACCTGTGAGTTGTATGAGGGTGGAAACCCGAGCGTGGTCAAGTCTAGGCCCAGCAGTGGGGGGTTGCGGGAAACCCATTGCCGGATAAATCCGTACCGAAAATTCAGCAACAGCGATGACGAGAGCACCAGCGTGTCGTCGAACGCGAAATTGCGCGCGTTGATATCGATCGGTAACCCGCTGCCACCAGGATTGACCCAGCCCGCGCCATTGCCGAAGAAATCGAATCCGCCTCGGGTGATGTTACTGGACGAGAATCTTCCGAAGACTCTGTGGTTGTCAGTGATTGCATGATCAATGCGCACCGAATACTGATCTTGTGTATTCGGGGTGCTTCCTGCTCCCGTCCAGTTGTTCACTGCCGCAGGTCCGCTGCCCGGCGAAGTCGGCGTGGGCCACAGGTTCCGGACCTTGGCCGCGACCGGATCAATGCGGCCGCTGGGAATGCGATTGCCGGGAAACGGATCGCGGAGGAAGTTGCCAGGACGTGCCGGGTCGGGCCTCGTCGTGAGCGGGTCGAAGATAGTAATGAGCTGCCCGCTGGCATTGAACGTTTTGCTGAAATCGCCTTGCAGCTGTTCTGGTGTCGGAATCGTGTACGTTTGCGATAGTGCACGGCGGTCGCGCAGACCTTCATAAGATGCAAACCAGAATGTCCGGTTGTGCCCGTCGTAGAGTTTCGGAAAAACCACGGGCCCGCTGACAGTTCCACCGAACTGATTCAGCGCGTTATGCGCTTTGTTGCGGCCGGCCCGATTGTTAAACCAATTGTTCGCATCGAACACGCTGTTGCGAACGAACTCATAACCGCTGCCATGCAGTTGGTTGCCGCCAGATTTGTAAATCAGATTGACCACGCCCCCGCCCGTGCGGCCAAACTCCGCGGTGAAGTTGCCGCTCTGCACTTTGAACTCTTGTATGGCGTCCACCGAGGGCGTAAACCCGGGTGCATTTGTAGTCGCGGTATTGACCGGAATACCGTCAATCAGCGTTTCGTTCGTCAGCGGCTGGCTGCCGTTCAGCGAGAAGTACCCACCGGCGTAGGTGTTCGCGCGTGCCGGAAGATTACCAAATTCGCCAAGCGGCTGCGCTCCCGTCGTCAGCGTGATTAGCGCGAAGGTGTTCCTGCCTGCGAGTGGAAGCTCCACAACCTTGCGGTTTTCAATTACTTCCCCTAGCGATGACGTGGCGGGCTGCAGCAACGGCGTTTCGGCGGTGACCTGTACCGATTCCGACGTATCTCCGACCTCGAGATTGACTTCCAACACCAGGGATTGTTGAACTTCCACCTCGATGTTCGGTCGTATGAAGTGCTTGAAGCCGTTGTGAGACGCTTCGAGCCGATAAGAGCCTGGCGGAACCAGCGCAAAAACGAAGCTGCCGTCCCCCTTGCTTTCCTGACCCCGTTCGTCGCCAGTGGCCGCATTGACCAGCGAGAGTCTCGCTTCGGGGATGACTGAGTTTGTCGTATCCTTGACAACGCCCGATACGGTGGCCGTAAAACTCTGTGCTGCTAACGACGTGCAAACTGCCAGCATAAACCCAAAACCATCCAATACGCAGTGACGCACTCTCAAAGCCGGGCCCCCTTCGGTAACAAAACATATCACCTCGGAAGCATTGTACTGTGCAATGCCGCTCGGGGTAGTGGGACAAAACGACGGTCGTTTCGCGAGTCCGATGCCGCGCAAGAAGCTGCCTCCCGACGTTCTCGAGTGTTTCGCAAGATGGGAGCAAAGGGAGGCAAGAAAGGCGGCAGCGCCGGTGGTAAGGCATCTGCGGCAAACTTGACGGCCAAAGAGCGGGAGGCCCGGGCCAAAAACGCGCTGGCTGTGCGCGAAGCCAAGCGGAGGAGTGAAACGAAAAAGATCGATTAATAGTCGTTTCTCTTCGCTTGAGTGGCACCCACCTTTTCGTACCGCAGGCGCACTGGTCAATTTAGGAGGGAGAACTTAGGACGATCCGCCTCCACCCGATGCGCCTCCTGGTTTAGTTCGGGTAAAGTCTAACTCTCACGCGCACCCCCTGAGCTCCAGGCCGGGCATACAGGCCTAGCAGGCTGCTGAAATTCTAATCCCGAACATGTGACCTGAAGAATGGTCGGGCCGTCTTATCTGTATGCGCGGAGAAGATCTTCAACAGAGTGAACTGTTCAGTTACGGATCGCTTGAGGAGCGTGTACCGGGAACGCATCCATTGCGTGCTATCCGGTCGATGGTAGATGAGGCGCTGAAGGAGTTGAGCAGCCGTTTTGACGAGATCTACGGAGAGGACGGACGCAAGTCGATTCCGCCTGAGCGATTACTGCGGGCGTTACTGTTGCAGATGCTGTACTCGGTGCGCAGCGAACGGATGCTGATGGAGCAAATGGAATACAACCTTTTGTTCCGCTGGTTCGTAGGTCTGTCGGCCAACGAGCCGGTATGGCATCCGACAGTGTTTACGAAGAACCGGGATCGGCTGCTGGAGGGCGCGGTTGCCGAGGAGTTCTTCTCGCTGATCGTGAGGCAAGCTCGGAACAAGAAGCTGTTGTCGGACGAGCACTTTACTGTGGATGGAACACTGATTGAAGCGTGGGCAGGGCAGAAGAGTTTTCAGCGCAAAGGCAGCGATGATGATCCACTGAATCCACCACCACCGGATGGCGGCAGCAATCCGACCGTGAATTGGCACAAGCAAAAACGCTCGAATGCTACGCATCAGTCGCTGACAGATCCCATGGCACGTCTCTACAAGAAGACGCGCGGGGCTGAAGCCAGGCTGGGATATTTGGGCCATGTACTGACGGAGAATCGGAATGGTTTGGTTGTGGATGTGCGGTTAACACAGGCGGGCGGGACCGCCGAACGCGAGGCAGCCCTTGCCATGCTGACTGGCAAACCGGCCTTGAAGCGCATCACGCTGGGAGGTGATCGCGGCTACGATACGCGGGGCTTTGTGGCGGCGACGCGTGAATTGAAGGTAACATCTCACCTGGCGCAAAACAACTCGAGCCGCCGCAGCACCATTGATGTACGGACCACTCGCCACGAGGTTATGGCGTCAGCCAGCAAAAGCGGAAACGGGTTGAGGAAGTCTTTGGATGGATCAAGACGATCGCCTTACAGCGCAAGACACGCTTCCGTGGGCTGGAGCGCGTGGGCTGGATGTTCACCTTTGCCGCCGCCGCTTACAACCTGGTTCGGATGCGCAATCTTCAGGCCGCAATCGCATAGGGAGAAGTGTGTCCGGAGCTCGCAAAATGCCGCCCCGGCCGCCTCAGCCGATCCCATTTCACCTCCCAACCTCTCCTGAAGCCCGGTGACTTACTCCCGTTTCCAGTCGGTCCAGCCTGAAACACCCAATCTTCAGCAGCCTGCTAGGTTCGGCGATGAGATTGCCCCGGGAATCTGTCCCGATGACCCAAGACACTGCAGGACCAGCCGTTGTTGGTGAGTCTCTTGATCTACAGGTTGCGACAGACACTTTTACGTTGCGGCTTTGTAAGCACATAAATCCGCCACAACACCTCCGGCGCCACCCGACCCTGCTCAGCAGCAGGGCCTCGAAAGCTGAAACAGAAGCGCTTGCTCTGAAGTACAAAACTGAACTACTGAAGCCGTAGGGCACGGCACTCTGAAAATCTCCTGTAGGCTGGAGGCCCTTCTGAAACGAGAACGAAAGGTTGCGACTACCGGAGCGAAAAATCTCAGAGGAGCTTCTGTTTCACCAGGATGCGAGCGGAGCCATTCCGGAACGAACGGGACCAGCGGGCAGGGGCATTCAAGTCCCACCGGCATCGAATGAGCAATATGGCGCCGGAGAAGGCGCATTGATCCAGCAGAACGGCGACCCTGCCGCGGATATGCTCTACACAATGAAGTTCGCGTTCCTCGGACTGCATGAGGCACACTTGGTAACTGGCGATGCGTATTACAAGGAAGCTTCCGACCGGATCGCCGCGTTTCCGGTGCGGGTCCAGGTTCGATCGACCGTGCATCCGCAATTTGACGGAGCCTGGTATCGAGCGTTCGATTTTCAGCGCTGGGATTACTGGGCCAGCAACTCCGATTCGGGATGGGGCGCCTGGTGCACGGAGGCTGGCTGGAGCCAATCATGGATCTCGACCACGCTCAGCCGGCGTGTCTTGAACGAGTCGTTGTGGAACGTGTTGCAGGCAACTCCGAAGTTCGACGGCTTTGAAGAGCTTCGCAAAACGATGCTTCCGGATTGAGCCTCCACGGAATCGGATCAGGGCCGCTTGCGAGGTGTGTCCCGCAGTCGCATGACTTACTTCGCTGGCCATGGCCGCCGAACGGCATTCACGAGTGATCTGGCAGTGAATCCGTCAGACGCTTTTCCTATTCCCTTTGTTTGGGAGCGAACTTCAGCTTTGCGATCTGGATGCCTTTCAGATTTGGCAGCAGTGTGGCGATGTAGAGTTGCCCGTCGGATTCAATGATCTCGGGCGCAGCGTATGGCATGGTTTCGACGAGGTACTGATCGTTATCTTTGCCGAAATCCAGCGGATCCTTCGAGCGATAAACCGCAAACTGAGCATGCTCTCCGTAAAACTGATTTCTGAGCAGATAGTAATAGCCCGAAGGCTTGTGATAGTGGACAAACGGGCATTCAGCGGAGTA
>Ga0308175_100003189_pt1 | contig 11329 bp, 11 predicted proteins | sample PhyCR1_3_FD_203893 | JGI IMG/M metagenome (GOLD analysis project Ga0308175, IMG submission 203893) | Soil microbial communities from UC Gill Tract Community Farm, Albany, California, United States - DLSLS.C.R1 | ecosystem: Environmental > Terrestrial > Soil > Agricultural land | place: USA... | reverse complement strand
TTCACCGATGTTGAGGCACTCAACGCTCCAGCCGAGTTGCCGGAGTTCGGCGATGATCCGCCGGTCATACGCGTAGCCGCCAGTCGGCGTGTCGAGACTGCCCGGCACCGCGAAGGTGACCCGCTTCACCACAAAGGCGCCTCGTAGGACGCGCGCGCGACGTGCGATTCCGACAGCGTGACGCGTACGGCCTTGAGTTCCTTTGCAGGGCGGCCGAGCTCTCCGGCCCGGGCGGCCTTGGCGAGGCCATCGTGGATATGTTTGGACAGGAATTCCGTGGTGGTGTTCTTGCCCTTGAACTCGGGAATGTCGTCGAGATTGCGGTAGTTCAGCGGGCTCAATATCGCCTTGAGGGCGTCGTGCGCGCGGCCGATGTCGATGACGATGCCGTTGGCATCCAGTTCATCCGAGATGAAGGCGGCATCGACCACGAAAGTCGCGCCGTGCAGCGCCTGCGCCGGCCCGAAAACGGCACCCTGGAACGAATGCGCGATCATGATGTGGTCTCGAACTTCGACGGTGAACAAGGCGGCTCCTTACGAATAGGCGATGGGCTGACAGAGTGTGGCGCTCCCGGGGGCAAGGATTCCCGGCAGCCGTTTCGGCAGATCGCTAAATGCAATCGCCGGCGCGAGCAATGCGTCGAGCCTGGGATCGGCGAGCAGGGCCACGGCGGCGGAGAGACGACGATGGTGGGTCCAGCGTGGACGGTGTGACGGCGCGATGCTTCCGACCTGGCTTGATAGCAGCCGAAGACGACGGCTGTGAAACGGGCCGCCCAGCGGGGCGTTCACCGCCCGATCGCCATACCAGCTCATCTCCAGCACGGTCGCTTCGTCTCCGGCCAGTGTCAGCGCGGTATTCAACCCCTCGGGCGAACCGCTGGCGTGCACCACGAGATCGCAATCTGGCTGCGCTTTGTCCGGCGCTGCGAAATCAACCCCGAGTGCGTCGGCCAATTCCGCGCGGGCGGGGTTGACGTCGACGAGCGTCACGCTGGCACCCGGCAGCCGCCCGCACAGATAGGCAACAAGGGAGCCGACGACGCCGGCGCCGATGATGGTGATGCGATCGGCCGGACCCGGCGCGGCGTCCCACACGCCGTTCAGCGCGGTTTCCATATTGGCGGCGAGCACGGCGCGGTGCGGCGGCACGTCGTCGGGCAGCGCGACGAGCGAGGATGCGGCCATGTTGAATGCCGTCTGGTGCGGATGGAGCGCGAAGACGCTTTTGCCGCGCAGGGGACCACCGTCCTCTACCCGCCCGACGGCCGCGTAGCCGTATTTGACTGGAAACGGGAAGTCGCCGTCCATGAACGGCGCGCGCATTCTGCCGAATTCGCTCTCGGGGACGCGCCCATCGAAGACCAGCGATTCGGTGCCGCGGCTGATCGCGCTATAGAGGGTTTTTACGCGGATTTCGCCGGCGCGTGGCGCATTCAAAAGTTCTTGCCGAATTTCGGCCTTACCTGGTCCGCAATACCAAAGGGAAGAGGCGGTATCGGCGCTTGCGCTGGCAGCCATTTTCTTCAATCTCGGGCTGGAATTACCGATAGCCTGATGTGTTATAAGGGGTAATCTGCACCACCCCGTGCTGAATGAGAAGCCGTAACCTGTCCCGCCACCTGCACCTGCCCCGAAATGACAGAAACTGAGCTCGCCGGGAAGATCATGTTCGCGAGGCGGGCATTATTTGCCGTCCTGTTTGTGCTGACCATGGCGGGCTCGCTGGGCCTTGCGGCGCTGGCGTTGTCGCCGGGCGGGTTCGGGTTCCCCGATGTCGTCGCCCTCGTCCTGTTTGCCGTCACGCTGCCGTGGATGGTCGCAGGCTTCTGCAATGCCGTGATCGGCTTCGTCATCATGCGCTTTTCTGCCGACCCGGTCGCGGCTGTGCTGCCGGCCGTCGGACTGGTCCGTGATGACGACCCTGTCACGGCGTCGACGGCGATCCTGCTTTGTGTTCGCAACGAATTGCCGGTGCGGACCATTCGCAACCTCGCGCCGATGCTCGAAGGCCTGTGTGCCTCCGGATATGCCGAACGCTTTCATCTTTACGTCCTGAGCGACACCAGCGATCCCGAACTTGCCGTCAAGGAGGAGGCGCAGTTCTCCGAACTGATCGCGGCCTGGCGCGATCGCATCGCGATCAGCTATCGGCGGCGTGCCGTGAACAGCGGTTTCAAGGCCGGCAATATCAGGGATTTCTGCGAGCGCTGGGGAAGCCGTCACGCGTTCGCGGTCACGCTCGATGCCGACAGCTTCATGCCCGCGGACGCGATCATCCGGATGGTCCGCATCATGCAGGTCGATCCCAGGCTCGGCATCCTGCAGGGCCTGATCGTAGGATTGCCGTCGACCAGCCTGTTCGCGCGGATTTTCCAGTTCGGCATGCGTCTCGGCATGCGCTCCTACACGATCGGAAGCGCGTGGTGGCAGGGTGATTGCGGTCCCTATTGGGGGCACAATGCCATCCTGCGCCTCAAGCCGTTCATGGCGCATTGCCAGTTGCCCTCGCTCGCCAGGGAAGGCGAGGCGGAGCGGCATATCCTCAGTCACGACCAGATCGAAGCGGCGCTGATGCGCTCTGCCGGCTATCACGTCCGCGTCTTTCCGCGCGAGGATCTCGGCTGGGAGGACAATCCGCCGACGCTGCTGGAGTTCATGCGCCGTGACCTGCGCTGGTGCCAGGGCAACATGCAGTACCGGCCGCTTATCACGCTGCCGAATCTGACACCGGCCAGCCGCTATCAACTGGTTCTCGCGATCCTGATGTTCATCGGTTCGCCGGCATGGGTCGGCTTGCTGGTGATGGCCACCGTCGCGCTCGCTTTGTGTGACGATCCCGCCAACATCATGCGATCCGATGCCGGGAGCGCGCTGCTGATCTGGGTCCTCGTGATGTGGTTCTCGCCGAAGATCGCGGGCGCGATGGATGTTCTGCTTGATCAGAACGAGCGCCGCGCCTTCGGCGGCGGCGGCCGGTTCACCGTCAATTTTGCGATTGAAACGGTCTATTCGATCGTCCTGTGCCCGATCCTCTGGATCAGCCATACGATCTTTCTGTTTGGCCGGCTGTTTGACCGCGACATCAACTGGATGGGGCAGGTTCGCGACGATCACGTAGTGCCCTTCGCCTTGGCGATGCGCGATCTGTGGCCGCAGACTCTCGTGGGATGTCTTTCGCTCGGGCTGGTGGCGTTCAGCCAGCCGTGGGCACTGCCGTATCTTCTGCTGCTCGCCGGCGGGCCGGCGTTCGCCGCGCCGTTCGCGACGGTAACGGCCTGGCCGGTTCTCGGCAGTCTCGCGGCCCGGATCGGCATCGGCCGTCTGCCGGAAGAGACGACAACGCCCGAGGATCTGCTCGAGCTTGCCTTGCCCGCGATTACCCGGGAAAGCCGGCCGCCTTTGACGAACTCGGTCTAGCCGATGCTTCGCTCGATCCGGACAGCGCGTGCCACGCTGAGGTCCCTTCGCATCTATTATGGAGACCGCAAGCGCGCCGCGGCGATGGACCGGCTCTATGGCAATTTCGTTCAACCGGGGGACCTGGTGTTCGACGTCGGCGCGCATGTCGGCGACCGCGTCGCCTCGTTTCGCCGGCTCGGCGCCCGCGTCGTCGCGGTCGAGCCGCAACGGGCAATGGTGAGGGCGCTGCGGCTGCTCTATGGCCGCGACAGGGAAGTGTCGATCGAAACGGTCGCGGTTGGTCAGAAGCCGGGCAGGGTGCGGATGCTGATCAACGCCGACAACCCGACGGTGTCGACGGTCTCTCCCGCTTTTGTGGAAGCCGCACACGGCGCGCCGGGCTGGGATACCCAGCGCTGGGGCGAATTCACCGACGTCGAGGTCACGACGCTCGATGCGCTGATCGCCAGGCACGGCGTTCCCGCCTTCATCAAGATCGACGTGGAAGGGTTTGAGGCGGAAGCGCTGTCCGGCCTGTCGCAGGCGGTACGCGCGCTTTCATTCGAGTTCACCACCATTCAGCCGGACGTGGCGCTCGCCTGCATCGCACGGTGCGAAGCGATGGGCTATGCGCGGTTCAACGCAGCGCTTGGGGAAAGTCAGGCGATGGTCGGCGAGTGGGTCGACGGCAAGGCAATCGCCCGTTGGCTGAATGCGCTCCCGCAGGCCGCCAATTCGGGTGACATCTATGCCACGGCGGCCTGAACGCGTGTTGTCGCAGCCGCGTTTCCTGATGGCATCTGTCGCGGCCTTGCTGGCGATCGGCTTTGGGCTGACCTTGCTGATCTTCTATCCCGGCGTGATGACCTTCGATTCCAAATTCCTTCATGAGTACGCCATGAAGGGGACGATGGGCGACTGGCAATCGCCGGTCATGGTGTGGCTCTGGGCGCTGATCGACCCGGTCGCGCCCGGCGCCGGCAGCATGTTCCTGCTGATCGTTGCGACCTATTGGCTGGGGTTCGCGCTGCTGTCGCTCACTCTGGCATCCCGCGGCCGAAGGGTTGCGCTGCTGCTGCCGCTGCTGGCGTTGACGCCGCCATCGCTGGCTCTTGCAGGAGTCATCTGGCGCGACGTCCTCTTTGCAACGTGCTGGCTGCTTGCTGCCGCGATCGCGTTCGCGGCTTCCGGGCGGCGATCATGGATAGAACGGAGCGGGCAGGCACTGGCGCTCGCGCTGGTGGGTTTTGGCGTCTTGCTGCGGCCGAATGCCTTGCTGGCGGCGCCGATACTCGCGGCCTACACGGTGTTTCTGTCGCGGCTCTCGTTGCGCAAGGCGGCGATCCTTTACGTTCCTGCCGTGCTTGGCTTTTTCGGCATGGTGCAACTCGTCTATTACGGCTTGCTGGACGCGAAGCGGGAGCATCCGCTTCAGACCATCATGATCTTCGATCTCGGCGGCATCAGCCATTTCGCCCGGGCGAACCAGTTTCCCGTGGAGTGGAGCGAAACGGAAAACGCGATGCTGCTCGATACATGTTACCAGCCGACGATGTGGGATATCTATTGGCGGCTCGAGCCCTGCGATTTCGTGATGCGCAAGGTCGAGCGCGAAAAAGGCCTGTTTGGCACTCCGGCCATCTCGACGGCGTGGCTGACGGCCATCCTGCATCATCCGGTCGCCTATCTGCAGCACCGGTCCGCCTTCATGTGGAATTTTCTCGCCGCCGACAATTTGACGATGTGGACGGCCGACATCGAGAAACCGATGAAGGAGGTCTTTGCCGATCGTCCGGCGTTCAACGCGTTCCGGTCGGCCCACGATGCGCTCAAGCCGACGCCGCTGTTGCGTGCCGGCTTCTGGCTGCTCGCCTGCATCGCCCTGTGCGGCATCGCGTGGCGCCGAGCGCCGCGTGAAGCGGCCTTTGTGTTCGGTGCCTGCGGATCCGCGACCGTCTACGTCCTGACCTTCTACGGCGCCGGCGTGGCGTCCGACTTCCGCTATGGCTACTGGGCGGTGTTGGCCGCGATGGCCGGCGGCGTCGTCCTGCTGGCCGGAGAGGCCAGCAGGCCCGGGTCAAAAAGCTAGATCGCCTATTGCTTGGATTCGGCCGATGCCGTCCAGCTCTTGTAGTCGGCGTCAGAAACGGTTGGCAGCTTCTTGACGAAGGCCGCGATCGCCCAGATTTCGTCGTCCTTGGCGCCGGCCAACTCAAAACTCGGCATGCCCGTCATGTTGATGCCGTTCTTGATGATCCAGAACAACTGGGCAGGGGAGAGGTCGCCGACGACCTTTTTCAGGTCGGGCGGATCGGGATGTAACCCTTCCGAATATTTCAGCCACGGCACGCCCGGGGCGCCGTGGCAGTTGGCACAGCCGTAGCTCGCAAACGCCTTGGCGCCGGCCTGCACCATGGCGGTGTCGCCGAACCCGGCAGGCGGACTGTCGGTGGCGTAACGGCTGACGGACGCGGTCCGAACCTTGGTCAAGGCCCAGGTGACCGCGGCGGGATCTTCAGCCGTTCCGGCGACGCTGTAATACCCGCCAAAGAAGAAGACGGCAGAGCCGATACCAAACAGGATCGCCAGTGCCCCGATCAATGCAAGGAAGCGCATCAAGCCTCCGTCTGTCTGTATGCTGCTACCGGATCAAAAAATGACGATCCGGATGAGGAATAGCGGGCCGCCGGAAAGGTTGCATAATGCAAGGTATTATGGACCAAATGACGCGGTTTCAGGATCAAAATTTAATGACCGAGCTCGAGGCCAGTTTGAAAAGTCGCGCGCGCTGACAATGTTCCGCAGTGCATCAAGTCTTCTCCTCAGCGATGGCCTCGCGAAGACGTGGGGCAGCCGGATGGCCGGTTTCGGACCGGTGGTCTTGCTGCATGCGGGCGCGCTGGCGCTCCTCGTTGCGACCGAAGACCATCTCGTGGGTGCGGTGGTCTTCCTGCTCGTCTGGATCATGCTCAATGGCCTGTGTCTGGTGTTCGTACGCCGGCCGACAGTCGCGGCGCTGATCTCGCTGGAAGTGCTTGTTGCATTGACGCTGCTGTCGCGTTTCAAGTTCGACAAGCTCTGGATGACGATCGATTTCGTCGACGTCATGATTATCGACCGCGACACGACGGCGTTCCTGCTGGCGGTATTTCCTGACTTGCGCTGGTGGATCATGCTGGCGGCCGCGGCGACGACGATCATGATCGTCCTGGCTTGGCGGGTCGATCGCTATCGGATCAAACCCACAGTGAGCCTCGCCTGGTTCACGGCTTCGGCTGCGGCGCTGGTCGCTATTTCGCTGCTTTGGCCCACCGGGTTGAACGAGGACTTCGGGGATCGCAGCTATGTCTCCAAATTTGCCCGCACCGGCGTTGAAGCGATTCGCGAACTGTCGACGCACGGCTATCTCGATGTCGCCGAGGGGCGCGCCGAATATCCTGCAACGCCCGGCAACGCCGGCTGCAGTTCGTCGCGAAAGCTGCCGCACATCATCCTGCTGCACGATGAATCGAGCTTCGATCTCGGCGCGGTATCCGCGGTCAAAGTGCCGGCCGGGTATTCCCGCCATTTTGAGTCGTTCGACGGCAAATCGCGCAAGCTGCGTGTGGAGGGCGTTGGGGGACCAAGCTGGTTCACCGAATTCAATGTGCTGACCGGCCTATCGGCTCGTTCATTCGGCCGCTTTGCGACATCGGTCACGCGGATCGCCGCGGGCCATGTCTATCGCGGATTGCCGCGCACGCTGCTGGACTGCGGCTACCAGACCTTCAGCCTCTATCCGTTCTACGGCGCCTTTCTCGGATCGCGCGCCTTCCAGACCACGGCCGGCATCGCGCATTACATGGATATGCGCGATCTCGGCACGACCGAATTCGAGCCCGACAGCTTCTACTATGACCGGGCCATCGATCTGATCGGCCGAGAGCGCGGCCGCGGGCCGCTCTTCCTTTATGTCTACACGGTTGCGAATCATTTTCCGTGGGACACGCGGCTGCGTCCGCAACTGACGCCCGATTGGCGCGATCTCGGCAACCCGCCCGACGTGGAGGAATACATTCGCCGTCAGGCGATGTCGGCGCGGAACTACAGGCAGTTGCTGGAACGGCTGGCGCGGGAGTTTCCGAAGGAGGCCTTTCTCATCGTCCGGTATGGCGACCACCAGCCGCAATTCGCTCCACGACTGCTCGATCCGGCAGCGGATGGGGAAGCGCTGGCAAAGCGTGCTTCCGGTGCGGACGATCGCTACCTGACGACATACTACGCGCTCGATGCGGTGAACTTCGCGCCCGTCGATGTGACGTCGGCCCTCGACCGTCTCGATGCGCCGTATCTTCCCCTGGTCACGCTGCAGGCCGCAGGCGTTCCGCTCGATCCGAGTTTCGCCGCGCAAAAGAACATCCTGCAACGGTGCGGCGGATCCTTCCACAGTTGCCAGCAGGGAGATGAAGCGCGCCGCTTCAATCGGCTGCTGATGGAGGCGGGGCTGATCAAAGGGCTGTAGCCCTAATCTGTCGGATCGAGTTTTGCGCGCGGGATTTCTACCGACCTCGAATTGCTATGCTGCTCGTACTGAACTCAGGAAGTTGCTCACTTCAATCTTCAGCCGGTTGCTTTCGGAGGACAGCGACTGCGCGGCCGACAGCACCTGGGTAGACGCAGATCCGGTCTCGAAAGCGCCGCGCTGCACGTCGGTGATGTTCGAGGATACCCGCATCGTGCCGTCTGCAGCCCGCTGCACGTTGCGCGAGATTTCCTTGGTCGCTGCGCCCTGCTGCTCCACCGCCGAGGCAATGCTCGAGGAAATCTCCGACATCCGGCCGATGGTGTCGCCGATTTCCTTGATGGCATCGACCGATTCCTGGGTTGCCGCCTGGATGCTGGAGATCTGCTGGCTGATCTCGCCGGTGGCTTTTGCCGTCTGCTCGGCCAGCGCCTTCACTTCGCCTATTGGATCGGATCCAGCACGACCACCGGGATCTCGCGCTCGGTTTTGAGCTGATAGTCGGCGTAGGGCGGCCAGAATTCGAGTGCCTTTTCCCAAAGCCGGCGGCGTTCCTCGCCCTCCGTTGTTCTGGCCCGGGCGTTCAACTTCTTGGTGCCGACCTGGACCTCGACGTTGGGGTTCGCAAGAATGTTTCGATACCAGCCAGGGTGTTGGGGCGCGCCTCCCTTGGAGGCGACGATAAAGTAGCTGCCGCCTTCCGTTCCATAAAACAGCGGGAATATGAACTTCTCTCCGGACTTGCGGCCGGTGGTGGTCAGCAACAACGCAGGCGCCGTGATCTCACCGTGCTGGGGTACGGTGACCTTGTACATGTGCCCATCGGTTCCACCGCTCGCAAGATAGCGGTTCGCATGCTCGAGCATCCAGTCCGGCAGATTAGGCGCGAGTTTCGCTTCAGCCATTTTGTCCTCCTTCGACGCTGCGGTGACCATACCATCGGGTGTCGGATCGGCCAATTCCGGATTGAAGCACAAACCTGTCATTCGGGATCGCGTGACGGGCTTGGCCGGCAGCTTTGTCGTGATAGATTGCGGAGCCGTGGCGCAGGCTTGTACCATTCTCGGAACCACAGCCTGATCGCGGCTCGACCGTACTTTGAATTGGAGAAAATCAACATGAAACCGGGTCGCCTTGGTGTGTGGTACAGCACCGATAAGCTCGACGGGTCGCAGTTGCGTGATTTTGTGCGCACGGTTGAAAACAATGGCTACTCGAACCTGTGGTATCCGGAATCGCGGGGCTACGAATCGATGTCGCTGGCGGCGTGGCTGCTGTCGTGCAGCGAGAAGCTGATGATCGGCAGTTCGATCGCCAACATTTATGCGCGCGACGCCTTCACCGCGCAGCGCGCCATGATCTCGCTGAACGCACTCTATGGCGGCCGGTTCATTCTAGGTCTCGGCGTCAGCCATATTCCGATGGTCGAGGGGCTGCGCGGCCATCGCTACGACAAGCCACTGGCGGCGATGAGCGCTTATCTCGACGGTATCAACAAGTCAGCGCCCACCGGCGAATTGCCGGTCGTGGTCGCAGCGCTCGGGCCGAAGATGCTGGCGCTGAGCGCTGCCAAGTCGCGCGGCGCCGTCCCATATAACGTGACACCGGCGCATACCGCGCAGGCTGCCGCGATCCTCGGGCCTTCGAAGTGGCTGGCGGTGGAGCAGAAGGTAACGCTCGAAACCGACCCGGCGAAAGCGCGGGCGCTCGGGCGCAAGGAATTGTCGCGGTACATGGCGCTGCCGAACTATCGCAACAGTTGGCTGCGCCAGGGCTTCACCGAGGCTGAGCTGGCTGACGGCGGCAGCGATCGGTTCATCGATGCGATGGTGCTGTGGGGCGACGCCGACACGATCAAGCGCGGCCTGCGGGAGCATTTCGCGGCCGGCGCCACGCATGTCTGCCTGCAACCGGTCCACGCCGACGGCGATTTCGCCGCCCGCGACCGGATGCTGGCTGCGCTCGCCGACACCTGAAACGTGTACCGCCCTCAGAGCAGATCGGCTACGGCGTTGCGGTAACGGCGCATCGCGGTGACATGGTCGGTCATGCTGCGGCCGGCCATGCGTTTGTGATGGTAGCCGCCGAAGGTGTTGTGCAGCGTGACGTGCGTGACGCCGGCCTTTTTCCAGAAGCTGATCTCCTCGCGCCAGTCCTTTTCGGTACCCGTGCCGGTCGAGGTCCAGACTTCGAGGCCGACCGAGGCCGGATCGCGTCCTTCGGCTTCCACCAGGCGGCGCAATTTGTCGAATTCGCCGACGGCCTTCGGTCCCGGCGGTTCAGACAGCATCATCCAGCCGTCGCCCCATTTTGCGATCCGTTGCAACGTCACGTCCATGTGACCGCCGAACCAGAGCGGAATTTTACGGCTGGGCGGCCGGGGATTGATGCCGGCATCCGGAAGACGGTGCCATTTGCCCTCGAAATCAACATAGGGGTCGGCCCACAGCGCCTTCATCACCTGGACCTGCTCCTCGGACCGCTTGCCCCTGTTGTGGAAATTCTCGTTGAGGCCGACAAACTCCATCTCGTTCCAGCCCACGCCGATGCCGAACCGGAAACGCCCGCCGCTGAGCACATCCAGACTGGCGGCCTGCTTGGCAACCAGCACGGTCTGGCGCTGCGCGAGGATCAGCACCTGGGTGGAGAGTTCGACCTTTTTGGTGCAGGCGGCGATAAAGCCGAAGGCGACAAAGGGATCGTGGAACAGGCCGAGCCCGCCCGCACGGCCGCTGGCGGGGTTCGCCGGGTTGCCGCCGAGGACATGGTCGGCCAGCGTCAGGCCGTCGTAACCTTCGGCTTCGGCGAGTTCGGCGTATTCGCGGACGATGGGGCCATCGCCGCCGATGTCGCCGAAGGGCAGGGCTATTCCGAGATGCATGGTCGCTTCCCCCTTTTTGGCTGGTTGCTGCTTTCCCGCTAATCTATAGATTTCCGCCATGTGTACCATGGTCTCGGCATCGGACCGAACTCGGGTTTACCCGAGTTCGGCAGATATCGATGGCCAAGTCGGCAACTGCCGACTTGGATGCGCCAGCCAGGAGATTTGCTGTGATCAAGCTCGGATATAAGGCATCGGCGGAGCAGTTCGCGCCAAGCGCGTTGCTGGGCTTTTCATGTCTGGCCGAGGAAGTCGGCTTCGATTCCGTCTTCATCAGCGATCACTTCCAGCCATGGAAGCATGTCGATGGGCATGCCCCGTTTTCGCTGACGTGGCTGGGCGCCCTCGGCGCCAGGACGTCGCGCGTCGTGATCGGCACCAGCGTGCTGACGCCGACGTTCCGCTACCATCCTTCGATCGTCGCGCAGGCGTTCGGCACGATGGGGGCGATGTTTCCAGGACGCGTCGTGCTTGGCATCGGCACAGGCGAAGGACTCAACGAAGTGCCTTCGACCGGCCAGCCCTGGCCGGAATTCAAGGAGC
>Ga0308175_100003188_pt1 | contig 11330 bp, 8 predicted proteins | sample PhyCR1_3_FD_203893 | JGI IMG/M metagenome (GOLD analysis project Ga0308175, IMG submission 203893) | Soil microbial communities from UC Gill Tract Community Farm, Albany, California, United States - DLSLS.C.R1 | ecosystem: Environmental > Terrestrial > Soil > Agricultural land | place: USA... | reverse complement strand
CTGATCAGCGAGACGCAGGTCTCGGCGACGCTGGGCACTCAGGCGCTCCACGACGGGATCAAAGCCGGGATCATCGGCCTCTCCCTGGTCGTCCTCTTCCTGCTGCTGTACTACCGCTTCCTCGGGCTGGTCGCATCCGTCGCCCTGGGCGCCTACGGGGTGATCTTCTTCGCCCTGATCAAACTGATCCCGATCACCCTGACGCTGCCGGGGATCGCGGGCCTCGTCCTCACGATCGGCGTCGCCGCCGACTCCAACATCGTCATCTTCGAGCGAATAAAGGAGGAGGTGCGGGCCGGGCGCTCGATGGGGAGCGCGATCAGCGCGGGCTACAAACGCGGGATAGCGACGATCATCGACGCCAACGTCGTCACCCTGCTCACCGCGTTCATCCTGTTCGTGCTGGCGACCGCCGGCGTCAAGGGGTTCGCCTTCACGCTCGGGGTCGGCACGATCGTCTCGCTGCTCACCGCGGTGGTCTTCACCCAGGCGCTGCTGGGGACGATGAGCCGCTCGCGGATCCTCCGCTCGCCGAACGTGCTCGGCGCGGCCGGTCCCGGCCGCCGCTGGCACTTCGACTTCATGGGCGCGAGCCGCTGGTTCTTCTCGGTCTCCGGGGTGATCCTGCTGATCGGCGGCGTGGCCCTGGCGACGAACCAGCTCAACTTCGGCATCGACTTCGAGTCGGGCACGCGGATCACCGCGGCGCTGCAGAAGCCGACCGACGAGGAAGGGGTGCGCGAAGCCCTCGAGGCCGTGGGAATCTCGGGCGAGGAGGTGCAGCAGGTCAGCGACCCGAACTTCGGCGACAACGTCTTCCAGATCCAGTCCCACCAGCTGCAGCCGGGTGAAGTCAAGGACGCGCAGTCAGCCCTCGCCTCCGAATTCCGCATCGACGAAAACGGTTTCGAAAGCACCAGCGTCGGTCCCACCTTCGGCCAGCAGGTTGCCGACAGCGCCCTGAAGGCGCTGATCTTCTCGCTGCTGGTGATCTGCGGCTACGTGGCGCTGCGGTTCGACCCGAAGTTCGCGGTACCGGTGCTGATCGCGATCTTCCACGACATCCTCATCACCGGCGGCGTCTATTCGCTGACCGGGAAAGAGGTCTCCAGCGGCACCGTGGCGGCCTTCCTGACGATCCTCGGCTATTCGATCTACGACACGATCATCGTCTTCGACCGAATACGCGAGAACATGCCTCGGATGCCGCGGGCGGCGTTCTCCCAGATCGTCAACCGCTCGATGAGCGAGGTGCTCAACCGGTCGCTGGCGACCAGCTTCTCGACCCTGCTGGCGGTCGGCTCGCTGCTGATATTCGGCGGCGCGACCCTGCAGGACTTCGCCTTCGCGATGCTCGTCGGAATCGCCTCGGGAACCTATTCGTCGATCTTCATCGCCTCGCCGGTGCTGACGGCGTGGAAGGAACGGGAGCCGGGCTTCGTGCGGCGGCGCCAGCGGATCGCCGAAGTCGAGGGGCACGTGCCCGCCTACGCCGACGACATCCAGCTGGCGAGCCTCAGCAGTGACGACGAGACCGAAGCCGAGCGCTCCCGAGCCGCTGCGGCCGCGGCTGAACCCGAGCCTGCGGCCGGAGCCGTCGCCACGGCCGAGCGCGCCGAGGAGTCCGGCAACGGCGGCGACCCCGCCGGCGACGGTGACGGCGACGCGGCCTCGGCCGAGCGGCGCCAGCGCAACGCCGAGCGCCGAGCCCGCCGCCAGGCCAGGCGCAAACACGGGAGGAAGCGCTGATGGCCCTGCTCGTCTTCTTCACGATTGGGATCGCCCTCTGGCACTTCACGGTCTTCGTGCCCGACCGCTTCTGGCAGGGGATCGTCGGCGCCTTCCTCGGCTCGGTTCTGGGGGCTCTCGTCTTCGGGCTGGTCGTGCAGGAGATCATCGGACGCAGCCTCGGCGACACCGACATCGTCACCGCGCTGATCCCGCTGCCCGGCGTGGCGATCGGACTTGCGCTCGTCTACTTCCTCGGCGTCCGGGCCGGGGACGAGACGATCTAGCTCCCGGCCTCGCGGCGCCAGGCGCCGTGCGGTCGCAGCGAGGGCGGATTTTCCGGCTCGGCAGGCGAGGGTTTCCGCCGCCTGCGGTCCTAGCCTGGCGATGTGCCGGAGACCGCCCCCGCATTCGCCGCCGAGCCCTACTCCTACGCGGAGGCGAGGGCGATCGCCGAGGATCTCGGCCTCAGCGACGCGCTGGCCGTCACCCTGGTCCGTCGCGGCTACCGCACGCCGGCGCTCGCCCGCGCCTTCCTGGCCGCCGACGAGTCGCACCCCGCCGCCGCCTTCGAGGGGATCGGCGAGGTGGTGGCCAGCCTGCGGGAGGCCGTGGAGGGCGGGCGCCGGATCACCGTGCACGGAGACTTCGACGTCGACGGCGTCTGCGCCACCGCCCTGATGGTCTCGACGCTGCGCCGGCTCGGCGCCGACGTGGACTGGCTGATCCCCGACCGGATCGCCGACGGCTACGGGCTGAGCTCCGCCAACGTGGAGCGGCTGGCGGCGCGCGGGACGCGGCTGCTGGTGACCGTCGACTGCGGCATCGCCTGCGCCGCGGAGGTCGAGCTGGCGAAGAGCCTCGGAATGGGGGTGATCGTCACGGACCACCACCAGCCCTCCGGCGAGTTGCCGGATTGCCCGATCCTGCACCCGCAGGTCAGCGGCTACCCGTTCGAGTCGCTTTGCGGGACGGCCGTTGCCTGGAAGTTGACCTGCGCGCTGCGGGACTCCGAGGACACCGCGGAGCTGGATCTGGTTGCTCTGGCGACGGTGGCGGACGTCGTGCCATTGGTTGGAGAGAACCGGTCTCTGGTGAAAAGGGGCCTGGCCGAGATTCGACGGGGGCGACGGCTGGGGCTGCGGGCGCTGATGGCGGCGGCCGGCTGCGAGCCGGAGCGGGTGGACGAGGGGGACCTGGCGTTCCGTTTGGCACCCAGGATCAATGCCGCGGGCCGGTTGTACCGGGCGGACGCGGGGGTCGAGCTCCTGCTTACCGAGGACGAGGCGCGCGCGGAGGCGATCGCGGCTGAGCTGAGCCGAGCCAACTCCGAGCGGCGGGCCACCGAGCGCGAGGTCGACGCGGCCGCCGAGGCCGCGCGGCGGGAGCTTCCGGACGAGCTGCGCGAGGCCAACGGGATCGTGCTGGCCGGGCCCGACTGGCACCCGGGGGTCGTGGGCATCGTCGCCTCGCGCCTGGTCGAGCGCCATCACCGGCCGGTCGTCGTGATTTCCCTCGACCAGGAGGGCTCCGGCCGGGGCTCCGGCAGGAGCATCCCCGGCTTCGACCTGCTCGCCGCCCTGGAGGCCTGTTCCGAGCACCTGGAGGGATTCGGCGGCCACCGCGCCGCTGCCGGCCTACAGATCCGGGCGGAGAAGGTCGGGGCCTTCCGCGCGGCCTTCGCGGCCCATGCCAACGAGGTGCTCGGGCCCGAGGACCTGCGGCGGGTCGAGAAGGTCGACGCGATGGTCGGCGGCGTCGGCCTCGGCCTCGAGCTGGCTGAGGAGCTGGGGCAGCTGGCGCCCTTCGGGATGGGCAATCCCGGCGTTCGCCTGCTGGTGCCCTCGGCGCGGATCAGCGACGTGCGGACGATGGGGGAGGGCAAGCACGCCCGCTTCAGCCTCCACAGCGGCTCCCACCGCGCGCTCGGCGTCGCCTTCGGGCGCGCCAGCCTCGGCGTCGAGGACGAGGACCTGCTCGACGCCGCGGTGCGACTCGAGGTCAACCACTGGAACGGCTCGGTCGAGCCCCGCGTCGTCCTCCGCGAGCTCTACCCGCTGCCGGCCGAGCCGGAGCCAGCGGTCCGTCCCCATGCCTGCCAGTGCTCCGAAAGCGAATGGTGGTCGCGCTTCGAAGCCGAGCTCACGGCCGCGCCCGACGCCGAGTCCGCGAGATTCGTCCCCGAGGGACGGTTTTCGCGGACTCGCGAGGGGCGGCGGGTGGTCACGGGCGGATCGACGGCGACGGTCGGGATCGCGGAGCTCGTCTCCAGCGGGTCCGGGGTGCTGGTGGTCTGCGCGGATGCCGCCAGGCGGGCGGCACTGGCGAACGGCGCCGGCGGGCTCGCCCGCTTCAACGGCGGCGCGGCGCTGATCGCCTGCCATCGCTGCGGGGCCGGCGAGGTCGCCGCGCTGCGGGATCGGGCCCGAAGCGGGCTGGCGCTGACCGATTTCGGCGCTCTGGAGCACGAGCCGGAGCTGGCGGCGGATTTCGAGCACGTCGTCCTCGTCGACCCGCCGTGGGGAGGGGCAGAGGAAAAGCATGTGGCCGTCGGCTGGGACGGTGAGGGCCACGGGTTCCTCCACCTGCTCTGGGGGGATGCCGAGCGCGAGTTCGCGGGCCGGGTCCTCGGCGAGCAGTGGCCGGGGCGCGATCAGGTCGGCGCGACCTTCAGGGCCCTGCGCGACGCCGGGGAGGCCCGCGGAGAGGAGCTGCGCCGGGCGCTGGCGGGCTCCGGGTCCCGGCCCCTCTGCCCCGAGGCGAGCGCTCGCCGCTTCCGCGTCCTTGACGAGCTCGGCCTGGTGGAAGGGGCGTCGGAATGCGGCGCTGGCGTCGTGCGGGTCGTATCCTCAGAGGGGACGGACCTGGAGCGCTCAGCTGCGTTCCGGGCCTACCGAGAGCGACTTTCGGAGGCACGACGATTTCTCGCAAGACCGAAACTGCCGTAGAGCGCAAGGAGCTCCTCGCCGACCTCTTCGCGGTGATCGAGGAGTTCGACTCCGTGCCGAGCGGAAACGGCAACGGGGGCGGCGGCACCGCGATGGCGGTGGCCACGGTCGACCGCGTCAAGGTCGAGCGCGCCTTCGACTTCGCCTGCGACCACCACGCCGACCAGCGGCGCCGCTCCGGCGACGAGTTCATCACCCATCCCGTCGGCGTCGCGCAGATCTGCGCCGGGCTGCGCCTCGACACCGAGACCCTCTGCGCCGCCCTGCTCCACGACACGGTCGAGGACACGCCGGCGAGCCTGGAGGAGATCCGGGCCGAGTTCGGCGACGAGATCGCCCAGCTGGTGGACGGGGTCACGAAGCTGACCGGGATCACCTTCGAGAGCCGCGACGAGCGCCAGGCCGAGAACTACCGGAAGATGATGGTGGCGATGGCCACCGACGTCAGGGTGATCCTGATCAAGCTGGCCGACCGCCTCCACAACATGCGCACGCTCGGCGCCCTGCCGAAGCAGAAGCAGACGCTGAAGTCACACGAGACGCTGGAGATCTACGCTCCGCTGGCACACCGCCTGGGGATCCACGCGATCAAGTGGGAGCTGGAGGACCTCGCCTTCGCCACCCTGCACCCGCGCAAGTACGCCGAGATCAAGCAGCTGGTCGCCCAGCAGCGAGATGAGCGGGAGACCTATGTCTCCAAGGCCGGCGAGTTCCTCGGCAACGAGCTGGAGCAGGTCGGCATCGAGGCTGAGATCTCGGGCCGCGCCAAGCACTTCTACTCGATCTACACGAAGATGGCGAAGAAGGGCCGCGAGTTCAACGAGATCTTCGACCTCACCGCGATGCGGGTGATCGTCCACTCGGTGAAGGACTGCTACGGGGCGATCGGCGTCATCCACTCGCTCTGGAAGCCGCTCCCCGGCCGCTTCAAGGACTTCGTCGCGATGCCGAAGGCGAACATGTACCAGGCGCTGCACACGACGGTGATCGGGCCCGAGGGCAAGCCGCTGGAGATCCAGATCCGCACCGAGGAGATGCACAAGCTCGCGGAGTACGGGATCGCCGCCCACGTCGCCTACAAAGAGGGCGCCCACGGCGATCCCCAGAAGGAGAAGATGACCTGGCTGCGGCAGCTGGTCGAGGCCGAGGGCGAACAGGACCCGACCGAGTTCCTGGAATCGCTCAAGGTCGACCTCTTCGAGGACGAGGTGTTCGTCTTCACCCCGAAGGGCGAAGTGAAGAACCTCTCGGCCGGCTCGACCCCGCTCGACTTCGCCTATGCCGTCCACACCGACGTCGGCCACAGCTGCGTCGGCGCCAAGGTCAACGGCAGCATCGTGCCGCTCCACTACCAGCTGCGCTCCGGCGACATCGTCGAGGTGCTGACCGCGAAGCAAAAGCGTGGCCCGTCGCTGGACTGGCTGAAACTGGTGCGGACGAGCCGCGCCCGCAACAAGATCCGCGCCTGGTTCAAAGAGGAACGGCGCGAGGACGCCGAGCGCGACGGCCGCGAGAGCCTGGAGGAGGCGCTGCGCCAGCGGGGCATCCCGATGCAGAAGGTCGCCGGCTCAGCGCTGCTGGCCGATGTCATCCGCGAGATGGGGTTCCGCAAAGCCACCGACTTCTACATCGCCCTCGGCCAGGGCAAGGTCTCGACCAAGGCGGTTGCCAACAAGCTGCTGCAGCGCCTCAAAGCAGGCGAGGGCGTGGAGGAGGACAGCGACCCCGCGCCCGGGCGTGAGGACCGCGCTCGACGGACCAAAGACGCCTCCAACTTCGGCATCACCGTAAAAGGCGTGGAGAACGTCGCGGTGCGGCTGGCCAAGTGCTGCCGGCCGGTTCCCGGCGACGAGATCTCCGGGTACGTCTCGCTCGGACGGGGGATCACGATCCACCGCGCCGATTGCAAGAACGTGAAAGCGCTGAAGCGCGCCCCCGAGCGCTTCGTCGACGTCGGCTGGGAAGGCGAAAACGCCGCCTCCTACAGGGTCGAGCTGCAGATCGACGCCTACGACCGCACCCGCCTGCTCGAGGACCTCTCCCGCACCTTCGCCGAGGCCGGGATCAACATCATCGGCGCCAGCTGCAGCACCAACCACCCGATGGTGAAGAACCGCTTCGTGATCGAGGTCGGCGACACCGAGCAGCTCAAGGGGTGCATCACGCGGCTGCGGAACGTGGAGTCCGTCTTCGACGCCTACCGCATAACCCCCGCGGCTTGATAGGCGGCGCCTGGCGGCGTCCTCGGTCGCTCGCGTGCAAAGCACGCCACGCTCCCTGCGTCCTTGCCAGGCTTGCCTCTCAAGCCGCGGTCATAGACTTCGGCCGATGTCTCTCTCAGTCGCGGTGACCGGCCCCACGGGGGAGATCGGCAAGCCGCTGATGGCCGAGCTGGAGCGGCGGGTCGAGGTCGGCTCGATGGTCGGCATGGCGCGTCGCCCTTTCGACCCGGTCCGGGAGGGATGGGAGAAGGCCTCCTACAGACGCGGCGACATCCTCGACCGGGGATCGTTGGCGGCGCTCTTCGACGACGCTGACGTTGTCGTCCACCTCGCGTTCGCGATCTTCGGCAGCCACGAGGAGACGCGCCGGGTCAACCTCGAGGGAACCCGCAACGTCTTCGAGGCGGCGATCCGGGCGGGGGTCAAGCGCCTCGTCTACGCCTCCTCCGTGGCGGCCTACGGCTTCCACCCCGAGAACCCCCAGCCGCTGAGCGAGGAGGTTCCGGCGCGGGGCAGCGACGGCTTCTACTACTCGCGGCAGAAGGCCGAGCTGGAGGCCCTGCTGGAGGAGCTCCTGCCCGGCAGCGGCGTCGCGGCGTACGTTTTCCGCCCCTGCATCGTGGCGGGTCCGCGCGCGCCGATGCTGATCCGCCAGCTGGTCGAGAAGGTCCGCCTCGGAGACCCGCTGCCGCCCCTGCGCCGGGCGCTCGGCAGGCTCCCCCTGCCGCGCCCCGTGATCCCGGATCCCGGCGTGCCCTTCCAGCTGGTCCACCACGACGACGTGGCACGGGCGCTGGCCGCCGCGGTTCTCGGCGAGGGACCGCCCGGCGCCTACAACCTCGCCGCCGACGGGGTGGTGGGAGTGGGCGACCTCGCCCGCTCGATCGGCTGGCATGCGGTGCCGGTGCCGGGTCTGGCGGCGGAGCTCGCGGCCGGCGTGGCGGGACGGGCGAGCTTCGTCTCCTCGCAGCTGGAGTGGGCGACCGCCCTGCGGCGGCCGGTCCTGATGGACACCGCGAAGGCACGCCGGGAGCTGGGCTGGGAGCCGCGCTTCGACGCCGCAGAGACGCTACTGCAGACCGCTGTCGCCGCTCGCGAATCCGGCCTGCTCGACTGAGCCGCGCCGCAACGGCTAGGCGACGATCGTCAGCGCGGCGGGGTCGGCCCGCAGCTCGACCCGCGAGCGATCGCCGATGTAGTCGCCGTCGACCTGGACGGGAAAGGCACGCGCCTCGCCCTGCATGTCGGTCGAGACCGACTCGACGACGGCATGGGTGACGTCGTCGAAGTGGCTGACCTGGCGGTGCCGGGAAGCCGGCCGGGTGTCGCTGAAGAGGCGGTTGATCAGCGTCGGCATGTCGCGCTGGGCGGCGCGCCGCAGCACCGCCATCGAGAGCGTGCCGTCGTCGAAGCAGACGCCCTCGCAGACGCGGATCGGACGACTGGCGAAGTAGGTGAGCGGGTCGGAGTTCTGGGCGATCGTCGTCACGCCCTCGACCGGGTCGTGGCCGTCGACGCTGGTGCGGATCCGGACCGGGTTGACCAGGTAGCGGCGATAGAACCCCGAGATCCCGGCCCAGCTGTAGTAGTAGGGCCCGGCACGGGACTTGAGCCGCGGGTTCGAGTCGACCCGTCGCACGACGGTGGCGTCGATGCCCGCCCCGCAGGCGAAGACGAAGGCCCGCTCGTCGACCCGGCCGAGGTCGATCTTTCGGGGCTGCCATTCGTCGGCCAGCGAGAGCAGGTGCTCGGTCGCGTCGACGACGTCGTTTGGCATCCCCAGCGAGCGGCAGACGACGTTGGTCGAGCCGCCGGGAAGGACCGCCACCGGCAGGTCCGTTCCCGCCAGCCCGTTGGCGACCTCGTTCAGGGTCCCGTCGCCGCCGAAGGCGACGACCACGTCGTAGCCGCCGTCCTTGGCCTCGCGGCCGATCTCGGTGGCGTGGTCGCGCGCCTCGGTTTCGACCGCTTGCACGTCATAGCGGCCCTGCAGCGCGTAGACGACGAGGTTCTTGAGCCGGTCGCTGACGGTCGTCGCGTAGGGGTTGACGATCAGCAGCATCCGTTTCTTCGCCGGCCGGCGAAGACGCAGGTGGCGGAGCTGGGCAGACACCGCTGCAGCCTAATGCCGGGACCGCTTCTTCTACCCTCCCGCCGATGATCGACCGACGCGAGCTGGGTGCGGTCTTCCTCGGCGGGGCCCTCGGGGCGCTGGCGCGGGCCGCCCTGGTGGAAATCTGCGGTGACCCGGCGCCGGGATGGCCGTGGGTGACCTTCGGCGTCAACGTCGCCGGCGCGTTCCTGCTCGGCTCCCTGGTCACCAGGCTGCAGGAGCGGCTGCCGCTCTCCACCTACCGGAGGCCCTTCCTCGCTACGGGGTTCTGCGGTGCGCTGACCACCTTCTCGACGATCCAGGTGGAGCTGCTGAAGATGCTCGAAGCGGGAAGGATCGGAACCGCCGCCGTCTACGCCGCCGGCAGCGTGCTCGCCGGGTACGCCGGGATCCAGCTCGCCAGCGCGGCCGTGCGGCGGCTGAGGCTGCAGCCGTGAGCGTCCTCGTCTGGGTTGGTGTCGCCGTCCTCGGCGGCGCCGGGGCGATCGGACGCTTCGCACTGGACTCGCTGGTCTCGGCCCGCTTCGGCCGCGACTTCCCTTTGGGGACGCTGGCGGTCAACCTCAGCGGCGCCTTCTTCCTCGGCCTGCTGGTCGGCGCGGCCGTGCGCGGCCACGGCTACCTCCTCGCCGGGACCGCGGCGCTCGGCTCCTACACCACCTTCTCGACTTGGATGCTCGAGAGCCAGCGCCTCGGCGAGGACGGCGAGCTCGGCGGGCTGGCCCTCAACCTCCTCCTCAGCGCGGCGGTCGGGCTGGGCGCCGCCGCCCTGGGGCGGGCGATCGGAGCGGGACTGTGAGCGGCGAGATGCTGAGGCTCACCGCATGCTTCGGCGAGCGGGCTCGGGTGGAGGGACGGCTGCTGGCCGACGTCATGCTCGAGGACTTCGATCGCCATGGCGTCCACGCCAGCGTCCTCATGCGGGGGGTCGAGGGGTTCGGGTTGCGCCACCACCTGCGCACCGACCGCCTCCTGAGCCTCTCCGAAGACCTGCCGGTGCTCGCCGTCGCCCTCGACGAGGGGGCGCGGATCGAGGCGGTGGCAGAGGATCTGCCGGGGTCGATGGGGTCCGGCCTGGTGACCGTCGATCCCGCCGCGGCAGCGCTCGACGGGAGGACCGATGCGGTCAAGCTGAGCGTCTTCCTGCGCCGCCGCCAGCGCGTCGGCGGCGCCCCCGCCTTCGTCGCCGTCTGCGAGCTGCTGCGTCGCCACGGGGTCGCCGGAGCGACCGCGCTGCTGGGGGTAGACGGAACCGCCCAGGGAACGCGACGGCGGGCCCGCTTCCTCTCCGCCAACGCCGACGTGCCCCTGCTCGTGGTTGCGGTGGGCGCTGCCGCGGCGGTCGGCGGGGCGCTGGAGGAGCTGAGCTCCCTTCTCACGGAGGCGACCACCATCGCCACCGAGGCGGTGCGCGTTTGCAAGCGCGACGGCGAAACGGTCTCCCGACCCGCCGCCGTGGGATGGCAGCGCCTCACCCTCTACAGCTCGGAGTCGGCCACCGTAGGCGGCCACGCCGTTCACCACGAGCTGATCCGCCGCCTGCGGCGCGACGGCGCCCGCGGCGCCACCGCCGTGCGCGGGATCTGGGGGTACCACGGTGAGCACCGGCCGCACGGCGACCGCCTGCTGCAGCTGCGGCGGCGGGCCCCGATCCTCACCACGGTGGTCGACTCGGGCGACCGGATCGGAGCCTGGTTCGACCTCGCCGACGAGCTGACCCCCGAGCGGGGCCTCGTGACCAGCGAAGAGGTCCGGCTGGTCCGGCCTCAGCCGCTGGCTTCGTAGCGGATCACGGCCTCCTGATCGGCTTCGCGAACCCGCCCTTCGTTGACGAGCAGGTCGGCGTGCCCGATCACCTCCGAGAGCGTGAGGAAGGCCTGGGTGACGGCGACGTTGCCCCAGATCGCCTGCGCCAGCTCGTAGCCGCTGCGCGGGCGCTCGGCGATCAGGCCGTAGATCTTCTCCTTGCGCCGCTCGTGCGCGGCGAGGCGGCTGTCGATCAGCTCGGCGTGGGCGGAGATCGGCTCGCCGTGACCGGGCAGGACGATCTCGGCCGGGAGCTCGCGCGTCTTGCGCAGCGACTCGATGTAGGTGGCGAGCGCCTGGGTACGGCGGCCCGAGCCGTCGAGCGGACGGGTGATCAGGGGGTTTGAGGAGATCCGCGGCAGCAGGTGGTCGCCAGCGATCAGGATGCCCCGCGCGGCGTCCCAGAAGAGCGTGTCGGAGGGGCTGTGGCCGGGGCGGTGCAGCACCTCCAGCCGCCGATTCCCGAGCTCCAGGGCCCCTCCGTCCTGCAGGGGCTGGGTCACGGCGACGTGG
>Ga0308175_100003186_pt1 | contig 11331 bp, 4 predicted proteins | sample PhyCR1_3_FD_203893 | JGI IMG/M metagenome (GOLD analysis project Ga0308175, IMG submission 203893) | Soil microbial communities from UC Gill Tract Community Farm, Albany, California, United States - DLSLS.C.R1 | ecosystem: Environmental > Terrestrial > Soil > Agricultural land | place: USA... | reverse complement strand
TTTGTGCCTTTCGCCGATACCCGAATAGGCAACTCCGAGATTGCTGCGTATTTTCCCCTCGACTGCGCGGTTGCCCGCGGCCCGGCTTAAGGGAAGCGCCTGCTCGTAATATTCACTCGCTTTTCGCTTGTCGCCGAACTGATCATGCACTTCCCCGAGAGCATCGAGGGCGCTCGCTTCGGCAAGGCGATCGTGAGAGTCTCTAGCTACGGGCAACGCTCGTGTCGCATACTCAAGGGCCTTTTGCTCGTTGCCGACTTCAATGTATAGCAGCGCGATTTTGACGAGCGTTCGCAACTCCGCGACGCGATCCTGAGCGGCCTGCCAATGCCGCACAGATTGACCAAGCTGGTCGATGGACCTGAGCATCGCCTCGCGCGTGCCGTAGCGCTGCAGCCTTGCCGCATCAGCGAATTCTCTCGCGGCTGCAATACGCATCCGGTGCCGTTCGGTCGCGCGTTCAACATTCAGAGTGATTGCGTAGCGGCCATTCGGCGCGTGCGGATCGGATGCAGTGAGCCGCACGCGATAGCTGCCAGAAGTAGGCGCTATCATTTCGGCATCTTCGGCCTCCCAAATGCCGCCAGTGTCAGTTGCGAACAATTCCGCGTCAGCAGTCCCCAGGACGAGGACCGCTACATCGATGCTTCGTTGTTCCACGACAACTCTGGCGTATTGGCCCGCTTCCAAGGTGAAGCGGTATTCGTCCGACTGTCCGCCCGCGAGTTGGCGTTCGATGGTGGCGCCCACCTCCAGGACTGTGGATTGGGCTTCGGGAACCGAACCAGCGCGGTTGCTGGTTTGAGCGGGCAATCCCGGGATCGCAACGACAAGAAGCGGAAGCCACGTTGGGAAGTGCACCATACGATGCCCCGAGATGTCATGGCATCCGGTTAGCGGCAGGTGTTCGAAATTATAGCTTTTTCGTCCGGTTGCCGCATCGCCAACGATTTTGTCCAAGGCACGGGGCTGGGGGAAATTTTTGATGTGACGTTTTCGTGGATCTCGACAGTACAGGTTGAACCACCCGCGGCCGAAAGGAAGTAGCCGGCGCGGCACGATTCAGCAAATTCAATTAAGGAATAAATCAAATGTCGAACTATACGCAGGGTTACTACCCTCACAGAAAAGGTCCGGTCACGAGAGCCCTGTGCAGCGCGCGCGGTTGGCTATCGGCCATCGTCGTCGTGCTGAACACTCTCTCTGCAATGCCAACGAAGGCGGCGGAAAACACTCTGTTTTCATTCAATTCATTTCCAGGTTTCGGGGAACTACAGACTGGCTCGAATCCAAACGGCACGCTGCTCCGCGATGCGAGCGGCGCACTGTACGGTACGACGATGCTCAGCGGCGCCTACTACAACGGCACTGTATTTAAGCTGACCCCACCAGCTTCCGGGCAGACGGAGTGGACCATGTCCGTTCTGTACACTTTCACGGGAGGCTTTGACGGTGGCCTCCCGAACCCTGGCCTCGTTATGGATGACCGGGGCGCGCTCTACGGAACCACGGAGTCGGGCGGGTCCTGGACCAACGAAGGTCTGGTGTTTAAGCTGACGCCGCCCGCCGCGGGAAACACGCAATGGACGGAGACGGTGCTGTACTATTTCAACTACAACTTTCTCGACTCAACAGGCGACGGTGTCAATCCGGGCGTCGGATTGGTCATGGATAAGAGCGGGGCGCTCTACGGGACGACGGACTTGGGCGGCGGCAGAACATCTGAGGTCGGTTCAGGCACCGTGTTTAAACTGACGCCTCTCAACGCGGAGAAGACGAACTGGCAGGAGGACGTACTCTACCGGTTCCAGGGCGGAACCGATGGCCGAAACCCGATGAGCCAGTTGGCGCTAGACTCGACCGGGGCGCTGTATGGCACGACGCTTTACGGGGGCACGGGCGGATGCACGGACTTCTTCTCAGAGCTTATCGGTTGCGGCACGGTGTTCAGGCTGACGCCTCCGGGGCCCGGCGAGACTGCATGGACGAAAACGACCCTGCACAGTTTCACTGGCGGGTGGGATGGGTCAGTGCCCCAAGCCAGGCTTCTTGCCGGTGCTGATGGCGCCCTCTACGGGACAACGTATCAGGGTGGCACGGGCGCATGCACTGATTCTTTCTACAACGTTATCGGGTGCGGCGTCGTGTTCAAGCTGGCGCCTCCGGCATCGCAACAGACCGAGTGGACGGAAACAGTGATTCACGATTTTGCAGGCCCCGAAGGCGCATTCCCGCAGGCCGGCCTCGTCGCAGACGGAACGGGTGCACTGATTGGGACAACATCGGGCGGCGGTCCGGTCAGTTACGGAGTAGTCGGTGGTTACGGCGTCGTATTTAAGCTAGTTCCACCCGCCCCGGGACAGGTTCGTTGGACCCAAACGGTGCTCTACAATTTCGACGTGACAAACAGCGGCGACGAGGCCATCGGCGAACTAGTCCGCGACCCCAAGGGTAATCTCTTCGGCGTGACCTACGAGGGCGGCGAACATATGGGCGGGACCGTGTTCGAGATCACACCGTAGCGGGCTGAAAACGAGCTTCGTAGGACGTAAGCCACCCACCGCGGATTCAAGCTGCCCGGCTTCGTGCGCCTGTAGCTTGGATCCGCGGCATGAGTTTCTGTGTATGTCAGAACTCGTATCGTGCGCTGAACTGCATCACGCGCGGCGGGCTGAGCGTGCCCGTGTATTTGCCGAAGTTCGCAGGGTCGCCCAAATCCAAGTTGAGGGATAAGGGGTCGAACCGGGCGGTGTTGGTGACGTTGAAGGCTTCACCGCGGATCTGCAGGGTGTGCGGGTGGTCCTTGACTGTGAACAGTGTGAAGCGCTTACCGAGCCCGACATCTACGGTGAAGAAACCGTCACCGCGCAGAGCGTTTCGCTGACCGCTTTCTCCGGGCAGCGTGAAGTCATACGCGGCGAGAGCGGCGGCGGGATTTGTAAACATGTTGGGGCCGCTTGTACCCGTGGGTTGGGCAGGCGGCGCATTCTTGGTGGTGTGCTGAGAAGGCACGGCCCCCACCTGGGTCGCCCAGGGTGTGATTTGCCAATCGGTCGGCCAGTTTCCGCCATCGTTCACGCTGGACGGGAAACCAGAGGATTGACGCCAAATGGTAGTTAACTGCCAGCCACCGACGAGAGCATCGAGAAAGCGATTACTACCGCTTAGAAATTTACGCCCTTTGCCAAACGGCAACTCAGCGACCACGAATGCGCTAAACAGATGTGTGGTGTCGTAATCCGAAACAGCCTTCGACTGCGCCGGATTCCAAGCATTCTGAATCAAGCCGGTGAAGGTTGTATTTACATCCTGAAACGACTCGCCATAGGAGCCAATGTCAATCGATTTCGACCAGGTGTAGTTGAGGTCGAACTGAAGGTTATTCCCGAAGCGTTTTCGAACCGTCCATTGCATCGCGTGATAATTGCCGCCGCCTATGGACCGGAAGGCAGACAAACCGGCAAACTGCCGGCTATAGAACGCGTTCGGGCCGAGGATGCTGCACGGGTCGCAGCCGGAGCTGGCGTCGTCGATCAACTGCAGGGCGGTTGTTTCATTCGCGACGAAAGGCTGGAAGTAGTTGGAATAGAGATTTTGGGTAGCTGTTTGTCCACCGCCTGCGTAGCCCGGAAACAGATTCTCAAAGAACGGGATGGGCTTTACCTGCGAAGGGTCCGCATTCGCACGAGCAAGCTTTGACATCTGCTGCGCCGCCTGGAAGTAACTCTGGCGACTCTTGGGATCGACCGTGTTCGTCGGCATGGCCACGTCAACGCGGGCAAGCGAACGTCGTGAAAGGCGGCCGATATACGCGCCCTCAATCGAGAATCCGTTGCCGAATGCGCGGCTGAAGCTGAAATCGATGTTCATTGTGTATGGCGATTTCAACGATTGATCTATGGAGTTGCTGATTCCGAACACGTCCGGATACTTCTGCGGGAACCCGCCGGGGGGCGCAGGCGGGAGCAGTGATGAGGGGAGGTCGAAGAACCCCGTGAACCGAGGAGCGGTGAGTGCCGACGAATTTGGGTTCAACGGCGATGCCGGAGGCGACAGCTGAGTAGAGAATCCCAATGCACTCGCATCAAAATCGCGGATAAGGCCTTGACCGAAGAGATCGTAGAACATGCCGAACCCCGCTCGGATTGAACTTTTGCCCGGCCTGCCGAACAGCCATTTGCCTGGACCGTTGTCATATTGGGGCGAGTAGGCGATGGCGAAGCGGGGCGAGAGATCACGCTGTGTGTCATAGAGCCCGCGCCCTACGTTCTTCTTCAAGTCAAGAGTGATTTCGCCCGCCCCCATCTGCGATTGACCTTGCTCGGCCAGTGCTCCACGCTTTTCGAACCATTCGCCGAGCGGGATGTTCGGGCTCGTCTGGAGTCCATTTGCCTCGTAAACCGGCGGAGCAATGGAGACGCGCAGGCCGGCCGTTACGGTGAGGGCGGGCGTGATTTTCCAGCTATCCTGCCCATAGAATTCAACGTCATTTTGTACAAAGTTACGGCGAATCCCTGTCCCCTGCGGCAGCAGGCTTCCTGCGGCGTCGTAGTTGTACTGCCCGTTGATCTGAGTGATGAGGCCAAGCAGGTTTGAAAACTGGCGTTTGTAGGTGGTTGTATCTTCGGCATCCGCAGCAAGTAAGTCATCGCCGCTCGTGACCAAGACAGATGAGTTATCCAGTCCGCTGCTGAACGAATGTCCGAAATCGAGGCGATTGTTACTGACGTGCAGAAACACAGCGCCGAGCGTGAGGTTGTGTGCGCCTTTCGTCCAGGCCATGTCTTCGCTCAGCTGGTGAACAGGGACGATGCGCGTAAGGCCGGTGGAAGTGGCATACCGGTCGTCGATGTCGCGGAAGTTCACGAATGAGGAAGTCAACACGCCGGTCTGCTCCTGTCCCTGGCGTGTGTAGCCATACCGGAAACTGCTGGTGAGGGACGGAGTCAGCACGGCTGTGTAGCCCGCTGCGTAACCTTTACTGTTGTCCAAGAAGACGCTCGAGGGCGGATTGCCGGGGAATTGCGGGATGGCCGCTGAAGCATTCGGAACGAAGTTATCGTTCTGCAGGTTGCCGCGCCAGAATACTTGATGACGGCCCGCCGCATCGATGTGATAGTCCAGCTTAGCGATGTATGTGTTCCATCGCAGCGGCGTAGGAGCGTTAAAACGGTACCCTGCGGTATTCAAGGTATCGCCCTGCGTGAAGTCGTTTGGCAGCGGGTAACTCTTAAATAACTCGAGTGCTGCCGGGTCGGGGCCAATATGCGCGGGATCGATTGCAGTGACCTGCTGTGGGCTCAGCTTGGCGACCGTGCCATCCGTGCGTAAATAAGTAAAAATGCCTTGACGGAAGTCCGCAGTCGGAACAACGCGGAGCCCCGGTGCATCACTGCGATCCTGCCGGCCTTCATAGTTGAGGAAGTAAAAAAGCCGGTCCTTCCAGACGGGTCCCCCGACCGAACCACCGTACACGTTGCGAATGAGTTTCTGGCGCGGAATGCCTGACAAGTTATTGAAGAAGCTGTTTGCGCTGGTGGCGGTGTTTCGATTGTACTCGTAGAGGGACCCGTGGACGGTATTGGTTCCGCTCTTTGTGACAAGCGTAACTTGCGCACCTGATGTACGCCCCATATCCGCTCCGGCATTTGTGGTCACGGTTCGAAACTCTTCAACCGAATCGAGAGTAACCCGGAGAACGCTAGTGAACGGAGTATGGTTCTGCTGCTCGTTCACGTCAACGCCGTCAAGCGTTACGTTCGCCTGATCGGATTTCCCGCCATTCACAGATCCGCTGCGGTGATCGCCTATTGTGCCAGGATCGGGCTCGCCGAGGAAGACAACGCCAGGTTGCAGCGCGAGTAAGCCAACCACATTGCGGCCTTCGAACGGCAGTTGCTGAATGACGGCGCCGCCAACCGCGTTCCCGATGGATGCGTCCGTTGTATTGATCTGGACCGCCCCGCTGTTGACTGAAACGGTCTCGGAGACCGATCCAACTTTCTCGAACGAGATTGCCACGGTAGCAGGGGTGTTTACCAGCAGTTCGATGCCGGACATGACCAGAGTGTCGAAACCCTGAGATTTGGCTTCGATGGTGTAGGTGCCCGGTTGTACTTGAAGAAACGAGTAACGCCCCATGGCATCGGATGTGGTCGAACGCGTGGCTTTGGTGGCGGTGCTCGTAATGGTGATGGAAGCCCCCGGCACAACGGCATGGCTGGGGTCCGTAACTGTTCCGGTTAAAGATGTAAGCGCCTGGCCTTGAAGAATGCCGGCGCACAAGATGGCAACTGCGATCGCGCAATAACTTCTCATGGACTCCCCCCGGAGAGATGATTTTGCAACCCGCGAATTGAATGATGATACCGCGATTTCGACACGCGGCGTTCAGGCCCCAAAAAAGGGACGCTTAGTAACTGGCCCTCAGCCGTGCGCGAAAACATCGACCGGCCCACGTTTATGTACGGCCCGTCGCACAGGTCGTGTGTTCATGCGCAAAGCGCGGTCTCGAAATTAATTGATCGGGCCGATGTTGATCGAAGGCCGGCGGCCGCCGCGCGACGCAAACGGGATACCGATCCGCTTTAGTAAATCGGCAAAACGCTCGTCGCGATGGAGATGCTGGAATTCGCGCAGGATGTTCAGAAAAACAAGATATACATCGCGTTCCTGGAAGGACTTCTCAAGGCATTCAAACGTCTGCTCAGAATCGCGCAAAGCCGCGTAGGCAAATGCGAGACCGCCGAAAGCATGCGGCGGAGCGTCCTTTTTCAGCTCTTCCGCGCAGGCTATAGCCTCCTCGCGCTTACCGCACAACGCATAAACCTGACACTGAACAGAACGGCTTCGGACGTCTCTTCCGGCGAGAGCAACGAATTTCTCGACCAGATCGACAGCTTTCTCGCGCATACCTTTTCCGGCATACAGGCGTGCGAGCTGTCCATAGGCCGCGGCGAACGACGGATTCAGATCAATGGTTCTGAGGTGTTGCTCGATGGCAGCATCATCATCGCCGGCCCCGTAATAAGCCCCTGCAAGATTATGGCTGGCAAGGCTGGACAACGGATCCAGCGCGACAGCGGCAGTCATCTCGGCGATAGCTTCCTCGGATTGTCCCATGGCGTTCAACCAGGTTCCATAGCAAATTCGATAATAAGGATCGTTGGGGGCAATCTGCAAAGCCCGGTCGAATTCCCGCCGCGCCCCGCTCCAGTCCCATTCGTACAACAGGCGCACGAGCCCCAGAGCCGCATATGCGGATCCGCACTGCTCGTCCCTCTCGAGCGCCCTCAACGCAGCGGCCTTAGCTTTGGGCAACACTTCGGAAGGCCGCATTACCGCCAGCATTCCCAGCATGCTGTAGATGTACGCAAGCCCCGCGTACGCGTCGGCGTATGAGGGATCTTCCTCGAGCGCGCTCCAGGAGCATTCAATCCCTTTTCGCAGCCCATCTGGCGTCCACTTGTTGGCATAGTAAAAGCCCTTCATTAAAAGCTGGTAGGCAACATGGCTTTCAGTCGGACGCCTGGCGAGCAGTTTCCGCTCCTTTTCGCCGAGATACAAGCGTAAACGGCTCGCGATTTCTTGCGCGATTTCCTCCTCGATCGCGAGGACGTCCTCAATTTTCCGGTGGTACTTTTCTCCCCAGAGCTGCGATTCGCCCGCAGCGTCAAGCAGCTCGACTGCAACGACTAGCTCTCGGCCGCGTACAGTCACTCTTCCAGTGAGCACAAGTCGTACGCCGAGCTGGCGCCCTACCTGAGGCGCGTCGGATGTCTTGCCCTTATAGCGAAATACAGTGGTCCGGGGAACAACGCGGATGGTCTGGAGCCGAGATAAGTTGTTAAGGATACTTTCGGCGATTCCATCGCCCAGGTATTCGGTATCCGGGTCGGCAGACGCACTGTCGAAGGGCAGGACGGCAATCGAATCGACGAAGCTGGTGCGGCGCTCGATTGTTCCGCCTTCACGTGTGCCGGATAGCGGCTTCCCTTTCGATGACGTCGGGGACACCAAACCTTTCAAGTCGTCTCGTATAGCCGAGGCGCTCTGATAGCGTTCGGCCCGATCTTTTCTCAAGCTCCTTGTTATGACTTCCTGGAGACCGAAGGGGACTTCGGGGTTAAAGTTCGAAGCCGGCGGCGGATCCTGATTCAGGAGCGAGTCGAAAATGATCGCAGGCGTGTTTCCGGCAAAAGCCGCCCGGGCCGTCACCATCTCGTAGAGCACCGCGCCAAGACTGAAGAGGTCCGTACGGGCGTCCAGTAACTGGCCCCGGGCCTGCTCGGGCGACATGTATGCGATGGTGCCAATTACTGAGCCTGGCCGGGTGAGAAGCTCGTGTTCCGATAAAGTGGGATCGGTCGACTTGGTCCGCTCAACTTGGCTGGCGAGACCGAAATCGAGCACCTTCGCATTTCCCCGGTCTGTTACGAAAATATTCGCAGGTTTGATGTCGCGATGCACTATGCCTTTCGAGTGGGCCTCTTCCAGAGCTTCGGCGATTTGGATGCCCAGCGCGATGGTGGTTGGAATATCGAGAGGCTTTCCCCGGAAACACTCGCGCAGGTTCGTTCCTTCCAGTAACTCCATGACGAGAAACGGACGGCCTTCTATTTCCCCGACATCGTAGATCGCACAGATATTTGGGTGATTCAACGCAGAAGCGGCACGCGCCTCCCGCTCGAAGCGTGCGCCATATTGAAGTTTGTTAGTGATCTTGACGGCGACTGCACGACCCAAACGCACGTCACGAGCCTTGTAGACCTGACCCATTCCACCGGCACCGATCTCGTGCTCAATTCGATAGTGACCGAGTAGCAATCCCGGTTGCAGATGCACCAGGTTGGTGTCGTCAAGCGAGCAGGTCGTCTTCCACCAACCGGGATGATCGGAGACGTTGATACTCGCGAGATGGTGGTTCAACGCGGATTGGACCTGCTTCTGAAGGTCCAGATCGGATCCGCATGCTTCTGCTATGAACTTGCCGCGTTCCTCCGCGCAGTGTTCCAAAGCATCCGCGAAGATTCGCTCGATGTCTCGCCAGCGTTCGGCATCCATGGCCGGATGTCCCCCGTGATCTCCGTCTCACAATATTACTGCCGGGAGTTGGTTATGCGATCCGCTGTCGCTAGTTGTGGCGACAATCCTCCACTATCCGGAGACCGTGCTGCTGCGAGTCCGCCTGCCTTGAGGGCTTCCCTTCAGAACCATTCATTGCGAAGCTTCCCTGCGAATCATACGAGCTCACGTGATTGAGATGCAAAGTGTGGCGTGCGAATTGCATCCAATCAGAAAGTGCAGATACAGCTCGGTAAAATTGGAGGTGTGTGCTCACGGGTTCGCTCGTTGTCAGTTGTCTCATTTCTGTTGGTTTTGACTGCAGCCGGCGCCAGTGCCGCTGATATCCCGCAGATACCTGTTTTTACCGCGCCGGTCCGGACGGAAATTCCCGAATCGCGATATCAGTGGCGTGTTCTTCCTACAGCCAATGGCGCTGAGGTTCTTACGCTGTTCGGTCAGTTTGACTCACCGGGCGGAAGTAAAACTGAATCTCAAACTGTGCCGCTGATCGCAGTCCTCCGAGACACATTGGGCGACGATGACCCCAGAACTGACAAGCTGCGATACGTCTGGCTGCTGACGTATTCGCGTCCTAGCTTCGCGAAGCGCTTCCTTTCTGCCGTTCCGTTTTTCTATTGGAAGCTGGGCGGTGATGGTGTGGCGAGAGCGGGAAGAGTTAACAAGCCGATCTTGGATATGGGCCATCCGACACATCCTGTCTGGAACAATGTCGGGCGAAACCTATTACAGTGGGCCGCGCTCGACGGGACACCTGCCCGCGCGTCGTCACGAGCTTATCGTACAAACCTGATGGACCATGAGCGGCTGCACGTTCAGGAAGCGATCGAATTCCTCCGCAACGCCCCTGCGTCAACAGATGGAAAAGGGCTATCGAGAGCGGAGCTCGATTCCGTAATCGGACGCCTGATCCTTCGAAAGAATCTGCTCGGCGGACTCATGCAGGCCCAGCATCTCGGTGACGTGGCGGAGGGGCGCGCCACACAGCGGTCCGAGAGTATCGGCCGGAATTGGGAACTGCTCCGCACTTCCGCTGAGCGTGCGGGCCTGTATTTCGAGCCTATGCGAGTTGGTGGAGATGGCGAGAACTATGCAGTGGTCTGGTTCCCGATCGACCGGAAATTTAGCGCTCCCGGGCTGAACCTCGATACCACCTGGAAGCTGTTGCATATCTCCAATCCTTGGCATGACGAAAAGTTGAAAGCCTGGAACGGATACCGGCAGGTGCGTTACCTAAAGGACGCCGGCGGGTTGCTGCCGCAAGGACAGAGCGGGCCGCACCCCACGGAACTGGTGCCGCTGGCGGTATATGGCCTGACCTATCCAAAGAAGCCTTTGCTGTTGATGGATTTCAGAAGCCGGCTCAGGACGAAACGCCGCGAGTTGTTGCAGCGCACTGTGGATGACCTCGTGTCAGGAGTGCTTGGGCTCTCACACTTTGCAAACTGGTATTACTTCGCCGGCAATTCACTTTACGAGTTCGTCAGGAGCAGACGCGGCGGCGCGACGGGCAGGACCGACCGGCTGGATTGCTATTCTGAATTTCGCGTCGCTCTGCAATTGGATCGTAGTCTCGATGACGAGTTCCGGTCTCAAATGCAAAACCGGCTCCGTTCTATGTCGATGAACCCTCTCGAGGTATCCGCTTCGCACGAGGTGGACATGGCACGGGCAAATTACGATGCTCTCCGAAATTCCCTTGCTCAAACTGGAATATTAGATACCCGCATCGAAAAGGACCGCCGGCAAGAGCTGGCTTCTTTTGGCGAGAGCTATCCACATAGAACCTTGAAGCATCTAGCTCATATCGCCAGTTTCGGGCTCTACACGAACAGGACGCCGAAGTCCGACGAGAATCGTCCAAATCTGCAGCGAGACAGAATCACTGCCACGCTGATGCAGCATCTCAGGAGTGTCGCGGACGGCGGCGCCAGCCCGGAGGTATCGTTCGCCCCGTCGCAAATCGAATTGTCGGTTTCAGAGCTCGCGAACCTTGCGCAGGCCAGCAGTTCGCCTTCGGTAAGGCAACAGGCGGCAATCATCATCGCTCGGGTGCAAAATCTCTCGAACAATATGCAAATCAGAGGAGTATGCGCACGGGCGTTGAACGAATTGCAAAGTGAGGAACGGCCCAAAGTGGCGAAGGCAAACGGCAATCCGGGCACCGCTTCCGCAGCGCCGATAAACGCACTGAGCGTCATTCAAGCGCGGTGAAACGCGCCTTCCCCAGACCTCGATCCTTGGCAG